>Ga0182034_10001387_pt1 | contig 11861 bp, 9 predicted proteins | sample flu12Cox44000172_FD_125972 | JGI IMG/M metagenome (GOLD analysis project Ga0182034, IMG submission 125972) | Lab enrichment of tropical soil microbial communities from Luquillo Experimental Forest, Puerto Rico - flux4day.12C.oxic.44.000.172 | ecosystem: Environmental > Terrestrial > Soil >... | reverse complement strand
CGGGACGAGCTGGTTCTGGTAGGTATCGCGCGGATCTCTCACGCCGCCTCCTTTAGACATGCCGATCGCCATCAGCGCAAATTTCTTGCGATTTGAACTCGTCATCAACCTGAAGACGGCAAAGGATATTGGACACGAAGTCCCGAAAGGTCTTCTCCTACGCGCGAGCGAGGTGATCGAACAGGCTAATCAATGCCGCAGTTTGGCACATAGCGGACGTGGAGTGTGATGTCCGCTTTGGGGGGCAGGAAGCGGTCCCGGACGACGTGGCTGAGCAAGATGCAGCGCGGTGAGGTCGAATGATCGGCAACGCGCTTTACGCAACTGTCATGGTACGATTTGCAGACAGCGCATGGTAGGAGCGGTGCGCGACGCAATCGCCGTCGATCACCAGCAACTGACGACGCTCGGGTCTAGCCTTGCTCCGCTCCTTCTCGCGAGAGGTCGCCATCGCGCGCTGCCGCGACCGGGCGAGCCGCTCGCGCGGGGACGGACGGGCGCGGCCCGCTTCTTTCAACTCTACCCAGGCCGGCGCGTGGTCGCTGGCGCCGGCCTCGCCGCGCACCTCGCGGTCGACGCCGGCCGCGGCGAGTCGCTTCGCCGCCAACGCGCTCAACAGCAGATGATCGATGCGCAGTCCGGCGTCGCGTGGCCAGCGGTTCCGCAGATAGCTCCAATAGGTGTAGAGCGCCGCGTCGGGATGCAGCGCACGGAGGGCATCGCGCCAGCCCTGCCTGAGTAATTTCTGAAACTGCGCACGCGGCCCCGGCTGCAGCAGGGCATCGTCGGCATAGGAGCGCACCGCGTAAATATCGTGATCGGTCGGCACCACATTGTAGTCGCCGGCGAGCACTACCGGGACGCCAGCGGCATAAAGCTCTTTGGCATGCACCAACAGACGCTCCATCCAGGCAAGCTTGTAGTCGAATTTTGGCCCCGGCTGCGGATTGCCGTTCGGCGCATAGAGCGAGGTGACAATGACACCGTTAACCGCCGCCTCGATATAGCGCGCCTGCCTGTCGTCAGGATCGCCGGGCAATTCGCGCCGTGTCACGATCGGCTCGCAGCCGCGCGCCAGGATGGCGACGCCGTTCCAGGTCTTTTGGCCGCACCACACGGCGCCGTAACCCGCCTTCTCAATCGTGGCCTTGGGGAATTCGCGGTCGGCGGCTTTAAGCTCCTGCAGCGCGACGACGTCGGGCTTTTCGGCGCCCAGCCAGCCGATCAGATTACCGAGCCGCTTGTTCACGTCGTTGATGTTGAAAGTCGCTATCTTCATCGCCCTACAATAACTGAGCGTTTCCCGCCGCGTGCGGCTTGCGGGGTCGTTTGTTCTCCCAGATGGGTAACGAGCGTCCTTGCGATGCCTTCCGAGTCAGTGAATTCATAGGTCCACTGATAACCCGGCGCCCGCGCCGCAAACCCTGGAAAAGCCCATGAAACCGTTGAGCCTCGGCCTTGTGCTGGTCGGCCTTCTTGCGCTGGTGCAGTCCGCGGTCCAAACGGACCTCTCGGGCACATTTTTTGGCGGCGTCGTCCTGCTCTGCGCTTTCGCGACCTTCCGCTCGGCCGCCATCTCGAGCTTCCTCAAGATCTTCGTCGCCTTTTTTTCCACCGAAACCATTGTGTTCGGCCCTGCCTGGCTCGCCTACCGCGCCGGATTTTGGCCAACCGAATATGCACAATACGCGCCACCCACATCGCTGCCTTTGGCGGTGGCGATTTTCTCGATCCTTATCTATGCGGTGGCACGCTCCGGCACGGTGGCGCAGATCATGCGCATCGCCGACCGGTATTTCAACACCGTCGAAACCGGCCGTGTCAGCGTCTTTTCGTTCCGGTCTTATCGCACGCCTGAGCGGCACATCGCCGTGACCATGATCGTCTTTATCGTGCTGCTCAGTCAGTTCCAGGTCGGCGTGACGTTGCGGCTGAATTTCTTCAACCGCGACTTTTTCAATGCCATTCAAAACCACGACGCGGCCACATTCTGGCACCAGCTCGTGTTCGTGTTTGTGCCCTGGGCTGCAGCCTACGTGGCGATTAAGGTCGTCGAGTTCCTGACACAGTCGATCCTCGTCATCCGCTGGCGGCGCTGGCTGACCGATTTTTTCGTGTCACGCTGGCTCGCCGACCACAACCATTACCGGATCAGCCTAGTCGCCGGCGACACCGACAACCCCGATCAGCGCATTGCCGACGACATCTTCCGCTTCATCAATGGCGGCTCTGATGGGTCTGTTACCGCGTATGGCATCTACGATTTCTCCATCCTATTGATCTCGACCCTCTCCTCGCTGGTCTCCTTCGCCATCGTACTGTGGGATCTGTCGCGATCGTTTGCGCTGCCGGGCACCGGCATCGCGGTGCCGGGCTTTCTCTTCTGGGTGGCCCTGATCTATGCGCTCGTGGGAACCTTGATCGCCCACCTGATCGGACGCCCCTTGATGCGGCTTTATTTCGAGCGCCAGCAGGTGGAGGCCAATTTTCGTTTTTCCCTCGCCCGGCTGCGGGAATATACAGAGCAAATTGCCTTGCTCGGCGGCGAGGACGCCGAGCGACATATGATGAGGCGAAGCTTCGGAGCTCTGGTCGCTAATTTCCTCGCCCTCGTTTATCGACGATTGCGCGTGACCGCGTTCACGGAGACGTTTGGCCAGATTTCGCCGATCATCCCCCTTGTCTTGACGGCACCGTTTTATTTCGTCGGCAAGATTGAACTCGGCGCGATGACACAGACCGCCGGCGCTTTTGTGCTGGTGGCCAATGCCATGACTTTTTTCGTCAATTACTACACCTATCTTGCCGGATTTAGATCGGTGGTCGAGCGTTTGAACTCGTTCGACGAGGCGATCGATAAGGCGGAATCTCTTAAGAACGCCGGACCGCAGCAAGTCGCGGTTGCCGGCGGCGCGGCTGAGATCGCCCTTGAGGACGTCGATCTCTTGCTGCCGAATGGACGCCGTATTGTCGAAGCCAAGCATCTGGTGCTGGCCGGCGGAGAAAACGTCGCTCTGTCGGGCTCCTCGGGCTCGGGCAAATCGACGCTGTTCCGCGCCATTTCCGGAATTTGGCCGTACGGCGATGGCCGTATTCTTAGTCCCCAGGGCATGCGCTTGATGGTGTTACCGACGAGGCCTTATTTTCCGATCAACTCGCTACGCGCCGCCGTTACCTATCCGGCGGTCGCCGGCACTTATTCGGACGAGGCGATCCGCAGAGCGCTTGTCGATGCCCATCTCGGCGACCTCGTCGACGAACTCGACCGTCTGGATGTGTGGTCGCAACGCCTGTCGACCGGCGAGCAGCAGCGCTTGGCGCTCGCCCGCGTCTTTCTGCGGCGGCCCGATTGGCTGTTTCTCGATGAATCGACAGCAGCCGTCGAGGAGAAGCTCGAAGCCGAGCTTTACGCCATGCTGGCGCGACGGCTGCCCAAGACCACGATCATGACCATCGGGCATCACGCCGCGGTGATCGCCCTACACAAGCGCCACCTGGAGATGACTCGAAAAAACAATCACTTTACGCTGCGCGACGCGGCATAACCTAAGTGCCGAAGTGTCGGGTTGCGTGTACGAGCGCTTTAACTCAGGCGGCGGCCTGCGGCGCCCGCGACGCGATCTCAACAGCAAATGTGCCGGCTTCAAAATACCAAGTAGGAATGTCAGCCACCGACAGCCCCCTGGAGGCTGAGTCCGATTGGCCGCTTCCTTGCGCGCACCCGCACGCGCGTGCGCGCGAGAAATCATTCAAGAATTTCGCGCGATTCCACAATTTGATGACGTATTTGGCCGAAGTGTCAGCGCCGTCGGCGGGCGTCAGTCGCTTCACGAAGTGGATTAGTAACGACCGGTTTGGCGCCGCGCTTCTTGAGCAAGTCATTCAATGCCTCGATCGCAAGCGATTGCAGGGTCGTGTCCTCGTCAAGCGCCAACTGGCGCAGTGCTCGGTAGCCGGCGTCATTCACCCTGACCAACAGGCCGCGCACATCCCGCTCGGTTCGCCCCCGGGGGGTCTTTGCTGCCCGTGTGAAGGCCGCTGAGGTGCTTTTGCGTGCCATTGGCTACCACCCTGCCTGCCAGTCCTGATTTGCGCATCAGCGGCTTCCTAGCACGATAGCACGGAAGTCGCTCTATGCTATGCTTGCATGTTAGCACACTATCGTGATAGCATGATTACTAGCGATAATCGCTCTTCCCGCTAGTGATCTGGAGAGGTGCGGATGACGATGGAACTGGACCGCTTGGAACCCGCCAACTACGCCGTAACCGTCGGCGCCAGTGGCCTACCACGAGAACTGGAGGTCGCTATGGATCGAGCCGGCGAGTTCGCCAAGGCCGAAAAGGCTCTGAACACCCGCAGGGCCTACCGGAGCGATTTTGCGACCTTCCAAACCTGGTGCGCTGCTCGTGGCGTGTCGGCACTACCGGCCACGGCCGAGATCGTTGGTGCGTTCATCGGCGCCGAGGCCGACCGCGGCGTCAAGGCATCGACGATTGGACGCCGGCTCGCGGCAATCGGCTATGCGCACCGGCTGGCTAAGCTGCCATCGCCCACCGAGGTCGAAGCAGTACGCGCCGTGATGCGCGGCATTCGCCGCACTATCGGGACCGCCAAGGCGCCAAAAGCCCCCGCGACGAACGATCGGCTCCTCGCGATGATCGCCTCTCAAAATTTGGAGTCCCGCCGAACCAACCAGGAGGTGGAGTCTCCGGCCAGGGACGGCGCAAATGATGCGTGCGTGGCTATGCTGCGCGACAAAGCATTGCTGCTGCTCGGCTTCGCCGGCGCGTTCCATCGCTCTGAATTGGTCGCTCTGGAGGTCACCGACATGAAGGAAACGGCTGAGGGATTCTTCATCACCATTCGCGGTGGGAAAACCGATCAGGAGCGCGCCGGTGCTACTGTGGCGGTGGTGCGCGGGTCAGTGGCTTGCCCGGTCGAGGCACTCAAGACTTGGTTGAATGCGGCGGACATCACCGAGGGCGCAATTTTCCGGCGCGTGAACAAAGCCGGTCGAGTGCTGCCGGATAGGCTGACGGCGCAATCCGTCGCTCTGATCGTAAAAGCTCATGCCAAGCGCGCCGGCCTCGACCCTCGGTCCTTCGCGGGGCATTCACTGCGCAGCGGCTTCCTGACCTCGGCTGCGAGACGGGGCGCATCGGTTTTCAAGATGATGGATGTCTCGCGGCATCGGAGAATTGACACCTTGCGCATTTACGTGCGCGACGCCGAGTTGTTCCACGATCACGCGGGAGCAGGTTTGCTTTAGCGACAGCGTCAGATGGCATTTTGCAGCGACTAGATCTCCGATCCCGCCGACGCCTGAGAATAGAACGAGGGAACCGACTTGCGGATGCGGGCGGTAAACCTCCGAGAATGTCCGCTTCCGTGAATGTCCGCTTTTGACCCAAGGGTGACATTTCGAGCCGCCAATTATTGTGCATTGCGAGGTCCGCGACAGCCTTGTTGGCGAATTCGAGACAGCGCAAAGTGCCGGTTGGAAAGCCCATCGTCCAGGATGCGGGTTCAAAAATAGAGGGAGGAGCGCCATGAAATGGCAATTGTTCGCATCGTGTCTTTCTCGGCGCGCCATGCTGGGAGCGACGGCAGTGCTCTCAGCGGGTCCCGCCCTCGCGGAGGAATGCCGGCTCGGCCCCGCGCCGCACGAGAAGGGCGCACGCGTCTTTATGGATATGGATCAACAGGAGCTTGACGCGTCCTACGACCAGTTGGCCTATGAGCCGCTTCTTTCACAGATTACGAAGCGGCTTGCGTCAAATAGCGAGGCGATGCGCGCGAGGATCGGCGCTCCCGAGCGCGAATCCTACGGTCCATCCGCAGCCGAGGGTCTCGACATCTATCGAACGGAGCGGGAGAACGCGCCAATTTTCGTTTTCATCCATGGCGGTGCTTGGCTTGGCGGTGCGGCCAAGGATTACGGCTATCCGGCCGAGATGTTCGTTAATGCTGGCGCGCATTACGTCGCGGTCGATTTCATCGCGATCAAGGAGGCCGGCGGCGATCTTGGCATCATGGCAAAGCAGGTGCGCAGCGCCGTCGCCTGGGTCCACAAGAACGCAGCGAAATTCGGCGGCGACCCGTCGCGGCTCTATGTCGGCGGCCATTCCTCAGGTGGTCATCTTTGCGGCGTGGTGCTGGTCACCGATTGGCAGAAGGAATTTGGGCTCGCTCCGAACATCATTAAAGGCGGGCTCTGCATGAGCGGTATGTACGAGATGAAACCCGTGGCTCTATCGGCGCGTCGCAACTATGTGAAGTTCACCGGCGCGATGGAAGATTCGATGAGCGCGATACGCCACATCGATCAGCTCCATGCACCGATCACCGTGACTTATGGCACGTTCGAAACGCCCGACTTCCAACGCCAGTCGCGCGAATTTGCGGCGGCGGTGAAGATGGCAGGCAAGTCGGTCCAGCTAATCGAGGCGCCAAACTATGCGCACCTTGAAATGTGCGAGTCCCTTGGCAATCCCTATGGCGCCAACGGGCGCGCAGCCTTGGAGATGATGAAACTCAAATAATCTTGCTCCCCCAAGCTGCCTGCGCCGAGGGGCATGCACATATCCTGGAGATATTTTATGAACTTACTACGATATGTGCTGATCGCCGCCGTGCTTTCAAGCACGGCATCGTATGCGATGGCCGAGGTCACGCGGATCGAGATTGCGACACGCGCCGACGTGCTCGCAGGCAAAGGTTTTGGCGACACGGGCCCCTACGAGGAAATCGTCGGCAAGGTGTACTACTCGCTCGATCCTGACAATCCCCGCAACAAGTCGATCGCCGATCTCGACAAGGCTCCACGCGATGCCGCCGGGCGTGTGGCTTTCGTGGCCGATCTCTTCGTGCTGGCCCCAAAAGATAAGTCGCACGGCAACGGCGTTGCGTTGTTTGATGTTCTCAACCGCGGCCGTAAGAACATGCTCAACGCTTTCAACCGGTCGCTTCCGTCGTTCGATCCCAACGCGCCGCTTGATTTGGGCGACGGTTTTCTGATGCAACAGGGTTACACACTGGTGTGGGTCGGCTGGCAATTTGACCTTCCCCACCGCGGCAGCTTGATGGGGCTCGAAGCACCACCCGTTCTCGAGAACGGCAAACCAGTCGTCGGGAAGGTCACGACTACCTTCACGCCCAACACCAACGATCCGACCTACCCACTCAACGACGTGGGGCGTTATGCGGACACCACCCACTACCCGCCGGTCGATCCTGCGAGCCCCGCCAACATGCTTGTGGTTCGGGACGGCTTTCTTGGCGCGCCGCACGTTATTCCGCGCGACGAATGGCAGTTCGCTCGCGTCAAGGACGGCCAGATCGTCCCGGACAGTTCCGCGGTCTATCTAAAAGCTGGTTTTCAACCCGGACATTTCTACGAGCTGAGCTATCAGGCTACTGGCGCGGTCGTCGCCGGTGTCGGTCTCGCCGCGCTGCGGGACCTCGCTTCCGCGGTCAAGTATCGGCAGGACCTGCCGATCACGGCGCGTTACGCTTATGCGTTTGGCCCATCGCAGGACGGCCGCCTGCTGCGGGAGTTCCTGTACGAGGGCTTCAATGCCGACGAGCAGGACCGCCGCGCCTTCGACGCCGTCATGGCGCATATCGCCGGCGCCGCGCGAGGCGGCGATTTCAACTCACGTTTCGCCCGACCAAACGGCCTTGGGTTTTTTGTGGCGTCACTGTTTCCCTACCTCGATCTTGACCAGAAAGACCCGGCGACCGGCGGGACAGACGGCATCGAGACAAAACTAACGCCAGAGCAACGCCCGAAAATCTTCTATACCAACTCATCGGGTGAATAGTGGGGCGGCGGGCGCGCGGCGGCCCTTACCCACACGACGCTCGACGGCAGCGACGATGCCAAGGTCCCTGACAATGTCCGCATCTACCTGTTTGCTGGGACACAGCACGTTCCCGGCGGCTATCTGCCGTCGCAAGGTGCAGGCGCGCAAAAGCCCAATGGAAACCAATACGGGTTTGCGCAGCGTGCGCTCCTTGTTGCGCTCGATCGCTGGGTCCGCGACAACGTTGAGCCGCCGCCAAGCGCCCATCCTCAGCTAGCGGACAAGACCTTGGTGCCGCGCGACCAGATCGCATTCCCTGCGATTCCGGGTGTCCACTCGCCGCTCACCATCCCGGCCGGCTACCGGGCCGATCTCGCCGAGCCACAAACCCATGCCTTGCCGCTCCTGGTGCCGCAGGTTGACGCCGACGGCAACGAGCTGTCAGGCATCCGCCTGCCCAACGTCGCTGTGCCGCTCGCGACATACACCGGCTGGAATTTTCGCAGCCCCGCGATCGGTCAGCCCGGCGAACTACTTCCCCTGACCGGCTCCTTCATTCCATTCCCGGTGACCAAGGCCGCACAAGAGGTGGCGCACGACCCACGACCATCCATCGAGGAGCGTTACGGAAGCCGCGAACATTATCAGGTCCTGGTCACGGACGCCGCGGCGAAGCTGGTGCAGCAACGATATCTTTTAAACCAGGATGTCCCGCCGGTGATCGAGCGCGCGCTCGCTACCTGGGACGAAATTACTGGCGGGGCGCTATCGGCCGGGAAGTGACCGGAAGGCGGCCTGATATCCAGTGAGATTGCATCGGAGGTCTTCCGATCCTGATGGGATCATGCCGGGTGCAATCACCGAAATATACCACGCCCCAATCGGCAGGTCTGTGACCGACTTCACGGTGCTCTGACGCTGGAAAAGGCTTGCTATTTTTCCGCGGTGCAAAATGTCGCTTATTGGCACAAAGCGGACATCCAACTGTCGCCTGGCAATGTCCGCGTTTGGGGGTAAAGCGGACATCGGACTGACGAGCCTCAATGTCCGCTTTTGACCCAAAGAGGACATGAGCGGCTCGGGATTGGTGCCGTGCAAACTGACCCCCGAAACCCGTTTCGCCAGCCGTAGAAGACTGATGTAATCAGGCCATCGCCATCGTGGGCGAGTTCTAAGCCCTGGGCAGGCAAATGCGACGGCGCGATTTCATCAAAGGCATTGTTGGTGCGGCAACGGCTTGGCCGTTCGCCACTCACGCGCAACAGGCCGCAGAAATGCGGCGCGTAGCCTATTTGAGCGCGTCCGCCGAGTTGTGCTGATCCTGCTACTGGCGTCCGGTGCCGCGCTACTGTTTCGGTAGACGCGAACTGCGGCCAATGTGACTGCGAATGACGAGCGGCAACAATAATGTCACCGTGTTGCAAACATGCCGTCGGACTTTCCCTGCCCTACCATTTCCTGGCAGTACCCAATACAAGGAAGTCGGCGATCGAGAGTATGCACGTCAACTCGCTCTATCCAGGGTGGACCGTCCGCAGCGGGACGCCGAGCGGGCATTCGGCCCAAAGCCGAAACAGCAGCAGCCGCCTCCTCCGCTCTGATTGTTCGGCGCGATTGTTGGAACCCTACGAGTAGCGGCTGGAGCGAGCGCCGATGCTTGCAACCAAAAATCTGTCCCGCGCTGTCGACGGCAAGTTTTTGGTCGACGATATTAGTGTTCAGGTCGAAGCCGGAGAGATTCTCGCCGTTGTTGGTCCAAGCGGAGCAGGTAAGTCGTCGTTTCTGCGCTTGCTCAATCGCTTAGACGAGCCGACGGGTGGTACCGTGCTGCTTGACGGACTTGACTACAAAGATATCCCGCCGCGCGAATTGCGCCGACGCGTCGGCATGGTGATGCAGATGGCTTACCTGTTCCCCGGCACGGTAGCCGCAAATATTGGCTTCGGACCGCGCCAACGCGGCGAAACGTTGGCAACCGAACAAATCGCTGCCTTGCTCGAACGTGTTGGCCTGTCCGGGTACCAATATCGCGACGTGAACGACCTGTCAGGTGGTGAGGCCCAACGGGTGTCGGTGGCGCGCACGCTGGCAAACGCCCCCGAGGCGATGCTGCTCGATGAACCAACCTCAGCGCTGGATGAAGCCTCGGCGCGCGAGATAGAGGAACTTGTGCAGGGCATCGTCCGCGAGCGGCGGGTGGCATGCGTAATCGTCACTCATAACAGGCCTCAGGCCGAGCGCATTGCCGATCGCGTGATGATCCTGAAGGCCAGCAAGCTTGTGACTATAGGACCGACCTCAGAGGTGCTGAATGGTTGCTGACCTGCAGAACATCTTGAGCGGCGATGTCATGATGGGCTTGGCTCAAGCCGCCGGCGCCATTGTGCTCTGCCTGACCGTTGTGGCGCTGTGCCGCCGGTTTGCCGTGCATGTCGAACGCGAAGCCGTAATATCCATCGGCAGAGGCTTGGTGCAGATGGTCTTCGTCGGCGTTGTGCTGGCTCTGCTGTTGCACGGAAGCTTGCTTATCGGTGCGGTCATTCTTCTGTTGATGACGATCGCTGCGGCAGCAACCGCCTCGCGCCGGCTCAAGGGGATAGGAAGTCCGCTGTTGCTTTCTTTCTGGGCCATCTTTGCCGGCTCCGGAGTGGTGATCGCTGCTATGCTCGCGACCAAAGCGCTCAAGCCAGATATCGTTATGCTCGTTCCGGTCGGCAGCATGATCATTGCCAATGCGATGAACGCCTGTGCACAAGCCGCCGAACGCTTCCGCGCGGACGTCACGGCGCATGTGGGTCAGGTCGAGGCAGGTCTGGCGCTTGGCGCGGAGCCTGCCGCCACCGTTGCGCCTTACGTTCAAAGCGCCGTGTACGCCAGCCTTCTGCCGCGCCTCGATATGCTGAAGTCGCTCGGGCTCGTGTGGATACCCGGCGTGATGGCCGGCATGGTGGTGTCGGGGGCGAGCCCCGTCTATGCCGGCATCTATCAATTCATCATCGTCGCCATGATCCTCGCCGCTTCCGGCATCACCGGGCTGCTCGCGATTCTACTCATGCGTCGAGGTGCCTTCTCTCCGTCGGCGCAATTGATCCTCCGTCGCGAGACGCCATCGCAAACCGTTTCCGCAAAAACCTAGATGCACGTTGCATTCCTGCTGCGGTGCATAAGTCCGTAAAGGCACTGAACGGACCCCTCGCGATGTCTGCTATGAGTCCGCAATCGGAGGCTTAACGGACGTGAGATGGACAGGGGCCGTTGACCGTACTACTCGCGGCGCCGGTTTCAACCATCGCTGGCCTCCTCTCGGACCATTCAGAGCGTCGACCGCAGCCGATCGGCAACTCGGCGCGCGATCTCTGCTGGAGCCTCCTCGGGCATCGGGAATACCGAACTGACGTTGATCTCGCCGAGCACGTAGCTGTCGGTCTCGTCAGCGCCGGGCGGGCCGAGCATGAAGTCCGCGTCCCAGATCATCGGCAGGTCGCGCCGCGGGATGTCGAGCAAGGAGATTAGCTGCGGCGTCCACTCATCTTCAATCAACCGGCGCAGGCGCTCGAAGCGCGGGTCGGCATTGGAGGTGTAGAGCCGCGGTCCAGCCTCAGCGCGCGCGGCCAGTGCGTCGACCAGAGCCTTAACCTTCTGATGGCCGAAGCCGGCGCAGCGATCGCCTGCCATGTAGCAGCGCACCACACCTTCGCTCAGGCGCGCCTGGAACGGCTGATCGATCACGCAACCGTCTTCGAAATAAGCGATGCACCGCTCGAAAAACTCGTCCAGCGCGAGTTCCTCCGATGCGTCGCCGGCGGCATCCAACACGCGTACCATCGGTCGGCTGCTTAGACTCGCCAGCGTCTCGACCTTCCAGACGCCCTGGCCCCCGTTGCCGCGGTTGCGCTTGATCACGCGCGGGCCAGCGGCGAGCCGCGCCGGCAATTCAACGCGCATTGCCTCAGCCGTTCGATACAGGGCCGTGTCGCTGCCCCAGCTCATCGTGCGGGTTCGATAGAGCACCTCCTTGGTGCCCATTTTGAGGATCACGTCAGGATGGGCGCT
>Ga0182034_10001384_pt1 | contig 11879 bp, 10 predicted proteins | sample flu12Cox44000172_FD_125972 | JGI IMG/M metagenome (GOLD analysis project Ga0182034, IMG submission 125972) | Lab enrichment of tropical soil microbial communities from Luquillo Experimental Forest, Puerto Rico - flux4day.12C.oxic.44.000.172 | ecosystem: Environmental > Terrestrial > Soil >... | reverse complement strand
TAACGAACCCGACCACCGGCAGTGCCTGCTGTTGCGCCCACACTGCGCACGGCCAAGAGGCCACCGCGCCGCCGAGTGCAACTACAACGAAGTCTCGCCGCCTCATGGAGCCTTCCCCTACGCCGAGAAAAACAATCTACCATATCGTTGATCGGGTGCGGCGGCTTTGTTGCGTCACAGCGGCGGCGAATGTCCGCTATGGGTCAGAAGCGGACATTGAATCACGTCCGCCCGATGTCCGCTTCACCCCCAAAAGCGGAGATCGGAACTCAGCCGCGCCATGTCCGCTTTGTGCCATAAGCGGACATCGTGCGATGCCCGAAATGGACCAAATGAAAATTACCGCGTGGTTTTCTGCGCCGTCCGTCTGTGGTTGGGAAAGCTGAGAGGCATCGCTCAGTGCCCCCATGGCATTAAACAACGGTTCCAAACACCTTCCCAATTCCGGCGGTCAGAGCCATCGCCAACGCGCCCCAGAACGTCACTCGGGCCGTGGCGCGGAGAACATTTGCGCCCCCCCGGCTCTTGCCCCGACTGCACCGAGAAGCGCAAGAAAGCCTAAAGACGCAGCAGACACTATCGGGACAATCGCACCGATCGGCGATATGACGACCATAAGCAAAGGCAACGCCGCGCCCACCGAAAATGTCAAAGCCGACGTCAATGCGGCCTGCACGGGGCGAGCGGTGGTGATTTCCGAAATCCCGAGCTCCTCTCGTGCATGAGCTGTCAAGGCATCTTTTGCCATCAGCTGCTGCGCAACCTTTCGTGCAAGAGCCGGTTCGAGGCCGCGCTTTACGTAGATCTGGGCAAGCTCTTCCTTTTCAAACTCGACATTATCGCGTAGCTCATTGCGTTCCCTCGCGAGATCCGCCTGTTCGGTGTCGGATTGCGAACTGACGGAGACATACTCGCCAGTGGCCATCGACATGGCACCCGCCACCAATCCGGCCACGCCTGCGACTAGAACAGCGTTTTTCGTTGCGGCGGCAGCGGCCACGCCGACAATCAAACTCGCAGTCGAGAGGATGCCATCATTGGCGCCGAGCACTGCGGCTCGTAGCCACCCAATACGGTCCACAAGATGATGCTCAGGGTGGAAGTGAATACGGGCCATGCGATACCCTAATCGTCCCTTTTGCCGGCTAGCAGAAAGGAGGATTCAGAACGCCAAGCATCAGCTCTTTGACATATCAGATCCAGTCCTTCCACTTGAACCAAATCAGTGGCAGGAGTGTTGTCAGCACAATCAAAACTAAGGCAAAAGGATAACCCCATACCCAATTCAATTCTGGCATGTTCTTGAAGTTCATTCCGTAAATTCCCGCAATCAAAACGGGCGGAATTCCTGCAACTGAGGCGACGGTCAGAATCTTCATTACTTCGTTCTGGGCGACATTGATGATTCCAGTCGCGGCGTCTTGAAGCAGCTGAATGCGGTTTACGAGACCCTCAGCATACTGCTCAAGCGACGCAATATCGGCCGACACCGACTGCAGTCGACTGATTTGCTCGTGCTCGACCCATTCACGACCTCTCTCGATTGTGAACTTTGCCATTCGGTCAAGGCAGACCAACGAGTAATTTATACGAGCCATTCGCTCGCTGGTTCGACCGGTCCGCACCAAAAGCTGACGTAGTAGCGAGGTCTCACGAGATAATCGCCGTAAGTTATCTCTCCGAAAGATGACGTGCGAAGCATCATCAAGAGCCTGGCTGCTCGCCTCGAGTAAATCTGCCATATGGTCAACCAATCCCTCGAGAACACAGACGTAAACCAGAGTCGGACTCCCGACGTTTAATTCCTTGCTCACGGAATCGAAAATTGCCGATTGTACGAAGCGAACGGTGAGGAAAACTGTTTTTGAGAGGACAAAGCCAGTCGGCGCCGCGATCCATGGCTCATCACCAGTCGCGAGAATAAGCGGTGCGGTCATATACAGCGCGCCACGTTCTACCTGCAGCCGACTGGTTGTCTCGATTTCGCTGACCTCTTCCTTAACCGGCACTCGAAGGCTGAACGCTTTCTCGAACGCGGCAATTTCAGTAGGGGTTGGATCGACGATATCGATCCAGGAGGCCTGGGTGAGCGAGTTGTCAGTTGTGCCGGGGAAGGCGCGTAACATGCCACCGAACCTCTCTTGCCTGCCGCACGGCTCGGAGCTGACATCGTAACGTCAAACTGTGAGACTGGAAGTGGTCAGGCGGTCGCTTGTCGACGTGCTTTGAGTCGAAAGCAGACATGACGCTCTGAAAACTCGATGTCCGCTTTACCCCCGAAAGCGGACATTGCTGAACGCAACCAGGGTGTCCGCTTTGTGCCATAAGCGGACATCCGGGCGGCGGCGCCGCCTTGTAGGGCTGATCCCTGCCGCCTATTGAACTGCCTCCAACGCCTTCGCCAATTCCTCGTGCAGCCGGCGTTGTTCGTCCTCGCTAAGCTTTTGTGGCTCGAGAACGACGGCCAGTTTCGTGAGCGTGCCGGTAAAGGGGAAAGGCATTTTGGCTTCATACTCCTCCAGCACCGGAGTTCCAGTGTCCTGCCCTACGTCGAATGTTTCATCGAGCGAGAAGCGGACTCCGATTGTCTGGGGAATGCGACCTTGCGCAACCTCCTTTTCGTCCACCAGTAGCGTCGTAGTTGCTGCTTTGCCGATGCCGCCGCCATCGTAGGCGAATTTAACGCGGATGATATGGTTGCCGGCCGCAAGAGGCTGATCAGAAGCAACGCGATACTTATGGTCCGGCTGGTTTGAAAAGGCGTAGGCGAAGAGCGGCTTATTGTCCTGCAACAGTAAAGCCCAACCGCCGTAGCGGCCTCCTATTGTCGCCAACACACCGTTTGCACCGCCCTGTGGGATCGTCACCTCGGCCGCGACCGTCCAAGATTTGTTTTTAAAGTCCGGCGCCGAGCCCTCCGGGATACGGATCATCCCTGGAAAATAGACGAACTCGTTGCGGCCTCGGGCGAGACTCGGCCGGATTGCCGGATCGGCTCGTGACGCGAAACTGGAGTCGAGCGGGAACACGTTGTACTTCTTTGCCTCAACATCAAATGCGTCTTGAAGCTCCTTGAGCTTGCCGGGATTCTTCTCAGCCAGATTGTTCGACTGACTGCAATCCTCGTTGATATTGTATAGCTCCCATTTGAAGTCATTAGGGCTCGGCTCGAACCCGATCGTGACCCACGGCAGGCGAAGCGGCGTCGTGCTCGCCATCCAGCCATCCTTGTAAATCGCTCGATTCCCCATCATCTCAAAATACTGGGTGCCGTGTCGTGCCGGTGTCGTCGCGTTGTCGAAGGTGTAAACGAGGCTAATTCCGTCCAATGGCTTCTGCTTCTCACCGTTCAAGATATCCGGTTGCGTGATTTTTGCGGCCTCATAGATGGTCGGCACGATATCAATCACATGGCAAAACTGGGATCGCAAACCCCCTTTGTCCTTGATCCGGGCCGGCCACGATATCACCATGCCGTTGCGGGTACCGCCGAAGTGAGACGCAATTTGTTTCGTCCATTGCATCGGCGTATCCATCGCGTGTGCCCAACCAACTGGATAATGGTTGTAGGTCCGCGGTCCGCCCAACTCGTCAATCATTGAGAGCAGAAACGGTATGCTTTCCTTGACGCCATTGGCGGCAGTGCCGACTTCATTTGTCGTGCCTTGCATGGTTCCTTCGGCGCTCGCACCGTTGTCGCCCATCATGAAAATGACGAGCGTATTGTCCATCTGGCCCGACTGCTCCACCGCGTCGAGCAAACGGCCAATGTTATAATCAGCGTGAGACAGAGCGCCCGCATAGACCTCCATCATCCGTGCGAACAAGCGCTTTTGGTCCGCCGACAAAGAATCCCACGCCGGAATCTGTTCCGGGCGCGCCGTCAACTTGGTATTGGCCGGAACGACCTCGAGCTTAATCTGCCGAGCGAGCGTCTCCTCGCGGACCTTGTCCCAGCCCTGGTCGAATTGCCCTTTGTACTTCGCTATCCAATCCTTAGGAACATGATGCGGCGCGTGTGCGGTGCCGGTTGCGTAGTACAGCAGCCAAGGCTTATTGGGTGCGAGCGCGTGCTGCATCCGCATCCAGGCGATTGCGTTGTCTGCGAGATCGACATCAAGAATGTAGTTGGGGTTGCCGGAATACGGCTCAATCGGTTTGGTATTCTCAAATAGCGCCGGGTGCCATTGGTCGCTGTCGCCGCCAAGGAACCCGTAGAAATACTCAAAGCCCAGCCCGTTCGGCCACAAATCAAACGGGCCTGCTTGGCTCGACATCCAGTCCGGCACATTGTGCATTTTGCCGAACCACGACGTGTTGTAGCCATTTTCCCTGAGCACTGCCCCTACGGAGCCGGCACTCGGGGGCACCAGCGAATTGTAGCCCGGAAAGCCGGTTGCGAACTCGGTGATGACGCCGCTGGCAACCGAATGGTGGTTGCGTCCAGTAATCAGCGCGGCCCTGGTGGGAGAGCACAGCGCGGTCGTGTGGTACATGTTGTAGCGAAGCCCGCTGTCGGCGAGCCGCTGGAAGTTGGGGGTTTGGATTGGCCCGCCAAATGTACTGGTGGCCCCAAAGCCCACGTCGTCCGTCAGGATCAATAAAACGTTCGGCGCTCCCGCTGGAGCTTCGATGCTCTTTGGGAAGTCGGGCGTCGAATCCTTTACGGTGCGTTCGATTTTCCCTTGAAACGGAGGTTGCGGCGGCGGCAATACGCTCGGGGTCTGGGACGCCGCAGTGTCTGGGAGAGCGGCAGACGCTACTGCCGATGCGGCAATGACGGAACTGGAACCGAGCAACCGTCGACGGCTAATTTCGACCTTGCCCACAGGAGATGGGGCATTGGACTTCTTGTCCGATTTCTCTTCGCTCATAGTTTTCTCCCGGGGGTTGGAGTGTCAGCGAAATTAGATGGTGCAGTGCCTAGGCCGAGGCCAGCGCCTGGTTCGCGGAAGGCCGTTGACGGTATTCTGTGCACGAGAATTTAGAATTTGATTCAAGTCAAAAAGGAACTTTGCCTTCGCATAGCTGCGACAAATAACCGGCTATGTCCGCTTTGGGTCATAAGCGGACATCAGAAGACGTTTAGTCCATGTCCGCTTTACCCCCAAAAGCGGACATTAGTCAGGACGATCGTGATGTCCGCTTTGTGCCAAAAGCGGACTCATGCACCGCAGCAAAAAAAGCGACTCATTCAATCAACTCGTCGGCGCGGTCGAGCAACTGCGGCGGGATAGTCAGACCAAGCGCTTTTGCGGTCTTTAGGTTGATGATCAACTCGAATTTTGTCGGCTGCTGAATTGGCAAATCCCCCGGACTGGCGCCCCCAAGAATCTTATCGACGTAGGACGGTGCCCGCCGCCACGTTTCGTTGATGTCATTTCCATAGGACAGCAATCCACCATCGGCCGCGTAGAACCGGTAGGGATAGATTGCTGGTAAACGATAGCGCGCTGCCAGCGAAATGATGAGCGCGCGATTGGCAGAGGTGAAGGCATCTGGTTCGACAATGAGGCCACCTTTCAGCTCGCCCGAAACTGTGGCGAGTGCGCGGTCAATTTCAGCAGCATCGCGAGTCGGGCTTACTATTAGGTCCACCCCGAACGAAGGTGCAGCGCGCTCAATCGAGCTCACAAATTTCTCCGCGAAAGGGGCCGCTTCCGGGTTGAAAATAAATGCAACGCGCCCAAGTTTTGGAGCGATCTCCTTAATTAGCTCCAACCACTTCGCACTGATCCCGAACTCGAAGCTGGTAAATCCTGTAATGTTGCCACCTGGGTGCGCCAAGCTGGAGACGATACCTTGGGCAATTGGATCTCCGACATTCACAAATACGATCGGTATCGTGCTGGTCTCGTTCCGGACTGCCGCCAATGACAGCGTGGTGTTGGCGATTATCACATCAGGCTTTTGGCTGACGAGTTCTGCAGCATCGGCCTTCGCTCGGGCGGCGTCTCCGCCGACCCATCGATAATCGACATGAATGTTACCCCCTTCGATCCAGCCGAGTTGGCTGAATCCCTGCCGAAGCAAGGCTACACGCGCTTGCCCTTCCAAATCGTCCGCACCTCCGAACAACACGCCGACGAGCCGAACCCGCCCGGGCTTTTGCGCGCGCGCCGTATGCGACCATGCAACGGCCACACCTCCAAAAAGTGCAATGAACTCGCGCCGCCTCATTCAATCACCTCGTCGGCGCGGGCGAGCAAGGATTGGGGCACCGACACGCCCAGCGTCTTTGCTGTCTTCAGGTTAATGGCGAGTTCGTATTTGTTTGGGGCTTGCACAGGCAGATCAGCAGGTTTCTCGCCTCGTAATATGCGATCAACGTAGCCTGCCGCGCGTCGATATTGGTCAGGAAAATTCGGCCCATAGGAGATCAATCCGCCAGCAGCAACATAAGGCCGTTGATCGTATACCGCCGGCAGCTTGTAGCGCGCGGCCGCTGTGATGATCAAATTGACGTTGGTTGCCCCTATCCCACTCGCGGCCTGGATCATTCCGCCATTTGGCGACTGCGCGAATGTCGCGATAGCGCGTTCAATCTGGTTTGGCTCATGTAGGTCGATTGGGCTTACCTCAATGCCAACTGACGGCGCTACGGCTTGAATGACGGCGAACTGGCCGATCCCCCCAGCGAAAGTGGGATCGCGAAGAACTGCCGCGTGCGTTACGCTTGGCGCAATCTCCTTGAGCAGTTCCGGCCACTTTCCACACAGGTTGTACTCAAACATCATAAAGCCGGTAGCGTTGCCGCCCGGTCGCGACAGACGTTCAACAAATCCGGAGCCTACAGGATCGGGGACGATAACAAAGACGATAGGAATGGTGCGAGTAGCTTTCAGCATCAAGTCTGCACCTACACTGCCACTGGTCAGAATTACGTCTGGGGCAAGTGCTACCAATTCCTCGGCAGATTTGCGCGCTTTGAGGTTATCGCCCCCAGCCCAGCGAACCTCGATCTGAACGTTCCGTCCGTCCGTCCAACCCAACTGCGCAAACGCTTCCAAAAAGGCTGTCTCGCGCGCCTGAGCACCGGGCGTGTCTGCTGCTGTTGGGTTCAAGATAGCGACGCGACGCAGGGGCTCACGTTGCTGCGCCCGCGCGGCGAGCGGCCATCCTGCCGCCGCACCGCCAACAAGCGCGATGAAATCGCGCCGCCTCATTCAATCACCTCGTCGGCGCGGGCGAGCAGCGTCGGCGGCACTTCAACGCCAATCGTCTTAGCCGTTTGTAGATTGATAACAAGCTCAAACTTCGTGGCCCGCAACACCGGCAGGTCGGCCGGATTCTCGCCCTTGAGTATGCGCCCGGTATAAATGCCCGTTTGCCGGAACTGATCCGCAAAGCTTGATCCGTAGCTCATCATTCCGCCGAGCTCAGCCCACTCGCGTGCAGGATAGATCGTCGGCATAGCGTAGCGCGCGGCCAGTGTGAGGATTTGGATCCGACGGTCGTAGAAGAGGGGCATGGGATTGAGCAAAAGAGCGACCAATCGCTTTTGAGCAAGACTCGCAAACACCGTATCGATGTCGCGATTCGTGCCAGCGGAAAGGACTTCGATTTGCCGCCCGATAGTTGACCCTGCAGCCTGCACGTCTGCGACAATGGCCGGAGTAAGCGGAGAGTTGGGATCGACAAGCATGGCGAAGCGAGCGGCATCCGGCAGCAGCTCAAGCAGGATTCCAAGCCGCTTAGCTCCAAGCTCCACGTTCATGTAGCTGATGCCGGTAATGTTGCCGCCGGGCCGATTGAGGCTGGCGACGAGACCAACCCGGACCGGGTCTGCACCGCTACTAAAGACGATCGGAATGGTCGCAGTCGCGGCTTTGGCCGCGAGCGCCGCCGAGATGTTTCCCGGCGTGACGATGACGGCCACCCGTCTGCGGACCAGATCGGCCGCCAGTTCCGGCAGTCGAGCGGGTTCGTTTTGTCCCCAGCGATACTCGATCGCCAAGCTCCGACCCTCAACGTAACCGGTCTCGCTCAATCCTACGCGGAAAGCCGCAACGAGATTGGCACTTTCCTGTGGCGACGCGGAATCGAGAAAACCGATCACCGGTGTCGCCGCCTGCTGCGCCCGCGCGGTCAGCGGCCATGCAACTACAGTGCTGCTGAAAAGCGTGATGAATTCCCGCCGCCTCATGGGATTTACTCCCGTGGCCGAGAACCACCTGCGTGTAAGTCTAATACGATCTTCGAGCGAGAGCTATGCACCGCGTTGCAGCAAAACGGGCGGGCCGATGTCGCCTTTGGGTCATAAGCCGACATGACGGGACGAATTTGCGATGTCCGCTTTACCCCGAAAGCGGACATTGGTTGGCCCATGCAAGTCATGGCTGCCATCGCATTGGAATAATGACGGCGGGGGATGTGATTTTTTCTGGAATTTTCAGTGCGCGGACCGGCGTGATCCCCGTTTGTTATTTTTTAGACTTTTATGGATATTAGACAATACGTCAGCGCCGCTTTCCCGCAGTGTGCGGAGTGCGTGTCGAAGCATGATGGCCTGACCAGCGCCTTGACCTAAAGCCGCGACCTCGGTCCATTCTCAAATAGACGCAAAAATCAATGAACAAGCTCCCCATGACCGCCGTCGGGCACTCAGCTCTCGAAAATGAGCTGAAGCACCGCATTCGAACCGAACGACCTCGTCTAATTCAAAGGATTCAAGAAGCAATTGCCGATGATTCCAATTTGGCTGAGAATTCGGAATATCAGGCTGCAAAGGCAGAGCAAGAAATCAATGAAGCCCGCATTGTCGAGCTAGATGACAAGCTCGCGCGTGCCGAAATAATCGACTTATCGAAGCTTTCCGGCGACACCATCAAGTTTGGGGCCACCGTGACGCTGATTGAGGAGGACACGGGTAAGAAGAAGACATGGCAGATCGTTGGTGAGCCGGAAGCTGACGCGAGCAAGGGGAAGATTTCGGTAACTTCACCAATCGCGCGCGCGTTGATCGGCAAAACCAGGGGCGCCACAGTAGAGGTCGAAGCTCCGGGCGGCGCCAAAGTCTACAAAATCCAGCAAATGGAATGGGTTGAGGAAAGCCCAAAGAGCTTCAAGCCGGCGAGTTAGTTTCTCTAAATTATGGTGGAGGTTCTTCGCGGCCGGCTCCGCAAGTGGTTTTGGTTGCAGGCTGCAGCCCTTTCCAATCCTCGTCGGTTGGCGGACGTCCGGGAAAAGCTCAGATATTGTTTTCGGGAAAATCACAGCGTCCCCCTCTTCTCGACTGGGCTAATAGCCGTTTCCGTCCCTGATCTTTGTGCGTGTTCGATCAATTAATTCGGAAAACTGGAGCGCTACCCGCGCCTTGTACGTCCATCAGGCAATCACCTTGATCAGGATACCCGGAATGCAGATTCGTCGGATCCCTCGAGCACCGAGAACAGTACCGGCATCATTTCCTTCGTTGCGACTCTGCCGTTCAAGTCTTTCTCGACCACGACAAGCTGCTGAGCGACGGGCAAACCGACCGGGATCACCATCCTTCCGCCGGCCTTGAGCTGGTTGATCAGCGGAGGCGGAATAAGGTCCGGCGCCGCCGTCACCATCACTTTGTCGAACGGTGCGTGCTTCGGCCAGCCGGCATAGCCGTTGCCCACGCGAACTGCGACGTTGGTATAGCCCTGTCGTTTCAGCCGCCGCACTGCTCGTTGCGCGAGTTCGTCGATGATTTCGACGCTGTACACCCTGCCGGCCAGCTCGGCGAGCACTGCGGACTGATAACCGAGGCCAGTACCGATTTCGAGAACCATGTCGTCAGGCTCTAGCTCGAGCAGGTCTGTCATCACCGCAACCATCAACGGTTGCGAGATTGTCTTATCGAAACCAATCGGAATTGGCCGGTTCAGGTAAGCGTAAGATTGGACCTCGGCCGGCACGAACTCGTGTCGCGGCACCTTGGCCATTGCCCTGAGGACTCGCTCGTCCAACGCAGTCTTGCCAAGCTCGGCAGCGATGTGTTCGGCTATCGCCCTGATTGTCGCAACCATCTCTCGTCGTTGTTCCTCAAAAAATTTAGCGTTCATAAAACGCCAGCCTTGGCCCAACGCTCATCGGGCCCGCCTGCGCCGAGGATCGCGGCTCGTTTCGCGCGGTGGCGATGACCGGCTCCGAAGCGGCGGCAAGCCCCGCAACTCAGCTTCGAGTCGGCGCGTCAACTCCACCAAACCGTGTTGGGTGCTCTTCGGAGGTGGCTGTCGTGTCGGCGCGATCACCTGGACTGGATTGCGGACCCCCTGTCGTTTCCGCGACAGGCTGTTGGGATTCGCTATTCTTCTCGGCTAGGTCGGCGAGCCGCAGCCAGACTTCGGACATTTTAATAAGACTGACCCTCGTCTCAGGGTCCCAACTTCTTCGCGCTATCTCGGCGCAGTGCGCAGCATGTAGCCGATACGCCGCTACCTTTTCGCTGCCGGACATCCAATCCCCCATACGTCTTTCCACGCGCAGCTTAAAGCTGCGACACCGGAATTTGGTTCCGCACTGCACAAGGTTGACCGGTAAATGTTCGATATTCAAGAGGCGTGGCCCCGGACCGGGGTGTCGGGGGATAGGTATCCGGGGCCACCAGCGCTTACCGGGTGGTTGGGACCAGCCCGGTGCGCTAACCGCAGCGCTCATTTCTCTGACGAAGAATCTGATAATTCGCCATCAGCTCATTCATCGTGATCAGGAGGTTTTGAGACCGCTCGACGTTGTGGCCTTTCAATTTATTTTTCTCGATCAAATCGACTTGTGTCGCGATTAGATTGCTGAGTTCATTCATATGGCGATCCAAGCTGTCGTTGTATGAAGAAGAACTGCTCGGCTTCACCGGTGAGCTGCTCAATTCGCCAGCGCCATTTTCTAGGTGGCGGCGGAGATGCGCGACACTTGGCGTGGTTACAGGCCGGCCTACAGCGGAGCGCTCTGATTGCTCAACGCCGCTTGCCAACGGGCGTTTTTCGCCAGGGATGAAGTCGTCCATGGGCCGTCCCTCCTACGGCCCATCCCCCGAGCAGTGATGATGAGCCTACGCGCGACCCGTGACAAGATTTGTTCTGTTTGTTCGCGCGATCGTGACGACGAAATGATGAGGGTGTGACAGAAATGAAACAGACTAAAGTTTGAGGCCAACCAAAACGCGGTAGTTGTTGCACCGCATATAGCGAACATGAGGTTTTTGTCTTTCTTTCGCGGCACCGCCGCAAAACAGAAGGTCGCCAAATGGCGTGCGAGCAAATCAGCGGCTCCGTTTGATTGACGGAGCCTTTAATATCAATGTCGTCTTTTGAGTCGAAGGTTAAGCACCGGATAAATTCCCCGACGTGTTAGGTCAGGAATTAAACGGAGCCGCACGTTATTGGTGTGATTGAGTTGGTTGTGTTGTGCTTGTTCAGATCAACGAAAACTCCGCGATCCTGACGCCGTTCGGCTCGCTGGTCCGCAGTAATCCGGCCAAGGTGATGCTGGGCAAAGGGCATCTGAGCAGCGATAAGTCTCGGCGAGCAAGGCATCGCGCGCTATTTGCTTTACTCTTTCGCCGAATGTTCAGCGTTTGCCAGCGCGCCGTTTTGGACGCTCGGTCAGGAAATACTTGAGAAGAAACCGGCCTTCACGGCCGTGCAGCGATCGCGGGTGCCTTGCAGGAACAGCATCGGGATTTGCGCGTCGGCGCAGGCTGCAAGCCGGTTTGTCTTATCGCACTGCACTGTCTCTCTCTTGAACGAACCGGCCTTGGGGCGGATCATGATTGAAACCCGGGAGCTTGGCTCTGCCCGCCACGACTGGAAGGGAGGCTATCATGATCGTCAAGAACATTTTGGCCAGCAAGCGCGGCGAAGTCGTCACGATTGAGCCGACCGCGGATGTTACTGCGGCGATAAAATTGC
>Ga0182034_10001382_pt1 | contig 11889 bp, 8 predicted proteins | sample flu12Cox44000172_FD_125972 | JGI IMG/M metagenome (GOLD analysis project Ga0182034, IMG submission 125972) | Lab enrichment of tropical soil microbial communities from Luquillo Experimental Forest, Puerto Rico - flux4day.12C.oxic.44.000.172 | ecosystem: Environmental > Terrestrial > Soil >... | reverse complement strand
TCAGGAGATCGAAGGCGCGACCGCTGACAGAGACGGGCTCGTTACCTTTCAGCAAAAGTCGTCTTGCCTGGAGCAGCCGAAACGGACCAAAGAATATTTCGAGCTTGGAAGGGTCATTCTCGCGATCAATCGTTTGGATCGCCAATGCTGCCCTGGTGCCCGGCGGCGATCTGTGCAGACCGCCTAGGGATTCGGAACCTGTGATCGTCATTTCAGGGATCCTTTGGCTTGCAATAAGCGAGCGAGATAGCAGCCTGCGCAAGCTGAAATCGATCAGCAAAAGAGAAGATAAGATCAGCGATTGCGCCTGCCTGTCAGCGAATCGTTTAGCCTTTGGTATCGTAGGAATGTGCGCACCGCCGAGGCGGTTGAGTAACGCCGCCACGTCGGTCGCATTGTCAATGTCGCCCAGACGCCATTGGCGATCAACGACGTGCACACATTGCATCCCTTGCCGGTACGCTCGCGCCCATAAAGCCCGCTCACGATGACAGCGTAGAGCGAGATCGCAGTAGCATAGTCGCCGATGCCGGGCACCGGGAGGGCCTGCGGACTGGAAGCATCGTGCGTGACTTGCATCAGCCCCGAACACGCCAAATTTTGGGGTGAACATGGCGAGCCGGACCTCAAGAGTCCTTGGGCGCGGGGTCGAAATACCTCCAAATTCGTCAACGTCCACAGGAGCGTCGCATGGGTGCCGGCATTCCACAAAAAACCTCAAATTTCCGCAAACGCGCCGTATAGTCACCGACATGGTTGCGGGTGCCGACCTACCGGCGAGCGTTGGGTTCGGGCGGTTCCGGGTTCTGCCGCATCGCCGCGAGCTGCTCATCGATGGCCAGCCGGCTAAGCTCGGCGGGCGCGCGTTCGACATCCTGATAGCACTGATCGAGGCGCGTGGGGCGGTGGTCAGCAAGAACGCGCTGATGGCACGGGTATGGTCCGGCCGGGTCGTCGAGGAACACAATCTGGAATCCCACGTCTCCACGTTGCGGGCCGTCTTGGGCCCGGACCGCGGCTTGATCCGCACGGTCTCCGGGCGTGGCTACCAGTTCACTGGCGAGATCCGGGCTTTGTCGCAGGCCGGCGATCAGCGCGCCAGCCTCGGTCCGGATGCGGCGGAGCCGGGAGCGCTTCCTCCCACTAATGTGCCGGAGCCGGTTTTGGAGCTGATCGGGCGGGATGACGAGCTCGCCGAGGTCGTCAACCTCATGGCCACACATCGGCTCGTCACCCTGACTGGGGCTGGGGGCATCGGCAAGACGCGGCTGGCTGTCGCACTTGCACGCGAACTGCGGCCGCACTTTGCCGATGGTGTGTGGCTGGCGCAATTCTCGCCGCTTGCTGATCCTAAGCTGGTTCCCACCACCGTTGCCGCTGCTGTTGGCCTGGAGCTTGGCGGTGAGGCTTCAGTGCAGAACGTGGCACAGGGGCTTACCGGGCGCCGATTGCTGCTGGTGCTGGACACCTGCGAGCACGTCATCGAGATCGCCGCGAGCATGGCCGAGGCTGCGCTCCATGCAGGCTCGGAGTTGCGCATCCTTGCGACGAGCCGTGAGTTGCTCAAGGCCGAGGGCGAATGGGTCTACCCGGTGTCGCCGCTGGCCGTGCCGACAGCGGATCGCGAGCAGAGGGATTTCTTCGAATACGGAGCGATCCGGCTGTTCCTGGAGCGCGCGAGGGCGGCCAATCCGCGTTTGACGCCAGAGCGACCCCTCGTCGAGCTGATCGCGATGATCTGCCGGCGGCTCGACGGCATCCCGCTGGCGATCGAGTTGGCGGCTGCCCGCGCCTCCGCACTCGGGGTAGAGTGGCTTGCCGCCCGCCTCGACGATCGCTTCCATCTGCTGACCGGCGGAAGACGAACGGCACTACCGCGGCACCAGACCCTGCGGGCGACGCTCGATTGGAGCTACGAACTGCTGACCGGACCTGAGCGTGTAATCCTGCGGCGGCTGGCGGTCTTCGCCGGTCCGTTCGGTTCATTTACTCATTAGATCCGACCCGAGTTTTGAGCGAGGCTGGGGAAGTTTTGTCGCAAGAAACTCCCTCAGTTGCGGCAGAAAATTTGCGTGGGGGATCACAGGCCATTCCATTTGACGGTGGGTGGCTGATGGTGCTCCACGAGTGGCAGATTCAGCACACAAGGCGTCATTATTTTCACCGTTTCGTTTGGTTCGATGAAAGCAATCGGCTGGGGCGTCTCTCCCGCCGTTTCTTTTTCAAGAAAATTGCCAGTGAGTTCGCTTCCGGATTGGCCTGGCACTTCACCGGTGATCGCGTAGTTGTCAGCTTCGGAATCGACGATCATGAGCCAACTCTCGCGATCATTGAAGCGCGAGACATACGAGCGGCGCTCTTTGAGGTCGACCGACATCGACAGGCAAGCGAAGCCGCATGCGGCATCGGGCGTCTGGCCTGGGAAGCGTTAACGCTGCCCACGGCTTCCGATCTAGCCGTCGTCCAAACGCCTGGATCATACACGGCGCTTACGCTGCCGGAGAGAACGGAAGGCCATCTGATCGGCGACATTCATTTGATAAACCTCGACCTCAGCGTCGATAGGTTACGCAAATTTTGGATCCGCAATTCTGACCTTAGCGGTGTAGTTCGTGTTTCCGCGATTGACGGACGACAAGTAGACAAACGAAAACTTATCGATGATCGGATTATTAACGACGACCTAACATATTTGCCTGGATCGCTTGGATGTTCTCTTTCCCACATTCGTTTATGGCAGAAGGCCGTCTCCGAAAATCGACCGATCACGGTTTTAGAGGACGACGCGATCTGTTCACTCCGGTTCCGGGAAAGGGCTGGCGATATATTATCAAAGTTGCCACGTAATTGGGACATAATACACTGGGGCTTTGATCATGCGTCAAAATTTTTGTGGATAGACCTTGTCTTTGCGAACGCAAAACTAGCGTTTTATGAAAAGAAATGGGAAGGAAAAGAGACAGATTTTCAATCTGATGAAACTCCGCGAACCCCAGTGAAGATCAGACACTCTTTTGGAACCTATGGATATTCCTTGTCACCGGAAGGTGCACGTGCATTACTCGAATTTTGCTTACCGCTACGAAAACGATTTATACCGTTCCCCGGAACAGGCATAGTAATCGAAGATATTTGCATCGACTGCGCGATGTGCGGCATTTATCCCTCAATGGAGGCTTTTGCTTGCATTCCACCTTTAGTTCTTCATGATGTCCAACAAATTTCGGATCGAATTGAACGTGATGATGCAACCGCCATTCAGCCTCCTATAGTCAGAATAGAATGTGCTGATCGACGGGAACACGTCAGCGCTCTCGACTAGTTAATCGCAGACATGAGAACACCTCCGCTCCTGCGTTGCTCGAGGGGTTTTTCCGCGCCTTGACCCCGGCGCCGCTCTGCGATTTAGGCGCGCCGATGACGCTAGACTCAGAACTGGGCCTCGTCCAGCGCCAGAGCAGTGGAAGCGCCGCTCTTTACTACTGCGAGCAGGGCTGTTGCCTTGGGTAGAATCTGCTCCGCGTAGAACCGTGCAGTCGCGATCTTTGCGCGATAGAAATCCTCGTCGGCGCCGGCCGTCAGCCGCGCCCGGGCGGCCAACGCGGCGCGCGCCATCTGCCAGCCGCCGCAGACATAGCCGGTCAGCATCAGGTAATTTACCGAGGCGCCGAATGCCGCATTGGGATCCCGGCCGATCATTTGCCGCATCCATTGGGTGGCCTGCTCCAGCGCTTCAATGCCGATTGCCAAGTTCTCCCGGATAGCGGGGAAGTCGACGTTATCGGCACCGCCGAGCTGCTCCTCTACCTCACGAACCTCACCGATCAGCGCGTCCATTGCAGAGCCATTGTCCATAGTCAGCTTGCGCCCGACCAGGTCGCCGGCCTGAATTCCGGTAGTCCCCTCGTAGATCGTGGCGATGCGCGCGTCGCGCAGATATTGCGCAGCGCCGGTTTCCTCGACGTACCCCATGCCGCCAAAGACCTGGATGCCGAGCGAGGCGATTTCCACCCCCAGCTCGGTACACCAGCCCTTCAGCACCGGCGTCAGCAGATCGATGCGCGCCTGGTGGTGCCGACGTTTCGCTGGATCGGAGTGCTTGTGGGCAAAATCGGCGTCGGCGGACAGCACGTAACCGAGCGCGCGCATCGCCTCGATCTGCGACTTCATCGTCAGCAGCATACGGCGCACATCAGGGTGGTGAATGATTGTCACCCGGTTGCCGCTTCGCTGCCCCACCGGCCGGCCCTGCACCCGCTCCGTGGCGTAGTCCCGCGCCGCCTGGTAGGCGCATTCGGCGATCCCCAGCCCCTGCAGTCCGACCTTCCGCCGGGCTTCGTTCATCATCGTGAACATGTGCGCCAGGCCCTCGTTTTCCCGGCCCACGAGGTAGCCGATCGCGCCCCCCTTCTCGCCGAAGCTCATTACGCAAGTCGGGCTGGCGTGGATGCCGAGCTTGTGCTCGATCGACGCGCACACGACGTCGTTGCGCTCCGCCAGCGAGTCGTCCGCGCCGACCAGGAATTTGGGCACCAGAAACAGCGAGATGCCGCGCGTCCCTTCCGGCGCGTCGGGAAGGCGGGCGAGCACCAGATGCACGACATTTTCGGTCATGTCGTGATCGCCCCAGGTAATGAAGATCTTCTGGCCGGAGATCCGATAGTGTTTGCCCTCGGGCACCGCCCTGGTGCGCACCGCCGACAGATCCGAACCCGCCTGCGGTTCGGTCAGGTTCATCGTGCCCGACCATTCGCCGCTGACGAGCTTTGGCAGAAACCGGCGCTTCAGATCGTCGCAAGCGTGCGCTCTGATCGCTTCCATCGCTCCAGCGGTCAGCAATGGACAAAGAGCAAAGCTCATATTGGCAGAGTTCCACATCTCGACAGTCGCAGCCGCAATCAGCCAAGGCAGCCCCTGCCCGCCATATTCGGGATCGCCGCTCAATCCGTTCCAACCGTTCTCGACAAACTGGCGATAAGCCGCGCCAAAGCCTTCGGCTGCCACCACCCCTTCCTTGGTCAAGGATGCGCCGCGCTCGTCACCGAGCTTATTGAGCGGAGCGAGCACCTCGCCGGCGATTTTCGCCGCTTCCTCCAGCACCGCGTCCGCCAGTTCCAAGGTCACCTCCTCGTAACCGGGCAGCGCGGCCAAGCTTTCGAGCCCCGCCAGTTCATCGATCACAAAATGCATGTCGCGGATCGGCGCATTATATCCCGGCATGGGCTATCTCCTGAATCCAAGCCCGTTTTGTGAATCGCGAATGCGGACGGCTATTGAGGCGCGCAAAACCTTCTTGTCGAACTCACCGACCCTCGCGTAATCACTCGGCCTTGCTCGTTGTGTAATGCCCAATCACGCCCGTTAAACCGCAGCCTCTCGATCGAGCCCGAGTTTTGGGCGGACCCAGACAGCTAGGCGGCGGATCGCATCATCCGCTTCCGGCGCAGTCCCGGCCAGAGCCTGGAAGACGTGCTGCATTTCCGGCACGATCTCGAGCGTCACATCAACGCCGGACTTGCGCGCAAGATCGGCCAATTTGTGGCTGTCATCGAGCAATGTCTCATTGGCCCCGGTCTGAATGTAGATCGGCGGGAAACCCTTCAGGTCGGCGTAAAGCGGATTGGCGAGCGGGTCGCGGCGGTTGCCGCCTTCGCCGAGGAACGTACTGGCCATCGTTTGGATCATGTCGCGCGTAACGATCAGGTCCTTCGCAGCGTTCGTCTCGAATGTCTCGCCCGTCGCGTCCATGTCGAGCCAGGGTGAGAGCGGCATCGTGGCGGCCGGCAACGGCAGGCCCTGCTCGCGGGCGCGCAGGATCGTCGTCATCGCGAGACCGCCGCCCGCCGAATCCCCAATCAAAGCGATGTGGTTTGGCCGGATGCCTTGGTCGAGCAGCCATTTGTAGCTTTTCGCCATGTCGTTCACCGGGCCGGGGTGGACGTTTTCTGGCGCGCGCCCGTAATGAACAATGAGCGCGCGGCAGCCGATGGCTTTTGCCGCATGAGCATAGGTCTTGCGGTGCGTATACATAGAGCCGCACACGTAGCCGCCGCCATGTGCGCACAGCATCACGCGGTCTTGCGCGCAGTTCTTGGAGACTGCCCACATCGCCGGAACCCCTCCGGCGTCGGCCTCGATATAATCGACGCCGCCAGGTTCACTGGTAATTCTTTCCCACTGCTCGAACATGAGGCGCAGTTCGTCGAGCGGCATCTCAGGGTTTGCCTTCAGCGCCGCCACCCATTCCAGGTAGAGCTTGTTCAGCTCTTCGCTCTGCTTGCTCGCCATCGTTTCCTCCTCCGACCGAGGGGCTGCGCTCGGCTCAGATGACCAGATCGAGCCCACACGCCGGCAGCTCCACCTTGCCGCCACATTCGCGCGCAATTACCGGCATGACCTCCTCGGCGAAGATCTGCATCTGCTCTTCGGTCTCCTTGGCCTCAAAGCCGCCAAGTTCGAACCAGCCGAGGAAGCAGAAATCGTCGTAGCCGCACTCGTTGCGCATCTTCATGACCTTGTCGATCACGTACTGCTTGGAACCGTGAATCGCGATTTCGCGGTCGCGCAGCATCTGTGCCGTCACTTTTTTGTTGAGGTCGAACATCGGCTCGTCGAGCCGCGCGAGCACAGCGCCAAAGCCAAACGGCCCGTAATAGTCGAACTGCAATTCGAGCGCCCGCGCGGCGCGCTCGAGCGCCTCCTTCTCTTTGCCTGGGCGAGTGATGTGGAGATAGCGGCTGGTCATGATCCCGCGCCGCTTCCCGGCGTCCCAGCCGAACTTGAAGCGGCCGCGGTCGCGCATGTCGGGGAAGCCTGCCTTCTCGGCCGCCTCGTAGTAGATCTCGATGTTGCGGCGCAGGCGGTCGTTGGGTTCGGCGATCATCACTCCGTTGATCCCGTGCTCGGCCGCGAATTTGAGTGAGCGCGCGCTGGTCAGCGGCTCCCACAATTGCGGGTGTGGCTTCTGAACCGGCTGCGGAAACACCTGCAGCTCCTTCAATGTGGTGGTGGTCGCCTGCACCGGATTGCCGGCCGAATACATGTCGGGATCACCGAGGGCCAGCACGTCCTCGAGGCGCCGCCCCATCCCGTTGCGCTGGAAATAGGCGATCGTCTGCTGGTGGTTCCACTTGGTGTAGGTGGGCGGCACCGAGAAGAACTCGCCATGGTGCGAGAACGAAGGCTCGGTCCAGCATTTCTTCATGATCGCGATGGATTCCTCGAACGCCTTGCGGTTACGCTCCTGGTCCTGGATCGTCGATCCGTAGGGGCGGCCGAGCGTTTCGTTCTCGCGCGGCTGATAGCCCCGTCCGATGCCGCATTCGACCCGCCCGCCGCTGATCACGTCGAGGGTGGCGATTTGCTCGGCCAGTCGGACCGGATGGTGCCAGACGATGATGTTGGCGGCTTGACCGAGCCTGATGCGCTTGGTGTGCGCCGCCACACTCATCTGCACCATCAGGGGGTTCGGGCTCATCTCGGCACCCTCGGGCTGGAAATGGTGTTCGGTGAGCCAGAACGACTGGAACCCGAGCTTTTCGGCAAGGATCCCCTGACGCACCTGGTTCACCAGCGTTTCCTGTGCCGCCCGGTGGACCACCGGAAGCGCGCCGTCGTTGAATGTGACGCCGTTCTTGCCGGTGATGACCGGCAGGCTCGACGCGCCGTTGTGAAATAGACCGATTTCCAGCATGGATGGCTCCTCCCTTGTACCTTCACGCGTGCAGAGGTCCGCTTTAAAAGCCCCGTTCTCGCGACGCGTCGTCCAACCTACGCCCGATCCGCCTGCGCCGGAAGCGAGGAAGGCCCCGGGGCGACGATGCCGCCCCGAACTCCCCTGCAATCTGGCGACCGGCTCTCCGGTCGCCTTTAGGCGAACGACTCGGTGATCGCCGAATAGACCAAGGTACGCAAGTCCCGGCGCAATGTCAGGCGCGCCTCGCTGCCGATCACCTGCGTCATGAACACGACCGTCAGCTCTTCTTTGGGATCGATCCAGAACGCGGTCGCGGCGGCGCCGCCCCAGAAATATTCGCCAAGCGAGCCTGGGAGGCGAGTTTTTGCCACGTCGACATTGACGCCGCAGCCGAGCGAAAAGCCGACCCCGGCATAACTGGATTCGCTGAACATCCCGGGTAGCGCCATGTCAACTATCTCCCGCCCGTCGGGCAGAAAGTTGAGGCTGAATAGCGCGACGGTCTTGGGGCTGAGGATCTGCACGCCGTCGAGCGCGCCGCCGTTCAGCATCATGCAACAGAAGCGTAGGTAATCGTGCGCTGTCGACACCAGCCCGCCGCCGCCGGATTCCAGCCGCGGAGGAGTCGCAAAGGTGCTCTCTCGGGCGTCGTCCTGCAATTTCAACCCTCTTCGCTCGGTGTCGGGCTGGTAGCAGGAGGTGAAGCGTTCGGTCTTATCCGGCGGCACCCAGAACGCGGTGTCGGTCATGCCAAGCGGCTCGAACAGCCGCGTACGTAGGAACTCGCCGAAGCTCATGCCGGACAACTTTTCGACGAGGTACCCCAGCACATCTATGGACACCGAATAATTCCAGGACGTTCCCGGCGAGAAATCGAGCGGCATTTGTGCCAGCTGGTCGATCATCTCGGGCAGCCCTCCGGCGGTCTGGGGGTCAGTCACCTTGGCCTTGCGATAGGCGGCGTCCACGGCAGTCCGCATCATAAAGCCATAGGTCAGGCCGGAGGTGTGGGTCAGAAGGTCGACGACTTTCATCGGCCGCAAGGTGGGAGTAGTGATAAAAGCGGGCGGCGCGTCTTGTAGCAGCGACGGCATGCCACTGGCGTAGACGCCCAGGTTCTTCCACGCGGGAATGTAGCTGTGGACGGCATCGTCGAGGCCGATCAGGCCCTCTTCGACCAGCATCATCAACGCGACCGCAGTGATCGGCTTGCTCATCGAGTAGATGCGGAAGATGGCGCCCTCACAAACCGGCTTGTTGCGCTCGTTGTCCATTTGGCCGCACATGCCGGTATGGACGAGATGACCCTTGCGCCAGATGTGGGTCAGCATGCCGGGCAAATAGCCGCCGTCGACGTAGCGGCGCTTCATTACTTCGTCGAGGCGCGCCAGACGCACCGACGACATGCCTACAGTTTCGGGCTTCATGGGTGTCCTCCTTAGAGCGATTGGCCGGAAGAGAGCATAAGGTCGAGCGCCATATATCCTAGAGCAGATTTCGACCAAATGGACGTTGTGCGAGTTCCTCGCCGGTCGGCGGCGAGACGCCCTTCATAAGAATTTGTATCGATGTCTCGCGCGGCGTTCCGGAGAGGCGTCGATGGCGCCGATTATCCGCCGCGCCATTTGGTAAAATCGGCCACGACATCGTAGTTTAGGGCGCGACCTTGGTCTGCCGCTTGAAGGAGGCGATGATGAACGAAGTCGATGCGCTGCCACAGCACATGCTGGACGTCAGAGAGCTGACGACCGAGGCGTTTGCACCCTATGGGCAAGTCATCGCGCCGCTGCGGGCGGGCGGTCAGGGCGCCGAGACGGGCTACGACCCCGAGGCGTCGGCAAGCGAGGCAAGGCTCGTCCTGGGCAATGGTGAACCGCGGCTGTGGATCATGCACCTGCCGCATGTCGGGCTCGGCTTCAGCCGGATCGCGCGGCATCGACGGGTCACGCAATGTCTGGGCTCGCTCGGCGGCAAAGAATGGCTGATCGGCGTGGCGCCTCCGGGCGATCTCAGCGATAGCGCTCGTCCGCACATTGAGGACATTGTAGCTTTCCGGGTGCCGGGCGATCGCCTGATCAAGCTGCATGTCGCGACCTGGCACGCCGGGCCGCATTTCGTCCACGACGAATGCCTGTTCGTCAACCTCGAGAACCTCGACACCAACCGGCGTGATTTTCACGCCGTGCCGCTTGCAGCCCAGTGCCGGTATCGGCTCTAAACCGCGCGAGGGCTTTAACTCTTCATAAAAAGGCTTACGCCTAGTCTCTCGCTCAAAGGAACGGCGGGCTCTGCGCGCGTCCGTCGAGCGTTACCAGCTGGAGATAATCGTGAGCGACGTGAAGGCGGATGCTTCCCAAAGCGAAATCGAGATGCTCGAAGCCAAGGAAATGTGGAGCGAATATCGGCTCGCGGATGGCACCAGGCTGCGAATAAGACCGGTCATAATCGCCGTTTTCCGGGCAAACGGCGAGGTCACCGCGGACGGCGAGCCCGCGTATAACATTAAATCTACCCTGATCACCGACGTAAGGGCCGCGGCTGGACCGTGATAAATCGATGGGCAGCATCAACAAATTTTGGTCATCGATACGAATTGCTGTTTGTTCGTCGCCGGCGGATCGCGGTTCGCTAAGAGAGCTCTGACTGCCAGAAGAAAGCTTTGCACTCGCGGGTCCGGGCTGGGGTCGCTTTCGTTGAGTTGTCTCGGATCGCACCTGTGCGAATACTGCGCAATCGGGCGTGATCCCGCTGTCGGTCGAGGTTCAGTGCTCCCCGGCTGATAAAGACACTAACGTTTCCGCCGCATTGCACCAAAGAGCAGAGGGCGATGGGTCGGATGTGCTCCCCAGTGCCGAAGCGCCGTAAGCGAAATTGGCGTTGACGCCACTTCGCCCGACAGGACTGCGGTCGATTATCTCGCCACGGATTTGCGGCTTTGGTTCCGCCAACAGCGGATCCCCTCATTCAAGATTTCCGGATCGCCAGGGGCGTCCCGCCAGGCTCCCGAAAATTTGGCGCTGTCGCTGCGCGGTCGATGTTCCGGCGGCAAGTCGTCGAAGCGGACACGCATCGGCAACGGCACGCCTTCACCAAAAATGATCGTCTCCTGCGTCCGCATGCTAGGCAGCGCCGCCAACATGCCGCGTGCAGCATCCGGCATTGCGGTGCCCATCAGGCGTTGATCCAGTTCGTGCCCCAAACGCATCGCGAAAACTGTACCACACTGGGACAGAACTTCGCCCGACAGTTCCGAGGGCAATTGCGAGATCAACGCGAGCGACACGCCGTATTTGCGTCCTTCCCTCGCGATCCGGGTGATTGCCCGGGCGGTTGCGCCGAACCCGATCGGCACATCGGCAGGGACGTAACGGTGCGGCTCCTCGCACACGAGCAAAACCGGCGGCAGCCGCTGGCGGTCCGACCATAAGGCGACGTCGAAGATTAGTCGGCACACCAGTGACACAACGACATCGGTAATTTCCGATGGGATTCCGGACAAGTCGATGATGGTCATTGGTTTGCCGTTCACCGGAATCCGCAGCAGACGGCCGAGGATGCTCGGCAGAGTGTCTCGAATAGCAACCGAGTCGGAGAACAGGAATGTGTAGCGCCGGTCCGACCGCAGGGATTCGAGGCGAGTTCTGAGTCGCAGGTAGGGCGCCGAGGTGTCGGGATTGTCAAACCGCCCCATCGCCTCGTCGATGAAGCGCAGAAGATCGGCCGCTCCGAACGGCACGGGCGTGTCGACCGTGATCGGCGTTGCTGCATCGCTCCAGTGGCGGCGCCGCGCGCGGGTTATCGCGTCCTTTAGAATGATCGCTTGCGTTTCCTGCTCCTCAACGGTCCCACCGCGCACCAACGCGCCGACCGCCTCCTCGAAATCGAACAGCCAGAGCGGTAACTGCAGATTGTCGACAGTAAAGAGCTCGGCTCGCCCTTCGAACGCTCTCGCGTATTCGTTATGGGGGTCCAGTACAATGATGTGCGCGTTTGGGTAATCAGTGAGAATGGCGGACAGCATCAACGTAATGGCGCAGGATTTTCCCGCACCGGCGGCGCCGAGCACAGCAAAATTCTTTGCCAACAGCTCGTCGACCAGGACAAAGGCAGGCCGCGTCGCATCATGGTAGAGGGTTCCGATGCTGACATTGGAGACCGATGGCCGGGTGTATACGGTGGCCAGATCGGCGGTG
>Ga0182034_10001374_pt1 | contig 11920 bp, 13 predicted proteins | sample flu12Cox44000172_FD_125972 | JGI IMG/M metagenome (GOLD analysis project Ga0182034, IMG submission 125972) | Lab enrichment of tropical soil microbial communities from Luquillo Experimental Forest, Puerto Rico - flux4day.12C.oxic.44.000.172 | ecosystem: Environmental > Terrestrial > Soil >... | reverse complement strand
CGCCGCCTTGGTGACGTCGCTGGACAGCGAAATTCTCACCCTGGGCCAGCTCTACCGGGACCGTGCGGATTGCGAGAACGCGTTTGATGAACTGAAGAACCATTGGGGCTGGGGCGGCTTCACGACGCAGGATTTGAAGCGTTGCCGCCTGCTGGCTGCCAGCGTGGCGCTGATCTACAACTGGTGGAGCTTGTTTGTCCGGCTGGCCGACCCCGATCATCACCGCGAGGTGATCACCAGCCGGCCGTTGCTGCTGCAAGCGATCGCGCGGAAGATCCAGCACGCCGGCCGGACCACGCTGATGGTGAGCAGCACGCATGGCGAGCAGCAGGCGGCGCGCCGCGCGTATCTGCCCATCGCGCAGTTCTTTGCGCAGCTGCACGAAAAGCGGAGCAGTTAGACACGGTGCAGCGCTGGTACCGCATCCTGAGCGAAGCGCTACGACGCTACCTACGCGGCCGGCAACTGACCCCGCCAGCACGTCTGCAATCCGCTTGACTTCGCCAGCTATGGTTGCAAACGGGACGCAAATTGCCGCTACGCCTGGGGTCAACTGCCGGATTTAGGTTCAAATGTTTTCACGGACAGCGGACTTGCTCATCCAGCCGACATGCGAGCTGCTAATCCTGCACAACGAGCGATGAATTACCGAGAACGATAGCGGCGTTCGTGCTTCCCATCACTTCGATGGTGATCCGATGGTTTCCTTTGGTCGGGACAGTGGCAGAGAACGTTCGGCTTGCTGGTAACACAGTGCCAGACGCGGAAACGGAGCAAAAATCGACCTTGCCCGTGACGCCGGGGCTGGCGATTACGCCATCGATGTTGGCCCGCACATACGCCGTAAAACCCAAAGCGAAGCAAGATGCGCTGTAGGTGATCACCACGCGGTCGTTGTCTTTAGTGGTCTTGAACTGCACAGCCGTTCCGGCCGGGCCAACATCGATGTGAACGGGTTGCCAACTGGACGTGTCAACCGGTTGCTCGTAGGTTCCCTCCAAGGTCGTAACCGCAAGGAAATCAGCTCGCGCGGGCAGAGTTCCGCCGAATATGACCGCGATGATCCAAACTGCACGGATAGGATCACGAGCGTGCATAATGATGTTTAAATTCAGCTCTGCGCCTAGCAACCAGCGGCCCTCAGCGATATACGAGTACGGGGATCCTTGAGTGCGTGAGCACTTTGACAGTCTCGCTGCCGAGGACAACCGCCGAGACGCCGCGACGGCCGTGGGAGGCGATCACGATCAAATCGCACTTTCTCGCTGAGGCGGCATCGATGATTGCCTGATACACATGTTCGTGCTCGACGTGGAGCGTGTCGCAGGCGACACCCGCTGACTTCGCCGCAGCCGAGACGGTACTGAGCACTTTCTCGGAGTGAGCTTCCGCATGTTTCTTGTATTCGAGCGGGGTGTATTCGAGTTGGCTCGGCTTGACTGAGACCGCATGGAATGGCTCGGTGATCGTCACCGCGGTGATCTTGGCACCGATCTCCTTGGCGAAGAGGACCGCTTGCTCGACCGCCTTCGCGGCGAGGTCCGACCCATCAGTCGGCACCAGGATGCTTTTGAACATATGGTCTCCTCCTTTCTCTGCTTCTTTCTGACGAGAAGATTGGCAAAAATCACGCTTCGGTCTTTGATCGAAGCGACTATGCTGCATGGTGCCATTGCTCCGGATTCCGGGGGTTGGCGAGCGACATTGTCCGGATTTTTCCCTTCATAGCAACCGCTCAGCGCTGATCGCGGAAACTCAGGATGTACGCGGTGACGTTGGCGATCTCCGCCGGTGTGAGGATGAGGTTTGGCATCTTCGGGTGCGAACTCGTTAAGAAGACTCGGATGGCCGTTGCTGTCATTCCCGGCGTGTTCGCGATGTCACGGAATGCCGGGCCTATATTGATCCTTCGCGGTGCACGCGCCTCGGGATCGACCATATGGCAGGCCCTACAAGTCTCACGAGCGAAGGCATGCCCCGCCGCGACGTCGCCGTCCTGCGCCTTCGCGCTGAATGCCGTTGCGGCCATGGCAGCAGCGGAGAGGACCACAGCACATCTTCGGCACATGGGTTGTTCCCCTTAGCGACTCTTCTGACTGACCGGCCATCGCGCGCTTAAAACTGTCGTGACATTCTTGCGGCCGATGTGGCGTGCTACTCGCATCATCGCAAACATACCGGCCAAGCGGCGCCGATTTGAACTCGGAACCTTCACCCCAATAGGTTCGCTGCAGCAGCTCCGATATGCTCTCGATACAGTAAGCGGTCCGCGCCAGTGCCGCGAGCGCCAGCGCGACCGCTACCAACACGGACCGCAGTCCGTATCTCCGACTCACGAAGTCTTGAGCTCGATTCTTCGTGCTCTCGCAGGTTCTGCTTTCGGCAAAACCAGATGCAATACCCCGTCCCTGAGGGTTGCCTCGATCTTCTCGCGATCAATGGCCTCCGAGAGCGTGAATACGCGCTCGTAATCGCCGTCGGCGTACTCGTTATAAACCCGTTGGTATCCGGTACGCTCGTTGGCGCTGCTGCGCCCGCGGATCGTCAAAACCCGCCGTTCGAGGGTGATATCAACGCCGTCGGGGCCAACACCAGGCATTTCTGCCATCACGACGATAGCGTCGTTGGTTTCGTAGATGTCGGCCGGTGGTAGAAATACCGGCCGCGGCGGCATGCGCTGGGCGCCTTCCGTTGTTGCGGGTGTCCGCTGACTGACCGTTCCAACTTCCTGGGCCATGATCTCATTCCTTCCGCTAGATCTCACGCGCTGCGGACTCCGATTTTTTTTGGGCGGTCCGCTTCCAGCCGCTCCAACTCGACTTCTAATATCCCGTTTGTGAAGTGCGCTTGGACCTTGTCAGGATCGACCCGGAAAGGAAGCTGTGAGAAAGCGCCGTAAGCTCGCTCGCGACGTTGCCAGTTGACGGTTTCCTGCCGGGTCTTCGGTTCGCGCTTGCCGCCGAGCATCAGGACGTCCTCCTGCAGGTTGAGATTGACGTCATCGGCGGGTACACCCGCCAGCTCTGCAGTGACCACGACTCTGTTTTCGCCCAGCCAGATGTTGATCGGTGGAAAATCGCGTGCAGTCGCAGTGCTAAATCCGGAAAACACGCGGTTCATCTCGCTCTGCATTCGCCGGAGTTCGGTAAAGGGGTCGAAACTCAATCGAGGAAATTCTGAAAGCGCCATGACAGCACCCCTCTGAATGTGGGCCCTGATTGTGCGCGCATCGAGCGCGGCACGCAAAGGAAGCTTCGTCGCCTAGCCGCGCCGACCGGAACTGCCGCAAGCGCACATTTGCGCGCGGGCGAAAGTGCAGCGAACGGCATGGATCAGATCCTCGCCTTCCAAAGCGATATGACCGAGGCCGACCCCTCTGGTCCGGCCATCATTTCCCTGCCGAACCCGTGATCGGCGTCCGGCACATCTTCGATTTAATCAAGCCCTGGCGCCGTTCAAGACAGCACTCAGCCAATGAAACGTGGTGCCGAGACCCTCCCGTCTGGAGTCTGGGTTCTCGCTTTGGTAGGGTCTTGGCGTAGCCACTTCCAAAGCCGGGGAGGCCCTGGACGCTTGAGAATCGCGCAAGTCGCCGCGTCGTGTGAGCGTTGTCCACCGCAACTTTATGGCGGCACTGAGCGTGTGGTGTCGTATCTCACGGAAGAATTGGTCCGTCAGGGGCATGAGGTGACGTTGTTTGCGAGCGGAGATTCGCAAACCCAGGCGAGGTTGCGACCAACTGGCCAACGGGCGCTGCGGCTTGATCCCCAATGTCAAGATCGACTCGCGCACTACTTGGTGATACTGCATCGCGTCCTATGCTGTGAGGATGAGTTTGAAATAATCCATTTCCATACCTGGTACCTTCACTTCCCATTGTGTTCAGGCCGTTGGGCGCAGACCTTGACTACTCTTCATGGTCGACTGGATGGCCCCGAGCTGATCCCGCTCCTTCGCGAGTTCCAGATGTTGCCGCTGGTCTCGGTTTCGGATGCGCAGCGTAGCCCGGTGCCTTGGGCGAATTGGCACGGCACCGTTTACCACGGGGTTCCGGCAAGCCTCTATACAGCCGGCCCCGGTGATGGCGGTTATCTTGCCTTCATCGGCCGGATCAGCCCCGAGAAGCGGCCGGATTGGGCAATCGAGATCTCCCGCCGCACCGGGGTGCCGCTGATGATCGCGGCGAAGGTGGGACAAGGCGGATGAAGATTATTTCCACAACAAGGTGAAGCCGCTACTCGATAACCGTCTGGTGGAGTTCATCGGCGAAATCGGTGACGGCCAGAAGCAGGCCGTTTTCGGCGACGCAATGGCGGTGTTGTTCCCGATCGACTGGCCCGAACCGTTCGGATTAGCACTTATCGAGGCGATAGCTTGCGGTACCCCGGTAGTTGCCTTTCGTCGCGGATCGGTGCCGGAGGTCATCGATGATAATGTCACGGGTCTCATCGTGGATGATGTCGACGAGGCGGTGAAGATGATACCGCCGTGCAGACGCTTGATCGGCTAGCGGTGCGGCGCCGCTTTGAGGAGCGCTTTTCAGTCGAAAGAATGGCCCTCGACTACCACTCTCTCTACAGCCAAGTGTTGTGCGGCGGTGCCGGAAGCGAACCGCGACGCCCAAAGTGGCGGTCAGAGTACAACAGTGTTACTAAGCCTCGGAGATATCGTCGCGTATGAAAGCATCAACTTGCCCTTTGGAGCAAGCAGATAACTGCGGATAACTGATGTACAGCACCCTGCCGATCAGCGATGCTCAGAAGCAAGTCGCGACTATATTGCTCGCCCAATTTACCGCGCTGAGAGCCGAGATCCAGAACAGGTCGACCTTCCAGACGACGATCGTGTCAATCAACGTCACAGCAATCGGCGTCATCTCCGGCTTCTACTTCGCCCAACATGGGGATCCGCGCGTATTGTTCGTGCTCCCTATTCTGTCTCCGATACTGGGGATGATGTATGTCGACCAAGACGCCAATATCGGGAACATAGGCCGCTTCATTCAGAACTCGATTGTTCCGGAACTTGCCAGAGCCACCGGAGTGACCAGATTGCCCGACTACGAAGCGTTCGTTCGCGATTTCGAGCGGCGGGGAAGATATCGCGTGGTCCTGTTCGGCATCCCGATTCTGTTCATGTTTGCCCTTGTGCCGCTCGGAGCACTTATCTTGCCTTTCCTGCACGGAATGCACACGCTACGGCATCCGACCCTTTTGGCGTTCGCGGGACCCGGTACCGTGCTGCTGCTTGCGTTTGTCGTCGCCTGGATGGGGATGGTGAGAAAAGGCAACACCTTCTGGGGTCGGTTGACCGGCCAGCAACCGACCGTTGGAAACTCGTAGTTCGGCTGTTGGACACGCCATGGGTTGCCGTTCGTGATGCTCGACCCACAGCGTTCCTGGGATTTTGCCTTTCGCCACCTCGAAACGCTGCGCCGACCCTGGGGGTTCGACGCCAGCGAGGCCGAGACCGGCGATTATGCAGCTTTATTCGGTCGCGACTCGCTTTGGATGCTGATCTTCCTGCTGGATGCTGCTGATCTTGTCCGAGATTCCCGGTTCAGCGACTGGGTTTTGGAGGCGTGCAAGGATGCACTGGGGGCGCTCGCCGCGCATCAAGGCCGCCGCACGCTCGATTTGATTGAAGAGCAGCCCGGCAAAATACCCCATGAGCGCCGAGAGCAGCTCGACGCGCGGCTGCGCGGCATGAATATTCGGTTCGAAGGCGGTTTCTCCTATAGCGGCTTTGACCAGACCTTTCTCTTTGTTGTTGCGTGTTGCGCTGCGGCAAAGCAGTTCGGCCAGGCTGCCGTCGATGGTCGGCTGGCGCAAGCGATGCACGATGCCCTCGCCTGGATCGATGCCGTCGCCGATGATGATGGGGACGGGTTGCTGGAATACCGCCGGCGAAATCCGGCTAATCTCTTGAACCAGACATGGCGCGATAGCTTCGACAGCCTGGTTTCGACGGGCGAAGATATCCCGCCGCACCCGGTCGCCTGGTTGTCGGTCCAGGCCTACGCATTTCGGGCGTGGCAGGAAGCGGCCGCCTTTTATGATCGTCTTGGCGAGCAGGTGATTGCCGCCGATTTGCGTACGAAGGCGGCAGGACTCGCTGGCCGGGTAGCCCAACGTTTCTGGATTGCCGGTGAGGATTGTCCGGTCATCGCGCTCGATGCACTAAAATGTGCGATCGCGATGATCTCCTCGGACGCAGGGCACGCGCTGTGGTCGGGCATCGTCGGGCAAGATCGGGTGCCGGCGCTGGTCCGGCGTCTTATGCGGCCGGATCTTTTGAGTGCTTACGGGGTGCGGACGCTCTCCACAGCCTCACCTTTCTTTGCTCCATTTTCCTACCACCGCGGCAATATCTGGCCATTCGACAACGCCATACTCGTACGAGGGCTTCTCTACTACGACTACCGGAAAGAAGCGCGTCGGGTCATAGAGCGGGTGATTACCGCCATTGAAAGGATTGGTTCTCCCTGTGAGCTCTACGTTGCATTGGATGGCGGGCTGAGCGTCGTCCCTTCTCTCAAGGATCAGACGCTCCTCCTCCGACCGCGAAAGGCGCAGGAGAACGAAATCCAGGGGTGGACAGCGGCCGGCCTCCTCTATATGGCCGCGGCCCTCGCCCGGCTCGACGGCAAAACCCTCACTTTCCGGGCCGATGAGCTCGCCTGAGCCTGGTCGCCGCCCAAGAATACTAGAAGTCCATTGGACTTTCCCCCCGACCACCGGTGGCGTCGAGTCGCATCTCGCTGATCTCTCCCGCCAGCTCGCCGCTCGCGGTTGTGAAGTGACCGTCCTGACCGGCGAGCCGCAGCCGATTGCCTCTGACGGTTGTGATGTGATCAGTACAGAACTGCTCAATCTTGATCGGATGAAGGATCGGGTCCACCCCGATCTTAACGCGGCAGAAAAGCTCGAGCAGCAGCTTGCCGCGATTATTCGAGCCAAGAAAATAGAAGTTGTTCACGGTCACAATCTGCATCACTTCGCCCGTGCCCCGGCGCAAGCGATAGAGCAGTTTCGGGCCAGCGGCGGGCTACGTGTCTTCCACACTTTCCACGAGACCTGGCCTGACCTTCTGCGCAAGGAGCCGGTTTACCGTCGTTGGGACGGCAATTTCGCGGTATCCGGGTTCGTCCAGCGGCAGTGTCGCCTAATGCTCGGTTTCGAACCCGAGCTTCTCCCTCTTGGCGTTGACACGTCGATATTTCGGCCTTTTCATCGGCCTCAAAATGCGGGTTCTCCGCCAGTGGTGTTGCACCCGGCGCGTCTTCTCCCGTGGAAGGGAGTCGAGATATCCGTCCGGATGTTGCGGATGTTGGTCGATCGTGGACAGCAGGCGACGCTCGTGATCACGGATACCCAGCGTGTCGCCGATTGGAACGACGAACTCACGCGCTACCGCGCTTTCATCCTGGCGTTGATCGAAAAACTCGACCTTGGTGACTGGATACGCCTGGTGCGGGCCGCCTATGCCGATATGCCCCGTCTCCATGCGGAGGCCGATGTCGTTATCTATCCGACCGTCGGTGAAGAACCCTACGGCTTGGTTCCACTGGAGGCAATGAGTTGCGAGCGCCCGATCGTTGCCTCCCGATCCGGCGGAATTCCCGAGACTGTCGTCGATGGTGTCACTGGCTTCACCGTTGCCCCCGGCGATGTCAGTGAGCTCGCGGATCGGGTCGGATTGCTCCTTTCATCACCTGAGCTGGCGCGGCGGATGGGGCTGGCCGGGCGGGAGCGCGTGATGCAGGACTTCGACGCGGATGCCTACGCCAACACTCTCCTGCGCCGGTTTTGTGCCGCCGGCGCCGGTTCGCTCAAGACACCAAGAAATTTCGCAATAAGAGCCCAAGGATGCTGACTCGGTCTTCTCTCGATGATCGTGTTTCTCTGTCGGGTCGCATGCAGGCCACGAGCCTGGGCGAGCGCCTTGGTATTCGTTCTGGTGCAGGCCGGTCTCGGTCTCAGCTTCGATCAGGATGGGGACGCGATCCCGTTTGATCGACGGTAATGCCGGAGTTTCTCGACGAGCTGTACCTGGTTGATGTGTTGTTGCCACGCCACGAAGGGAGGTTGTAATCACGATTACCCGCCGGGAAGGCAAGGTGCCGATCACCGTGTTCCAGTGAACCTCGCGAGCGCCAGTTTTCAAAATCCGACCGGTACGCTGGCTGCAGCCGCGCCGAAATAGCCCTGAGGTTCGGAAGGCAGCACGCCGAGCGCGTGCTCCATTCGCCGCACGCAGCGGCGGGACCCGTCGAATACGGTCCGCCAGGTTGTCGCCTGCGGCAGAGCGCTCAGCAGGCATTCGTCGAAGAAATTGTAGGTGCGACGGACCTGACAGCCAAAGGATGGCCGATCCCCGCGCGCAGCTGTCAGGATGACGCGATTGGGCTTCGCCATCTTCCCGGCCACAAAGTTACCACTGTAGCAGGCCGACACGATCACGACTGTCGGCACGGCAACACATCCTCGGGACAATGCGGGCGCGAGCTCATCGGGGCTCAGGGCCCGGTTCGAGCGGGCGAGCCACAGACCGGCACCCCGCTCGCCGTGCGATGTCAAAAAGACGAGGCATCGGTCGCCCGGCCGCGCCGGGAGCTCGGCGATCCGGCGCAACAGCAGATCGGCGGTGGCCGGCTCGGCACCACCTTCCAACTCCGCGGCGCTCGCGCTGAGCCGGTGGATGTTGCTCGCCGGCACCCCCACGGCGATAAGCCGGCGGCTCATTTCGTGGGTCGCGTTGTCGAAAACCGGCTCGGAATCGTCGCCGGCGGCAAGCATGACTTGCCAATTTCCAGTGGGACCGGTTGTCGCGGCATGGGCCGTGCCGAGGCATGCGACCAGGCAGACCAGGCGGGCAATGGTCGACAACATCATCGAAAAGTAGCCTTCTGAAGAAGCGCCAGCGGGGTTGAGGCGTCTCGTGCTATCCTGGCGCGCGTCGAGGAGGTCACCCCATGCCAGTAGCACTTGCCGAGAAGAGTTGCACGCCTTGCCGTGGAGGCGTCCCGCCGCTTACCGAAGCCGAAGCAGCCGCCTATCACACGCAAGCCCCGGAGTGGAAACTGCTCGATGAAACGACACGCATAGAGCGGACCTATCGCTTCAAGAACTTCCGCGAAGCGTTCGGGTTTGTCGACTGCGCGGCCGAACTCGCTGAGGCCGAGGGGCACCATCCGGACATCACCTTTGGCTGGGGGTACGCGACAGTCTCGCTGCGCACCAAGAAGATCAAAGGGTTGCACGAGAACGATTTCATCATGGCCGCCAAGCTCGATCGCATTGCCGGCGACGAAGCGGCGTAAAAGCGCGACAAGGTGAGGGAGGAAAACCGTGCCCACTTACATCATGCTTGCCAACTGGACGGACCAAGGTGCGCAGAAGGTCAGAGACTCGCCGCGACGCCTGGACACCGCGAAAAGAGCGTTGTTCGACATGGGAGGTGAGATCAAGGCCTTCTACATGACGCTCGGTGAATACGATCTCGTCGCTGTCTACGAGGCTCCGGACGATGCGGTCGCGGCCCGGTTCAGTCTGCTGCTGGGAACGCTCGGCAGTGTGCGGACCAAAACACTGAAGGCCTTTCCTGAAGCGGCCTATCGCGAGATCATTGCCTCGCTCGGCTAGATACCTCGCGGAAGATCACTCGGCAGCGGCTGCCGCAGTGCCGGTAGCCACTACCGGCCGGCGCAGCAAAAGCAACAGCGGCAGGCCGATGACGACCATGATCATCATCAGCTTGAAGTCATCGATGTAAGCGACCATCGCCGCTTGGCGCGTCGCCTCGGCGTTGAGCGCAGCGATGCCGGACGGGATGGTCAGGCTGAATTGCGGCGCCAATTGCGGCGCATGGGCCAGCGGGTTATCCGGCCTCAGATGTTCGACGAGGCGCGAATGGACGACCTGAGTGTTCTCCGCCAGCAGTGCCTCGACGATCGAAATGCCGACGCTGCCGCCGATGTTGCGCATCAGGCTGAAGATTGCCGTTCCCTGCGTCAGCAATGGGCGCGGCAGGGTCGAGAATGTAACGATGCTCAACGGCGTGAAGACGAAACCGAGGCCGAGACCCTGCAGCACGCCCGTCGTGATAATCGGCCCCGTTCCCATGTAGAGCGAGAACTCGGTCATTTGTCCCATCGAGAAAGCGGCCAGCAGGAGCCCTCCGAGAATGATCAGCCGGGTATCGACACGACCGGTTAGGCGGGCGACAGCGATCATCGCGACCATCGTGCCGAGACCACGGGGCACGGTCACTAGGCCGGTGGTCAATACCGGGTAGTTCATCAAATCCTGCAGCATCGTCGGCAACAACGTCATTGTCCCGTAAAGCGGAATGCCGATGAGGAACATCATCAGGGTGCCAACCACGCAGTTGGCGTCCTTCAGCATGTCGCGATTGATGAACGATCGGTCGGTGGCTGTGGCGGTGTGGACGACGAAGAGATAGAAACACAGTCCGGAGATCGTCGCCTCGATCCAAATCTCGGTCGAGCCGAACCAATCCTTGAGTTCGCCGCGGTCGAGCATCATTTGCAGGGCGCCGATTGCCAGGCTCAACGTCACGAAACCGAAAAAGTCGAACGCTTCGCGACGGCCATGCCGCGTTGCATGGATGAAAATCAGGATGCCGCCGGAGGCAAGAAGCCCGAACGGCACATTGATGAAGAACACCCAGCGCCACGCGTAGTGGTCGGTCAGCCAGCCGCCGAGCGCCGGCCCAATAATCGGGCCCAATATGACCCCCATCCCCCACACCGCCATCGCGTGGCCGTGCCGCTCGGGCGGATTGATCTGCAGCAGCACCGTTTGTGATAGCGGGACGAGCGCTGCTCCGCAGACGCCCTGTAGCAAACGATAAATGACGATTTGTCCGAGGCTCGTCGCCACGCCGCATAGGGCAGAGGCAAGCGTAAAACCGGCAACCGAAACAAAGAACACGTACTTGATGCCGAAGCGGCCGGCGAGCCAGCCGGTCAGCGGCGTCATGATCGCCGCGGCGACGATGTAAGAAGTCACCACCCAGGCAATCTGGTCCTGCGAGGCGGAAAAGCTGCCTTGCATATGCGGCAGCGCGACATTGGCGATCGTTGTGTCGACCCCCTGCATGAAGGTCGCCAGCATGATCGAGACCGTGATCGCGCCCCGGTTCGCGACCGGGGCGCGGGTCTCGTCGATCACCGTTCCGCTGCGCGTGTCGTCGGGCCGGTCAACCAAGCGAACAGCCCCTCGACCCGATCGAGCCAAGGCCGGCGATAACGGGTGTCGACTTCAGCCGTCGCACTGAGGCCGGCGTGTAGGGGCCTGTCGCGATCGAGCCCCTCGAGGCGCAGGCGCACCGGTAGGCGCTGGACGACCTTCACCCAGTTCCCTGTCGCATTCTCGGCCGGCAGCAGCGAAAAGGTGAGCCCGGTGCCGGGGCTGAGGCTCTCGACCTTGGCCGAAAAGACGACATCGGGGTAGGTGTCGACCTCGACGGTCGCCGCCTGACCGGGCCGCATATGGGTCAGTTCCGTCTCCTTGAAGTTGGCCTCGACCCAGACCCGGTCGGTCGACATCAGCGAGAACAGCTGGGTGCCGGCGGTGACGTAATCGCCGACCTGGAGTTGGTCCACTTTGGTGACGATCCCGTTCTCCGGCGCACGGATCTCCGCATAGGAAAGATTGAGCTCGGCGCGGTCGAGTGCAGCCTGCGCGTGCTGCACCATCGGATGTTGCTCTAGGGGAAGATCGGGGTCGCCGCCGATATTCGCGAGGGCGACGGCAACATCCTGCTCTTTCGACGCGAGTTGCGCCCGTCCGTTGTCGTAGGCTTGCTTTGCCTGATCGAATTGCTGCTGCGAGGCGGTGCCGGAGGTGAGCAGGCGCTGCTGCCGCTCGAACTCTCGTTGCTGATAAGCGAGGGT
>Ga0182034_10001373_pt1 | contig 11924 bp, 9 predicted proteins | sample flu12Cox44000172_FD_125972 | JGI IMG/M metagenome (GOLD analysis project Ga0182034, IMG submission 125972) | Lab enrichment of tropical soil microbial communities from Luquillo Experimental Forest, Puerto Rico - flux4day.12C.oxic.44.000.172 | ecosystem: Environmental > Terrestrial > Soil >... | reverse complement strand
GGCAAGCGCTCGAGCAACGGCTTGCAAATCTTCGTGCGCTCGCGGATCAGCACCAACATTTCGGTATCGCTGAGCCGGTCCGCCAGTTTATCGACGTCCTGGACGTGGTCGTTCCAGATCTTGACTTCATGGCCATCCAACTTGCGAAAGCATGCAAGGGTGCGGATCGTGTCGAAGTAATCATCCAGAATTGAGATTTTCATGAAGCCCTTTCTGTCCCCGCAAACGCAATTGCCGTGTGACCGGCCGTTGGGACGTTAGGCATTTTCGAGAGGCAGTCAAACCCGCGTCAGCGCCCAAAAGCCATCGGGCGCCGGTTCCTGCAGTTCCGCGCTCACATGAGTTTAGACTTATGCCAGCGCGGCCGGGCGAGCTGCGTCAACCACCCGGATGACCCGCGGATCATTCTCACCGAGCCGGGAATTGGCTATCGCATTTCCGAGAACTAGACAGATGAATGTCTGCCCAGGGTATGCAACGCTGGCCATGATGATCGAGGCAGTGCAAAAATTTGTTGGCCGTTCCGTGATGCGTCTGGAAGACCGGCCCTTGATCTTGGGCCAAGGACGCTTCGCCGCCGACATTTCATTTCCAGGCCAATGGACGATGCGCGTGGTGCGCTCACCCGCAGCGCACGGAAAAATTAGATCGATCGAGGCTGGCGCCGCGCTCGAATTGTCAGGCGTGCATGCGGTGTGGACCAATGCGGACGTCGCGCACATACCGCCGATTCCGTTTCGCCTCACCGGGCTGAAGACGCTCGAGCCCTATAGCCAGCCGGTGCTGGCGAAGAAATTCGTCCGCTATGTCGGCGAGCCGGTCGCTTTGGTGTTCGCAGAAGATCAGTACGTAGCCGAAGATGCTGCAGATCTGGTCGAAATAGATATCGAGGAACTCGATGTTCAGCTCCTCGCCACCGAGCAACCGTGTGTTTTCGAGGATGAACTGAGCACCGAAGCAGGCGTGCTGCGCAAAGGCTACGGTGACGTGGACTTAGCCTTTCACGACGCGCTTGCCGTTGTTTCGCTTGAACTTTCTATCGGCCGCCATTCCGGCGTGCCGCTCGAGACACGCGGCGGCATTGCCCGCTACGACGAGGCGCGCGACATTTTGCAGATGTACGGCGCGGCCAAGGTGCCGCACTGGAATCGCGACACGCTCGCGCAAATGCTGGGCCGCAAACGTGAGTCCGTCCAGCTTTACGAGGATCATGTCGGTGGCGGCTTCGGCATCCGCGGCGAAATCTATCCGGAAGACGTCCTCCTCTGCGCCGCTGCGCTGAAATTCCGTCGCCCGATTAAGTGGATCGAAGACCGGCGCGAGCATCTGGTCGCCGCCAATCATTCGCGCGAACAGGTGCACAGAATCCGCGCCGCAATTGACGGACAAGGACGCATTCTCGCCATCGAAAACGAATTTTTTCACGACAACGGTGCCTACTTACGCACGCACGCGGCCACCGTTCCCGACCTTGCTTTAGCCATGCTGCCCGGCCCGTATCGTGTACCGGCCTATCGCGCGACCGGCCACATTCGTCTCACCAACAAGACGCCCTGCGGGACGTATCGCGCGCCTGGCCGTTACGAATCCACCTTTGTGCGCGAGCGTTTGTTGGACGCGATCGCCGCGAAAGTCGGCGTGGATAAAGTAGAGATCCGCCGGCGCAATTTGATCTCAAAGAACGCGATGCCCTACACGCTCGGGCTCGACACGCTCGGCACGCATATCGTTTATGACTCGGGCGACTACGCGCTGCTGCTTGATAAAGCCCTCAAAGCCGCCCGCTGGAAAGAGATGCAGAGCAAGCTGCGCAAACGCCGCAGCAAGGGCGAGAAAGTTGGTGCCGGCATCGCGATGTTCGTTGAAAAGAGCGGATTGGGCCCGTTCGACACGGTGCGCGTCGAACTTCTCTCCGATGGCACCGTTCAGGTTATTACCGGCGTCGCATCGATCGGCCAGGGCGTGGAAACCGTGATCGCACAGGTTTGCGCTGATGCGCTGGGAGTAAATTATAGCGATATCAAAGTGGTCCACGGACAGACCGATCGCATTGATAAGGGCATGGGCGCCTTTGCCTCGCGCGTCACCGTGATGTGCGGCGAAGCCACCCGCCTCGCCGCCAGCAAACTTCGGCAACAAGTGGTTCTTCTTGCCGCTGAACTGATGCAGACGAAGGCAGAATTGCTGACGATCTCGGACGGAATAGTCACTCGCACCGATTCTTCCGGTCCGTCGATGCCGCTCGCTGAACTCGCGCGCCAGCGCGCTGGGCTTAGCGCCGAAGACACCTTTGAAGCCTCGCACATGGTCTATCCCTACGGCGTTCACGTGGCACAGGTACGCCTCGATGCGGACACTGGCGGCGTGATAATTGAGCGCTACGCGATCGCTTATGATGTCGGCAAAGCCATCAATCCAAGACTGGTGGAAGGCCAGATTGCGGGTGGCCTGGCGCAAGGCATCGGAGGGGCCTTGCTCGAGGAATTTCTTTATGATGACGCCGGCGAGCCCCTGTCGGTCACCTTCACAGATTACCTGATCCCGACGGCCCGTGAGATGCCCGAGCTTTCAATCCTCATCACTGAGGATGCGCCGAGCCCGCTCAATTCACTCGGCCTGAAGGGCGCAGGCGAAGGCGGCGCCAATCCAGTCGGCGCGGCGATTGCTTCTGCCATCGACGACGCATTGCAGCGGCCCGGCGCGGTGACGCGTTTGCCGGTCACACCTCAGCGGCTAAAGGCGCTGATGGCCGCATCATGATGGCTGTGAATATCGTGCATGTCGGGGTAACGCAGCGCGCAACACGACGGATCTGTGCGATCTGTCGTCGGTCTGCTTTCGGCGTGGGGCTATTTTTGTCGACGTTTGCCACCTCTCCCATTCAGGCGGAGGACTACCCGGCGCGCCCCATCAAGCTCGTTCTCGGATTTGCGGCCGGCGGCGCCACGGATTTCGTTGCCCGAGTGATAGCTAAAAAAATCAGCACGATAGCGGGGCAGAACGTGATCGTGGAAAATAAGACGGGCGCCAACGGTCAGGTGGCAGCCGAATTCGTCATGCGCTCCGAAGCCGACGGCTACACCTTGTTCTTCACAACGCTCGGGGCGATGGCGCTCAATCCCAACCTTCGGTCCAATTTAACTTACAATCCGCGGACAGATTTCGATCCGGTGGCAATGGTCGGCCGCAACACGATCGTGTTGGCGGTTAACTCGAACTCAAAAATAAAGGCCTTTTCCGATTTCTTGGCAGCCGTTAGATCAACGAGAAGCTTGTCGGTCGGCGTGACTGGAGTTGGCGCGGCGACCTACCTCAGCGCGGTCCTGCTGCAAAAAGCGATTCTAACAAAACTGGAAATCATTCCCTATCGCGGCGCCGCGCAAGCGTTGAGCGACCTGCTTGGTGGTCATATTGATGCAATGTTCGGAGAAATTCCGTTGTTCCTGGCGTCACTGAAAGCAGGGAATGTTCGCGCTTTGGCCTCTGCGTCAAATACGCACGAAGAGCTGATTCCCCGCGTCCCGACATTCACCGAACTCGGACTGCCCGACGTTGTCGCGGAAAACTGGACCGGGGTGGTTGCTCCCGCGCACACGCCGCCGGCGATCATCAACAAACTCAGCACGATATTGGAACGCGCATTGGCGGATCCGGACACGTCCAAACTACTTGCGCGATCCGGAGTAACGCCGTCGTTTGCGGGCGCCGCGGCATTTCGCAGCATCATCGATAGCGAAATAGACCGCTGGGGTAGGGTTATTCGCGAGAACGCCGTACGGATCGATTAGTAATCAAGACATCAGACCATGGGCTTCATCACGGTTTGAAATCCGGGCGATACCCGTCTTTGGTCTTCTCAATGCGGCCGGCAAATGGCAGGCCGACATGGCCGGGCATCACCAGCGCACCACTTGAGGCACAATAGTCGAGTACCTTGCGTCGGCTGACGATGGCCTGCTTCGCGTCCGAGTTCTTGGGAAAATTCCAGTCCGGGTAATAGACCTGTAACAAGTGATGCCAGACATCTCCGATGAAGGCGGCGCGCTGGCCCTTACTTTCCAGCTTGAAGACCATGTGGCCGGGCGAGTGTCCGGGTGCTGAATCAATCTCAATAAAATCATTGAGCCGGTAGGGCCCGCGGTTAACGAGGTCGGCCCTGCCGTATTCAAGGATCGGGATCACGCATTCGCGGAAGGTGCCGAGTTCCGCCGGCCCTTCCTTCGGATCGGCATCGACCTTGGAGAAATAGTCGACATCCGTCTTGGAGAAGACGTAGCGCGCGTTAGGAAAGGTCGGCACCCATTTTCCGTCCTTCTGCTGCGTGTTCCAGCCGACATGATCGTGGTGTAGGTGCGTGCACATCACCAGATCGACTTCCTCCGGTCGCGCGCCGGCCGATGCTAGACGCTCCAGATAGTTGGTGTTGAGCATGTGCCAGAACGGGCGGCCCGGCTTGACCTTGTTGTTGCCGCAGCAACTGTCGATGAGAATCGTCTTGCCGCTGATCTTCAATATCCAGCTGTGCACGGAGAGCCGGATTTTACCGCAATCAGCCTCATAATGATGCGGCGCCAGCCAAGACTTGTGCTCGGCCATGTGCGCGTCGGTGAACTCCGGAAATATGTCGCGCAGCGGGTAGCTCGGGAGATTGGTCTCCTCGACACGGGTGATGATGGCATCACCTACTTTGAACAATCGGCATCTCCCTGGCGCCGCCTTACAAAGTGCACTTTGTTGCTTTGCCGGCGGCCGCAATACTCTATGCCGAGGTTGGCAGCGTCAAGCCGAAGGGAAACGCATGGACCTGGGCATCAACAACTGCCGTGCGATTTTCACCGGACCGAGAGCCATAGACGGTGAGCTAGTTGCTCGAAGTGGGCGTGCTGTAGCTCGTTCTCTCGGATCGCGGCGAAACGGCCGGAATGCAGCTACCAAACTGTGCGGGTTTCTGTCGCGCGCCGAGCTTTTGCGGTACCGGGGCGTTAAACCGTCAAATAGGCCCTTTGCACCTCAAGGTTGGTGTCAAGTTGCGCCATGGAGCCCTGCCAACGGATTTGGCCTTTTTCCAGCAGGTAGATCCGATCGGACACCAGCCGCGCGAAATGGATGTTCTGTTCCGAAAGCAAGATCGAGAGGCCCTCTTTCTTGAGTTCCACGATCGTCGCCGCCATTCGTTCTACGATCAGCGGGGCCACTCCTTCCGAGGGCTCGTCGAGCAGCATCAGCAAAGGGTTGCCCATCAGCGTGCGCGCCACGGTGAGCATCTGCTGTTCACCGCCACTCATGCGGTCACCGAGGCGATCCGGCATCTCGGCGAGATTGGGAAACATATCGAACAGTTTTTCAGGCGTCCAAGATGGCGCCGGTGCGCCGTCGGCGAAGCGACGCGCGGGCTGGCGGCCGATGTCAAGATTTTCCATGACGGTGAGATCAGCGAAGATGCGGCGGTCCTCCGGCGTATAGCCGAGGCCGCGGCGCGCGACCTCGAACGGCTTGAGGCCTGAAATGTCGCGGTCCTCGAACCGAACAGTGCCTTGCCGTTTGGCGGTCAGCCCCATAATGGATTTGAGGGTGGTGGATTTGCCGGCACCGTTGCGGCCCATTAGGGCGACGACTTCGCCGCGGCCGACCTCAAAACTTAGATCATAAAGAATCCGCGCCGCGCCATACCAGACACTCAGGGATTCAACCGCGAGCATCGCGTTCATGACGCGGCTCCGTGCCAAGTGCCACTGGCAAATGTCTTGCCAGTGCCGAAATAGACTTCACGCACCTGGGCGTTGTCACGGATGGCTGCGCTGGGGCCATCGGCAATCAGACGGCCGCGCGCGAGCACCACGATACGATCGGCGAAAGCGAACACAACATCCATCGAATGTTCGGTGAACAGCACGGAGATGCCGCGCTCGACCACCAGCCGCTTCACCAGCGCGATCAGCTCGTGTCGCTCGCGCGCGCCCATGCCGGCAGTCGGCTCGTCCATCAGCAAGAGGCGTGGCTTGTTGGCGAGCGCGATGGCAAGCTCGACGCGTTTGACGTCGCCGTAGGCGAGCTCACGGCTCGGGCGGTCGGCGGCCGCGTGCATTCCAACCTGGGCCAGCAGGTCGAGCGCGCGCTCGCGGTGTTGCGAGGCGGCCGCGCGCCAGAAGCGGTAGATTTCGCCGGCGTGCGAGATGAGCGCCATCTGCACGTTCTCCGCGACCGTCATCGAATGGAAGGTGGCGGCAACCTGGAAGGTGCGCCCCACCCCCAGCCGCCAGATGTCGCGTGGCGCGAGACCCGCAAGATTCTTGTTTCCGAATAGGATCTCGCCGAAATCGGGCGCGAGCTGGCCGTTGATCATGTTGAAACACGTGGTCTTGCCGGCGCCGTTCGGCCCAATCATCGCGAGGAATTCGCCACGCGCGACCGTGAAATTGACTTTATTGACGGCGTGGACGCCGCCGAACGACTTTGACAGGGCGCGAACCTGAAGCACGGTCATGTCCTAGCCCCGGTCTTCTGCCAGAGTGCGGTGAAACCGCCGGCGATGCCCTGCGGGAATGCGAGCACCAGCACCAGGATGATGCCGCCGAGCAGCGCGCGCCAATAGTCGGTCTGCCGCATCACGGTATCCTGCAAGGTGGCATAGACAGATGCACCGATGACAGGCCCGGTTAGCGTCTGGATTCCGCCGAGCAACACCATGACCAGTCCGTCGATCGACCGGCCAACGCCGATGGTCTCCGGCGAGATCGAACCCTTGGCGAAAGCAAACAGCCCGCCAGCCATGCCGCCGATACAGCCGGCAATGGTGAAGCCAAGCCAATGCACGCGCCTGACGTTGATGCCGATCGCCTCGGCGCGCAGCGCGGAATCGCGGCCGGCGCGCATGGCATAGCCGAACGGAGCGAACAGAAACCGGCGCAGCAACAAGACGCCGACCATCGCCAGCGCCAGCGTCAGCAGAAAATAAATCGAGGCCCGGTCGAAGGGCGGCGGCGGCCAGACACCGATGACGCCGTTGGAGCCGCCGGTGAGGTTTTCCCATTGGAACACGGCGGCCCAGACGATCTGCGCGAAGGCCAAAGTGAGCATGGCGAGATAGACGCCGGACAAGCGCACCGCGAACCAGCCGAACAGTAGCGCGCCGGCGAGCGCGACGATGGGCGCAACTGCCAGCGCCACGCCCATCGGCGCGGCAAGCCACTTTACCAACAGCGCCGCGCCATAGGCGCCAAGCCCGAAATAGGCGGCGTGGCCGAAGGAATGCATGCCGCCCGGCCCCATAATGAAATGCAGTGAAGTGGCAAATATCACCGCGATCAGCACGTCGATGCCGAGGATTAGCAGATAAGGCGAGCTCTGCGCCCAGAGCGGCAGGGCCAGGAGCAGCGCCAGCACTACAGCGGCGAGCGCCTTGAGCGCGGGCGTCGCGGCACGGATCGGATATTCCGGCTCGGCGACCGAGCGCACGATCGCCTGCGCGCGGCCCAAGAGGCCATAAGGCCGCGCCACCAACACCACCGCCATTACCAGGAATTCGCCGACTAGCGTCAGCTTGGAGAAGTTCACCGTGATGAAGCCGAAATCGGCCACGCCGATACCGATGCAGATCGCCTTAACCTCGGCGATGATGACGGCGGCGAGATACGCGCCGGTGATAGAGCCCATGCCACCGACCACTACAACCACGAAGGCGTCGCTAATTGCGGTGAGGTCGGTGGCGAGGTTGGCGGGTTCGCGCGCGACTTGCAGCGCGCCTCCGAAACCCGCGAGAGTGGCGCCGAGCGCAAACACCGCAGTGAACAGCATAGCCTGATTAACGCCAAGCGCGCTGACCATCTCGCGGTCCTGCGTCGCCGCCCGTACTAGTCGTCCGAGGCGCGTGCGCGTCAGCGTGAAATGGAGGGCGAGCAGCACCAGCGGCCCCATGGCGATCAGAAACAGGTCATAGCTCGGCAAATGGCGGCCGAGCACGTCGATAGCGCCGCGCAACCCGGGCGCGCGCGGCCCCAGTAGGTCCTCCGGGCCCCACAGGTAGAGGGTCGCGTCGTTGATGATAAGAACCAGCGCGAATGTGGCGAGTAATTGAAACAGCTCGGGCGCACGGTAGATCCGCCGCAGCAGGACGATCTCGATCGCCGCACCGAGTGCGCCCACCATGAGCGCGGCGAGGACGATGCCGCCCCAGAAGCCGAGCCCGCCGCCTATCTTGGTGGCAAGGGAATAGGCAATGTAGGTCCCCAGCATGTAGAGGGACCCGTGCGCAATATTGACGATGCGGGTAACGCCGAAGATGAGCGACAAGCCGGCGGCGATAAAGAATAGACCAGACGCAGTCGACAGCCCGTCGAGAGCCTGGAACAGGAATGCGCTGAAACTCATTTGATTCTCACCCTCCCCGCGACGCGAGGAGGGGCTAGCTAAGCATATCGCATATCGGACGCGTCTTTAGTCCCCCGCGGGGCGCAGCTTTTTGACCTCATCGTCGGACGGCAGTACCGAAGCGCCGTCAACGTATTTAAAGTCGGCCATTGCGCCTTTGCCGCCCTCCAGCACGATCTTGCCAACATAGGCGCCCATTGTGGCCTGGTGATCGCTCGCCCGGTAACGGAATGGGCCGAACGGGCTCTCGACCTTCAGATTCTTGAACGCCGCAAGTAGCTCATCGGTATCGGTTGATTTCGCCCGCGCGATGCCGGCCGCCAGCGACTTGATGGTCACGTACCCAACGATCGAACCGAGACGCGGATAATCGTTGTATTTTTTTCGGTAGGCATTGACGAAGGCAAGGTGTTCCCTCGTCTTGATCTGGTCCCAGGGATAGCCGGTGACCATCCAGCCGACCGGCGCCTCGTCTTTTAGCGGATCGAGATATTCCGGCTCGCCCGAGAGCAGGCTAATCACCGTGCGGTCCTTAAAGACCCCGCGGGTGTTGCCCTCGCGCACAAACTTGGCGAGGTCGCCGCCGAACAACACGTTGAAGATGGCATCCGGCTTGGCGTCGTCGATCGCTTGCGCCACCGCGCCAGCGTCGATCTTGCCGAGCGGCGGCGCCTGCTCCGTGACGAACTCGACGTCAGGCTGCGCCTTCTTCAAGAGCGTCTTGAAATTCTCCGCGGCCGACTGGCCGTATTCGAAATTTGGATAGACCAGCGCCCAACGCTTCTTCTGGGCGGCGATGGTGATCGGCATTAGCATGGCGACCTGCATGTAGGTCGAGGCGCGCAGGCGGTACGTGTAGGCGTTGCCGTTCTGCCAGGTGATCTTATCGGTGAGCGGCTCGGCAGCGAGGAAGAACACTTTTTTCTGGCCGGCGAAATTGGTGACCGCTAGCCCGACGTTCGAAAGGAAGGTGCCGGCAATCATGGAAACGCCTTCGCGCGTCACCAGCTCCTCGGCCACGCGTACCGCTTCGCCCGGATTGGCGCCGTCGTCGCGCGAGATCACCTCGAGCTTTTTGCCGAGCACGCCGCCATGAGCGTTGATCTCCTCGATCGCCATCTCCCAGCCTTTCTTGTACGGTTCGAGATAGGCCGGCTGCGCCTTGTAGCTGTTGAGCTCGCCGATCTTGATCGTCTGCTGCGCGGCGGCCGGCGTGGCAAGGCTCACAGCGAGCGCGAGGAGAACCAAGTGACGCGATCTCATGACGAAAGCTCCTGCATGTTGATGCGCAAATAGTCCGACCGCGCGGCCAGCCTTGTCAACCGCACGGGTATACATGCTGCCGGGCGTTCTTAACCGTTGGGCCGATCGCGAAAGTGGTCCATCAGCGGCTTGTCCTGCCCGCCGTCGATCTCGATCATGGTGCCGTTGACCATGGTCATCAGCGGCGAGGCGAGTATGGTGACCAGGTTCGCTACCTCCTCGACCTCGGCGATGCGGCCGAGCGGAATCGAGGCCGGCGCCAGGTTGTCCGCCTCCTCGTAGGAAATCTTCATGTCGCGCGACATCGCCTTGACGAGGCCAACCCAGCGCTCGGTGCGGACCGGTCCGGGATTGACGGCGACGAAGCTGATGCCGTCCTTGCCGTATTGCCCGGCGAGCGAAAGTGTGAGGTTTTGTCCCGCAGCGTTGGCGGCGCCCGGACAGATTTCCCAGTAGGATGGCTTCACGCCGTCATTGCCGATCAGGTTCACCACGCGGCCGCCGCCCTGCGCACGCATGATCGGCAGCACGTAACGGAGGCAGCGCACGTAGCCCATGAACTTGAGCTGCAGGCCCTTCTCCCAATCGTCCTCGCTCAAATGCTCGATCACGCCGCCGACTGCCGAGCCCGCATTGTTGATCATGATGTCGACGCGGCCGAGCGCCTTGTGGCCCTGCTCGATGAAGTTCTTCGCGTCCTTGTCCTGACGCAGATCGGCGGGGACAGCGATGATCTTGCGCCCCGTTTCTTTGGCGATTTCGCTGGCAGTTTGCTCAAGCGGCCCTGGCCGGCGCGCGCAAATCGCTACGTCGACGCCTTCCTTGGCGAGAGTGCGCGCGATGCCCTTGCCGATGCCTTCGCTACCGCCGGTGACCAGCGCGGTCTTGCCATCGAGCTTGAGATCCATCGCGATCCTCCCTCTTATCTCGGTTTGTGTGCCAGCCAGCACCCCGCTTCTGCCGAGGCGAATAGTTCCGCAAGCGCCGCGTTGAATTGAGCCGGCTCTTCCAAAGGCACATTGTGGCCGGAGCGCGGGATCATCAAGAGACCGGCGCTCGGCGCTGTGCGCTTGAGGAAGACGCTACCATCGATGCATGGCTCGTCTTCGTCGCCAACGATGATCAGGAGTGGCACCGAAAATTTCTTCAACTTGTCTTCCATCTCCCACAACGTCGGGCGCTTGAGCTGCAGGTTGAGCATAGTATAGGCGTGCCCCTCGGCCGAATGCTCGGCCAGCATGCGGGCGAATTCTGCGTAGCCGCGTGGGTCTTTGTGCTTGAAGGCCTGCCGCATCGGCGCATCGGCATATTTCGCCGAGGCTGCGACGATGCCTTCCTCGGCGAACATCTTGCCGGTCTCGGCGGCGAGCGCTTTCATCTCCTCGCGTTTCTTTGCATCAGGCGTCGAGCCCCAGCCGCAGCCGGCCGCTGTGACGGAGAAGCAGCGCTGCGGCGCGACGATACCGACATGCAGCGCGGTGTAGGCGCCCATCGAATGGCCGACCACGTGCGCCCTGTCGATCTTGAGCGAGTCCATCAACGCCAGCACGTCGTCGCGCGCGATGTCCTGGCTGTAGCGCGCGCCATCCTTGGGTACGTCGGAGGGCGGATAGCCACGCTGGCTGTAGGTCACGCACCGGTGTACGCGTGAGAAATGGCGTACCTGCGCCTCCCAACTGCGCCAGTCGCCGGCATATTCATGTAGGAAGACGACCGGTGTGCCCTGCCCCACTTCCTCGTAATAGAGCCGGACGCCATCTAGCGCCGTGATATGCGGCATTTCACCCCTCCGCTTGATGGCTGATCCGACTCCTGCGTGGACCTAGTGCGGCAGAATCGCCTTGGCCGCGTTTCCGATGGCTTCAACCGACATATCAGTGTCGAGAAAACATACGATCCTGCAAGGGCAGGCTTCCAGGCCCTCGTAGCGCCAAGGGAAGGCGCCGATCAGGCAGCGTCTGCCAAGCACCATCTCGATATCGCCGCCGAGATTCTCCGCGTGCAGCAAGCCCTCCTGAAAAGCCCAGCTATGGAACGGGAACAGGTCCTGGCTCACGCGGCGGCCGGATTTTTTGTGCATGTATTCGAACGTGCCGAAGAATTCGGCGGGCGTCTTGCCGTGCTGCTTGGTGAATTGCGCCGCTAGATCCGGCCGCATGTTGCGAATCGACGTATTCATTGAGTGGTCGCAGGAGCCAGTGTCCATGCCCCACCACTTGATCTTCTTCTTCAGCATCCAGTGCAGCGTGTCGAGATCGGGCCCGGGGTGATAGCAGAAGTACTTCACCAAGTCC
>Ga0182034_10001367_pt1 | contig 11949 bp, 10 predicted proteins | sample flu12Cox44000172_FD_125972 | JGI IMG/M metagenome (GOLD analysis project Ga0182034, IMG submission 125972) | Lab enrichment of tropical soil microbial communities from Luquillo Experimental Forest, Puerto Rico - flux4day.12C.oxic.44.000.172 | ecosystem: Environmental > Terrestrial > Soil >... | reverse complement strand
GGCAACATCCTCGTCTTGGGCCTGAGCGGGCATTGCGGCGGCGCTCGACAATCCCACTATCGCAACGAGCACGAGCAATTTAAGCACTCTTGACATCGTAGCCCCCTTAACGTTCCGTGGGCGCTCTGCCGAGATGGCGCAGCCGCCTACCGAGGATAACATAGCCTAGCCTCGTCCATCCCGCCTGGCGATACTCAGCGGCCCGCGACGAACCCTTTCCAAAGGTGACGAATGTCCCGGACGGCGGAGACTGGAACGTCTAATGATCAAACTGCGCTCGCCGCCTTGTTCATCGCTTTTCTCAAGGTCTCTTGTGCGGGTTCGGCTGCGGGCTGGCTTGGGCGCGCCGAATCGTCCTTGAACAAACGCATTGGATAAACCAACGGGAATTCACCGAAACACTGACCTCGTGCCAATTGATGCCCGGCCCAAACATTGTGGTATAGCAGTGTGTGTCGGCGCGAAACTCAGAGGAGCGATTGGGGCGATCACGGCCCGTCGCCGGCTTCATCCTGTCGCCTTGGGCCGCCCGACGGCACTGCTCTTTACCGGGCTGGCTTTTGTAGGCATGGCCTTCACCAAGTTGCCGCTGCTGGTCGTCTTGCTCACATTGGCCCCGATGAGCATCGCCGCCACTGCTGCCGAGGGCACCAACCCGTGAATAACCACCCTTCCGCCGCCCATCAGATTGGCAACGCATCTGACCGTGTTGTCGTTTATCAGCTTTGGCGGCTTTCCGACGGTCCGACCCGATGTTCACAATCTAGCCGTGGCGGACGGTTGGCTGGACTACCGGAATTCACGAACTTCTTCGCCATCTCCCAGGTAGGAGGTATGTGATGGCGCACGGTGGCGACGTCGGATGGCAGAGGTTGGCAATTACCGGCGCCGCGGCGGCATTGATGCTTGGGACGAGAATCAGTCCACTTTGGGTTTTGATCGCAAGCGGAACCTTGGGCGGATTCGATGCCCTCTGATCCACCGGCATTGGGTAGAGCGGTGACCCTGGAAAGCGCGAGATGATCGATTTTTCGACACTGACTGAGACAGTTGGCCGCGACCCACTCGTCGCGATTCTGGGGCTCTTCGCACTTGGCGGCACGGTGACGCACCTTTTGTTCAAGAGGCAGCCGATCGGCCGAGCGATTACGCGGGTAGTCTTTTTGATCGTGCTCACGATCGCCCTTCTCTACGCGGATATCGTGCCCTATCAGCCGCTGGTCTTAACCGGGGTGCCGTTCCGCGATGCCGTGCACGCGATCCTGAAAATCGCGTGGTGGCTGTGGGCGGCCTGGTTCCTGGTCGGCGTTCTACGCGCCTTTGTCGTTTTTCAGCGCAGCCCACGCGAGGCGAAGCTCATTCAGGACCTGCTCGCGGGGCTCATCTATCTCGTCGCGGTCTTTGCCATTGTTTCCTATGTTTTCGATCTTCCAATACAGGGTTTGCTGGCGACCTCGGGGGTCGTCGCGATCATCCTTGGTCTCGCCTTACAGAGCACGTTGGGGGATGTCTTTTCCGGCATAGTGTTGAGCTTCAGCCGGCCTTATCGGCCTGGGGATTGGATCAGTGTCGACAGCGGCACCGACGGGCGGGTCATCGAGATGAATTGGCGCGCGACCTATATCCTGACGGCGCGGCGAGATTTGGCGATTCTCCCGAATAGCACGATCGCCAAATCCAAGATCGTCAATGTCAGTTCTCCGAGCGGCATCCATGGAACGACGATCACCGTTCAGCTGGATGCAAAAACTCCGCCTGCGAAGGGGACGGAAACTCTCGAACACGCGATCCTCAATAGCCGGCTGATCGTCACGACACCGGCCCCGACCATCACCGTAAAGACGATCAATGCCAGTTATACTGAGTTCGAGATCGCGTTTTTTGTCGAAGAGCTGGCCTCGACAACCAAGGCCCAGAATGAATTATTTGAGTTCATTTATAGACACCTGGCAGCGGCGGAGGTTGAACTCGCAGCGCCGCAGAGCCAACCTGATAGCGTCAGCGCGGGCGGAAATGTGCAAAAAGCCCAAACCGGTCCCGAAAGACTGCTCCAGCTTGTCGCCATTTTTGCGACTTTCACGACAGAAGAACGGGCGGCCCTTGCTGCGAAGCTTAAACCAGAGTCATACGACAAGGGCGATACCTTGGTTAAGCCCGGCGTTGTTCTTCAGTCGCTGTTTATCGTCGGCAGCGGCGTGCTCTCGTTCACTTACGATGGAATCGAAGGCGAAATGGAAATCTTGCGCCTGGGGCCCGGGGACCATTTTGGCGAGATTGGGTTGCTGACCGGGGCGGCCGCTACGGCAAGGATCTCTGCATTGGTCCCCACGACGGTCTACGAACTCGCGAAAGCAGATCTGACGCCCATTCTGGAAGCCCGGCCGCAAGTTGCTCGAGAACTCTGCCGGGCGCTCGCGCGGCGTCAAGCCGCGGGTCAGTTGAGCGCTTCAAGCGAACTCCCCAAAGGTATCCCGACGCACCGTTTGACCGATTGGTTTTCGGACCGGATCCACAGGCTCTACGACATCGTTAACGTTGAATGAGTCGGCCGCTAGGTGACCTGGATCGAGGCCCCGGGAATCCGATGTCGCCGCCCCCCGATCATCGAAACTCAACCCATGCTCGTCAGCACGGCGTGCCTTTATTGGCATTATCGGCTTGGCGATCCGGTACCTGGTGCGCTCCGAGCCCTTGCCCGTGCAGGAAGAAGCGCGGCAACTTCGCCACCTAACGCGCGGCCCGCGCCGTGGGCGACCACCATTTGCACACTTCCCTGCTCCGCGCCGATCCGGTCGAGCCCACAGCAGCTTCATTGCAGCCCGGAACGTGCCTTTGGTTCCAACTGGCCTCACGCACCGAGCGGCCGTAATGCGTGGGGTCTCAACCGGCTCCCTGGGAGCGAGGTTACCGGCCGCCGATGTCGCGGCGACAGAAGCCTTTGGGCCAATCAACGCGGTCAACCGCCGCATAGGCACGCTCCCGGGCAAGGTCGAAATCCTTGCCGAGCGCAGTGATGTCGAGAACGCGGCCGCCATCGGCGAGAAGCCGGTCACCGTCGCGGCGAGTGCCAGCGTGGAAGATCTTTACGTTGCGGTCGGCTGCTGCAATCTCGAGGCCGCGGATTTCGGTGCCCCTCCGGGGCTCGTCGGGGTATCCGTTGGCGGCCATGACCACGCATAACGCATGGTCGGATTGCCAACGCAGATCGACCGATTGCAGGACCCCGTCGCGGGCTGCGATCAGTGCCGGCAGCAGATCGCTCATCAGGCGCATCATCAGCACTTGGCATTCGGGATCGCCAAAGCGGGTGTTGAATTCGAGCAGCCGGGGGCCGTTTTCTGTGAGCATCAGGCCGGCATAAAGCACACCTTTGAAAACGCTGCCTTCGCGGCGCATTGCGTCGATCGTCGGCAGGATGATGCGCTCCATGACCGCTCCTTCGAGCGCAGGTGTTAGCCGTGGGCTGGGCGAAAGCGCACCCATCCCCCCGGTGTTAGGCCCCGTGTCGCCCTCACCGACGCGTTTATAGTCCTGCGCCGTGGCCAGCGGCAGAGCGTCTTTTCCGTCGACCAGAGCGAAGAAGCTCGCTTCCTCGCCAAAGAGAAAATCCTCTATAACGATCTCGCCGCCAGCGGTCCCAAACCGGGCTTCGACAAGCGCTTGATCGACTGCCCGGTAGGCTTCCCGAAGATCAGTAGCGACGGTGACGCCCTTCCCCGCCGCGAGGCCGTCGGCCTTGATGACAATCGGTACGCCATGAGCGGTAATAAAAGCCTTCGCCGCGCCCGAGTCGCGAAACCGGCGATAAGAGGCAGTCGGGATCTGCGCCCGATCGCAGAGATCCTTCGCAAAGCCCTTTGAACCTTCGAGCGCGGCCGCCGCGGCGCTCGGCCCGAAAGTCGGAATGCACTCGGCCTCGAGCGCGTCGACGATGCCTAGAACCAGTGGTGCTTCGGGACCCACGACGACGAAGTCGACTTGCTCCCGCCGACAGAACTCCACGATTCCCCTGATGTCACCAGCCGTGATTGCAATACACGTCGCTTCCTCGGCAATCCCCGCATTGCCCGGAGTGCAGAACAGTGCGTCGACTAAGGGAGACGCCGAGATCGCCCAGATGAGCGCATGCTCCCGACCGCCTGAACCTACGACCAGCACCCGCATCGCCCTTCCTCCCGCGCTCGGCTATCATATGGGCATGGACGATACTTCTATCGCTGCCGCCACCCGCCCGAACACAGTCGAATACACCGTCTCCGAATTGTCGCGGGCGCTCAAGCGCTCGATCGAGGAAAACTTCGCCTATGTACGGGTGCGCGGCGAGATCTCCGGCTGGAAGCGGCACAGCTCCGGCCATTGCTATCTCGCCCTTAAGGACAGTGAGGCGGTGCTCGACGCGGTGTGTTGGCGAACGACCGTCATCCGTCTCGGGATGAAGCCCGAAGATGGGATGGAGGTAGTGTGCACTGGACGACTGACCACTTTTCCTGGCCGCTCGAAATACCAGCTCATCATTGATACGATCGAGCTCGCGGGGATGGGAGCCCTGCTCAAGCTCCTCGAAGACCGGCGTCGCCGGCTCGCCGCAGAAGGGTTGTTCGCGGCCGAGCGCAAAAAGAAGCTACCGTTTCTGCCTGAGGTGATCGGCATCATTACCTCGCCGTCAGGAGCAGTGATTCGTGACATCCTGCACCGGCTATCAGACCGCTTTCCGCGCCGGGTCCTGCTCTGGGCAGTGGCTGTCCAAGGTGAGGGCGCGGCGTTCCAGGTAGCAGCAGCGATCGAGGGCTTCAACCGCCTTCCCCAGCGTGGAAGCACACCTCGGCCGCAACTAATCATCGTCGCTCGGGGCGGCGGCAGCCTTGAGGATCTGATGCCGTTCAACGAAGAGATCGTCGTGCGCGCCGCTGCTTCGTCTGCAATACCGCTGATCTCGGCAGTGGGACACGAGACCGACACGACCTTGATCGACCATGCGAGCGATCGGCGCGCGCCGACGCCAAGCGCCGCAGCGGAGATGGCCGTTCCGGTCCGTCTCGACCTGATTGCCGAACTCGGCGGCAAGGCAAGCCGGCTCTCGGTGGGCCTTTCCCGCCTTTTTACCGAGCATCGTTTGCACCTCACGGGTCTCTCTCGCGGTCTGCCGGATCCGCAAGACCTGATCGGCGCGGCAGCACAGCGCTTCGACGACCGCGCTGAGCGGCTGCGTCTCGCGGCCGAGCGAAGACTGCGAGCGGCACAACACAGCCTCGATCTCGCGGCAGCGCGGTTGCGGCCCAGTGTGCTCTCCGCCGATCTCGACCGCTCCCGTGCCCGGATCGGCGAAGCCGAGCCGCGGCTCCGCGCCGCGATGGCGCGCTTTATCGACAGTAGCCACCACACGCTCGACAATTTTGCTGGACGGCTCGCGACGCATTCGGAGCGGCATGAAAGCCTGCTCGCACGCGGCTATGTCGTGGTCCGCGACGCCGTGGCGCGAGTCGTCACGGAGTCGGCCGGTATCAATACCAGCGCACCGCTTGATCTCGAATTCCATGACGGCAGAGTGGGCGTCGTCGCCGGCAGCAGACCCCGGCCCCGGACACGCAAAACGGCCCCGCACCCAGGACAAGGCAACTTGTTCTAGCACACTCGTATTGTTCGAAAGGGAGGAAGAAACGCCGTGACCGACTGGCAACCCCATTCGTCACAGGGATCGGCAGCGTTTCCCACCCAGCAACCGCGGCCACTCTGGCATTATTACGTCGGAATAACCGCGTTGCTGCTAGTTGTGGTTGTAGCGTTGACGGGTGGGATCATCTGGTACAACTCGAAAAAGGCGAACCAGCTGGCAATCGAGGCCGCCCGGCGCATGATGCAAGAAGCGGGCGACGACGTCACAAACCGTATCAAGCTGCTCTATGACCCGATGTATGCGATCGTCGGTATTGCATCGCTGGTGCCCGAGCTGACGTCACCGGGGATCAAGAGTGATCCTCGCGCGATGTCGCTGATTTTGCGGGTCCTGCGAACGTACCCGCAAATCATGTCCCTCTATGTCGGGTTCGACAGCGGCGAATTCTTTATGGTGACCCATATAGCCGGAGAAAACGGCGCTGCATTGCGCGAGGCGTTGCGTGCCCCCCAAAATGCGGCCTTCGCTAACGAAATCATCTCTGTAGATGCCGAAGGCGTTCGCAAGACGGAGTGGGTTTTCCTTGCCGAAGACGGCTCCGTCACCGGGCATCTCGATCCCGTTGCTGCGGAGTTCGATCCCCGACTGCGTCCCTGGTACGAGGCGGCAAAGCAGAGCGATATGGTCGAGCAGAGCGAACTTTACATTTTTGCTACCAGCGGTGAGCCCGGCTTCACATTGAGCCGCGGCTTCAAGGGGGAGATGGTGGGTGCAATAGGCGCCGACCTTGCTGTCTTCGATCTCGCCAATTTTCTGCGTGATCAACACATTACGCAGACGAGTACTGCCTTTATCTTTACGAAGACGGGCGAGGTAATCGCATTGCCCGACGCCGCTCGAATCGTCAAGGCGGTCCGTTCTGAAGGTCAGATGCTGGTTACGCCGCCCAAGATCGGCTATTTGAACGACCCGGTGATCTCCGGCCTCGTCGCCGCCTATGAAAACGGCCGCATGTCCGGAACCCGCTTTTACGATGTGGCCGGCCACGCTTATGTAGGGCGCGTGCTTGATATTCCGCCGCGGTACGGGCGGGACCAACTTCTCGCCATCATGGTGCCGGTCGACGAGATCGAGAAGCCGATCACCGACATCCGCAACCAGACCCTTCTCTACTCGATCCTCTTTCTCGTCCTTGCATTGCCGCTTTACGTGACATTGGTTGTGGCCTGGATCGATCGGCGCCTCGAAGGACGGATTCGCCGGCCGGTATCGAGAGACAACGACTAGAATCATCCGTTCTGCTGCGGCCTGCTGCCTATTCATTAGGCTGCCCTTGTTGGCGCTGTTTTTGACCGTTAAAGTTTAGGGAGTTAACGTTGGAGAACAGTAATGGAAAACGACATGTCGCGGCGCGTCGCCGCCGAGTTCTTCGGCACGTTCTGGCTGGTATTGGGCGGCTGCGGTGCAGCAGTCTTGGCCGCAAAGTTTCCGGAAACCGGGATCGGGTTTCTTGGTGTCGCCTTCGCGTTCGGTTTGACGGTGCTCACGATGGCCTACGCAGTTGGTCACATCTCGGGGGGTCACTTCAACCCGGCGGTCACGATCGGTTTATGGAGCGCTGGCCGTTGTGCCAGCAAGCACGTCATTCCCTACATCATCGCCCAGGTCATAGGCGCGATCGTGGCGGCGGTGGTATTGTGGCTGATCGCCTCGGGTAAGCCCGGCTGGATAGCCGACGGTTTTGCTGCCAATGGTTACGGCGAACTGAGCCCCGGCAAATACGGTCTTGGCAGCTGCTTCCTGATCGAAGTGGTAATGACGTTTTTCTTCCTGGTCATCATTATCGGCACGACCTCAAAGGGGGCGGCGGCCGGTTTCGCAGGGATTCCGATTGGCCTCGCTCTGACTTTGATCCATCTGGTCACGATTCCGGTCACCAACACGTCAGTCAACCCGGCCCGCAGCACCGGACCGGCCTTGTTTGCCGGAGGCGAGTACATCGCCCAGCTATGGCTATTCTGGATCGCTCCAATCATCGGCGCGGTGATCGCCGGTCTGCTGACCCGTTGGATGTATGAAACGGAAGCCATTGTCGGTACAGTCGTGGTCGAGGAACGGCGGGTGGCACCCTAACCCGGCCAGCGCCGGTGTAGCCAGAACCACTCCGCCGGGCGGTCGCGTACCCACGCTTCCAATGTCTGATTGACCCGCGTCATCAGCGCGGCCACGTCGGCATGGTGGTCGTCGCTGCGGGTCAAAGGCAGCGGCGGAAAGACCGTAAGGCGAAAACGCGGGCCGCCGAGCCGTTCGACGCGGGCCGGCAGCACATCGCAATCGAAACGCAGCGCCAAGGAGGCAAGAGCCGAGGCCGTCATCGCCGGTCGCCCAAAAAACGGTATCGGAATTCCGTCATTCATTTTCTGATCCGCGAGCATCGTCAGGTGCGCGCCGCGGCGAAGCACGGCGATGGCGCGCCGCGCGGCCACGGTGCCCTTTGGGATAAGTTCCCCGCCCCCGCCACGGAAGCTGGTGATCATGCGATCCACTACGGGGTTGTTGGCGGCGCGGTAGATCTGAGCAACGGAGATCCCGTACTGGACGGCGGCAAGCATACCGATCTCCCAGTTGGCGATGTGGCCGGAAAAGATGATCATTCGGCGCCCGGCGATAACGGCCCGAAACATATGCTCGAAGCCATGCGTTTCGACCCGCCCGCCGGGTTGGAACACGCGGATTTTGCGGAGATGCGGGTATTCGGCCGCAACCCGGCCGAGATTATCCCACATCCCCACGATTATACCCTCAACCTCAGCAGCCGAGAGGCCCGGAAGGGCGCCAGCGAGATTAAGCCGGGCGCGTTTGGAAATGCTGAGATGGGGACCGACACCGCGCGCCAGATAGCCACCGATCGCTGACGCCCATTTGACGGGAAGCAAACCCGCCGTGCCAAAGAAGACCGACGCTCCGCAGGCCTGCAGCCAATGAACGAACTTGGGTGACCGCCCTACTTCAGTGGTGCCAATCGACCGGGTTGCATCCATCATCGGCAGCGGTCGGCACGATGGGCCGCAAGAGATCACCGAGGGCGGGCGGGTTCGCCCAACGGATTTCAACTTCGAGCACCTCTATCCCGCTCCGGTTCGCCGGGGGTACCCGGACAATATCCTTGGCCGTCGTGACGAGGCGCGCTTGCGTACGATCGGCTTCGTGGCGCAGCCTGTCGATATGGGCGGCCTGGTATGGGTAATGGTCGGGAAACGATCGGGTATCAACAAGCACGGCACCGAGGCGGCGCAGAGTCGTGAAGAATTTCTCGGGACGCCCAATCCCTGCAAAGGCCAGTACGCGGGAGCCCCGAAATCGCTCGCCAGCCACCGGAGCCAACACCGCCGGTAGTACTGGCAGCGCTCTGGCAGTTTCGTGCCGGTCAAAAAGCGGGCCCACCGCCTCGCCGCCAAGCAATACTAGGGAGTCCGCCCGAGCAAGGCCGCGATGAAGGCGTTCGCGAAGCGGACCCGCCGGGATCACCCTTCGGTTGCCAAAGCCGTATTGAGCATCGACAACGAGAATCGACAAGGTCTTAGCTACCGCCGGGTTCTGGAAGCCATCATCAAGCAGAACGATATCGGCCCCGGCAGCGACCGCAGCACGAACTCCAGCAGCGCGGTCGCGGGCGACCCAGCAAGCCGAACGCGCCGCAAGCAATAGAGCTTCATCCCCGACTGCGGCTGCATCGTGGTAGGTGCGATTGACCTGCACCGGCCCAGCCAGACGCCCGCCATATCCGCGGGTTACAATGTGCGCATCGCGGCCTTCGGCAGTGAGAAAGGAGGTCACGGCTAGCGCAACAGGGGTCTTTCCGGCCCCTCCGGCGACGAGATTGCCGATGCAGATCACCGGTACCGGTGGGTGATACGGGCGAGAAAGCACATGCCGCAAGCGAGCCGCGGAATCCCACGCCGCCGCAATCGGGAGCAAGAGATTGGCGAGGATCCTCGGAGGTTCTGTCCAGAAGTTAGGCGCCGCGCGCATCAGGCTTGCAATGAGTTTCGCGGCTCGGCGACATCGCGCAGCGGCACGAGCCGGTCCAGCCAGGGTGTAAGTTGCTCTAGTGCCGCGTCGAGGACACCGAGACCCGCGGCCGCGACGCGTGCTGCGGCAGCGGCCCTCTCACACCGTAACCGCGGGTCGGCGAGGAGCGCCGATACTGTATGCGCGAGTGTATCGGCATCGGTCACAGTTTCCGCTGCCCCACCAGCCGCCAGGGCGGTTGCCATCCCCGGGCAATTGCTCATATCGGGCCCGTGCAGTACAGCGCAGTTGAGCCGGGCTGCTTCGAATAGATTATGACCGCCTCTGGGGACGAGCGACCCGCCGACGAACGCTATTCCGGCGAGCCCGTAGAAGAGCCCAAGTTCGCCCATCGTATCGGCGAGATAAACATTGGTTTGGGGGGTCACCGGTTCACAGCGGCCGCGCCTGGCAACACTTAGCCCCTTCGCCAACAGCATAGCGGCTATCGTATCGCCTCGCCGGGGATGGCGGGGAGCGAGGATGGTCAGCAGCCCAGGATGATCTGGTGCGATAAGCCGATGGGCTCGTGCGACGATTTCCTCCTCACCTGCATGCGTGCTGGCTGCCAGCCAAACCGGGCGAGGCCCGATCTTACCCCGAAGAGCCGACAGCTCGGACCTGTCGAGATGCAATGCCGCGGCAGCGGCTTTGAGATCGCCGACCGTCACAACCTTGCGCGCGCCCAACAAACGAAAGCGCTCGGCCTGATCCGCGTCCTGAGCGAGGCAAAGGTGGAAGGCGTCCAGCATTGGCCTGATCAATCCAGGCCACCGCCGCCAGCGGTCGTACGACCGCAACGAAAGACGGCCATTCAGCAACACCATCGGGACTCCGTGAGCGCGCGTCTCCAGAACCAGATTAGGCCATAATTCGGATTCGACCCAGAGCGCTAGATCGGGACGCCAATGGTCGAGAAAGCGGGCAACCCAGTGCGGCGGATCGGCGGGAACGAACTGATGTCGCGCGCCCGTCGGCAGGCGCCTTTCAAGCAAGTCAGCCGAGGTGACCGTCCCACTGGTGACGAGGATTTCAAGTTCGGGGCGCGAATGCAGCAGCCGTTCGATCAGCCCAAGAATTGCCGTTGATTCACCTACGCTGGCTGCGTGAAGCCAGATGAGCGGTCCGCATGGCCGCGGCATGCTGGGGACGCCCTGGCGCTCACGAAAGCGAATCGGATGCTCTTTTCCACGGTCGCGGCGCCACTTCAAGTAAACGACCGCCAGCGGCGCCAACGACCGGGTCAGCACACGATACATAGCGGGCAGCATCAGTCGCCTACTACAGGGCGTGCCGGCTTGCTGGCGCCGGTGGCAGCCCGCGGCCGCGACGGCCGATTGCCGACTCGGCTATCCGCGTCACGAACCATCTCGACCATGCGGGTCTCGATAACACGCCGGGCGCATTCGAGCCCGGCTTCGTCAAGATCCGCGGCGATCTCGATCGGATCGCCCCACAGATACAATCCGCGACCGAAGGGTAAGGCAAGGTGGAAGCGATCCCAGGTTCCGAGGACACGACTCCGGCTCGTTGCATAAGTGAGCGGGAGGATCGGGACTCGACCGAGCCGGGCGACATTGACGATCCCCATGCTGACAGTCATCGCTGGGCCGCGCGGCCCGTCCGGAGTGATCCCTACGCACCCCCCTTCCTTCAGATGTTTCAGCATTGTGCGGAGCGCGGCGGAGCCGCCACGGCTCGTCGAGCCGGCGATCGTGTCGATGCCAAAATTGGACATCGCGCCAGCGATGATTCGTCCATCGCGATGCGCCGAAATCAGCATATGAAAAGATACTAGCCGATGCCACGCTAGTGGCATCATCAACAATCTGCCGTGCCAAAATGCGACGATGAAGGACCGCCCCTCGCTGGTCAGGAGACGCGGCCGCTCCCCGCCCTCAACCCTCCAGCGATTGGTTAAGTAGACGAAACGAATGTAGCGATGGACAAGCCAACACGCGACGCGCCGCAGCCCGGCGCTCCTGAGAAAACGGTACCAAGGTTTCCGTTTTTGTAAGCCCAACGCTGCGCCGCTATACAGCAAAAGGCACGACGACCCGGTCCTGCCCTTCGGACAATTGCGTTGCGTAGAGCCGGGCGTAGAGGCCGTCGCGGGAGACAAGCTCTTGATGGCGGCCGATCTCGACGACAACGCCGCGATCGATCACGTAGATCAGATCGGCGAGGTGGACTGTAGACAACCGGTGAGCAATAACCAACGTTGTCCGCCCGCGAATCAAAGTCTTCAAAGCACTTTGCACCTG
>Ga0182034_10001366_pt1 | contig 11951 bp, 9 predicted proteins | sample flu12Cox44000172_FD_125972 | JGI IMG/M metagenome (GOLD analysis project Ga0182034, IMG submission 125972) | Lab enrichment of tropical soil microbial communities from Luquillo Experimental Forest, Puerto Rico - flux4day.12C.oxic.44.000.172 | ecosystem: Environmental > Terrestrial > Soil >... | reverse complement strand
TGGGCGATGGTCGAGGTGAGCACCGGCTGCAGGCCAGGGATCAGCGCCGAGATGCCGGCCGGTACGCCGTGGCTGATGGCGATGAACACGCCGCCGAGATAGGTGCCATGTACCAATGAGCCTGCCACCATGCTATGGCCGATCGCCGTGTAGCGTGGCCAGCGCGCTCCCACCAGTAGCGCCATACCAGCAAGGATGATCACCACGAATATCATCCGCACACCCAGAAAAGTGAGCGGTTCGACATAGGGCAAGCCGTATTTTGCACCGATAAATCCCGTGCTCCACAAGAGCACGAACAGCACCGGGGCGGCGGCCGATGCGAGTTTACTCATGACATGATCGAATTCGCCTAAGTTTGCAGACTAACAGGAGGCACCAGGCGGGAAACGTCTCTCGTGATCGCGGGCATCAGCCACGGCACGAATACCGCAAGCAGTAATCCATTGGCGACGACCGGCTCCTGCCTCAAGGCAGCCGTCGGCGCCGGCCGCCAGTCCTTGCAATCAAACAGTCGGTGCAATCAGTCGACCACACCGGCCGGCCCGACAATACCGCCCCGGCAATCCGGAGCCGCCGTTAACCGCGACGACAAATCGAACGCACCCGCCGGGAGCGCCGTCCGGCTGGTCGCTCAACCCCCAATAAGCGGCAGTTAGCCGACGATAGCAGAGAGGCCGAAGCCGAGCGTGGCGCTGAGCACCGCTTCAATGGCCTGAAATTGCATGTCGCTAAGCACATGGCTGACGTAAGGGAATAGCACCTGCCCCGCCGGCAGCATGACCGCTGCGACTACGGCAACGCACAATATTTTTACGACCATCGTTCGATCAATCATGTTTCCCCCCTCGCTCCTTTTTCTTAGTCTGTCACGAGTGACCGCGCTTGGGCAATAATCAGGTCTGGAAGGCCCGGTCGATCGGTACCCCATAGCCGTTGGCAAGCCGGTTGGTTTCGTTGGCCATGCCGGTCACCGCCATGACCTCACCGAACATTGTGTCCGTCATGCCGGCCTTGCGGGCAGCCGCGGTGTGGCTGGCAATGCAGTAGGCGCAGCCGTTGGTCACGCTAACCGCCAGGTAAATCATTTCCTTGGTGAGCGGATCGAGCGTGCCGGGCGCCATGATCTCTTTCACGCTTTCCCAGGTGCGCTTCAAGGTGGCCGGATCGCGCGCGAGATATTTCCAGAAATTATTGACGTCCGGCACGTTGCGGGTCCGCTTGATGTCGTCATAGACGGCGCGTACGCCGGCCGAGGCGTCTGCATATTCGATCATCGTGATCTCCCCGTTCGCGAATCTTTTGACCGTTTTCCTATTCCAGCGTCAGCCTCCAGAGCAACGAATTTTTATGTACGGAAATATACTCCCGCGCCTCATCGCGGGACTATATTTGGAGTCACGGGCGCATCCTCACGGAGATTTCCGTTGTAACTCTACGACCGTGCAGTGGGCATAGTGCGCGCCCTCTATGACAGCCGCATTTCCACGCCACCCACGCGCGAATGTTATTTTCCGAACGCCAAACGCTTTACCGATTGCTGGCTCGAAATCCGCCGCGAGGCGCTCGCGATTGCTACGACGCGGCCGAAGGTCCCGCGCATTCATGACATCATGGCGGCGCAGGCCGACATCTCGGACAATGACGGGCGCGACTGGCATATCTTCATCATGAAGGCCTATGGCGTGACGCGGCCCCAGAACCTGCCCGACGGTCGCTTCGATCCTCAAGGAGACGCCCGAGGTGATGTCCTGCCCGTTCTCGTTCCTGGCGCCCGGCAAGCATATCCCCGAGCATCGCGGACCGCTGCGCGCGATCCTACGCTTCCACCTGATGCTGTCGACGCCTTGCGATAAGGACGGCATCCCGGCCTGTATCATGAACATTGACGGCCTACCCTACCGCCTCGGCGACGGCGAAAGCCTGTTGTGGGACGACACCGGTGTGGAACCGAAGCAACCAGGTGCGCATCGCGCTGCTGCTCGACGTGTGGTGCAAGCACATGCCCGTTGACATCTCGTTGCTGTCGCGCGTCATCCTACTCGGCACCCAGGCGGTGATCCGCGTGGGCGCTTTGTCGTACTCAAGGGTGATATGCGCTTAGTCCGTCCTCGCCACAACACGCGCGAGGACAGCATGTGGAAGACGCCGGACTACTTCGCGGGCAAAACGGTCCTCGTCGTCGGAGCCGCCAGCGGCACTGCGCTCATCTTCGCGCGCGAGCGCGCCAAATCAGACAGCCGAGCAGGCCCCATTTCAGGACTTGGAACTCCGCTCGCGACCTCTCCCCGCATGCGGGAAGGAGTAAAGAAAAAGTCAAACCGGTAAATTGTCGTGCTTCCTAGCGGGCAGCTCCACGTGCTTGTGCCGCAGCATGGCGAGTGAGCGGGCGATGCGACGGCGGGTCGAGTGCGGCATGATCACGTCGTCGATATAGCCGCGCTCAGCTGCGACGAAGGGCGACAGGAAGCGGTCTTCGTATTCTTTGGTGCGTGCGGCGATCTTGTCCGGGTCGGCCATGTCCGCACGGAAGATGATCTCGACGGCGCCCTTCGCCCCCATCACCGCGATCTGCGCCGTCGGCCAGGCGTAGTTCAGATCGCCGCCGACGTGCTTTGACGCCATCACGTCGTAGGCGCCGCCGAAGGCCTTGCGCGTGATCACGGTGATCAGCGGCACCGTGCACTGACTGTAGGCGAACAGAAGCTTGGCGCCGTGCTTGATCAGCCCGCCGTATTCCTGGTCAGTGCCGGGCAAGAAGCCGGGCACGTCGACGAAGGTTACGATCGGGACCTGGAAGGCGTCGCAAAAACGGACGAAGCGAGCCGCCTTGCGCGAGGCGTCTGAGTCGAGCACGCCGGCGAGCACCATCGGCTGGTTGGCGACGAAACCGACGGAACGCCCGCTCATCCGGCCGAATCCGACGACGATGTTCTTAGCGTGCGCCGCGCCGATCTCGAAGAAGTCGCCCTCGTCCACCACCTTCAGGATGAGCTCCTTGATGTCGTATGGCTTGTTGGGATTGTCTGGGATGAGCGTGTCGAGCGATTCATCGATCCGGTCGGCTGGGTCCTGCGTCGGCCATTCCGGGACACCGTCCTCGTTATTGGCGGGCAGGAAGTCGATCAGCCGGCGCATCTGCAGCAGGCACTCGACATCGCTCTCGAAAGCGCCGTCGGCGACACCCGACTTGGTAGTGTGCACGGAAGCGCCGCCGAGCTCCTCAGCGGTGACGACTTCGTTGGTCACCGTCTTCACCACGTCTGGGCCGGTGACGAACATATAGCTCGTGTCGCGCACCATAAAGATGAAATCGGTCATCGCTGGCGAATAGACATCGCCGCCGGCGCAGGGGCCCATTATCACGCTGATCTGCGGGATGACGCCGGAAGCGACGACGTTGCGCTTAAACACCTCGCCGTAGCCGCCTAGCGCGGCGACGCCCTCCTGGATGCGGGCGCCGCCGGCGTCGAACAGTCCGATGATCGGCGCGCGCGCGCGCAACGCCATGTCCTGCACCTTGACGATCTTTTGCGCGTGCGTCTCGGACAGCGAGCCGCCGAACACGGTGAAGTCTTTGGAGAACAGATAGACGGTGCGGCCGTTAACGGTGCCCCACCCGGTAACCACGCCGTCACCGGGAATCTTGGTCTTCTCCATGCCGAATTCGTTCGAACGGTGCTCGACGAACATGTCGAATTCCTCGAACGAGCCTCTGTCAAGCAGGAGCTCGATGCGCTCGCGCGCTGTCAGTTTGCCGCGTTTGTGCTGGGCCTCGACGCGCGCCCTGCCTCCGCCGAGCCGGGCCTCTTCCCGGCGCTTTTCCAGTTTGTCGAGGATGTCCTTCATCGTCTTCTTGGCCCTGAATTGCGCACCGACTCCCCAAATCTCTTAAATCTCTCCCGAAGGGAGAGGTCAGCGCACGAAGTGCGCCGGGTGAGGGGCAACAAACTTTGGAGTCTGGGCCCCCTCATCCCAACCCTATCCCCAACCGAGACCGGAAGGGTCTCATGACAAAAGATATATCAAGTAATGCAAGACCTTATAAGCATCTCCAGCAGGCGTCGGGTCGTCAGGCAGCGCCATGAATTGATAATGGCCAAATTTGGCGAACACGGCGGCCAAAAGCAATTTGCCCAGGCGGGGTTGTGAACTAGTTAAGGCAGGTGCTCCATGCGCTATCGCGTTACTGCCCAAGCAACTCCGCCTTGATATCGGTCAAGAGAAATTCGGCGTTCATCGGCTATAAATTAGTATTGAAGTACGACAATGCTTATTAGCAAACGCGGGTGCACGGCGGGTTGGATCGTGCGGATTGCGCGCAGGCAGCCGAGCGCCACAGGCAAGGAGACTTCGAATAACGATGACAGCCGATGTGACAAGGTTCGTTGTCCTCATCGGTCAGCTTTCGGCGGAGCATGCCGAGCTGCTTCCCTACACGGATAAGCTGAATGTTGCTTGTATAGCCGAGCGCCGGAGAGATCGCTAATGTATCCGATCATTCGCCGCGAAAGCTTCTCCGAAACAACCTTTCTCTGGGAGGTCCATGCGCCTGACGTGGCGCAATCGGCGCAGCCCGGACATTTCGTCATGCTCCGCCTCTACGATGGCGGCGAGCGAATTCCGCTGACTGTCGCCGATTACGATCGTGCCCGCGGGACCATCACCCTGGTCGTTCAGACCCTTGGCAAGACGACGCAGGAAATGCGCGACGACTACAAACAGGGTGACAGATTCTCCGATTTTGTCGGGCCGCTCGGGCTGCCGCAACATATCGGGAAAGTTGGACACGTAGTCCTGGTCGGCGGCGGCTTGGGCGTCGCGCCGGTGTTTCCGCAATTGCGCGCGTTCAAGGAGGCCGGCAATCGCACCACCGCGATCACGGGCTTCCGCACCAAGGACCTCGTCTTTTGGGAAGACCGGTTCGGCGGATACGCCGACAATCTGGTCATCTGCACCGACGACGGCAGCTACGGCAGGCAGGGCCTCGTCACCGCGGCGCTCACGGAGGTCGTCGAGCGCGACAATCCCGATCTCGTGATCGCTATCGGCCCGCTGCCGATGATGCATGCCTGTGTCGAGGCTACGCGGCCGTTCGGCGTGAAGACCATGGTGTCGCTCAATACGATCATGGTCGACGGGACGGGAATGTGCGGCTCATGCCGGGTGACGGTCGGCAGTGAAGTCAAGTTTGCCTGCGTCGACGGGCCGGACTTCAACGGACACCAGGTCGATTTCAAGGAACTGTACGCGCGCCAGAAGCGGTTCAAACGGGAAGAGACGATCGCCAACGAGGACCTCGATCGCGTCTGCCGCATGGAAAAGCAGCTGATCATCGACGGCAAGCGTAACTACAAGAAATACTCCGCGCTCGAACCGGAACAGGTGCGCATGCCCGAGCGCGATGCGCGCGAGCGGGTCACCAACTTCAAGGAGGTCAATCTAGGCTATTCGATTGCCGATGCGCTGCGCGAAGCCGAGCGCTGCATCCAATGCGCCAAGCCGACTTGCGTGGCGGGCTGCCCCGTCGGCATCGATATCCCTACCTTCATCCGCAAGCTATTGGTGCGCGACGTCGATGGCGCGCTGGGGACGATTTATGAATCGAACATGTTCCCGTCGATCTGCGGCCGCGTCTGCCCGCAGGAATCGCAGTGCGAGGCGCAGTGCATTCTCGTCCGCAGCAAGAAGCCGAAGCTTGAATCGGTTGCGATTGGCCGGCTGGAGCGTTTCATCGGCGATCACGCAAAGCCCCCCAAGGCCGTGCCGCCGGCGATCGAGCATCCACTCGGCAAGGTCACAATCGTCGGTTCCGGCCCCGCAGGTCTTGCCGCCGCGGCCGATCTAGTGCGCTTCGGCGCGACGGTCACTGTTTACGAGGCATTGCACGTCCTCGGCGGCGTGCTCCAATACGGTATCCCGACCTTCCGTCTGCCGCGCGACATCATCGATCGCGAAGTGCAGCGTCTCAAGGACATGGGCGTACGTTTCGAGATCAACAAGGTGATCGGCCGCACTTTCAAGATTGCCGATCTGATCGGAAAGATGGGTTATGACGCCGTGTTCGTGGCCGCCGGCGCCGGTGCGCCGAGTTTTCTCGGCATCCCCGGCGAGTATGCGGGCCAGGTTTATTCGGCGAACGAGTTCCTGACGCGCGTGAACCTGATGGGCGGCGACCGGTTCCCCTATCTCGGCACGCCGATCAGCTACGGCAAGAGCGTCGTCGTCATCGGCGCGGGCAATACGGCGATGGATTGCCTGCGCGTCGCAAAACGTCTGGGCGTTCCCATGGTCCGTTGCGTCTACCGCCGGTCCGAGGCCGAAGCGCCGGCGCGCATCGAGGAGTTGCGCCACGCCAAGGAGGAGGGTATCGAGTTTTTCTTCCTGCATACGCCGGTGGAAATCCTGCTCGACGGCGACGGCAACGTCCGCGGCATGAAGGTGCAAAAGATTGCACTAGGCGAGCCCGACGAGCGCGGCCGCCGCAAACCGGTGCCGCTCGAGGAGTTCATCGAGCTCGAATGCGACACCGTCATCTATGCGCTCGGCACCAAGCCCAATCCCATCATCGGCCAGGCTACGCCCGGCCTCGGCCTCAACAAGTGGGGCAATATCTCTGCCGACGGGGAAACGCAGTGCACGAATCTGCCGGGCGTATTTGCCGGCGGCGACATTGTCACCGGCGGCGCGACGGTCATCCTCGCCATGGGCGCGGGACGTCGCGCCGCCAAAGCCATCGGCGCCTGGTTGCAGATGGGCAAGGCAAAATGGCCGGTGGCGAAAGAGGACCGCGAAGCCTTCGTGCCGGGCGCGCCGGTGGGTAGTCTCTCACCGTTCGCGCCTCCCGCGGCCGATGACGCGGCGACACCGGCTGCCTGCGACAGTGGAAAGGGAAGTTGACCATGACGGGAGCCGGACTGTGCCCGAAGTGCCACCAGCCGCTGGAAGGCGACGAATCCTACATCTGCTGCGCGGATGCGACGCTGCAATGGCGCTGTGAGAGCTGCGCCAAAGTGAGCGAAGGCTTCGCGTTTCCCTACGGCATGTGCCCCCATTGCGGCGGAAAGCTCAAGATGCTGGACCGTGCCGGCGTGTCCGACCAAGCCTCGGTGAACGCAATCCGCATTGCGTTTCAGATCGAGCTCGGGGGAAAGGCGTTTTATGATCGCGCCGCCAGCCACGTGGCCGACCCGGTGCTCAAGGCGCTGTTTACAAAATTTTCCGCCATGGAAAATGAGCACATGGAGACTCTGTCGCGCCGCTATCACGTCGAAACGCCTGACCCGAGCGACGGTTTCCGCGTCGATCTCGCCGCGATCCAGGCGGGCATCACCGGCAAGATCGACGATCCGGAAACCCTGTTCCGTACGGCCATCGTCTTCGAGCAGCGCGCCGTGGCGTTCTTCACCGAGCGCGCGAAGACGGTAGCAAACGATTCCGCCGAGCATGAGCTCTATCGCGAACTGGCGGCGGAGGAAGCCGAGCACGTCGCCTTGTTGGAAACCGAATTCCAGCGTTGGTCGAAAGGCAAGGCTGGCATGCTCGCACGCTGACCCGGAAATCCCGACTCGTTGGCTGATCGTTGTGACCCGTTCGCGTCTTTGCTTGGCGCTTTAGATTTGCAGGTAACACGCGAGATAGTTGTCATGGTGAGGAGGTTGTGCGAGGTCCGTAAGTTCGCCGCGTATCCACATGCTGAAAACTGCAGGAGCGGCTGCCCCCGCCGCCGCGCAAATTCATCCGGCGGTTCAGCTGTTTTAGACCTGAAGGGCTCGCAATATTGAGACGGCCGCGTCAAATTCACCCTGGCGGTAAGCCCGGCGTTCGACGGCCTGCTCGTCGTGGCCCCATTTCTGCATCTGCCAGTCCTCGTCCACATGCGCCGCCGCCCAGACCGCTTCCGGTTCCATCGCCCCGTGCATCAGTGCCAGCGCCAACAGGGCCGAGCCGGTCAGCGTGGTGATTGCTGATAGCGCGCCGAGCCGCCAGGGGTCGGAGGGGATGCCGGCGCTCGCGGCTGCCAACGCCGGCTCCGGCTGCACAACGTGCATGACGCCCTGCGCCAGCATGAAACGGGCACCAAAAGTATGGTTCGCCCACGCGAGCACCGGATCCCAGGTCCGAGTCTGCTGCTCCACCAAGCTGTCAGGCGTTTGGGCTCGATAGAACAACAGATCCGAGGAGAGATAATTCGCCACCTCCTTGGCAACCAGATCGGGCGCCGCTGTCACCGCGTCGATGATCGCGTTAGCGAGTCGAGTAAGCGGCATGTGCACCGGGTCGATTACCTTCTCCTGCGCGTTCCATTCCTCGGCGATGGCGGCGGCGAGCCGGGGCGTCGGCGCGGCGAGTTGACGGCGCGACGGCGTCCTGACCGGCTTGCCGTCGAGCAGTAGTGGAAAGCCGCCCTCGCCCGGGACGTCCCCAACCGAGGCGTACTGATAGAACCGTTTGCGCAATCCCCGGCGCGCGCTGCGGCGCGTCGCTTGCTGCGAATCGAGCGGCTGGTTTTTGTCGATGTCCTCGATGATGTCACGCATACGACGGATGTCGGTTTTGGTTTCTTCGGAGACTCTCATCACATTTTGTAAAGCTGTCTCACAGCTAGTCGCGGCTCGCGCATTGTGCAATGCAAAATTGAACCCGTGGGCCAGGCGGGCCCTAGCCATACCTGGCGGAACCCCGATGCCGTTCTTCCGCCGCTTTCCGGGAAAAACCCCTTGTTAACACGTGGGCTTGATAGATCCTGTTAGAACCGAAGATGGGTAGCCTTGGGGGGTTCTACCCCATATATTCCGGCCGTGAATCGCGGCTCGAGAAGAAGACCGCGCATAGGGAACTGCAGGCGGCTAGGGACTACAATGCTACACCGCTCCGATCAGTGGCGGTGCGGGGCGCGTTTCGAGGAATGAATGAAGAACACCAACATTGCCGCGCCAGACTACTTCCACAAGGTAGTCGATTGCCAATGGGCCTGTCCGGCCCACACAGCGGTCCCGGAATACATCCGTTTGATTGCAGCGGGGCGTTATTCCGACGCCTACATGATCAACTGGAGATCCAACGTGTTTCCGGGCGTGCTGGGCCGCACCTGCGACCGGCCCTGCGAGCCGGCCTGCCGGCGCGTGCGGGTGGAAAATGAGCCGGTCGCGATCTGCCGCTTGAAGCGCGTCGCCGCCGATTACAAGGACGACATTAAGGGGCGCCTGCCGAAGCCCGTCGCACGCAAGAACGGCAGACGCATCGCGCTGGTAGGCGGCGGCCCCGCCTCGCTCACGGTGGCGCGCGACCTCGCGCCTCTCGGTTATCACTGCGTCGTTTTCGACCAAGACCCCAAAGCGGGCGGCATGATCCGCACGCAGATCCCGAAATTCCGCCTGCCCGATAGCGTGATCGATGAGGAATGCGGTTATATCCTTGACCTTGGGGTCGAATTCCGCGGCAACAAACGCATCGATAGCATGAAGGCCCTGCTCGCGGAAGGCTGGGACGCGATCTTCGTGGGCTCGGGTGCGCCGCGCGGGCGCGAGCTCGACATCCCTGGCCGCAAGGAAGCGGACAAGAACATCCATATTGGCATCGACTGGCTGTCCTCGGTCTCGTTTGGCCACGTCACAAAAATCGGCAAGCGAGTAGTCGTGCTCGGCGGCGGCAATACCGCGATGGACTGCTGCCGTTCGTCGCGCCGGCTCGGCGGCGAGGATGTACAGGTTGTGGTGCGCTCGGGGTTCGACGAGATGAAAGCGTCGCCCTGGGAAAAGGAAGACGCAATGCACGAGGGCATCCCGATCCACAATTACCTGGTGCCCAAGAAATTCACGCACAATAACGGCAAGCTCACCGGCATCACCTTCGAAAAGGTGAAGGCGCAATACGACGACAAGGGCCGCCGCAAGCTGGTGCCCACGTCCGAGCCGGATCAATACTTCCCCTGCGACGACGTGCTCGTGGCGGTCGGCCAGGAGAACGCCTTTCCCTGGATCGAGCGCGATATCGGTATCGAATTCGACGCGCACGACATGCCCAAGGTCGATCCAAAGACCATGGCCTCGACGCATCCGAAGGTGTTCTTCGGCGGCGACGCCGCCTTCGGTCCGAAGAACATCATCTGGGCGGTGGCACACGGCCACGAGGCCGCCGTCTCCATCGATAAGCTACTCAACGGCGAGAACATCGGCGACCGCCCGGCCCCGGCGGTCGAACTGATTAGCCAGAAGATGGGCATCCACGAGTGGAGCTATACGAACGAAGTGGTTCTCGACCACCGCTACAAGGTGCCACTGCGCGACAAGATAGTGGCACTCAAAGACATCAAGGCCGAGGTCGAACTTGGCTTCGATCCGCAGCTGGCGCTAGCGGAAGCCGGGCGCTGCCTCAACTGCGACGTGCAGACTGTGTTCACCTCGCAGCTTTGCATCGAATGCGACGCTTGCGTCGACATCTGCCCTATGGACTGCATCACCTTCACAGTCAATGGCGAGGAAGCTGATCTGCGCACGCGCCTCAACGCGCCGTCGAAGAACTTCAGTCAGGATCTCTACGTTCAGGGCGGCCTAAAGACTGGTCGCGTGATGGTGAAGGACGAGGACGTCTGCCTGCATTGCGGCCTGTGTGCCGAACGCTGTCCGACCGGCGCTTGGGACATGCAAAAATTCTTACTGGAAATGACTCACGCGGGAACTTCATGTCGACCGCCAGCCCGATCAGCCGCGTAAACGACTTCGTCGTCCGTTTCGCCAACGTCAACGGCTCTGGTTCCGCCAGCGCTAACGAGATGTTCGCGCGCGCGGTGCTGCGTATGGGCATCCCGGCAGCGCCGCGCAACATCTTTCCGTCCAACATCCAGGGCTTGCCGACCTGGTATGAGGTGCGCGTGTCGGAAGCGGGCCACCTGGGCGCGCGCGGCGGCACCGACCTGATGATCGCGATGAACCCTCAGACCTTCGACAAGGACATCGCCGGCATCGAGCCGGGCGGCTATTTGCTCTACGATTCGACCAAGCAGCTCCCCGCCTCGAAGTTCCGCCCGGACATCACCGTGATCGGCGTGCCGCTGACCGCGATTTGCAACCGCGAATACACCGACCCGCGTCAGCGCCAGCTGTTCAAGAACATCATTTATATCGGCGCGCTTACCGTCCTGCTCGACATGAACGCGAAAGTAGTCGAGCAGCTTATCGGCGAACAATACAAGGGCAAGGAAAAGCTGATCGAGCCCAACATCAAGGCGCTGCATATCGGCCGCGATTACGCGACGCTCAACCTCAATGCGATCGGTTTGCGCCTGAAGAAGTGCGACAAGGTCGGCAACCGCATTTTCATCGAGGGTAACTCCGCAGCCGCTCTCGGCGCCCTCTATGGCGGCGCAACGGTCTGCGCCTGGTATCCCATCACGCCGTCATCGTCGCTCGCCGACGCCTTCACCCGCCACTGCGCCAGGTTCCGCGTTGATCCGCAAACCAAGCAGGCTCGGTATGCCATCATCCAGGCCGAGGACGAGCTCGCCTCCATCGGCATCGCGATCGGCGCCGGCTGGAATGGCGCGCGCGCGTTCACCGCCACTTCTGGCCCCGGCATTTCACTAATGCAGGAGTTCATTGGGCTTGCCTATTTCGCCGAAATCCCCACGGTGGTGTTCGACGTGCAACGTGCCGGCCCCTCGACCGGTATGCCGACGCGCACGCAGCAGTGCGACATCATCTCCTGCGTCTATGCGTCGCACGGCGACACCAAGCACGTACTCTTGTTCCCCGAGGATCCGGCCGAAGCCTTCGACATGGGCGCGCAAGCCTTCGACCTCGCCGACCGGCTGCAGACGCCGATCTTCGTCATGCTCGACCTCGACATCGGCATGAACCACCACCTCTGCCGCCCGCTCACCTGGGACGACAAGCGCAAATACGACCGCGGCAAGGTAATGACCGCAGAAGAACTCGAGGCCGGGAAGGAAT
>Ga0182034_10001364_pt1 | contig 11957 bp, 11 predicted proteins | sample flu12Cox44000172_FD_125972 | JGI IMG/M metagenome (GOLD analysis project Ga0182034, IMG submission 125972) | Lab enrichment of tropical soil microbial communities from Luquillo Experimental Forest, Puerto Rico - flux4day.12C.oxic.44.000.172 | ecosystem: Environmental > Terrestrial > Soil >... | reverse complement strand
TGCGATCGGCTTGTCGAGAAAATCACCAACGACGGCTCCGAGTGGGCGAGTCAGGATGAATGCCACCCAAAACAAGGTGACGCGTGAAAGGCCCGTGAAGTAGTAGAGAAGAGCAGTCAACAGGAGTAAGCCACCGAAGACCCAGGCGGCCCCGACATAGCCCATTTCATGCGTATCCGCGACCCAGTCGCCGATCGCCGTGCCCAGTGTCTGCGAGAACATGATTGTGACCCAATAAAAGACCTCGACTTGGGGTGTACTCACCGTTTCGACCGAGATGCTCCCGGTCGACCAACGCCAGATCAGAAGCGACGTAACCACGCAGATCAGCAAGATGGTCGAACCGCCGGTGTAGCCGATGCCGAGCGATCTGTCGCAATAGTCGGCCAGCGTGGTACCGACTGTCGTCGTTGCGACAATCGTCAGCCAGTAGACGAACGGGTGAAATTTCTTCGCCACGATCTGCACGAGCACTGCGGCAATAAAAATAACGCCGAATATTGCCGTCCCGATAAAATAGCCGGTGCCCTTGGCCTCGGGCGTAGTTTCGCCAAGCCACGACATCGTTACAGCATCTCCGCCGGTTTCGCCAAGCGTGGTTGCTAGGATCTTAATGATCCAGAAAAGAAGCGTTACGTGTGGTACTTTCGCAACAAGCTCCGATCTCCCTTCGTCCATTTTTCTCCTGCTTGTATGATAGTTGCGTGCTCGTCTAAAGGATAGTCTGTAGCACGGCGGCAGTGCGTGACACTTAATACGACGATGCACGAAAAGCGACCGGCGCATTCCCGCGCTAGACGAAAGGGGACGTGGCCTAAGGAATAGTTATTGTGTTACAAAAATCTCTCGGAGCTACGGGTAAACAGAACGTTTCGGAAAAGGCTTTTTCGGTGGCCAGCAGGTCGTCGGGTTCGAATCCCCACTGCCGGCTCCAGTGTTTGCTCAAGTTGTGCCGGCGAGATGGAGGAAATTCAAAATATCGCTGCGCAACCTGAGAAAGGCGTCGCTGTTGCGCTGGCGGGGGCGATCTAAGTTCACGGGGATTACCCGTTCGATCCGCCCGGGACGGGGTGTCATGATCATGATTCGATCGCTCATATAGATTGCCTCGTCGATGTCGTGGGTCACGAGGAGCATTGTAGTTGCGCGCGCCTGCCATAGACGAAGAACTTCGTCTTGCATTCGCATTCGGGTGAAAGCGTCGAGCGCGCCCAGCGGTTCATCTAAGAGAAGAACTTTGGGATGATTGATCAACGCGCGCGCGAGCGCTGCGCGCTGCGCCATTCCCCCGGAGAGATGATGTGGATAAGCATTGGCAAATATCTCAAGTCCGACTAGGCGCATGAATTCATTCACTTCCTCTCTTTTTTCCCGCAAAACACCGCGTGCGGCGAGGCCTGCCTCGATATTGCGGCGAACCGTTAGCCACGGAAAGAGATTGGGATCCTGGAAAACAAGACCGCGCTCCGCATTCGGGCCGACGATTGGTTCGTCACCAATTAAGAGTTCACCGGCATCGGCCGTATCGAGACCGGCGATTAAACGCAGAAGCGTGGACTTGCCGCAGCCACTCGGGCCGATGAGCGACACTAATTCGCCGGCTACGAGGGAGAATGAGATACCGTCCAGAACTGCGCGACGCGTCAACCGATCGTCGGGGGCCGGGAAACTCTTACTGACTTTCTCGACGACGAGTGAAGAGGCTTCTCTTTCGGAGATAGCTACCACTTGATTACACCCTTCTGCCAAACCAGGAGGCGATCTCGGACCTTGAATAACAGAGTCATAATCGTGGAAAAAAAGGCCGCCATAATGATCAACGCGGCGAACACTTTTCCGTATTCAGCCCAGCCCTGCGCCCAACTGACATACCACCCCAGGCCGGACTTTACCCCGACAGATTCCGCCACAACGAGCGTGAGAAACGATGCGCCAAGCCCCATGAACAAGCCGATGAAAATGTTGGGCACAGCAGCTGGAATTGCGACGTGGAAAATGAGGTAAGCGCGTCCGCCGCCTAGAGTACGCGCGACGTCCAAATACGAAGCGCGCGTATTGGAGATGCCCGAAGCGGTGAGCATCGTCACCGGGAACCAAACTGAAAGCGCGATTAACCCGGCTGCGGAAATGATCGCAGATGGGGAAATGACCATAGCCAGCGGAATCCAGGCGGTCGCGGGAATCGGGCCGACCACTTTAAGAATCGGCATGCCCCAGTATCTGACGGGCGAGGACCAGCCGATACAAACTCCGCTGACCAGACCGACAAGGGTTCCAAGCGCGTAGCCACTTAAAAGCAAAACGAGCGAGTGCCAGGTACTATCGAGCAAAAGCGTGCGATCGTTGATCAAGCTTCGAAGAACTGCGGACGGACCTGGAAAGTACGGCATCGGAAGCATTCGAAATCCCAGCGTGATCACGTCCCAAACGCAGAGCGTTAAGATGGCAGCCGTGAAAATTGGCCACATACTTGCCATCCACCGTCGCAATCCCCGGGAAAAACGGCGCATCAACGCTAGGACAATCGACACACCGATAACTTCGCCGAAAAGAAGCGTGTAAGAATGCGTTTCGATTGGCGATTCTTTGCTTGCGAACAAAGAGTGAACCCCTGAAGCGAACGCGGCCGCTAACGGAACAGCCAACATCGTGCGCCAGCGCAAGATGTGTGAGGGCTCGACATCGGCTTCCGGAATCAGATCCTCCTGAGCTTCCATCGCTGGAAATGAACAAGCGAGTTCGCCTCGCTTACTTTTGTGCGGCCAACACTTTCTTCGCCTTGCAGCAAGATCCTTCCGTGTCGGACAAAATTAACTCCGCGTACAGGCGAATGTCCTGATCCGGCGGAACCTGACCGCCAGCTACTTTTTCTACTTGAAGATTTTGCAGCCAATCCTCTGTCACTCCGTCAAGGTGAACGAACGCGCGCTTGGCTAATTCGGAGACATCGGTTGTTGGACTAAGCATGCCGGCGGTTTTCATTTCGGCAGCCGCTGAATTCACAGCGAGTTCAGCGCCGGAAACGCTTGGGACGTAACGTAAATGTGAAATGGCAACTGTGTTCAATTCCGGATTCGACGCGAGATATCCTTTTTCCACTGACAAGCGCGCCGCGGCGGCGGGATTGGTTTCGACCCATTTCGCGGCTTTGAGTAGAGCGCGCGTTGCCGCAGCCGCGGCCTTTGGGTTAGCCGCGAGGAACTTACCGTTTACAATGACCGCACAGCAATACTCATCCTTGTATGGAGCGTCCTTTGCCTGGTCCGCGACATTTTTCACCTTGTTCTCTGCGAGCAACAGGCTGCCAATCGGCTCAGAGTCGGCTACAGCGTCCACTTCACCCTTATCAAGCGCCAGTCCGAGTTCTCCCGCCGGAAACACACGCCAGCTTATTTCTTTCCCCGGATCGATGCCGTTGGCCCCCAAGACGCGGTTTGCGAAAATGAAGGGAGGAGTTCCCATGCCTGGAACGCCAATTCGCCTTCCCCGCAGATCTTTAATCGAATTAATACTGTTGTTCTTTGCGGCTTGAACTCGCAGACAACCACGATGAATTCCACCGGTAAATTTTACATCCAGGCCCTGTTCAATCGGTTTTAGGAAATACATCACCAGGTGATGCGTGATGTCGAAACCGCCGAGAGCGAGAACATCCTTGTAGTTTGTCCATTCGCATTTCACCAGGCTGACATCGAGACCCTCTTCTTTGAAAAATCCCTTTTCGACCGCGGTGAAGATTGGGGCTTCGCAGGTAAGTCCGATATATCCGACCCGGACCTTGTTCGACTCGCCGGATGAATTTGAATTTCCTTTGCCACAACCGACTACAAACAGAGACGCCATCGCGACGAGCGCAGTCAGCCTAGTCGTAAACATGCAACCGGAAGTATTCGAGAGGGGCGAATCGCGTCAACGATTCTTTCGCGACGCCGACTCCGGTGGACGAAGATAGAGATTCATTCCCGCAAAATCGATAACGGCAAAATTCCAGGAGAGATATTCTTCGCCGAGGAGGCCGGCCCCGACGAACTTAGCCAGATGCGCGACGCCGACTTCGGCATTGTTCACGACCAGATTCCCGAGAGTTAGCTGTTTGAAGTAGCCGATGCCTTCTCCGTGGGAGGACATCTTGGGAGACATCGAACCACCGGACGCAGTCGCGATTGGCTCGGAGACAAGCGTTACCGCGCTGCCGGTATCAACGATCAATCTTGTCGGATGCCCGTTGATAGCAGCGTCAATTTCCAAATGATGTTCGGGATTAAAACGCATCGGAATTCGGTTGAATCCTCGACTGGTCAGAAATTGCGCAAGTCTTTGGCTGGTCGCCGCGGACGGTCCTTTTGGATTGACGTAAATCATCTGTCGCGTGCAATCGATGACCATTCCAAACTTCGCCATCTCGTGTGCGCCAAACAAGCCGTCCAAATGGGGTCGCGCGATGAAATTGATTTGCTCCTCGTCGGCCACTTCGACCGGAACGTTGGTGAAGGTGCAATTACCCATCGCCAGTGTGGTCACCTTGCTGACGCCGGCTCGTTGCGCATTGCCTGAGACTCCGACGATGTAACCTTTGTTCTCTTGCACTCGAAGCCCGATCCGTCTCGCGCTGTTGCGATTGATCAATGTCTGCGGGCATCCGCTATCGATCATCAATGCCGTCTTGCTGCCGTTCATCACCGTGTGGACGAACAAATGGTTGCCGAACCGCCTTTGCAACGCCGCGCCGCCGAAACCTTCGCGCTCAAAAAATGTTTTTAGCGCGGCCGGCGACGCGGCTGACTTGCCGTTCAGGGTTGGGATACAAAGGATCGCGAGAGCCAAAACTCCGAGGGGGCTTTTCATGGGCTTTTTCTAGCCCAATTCGGAACCGCGATGCAATCCAGATGCCTAAAGCAACTGATAAGGATCAATATCCACCGTTGCAACGACGTCTTTGGGTAGCGGCAGTTTCTCGAGTGTTTCGCGAACGAGGCGGCTCAGCCGCATGACCGCTTCGCCGCGCACCAAAATGTGAAATCGAAACTGACCCTGGAGTTTTTCTAATGGCGCGGGAGTGGCGTCGCTGAGCATGAAACCGGGGCCGAGTGATTCTTTTAAACGCCGGACGAGCGTTTCGGCGGAGAGTTTTGCCCGGCCTTCGTGCGCCGATCGGACGGTAATTAAGATGGCATGTTTGAATGGCGGAAAGTCGCAGTGCTCACGAAACTCCAGCTCCTGTTGAAAGTAACCCGCGAAATCGTGATGCCGCGCAAATTGGATCGACGGACTGAACGGCGTGTAGGTCTGCACGAAGACTTCGCCCGGCCTATCGCCGCGCCCTGCCCGACCTGCAACTTGGGTAAGCAATTGGAAGGTCCTTTCGCCCGCGCGGAAATCCGGAAGATGCAGCGCAAGATCGGCGTTGATGATCCCGACCAGCGTCACATTTGGGAAATGCAGACCCTTGGCGATCATTTGCGTGCCGACGAGGATGTCGATCTTGCCGGCCCGAAAATTCCTCAGTGTCTCGCGATAAGCTTCTTTCCGCGTCATTGAATCAGCGTCCATGCGACGGACGTTTGCTTTTGGGAAAAGGTGCGAAACGGTCGACTCAACTTTTTCGGTGCCGAAGCCCGCGTAGATCAACGCGTCTTTTCCGCACTCCGGACATTTTTTTGGGACAGCCGCGGTGTGGCCGCAGAGATGACAGCTCAATCGGGCCATGTGGCGATGAAACGTCAACGCGACGCTGCAATTCGGGCAATTACGTGCTTTACCGCAATTGCTGCAGAGCAGCGACGTTGAAAATCCGCGCCGGTTTAGAAACAAGATCGTCTGCTCGCGTTTTTTGAGCCGATCGGCAATAGCCTGCGAAAGTTTCTCCGAAAGGATCGGCGCAATCTTTTCCTTTCGGCGCTCCCGGCGAAGATCGACAATGCGCATGAGCGGCATTTGCTGGTCATCGACGCGCTGAGTTAGCAGCGCCAAATCGTATTTGCCGATCGTGGCGTTGTGATAACTCTCGAGCGACGGCGTTGCGCTACCGAGCACGACCGCGCACTTCTCCATCTTCGCACGAACGACCGCGACATCGCGCGCATGATAACGCGGCGCTTCCTCCTGTTTATAAGTCGTCTCATGCTCTTCATCGACAATGATCAAGCCTACATCTTTCAACGGCGCGAAGACGGCGCTCCGCGCGCCGATTACGATCCGCGCACGCCCCAAATGGATCTTGTGCCACTCGTCGTGGCGCTCGCCTTCGGACAAATGACTGTGCAGAACGGCGACGACTTCGTGCATTTCGGCGAACCGGCTTTTGAAACGCTCGACCGTTTGCGGCGTTAGCGAAATTTCGGGAACGAGCACGATCGCGCTCCGGCCGCGTTCGAGGGCAAGGCGAATCGCTTGCAAATAAATTTCGGTTTTCCCGCTGCCGGTAACGCCGTGCAACAGAATCGGTTTCGCATTTTCGGGCGCGGCGAGCACGTCGCTGATTTTCGCCAACGCGAAAGCCTGTTCCGCGTTTAGCTCGAGATTTGTCGTGGCAACGAATTGCTCGTCGCCGTGCGGATCGCGCTCGACTGCTTCCTCGCGCAATTCGATCAAGCCGCGCTTTGCCAGCGCCCGGAGGGTTTGATTATCGGACGACGTGTCGCGCAGCAATTGCGCTGCCGGCATGGGCTTCTCCAGTTTGGCAATCGCGTCAAAAAGTTCGGCCTGACGCGGCGCGCGTTTTCGAAGATTGTTAATTTTGTCGTATTCGATCTTCTTTGGCGGATAAATGACAAGTTGTTTCCTCCAACCAAGTTCCGCGCGGCGGATTACTTGCGGCAGCAAACTGCGCATCACTGTTTCGAGCGGGCAGCAATAGTAGGCGCTCATCCAATGCGCGAGCTCAAGCAACGAGGGAGTCAGCGCAGGCGCTTCGCCTACGAGCGCTTCGATTGGACGGATTCCCTTAGCGTCGCTTTGGCCGAGGGTAGCAAGAACCGTTGCCAGCGCGGATTTCTCGCGAAACGGGACCCGCACACGCGATCCGATAGCGATCCGATCTGCCAGCGTCTCGGGCACGGAGTAGTCGAGCTCGCGCCGAATGCCGCGATCGATAATCACGCGGACGTAATTGGGTTTCATCATGGGGTTGGGAGACAATTTAGTTGAAGTATATCTCCGTCACCCGCCTTCGCTATGCTACGGCGTGGCAGACGAGCACGACACATGAAATACTGAGGTAATGAGCTTTCTACTGAAGTTGATTCTCTGCCTGCTCCTGGCGGTGGCGGCTGGCTTCACCTGTCTCGCCGTGCGATCGGGGGACGCGTTTTACAGCTTTTACGAATGGGTCAGTCCGGCGCGTTTTCAGCAGTACGACAAACTGATGTCATTGGTCGCGGCTGAACATAAGCTTGATCCGATGTTGGTGAAAGCGGTCGTGTGGCGTGAGAGCCGGTTCGATCAACGAAAAGTCGGAAGCGCAGGCGAGCGCGGCTTGATGCAAGTCAGTCCGAAAGCCGCAAACGAATGGGCGCACGAACATAAGATCGCCGATTTCAAACTTGATCAGCTCCTCGAACCACAAACGAATCTTGAGGCCGGTTCGTGGTATTTGCGGCGCGCGATCGAGCATTGGCAAACGGAATCAGAGCCGCTGCCGTTTGCGCTCGCCGAATACAATGCCGGCGCGAGTCGCGCGCAGCGTTGGGTTGGCGCGAACGGACTCACCACCAGCGAATTTCTTGGTAACATCGATTTCCCGGCGACGCGGCAATATGTGAAGTCCATTCTCGATCGTTACGCATTTTACAAACGGCGCGGCCGGATGTGAGCGCTACGCAAAATTGTCGGCAATTTTTGTGTTCAGCTGTATCGCGTCGTCGATCTTGAGCGGGAGATTGATGCCGCGTTGCTTCAAGGCCGCGATCACGCTTTCGGTCGGAATGTTTCCGACCAGCGCGTTTTGGGCGAAAGGACAACCGCCGAGTCCACCGATCGCGGAATCGAATCTTCGACAGCCGGCATCGTAAGCAGAAAGAATTTTGCCGATCGCGTCCGCCGGCGTGCTGTGCAAATGGACGCCAATCTTACAGCTGCTGTGCGCTTCGATCGCGGCGCTCACGACTTTCTCGATCAATCTTGTGTCTGCCATTCCAACCGTGTCGGCGAGCGAGATTGACCCAACACCCAGCGCGGCGATTTGAGAAATTGCGGACCCGAGTTCGTTTTCATTGCACGAATCGCCGTACGGATTTCCAAACGCCATCGAAACGTACACCACAAGATCGACATCGGTTGCATCTGCACGTCGTTTAATCGTTTTCAACGTCTCGAAATTCTCCTCCGGCGACTGATTTTGGTTTCGGCGCAGAAACGTTGGTGAGATTGAGGACGGATAACCGAGCGTCGTCACGCGTTTCGTCGCGATCGCGCGCTCGGCACCCTTTTCGTTAACGACGATGCCGATGATTTCGACGTTATCCGGCGGTTCGAGCTGCGCGAGGACTTGCTCGCTGTCCGACATTTGCGGGACAGCTTTTGGCGAAACAAAACTCACGGCGTCGATATGCGTGAAGCCTGCGGCCAGGAGAGCGCGAAGATATTGCACCTTCAGCTGAGTCGGAATCTGGCGCGGCAGAGCTTGCCACGCATCACGCGAGCACTCGATTAATTTGATCGCCGGGTTCGCCATGTTCGGAATCTTCGGTAACGGTTCAAGGGAATGACAAAATCGCAAATGGCGCAGGTTTTGGAGGAAATTGCGACGTTGCTTGAATTGAAGGACGAGAATCCGTTCAAGATCCGAGCTTACGCCAATGCTGCGCGTTCGCTGGAAACGTTTGGCGGCAATCTGTCCGATCTTCAGGACGAAGAAGCGCTCGCAAAAATTCCGGGAATCGGCAAGCACATCGCCGAGAAAGTTAAGGAACTGGCGGTCACCGGCTCGCTGAAATATCTCGAGGAACTGCGCGCCGAATTTCCGTCGGCAATCCTGGAATTGTTTTCGATTTCCGGCCTCGGCGCAAAAAAGATTAAAGCGCTCTACGAACAGCTTCGTATCAGCTCGATCGAGCAACTCCGCGAAGCGTGCGAATCGGGGAAGGTTGCGGAATTGGCAGGCTTCGGCGAAACGACACAGACAAAAATTTGCAAGGCGATCGAACAGCGTACCAAGCACTTCGGCCATTTTCAATTCGGACAGATTGCCGCTGATACGGAATCGCTTCGGCGCGAGTTAGCTGCGCAGCCTGCAGCTCTGCAGGTGGATGTGGCCGGCAGTTATCGGCGACGGCGGGAAATTGTGCGGGATGTCGATCTTGTGGTCGCAACGAAAAAGCCGGCGGCGATCACAGAGTTTTTTGTGAAACACCCGCTCGTCGAATCGGTCATCGCTCACGGCCCGACCAAGACGAGCGTGCGCTTGCGGTCGGGCATTCAATGCGATCTCCGCGTGGTCAGCTCGGCCGAGTATCCGTTTGCGCTCAATTATTTTACCGGCAGCAAGAAACACAATATTGAGATGCGAAGCCGCGCATTGCAGCGCGGTTGGACGCTGAACGAATACCGGCTTGCGCAATTGCCGCCGGACCCAACGGCCCGAACCGAACGGGCAAGGAAAAAGAAGCCGCCGGCGAAGATTCCGAAAGTGAATGAGGAAGCGGATTTGTACCGCGCGCTTGGACTCGACTTTGTTCCGCCGGAATTGCGCGAGAACTGCGGCGAGTTCGAGGCCGCGGAGAATCATTCGCTGCCGCGCTTGATCGAAAAGGAAAACCTCCGTGGCACGTTTCATTGTCACACCGTCGCGAGCGACGGTCACAACACGCTCGAGGAGATGGCGGCGGCGGCGCAGGAGCTCGGCCTCGAATATTTGGGAATCGCCGAGCACAGCAAGAGCTCAATTCAGGCGCACGGTGTCGATGCAGCGAAGTTGAAATCGCAAGTCACCGCGATTCGAAAGCTGAGCAAGAGGTTCAGCGGCTTTCGCGTATTCGCCGGCGTCGAATGCGATATTCTCCGCGACGGCAAACTCGATTTTGACGACGAAATCTTGGCCGAGCTCGATTTCGTGGTCGCTTCAGTTCATTCCGTTTTCAACCTGTCAGAGGCGGAAATGACGAAGCGAGTCATTCGCGCAATGGAACATCGATTCGTAACAATGCTGGCGCATCCGACTGGGCGTTTGTTGTTGAAACGCGAGCCGTATTCGATCGACATCCCGGCGGTGATCGACGCCGCGGCCGCAACTGGAACGTGGATCGAGCTTAACGCCGCGCCGAAGCGGCTCGATCTCGATTGGCGATGGTGGCCATTGGCGAAAAAGAAAGGCGTGAAATGCGTGATTAACCCTGACGCGCACCGCACGGAGCGTTTGCAGGACTTGTGGTTCGGCGTTGGGATCGCGCGTAAGGGTTGGTTGACGAAAGCGGACGTGATGAATTGTTTGCCGCTCGGTAAAATCGAAGCCGCATTGCAAACGAAGAAAAATCAGAAGGCCTAAGTTTTCTCGCGCTGCGGCAAAAATAGAGTCAGACATTTACATGCGCCGCCGGCCTTCAGAAATTCCGTCATTGGAAGCTGATGACAAATGTAGCCACGATCGCGCAGGACCGCGCCCAGTTTGGGCGCGCCTTCTGGTAAAACAATGTCGCGTTCGAGCGGAACCGCGTTGCAACAAAAGTGCATCGCTTCTTCGGGTGCAACCGCAATCAAATCTGAAACGTGTTCGCGAATAGCGTGCTGGCCGTATTCATCGAAAGCCGCCGGAAACCAAATGACCGCGCCATCCGGAAGCGGACTGAAACAAGTGTCGAGATGGTAGAACCGTGGATCGACAAGTTCGACCGAGACGACAAGACAGCCGAGCATTTCCGCGACCGCGCGATGCGATTTGATGTCGGAGCGAAATTTGTAACCGCAAAAGAGCGCATCGTCGCCGAAAAGCGCGTCACCTTCGCCTTCGAAGTAGTAGTTCTTCGGCAACCACGCGATTTGATAGCCGCGTTTTTCCATCCAACTGGCGAAATGTGGCCCTTCGCCCGCGCGTTCCGTGTGCCGAAAATTGCTCGGGATGAATCGTTTGCCGATAACGAGACCTGCGTTCGCGGCAAAGACCATGTCCGGAAGTCCGGGTTGGGGCGGGACAAGATCGATTTTGCACTCGAGGTTGGACAAGGTCGCATGCAAACCGCGCCACTGTTCTTGCGCGCGCGAGGCTTCCGCGCCGCGGGCGCGACTCATCCAAGGATTGATCTCGTATTCAATGCCATAGTAATCCGGCGAACAAAGCAGCAGCTCCCGCATAAGATAGACAATTACCTATCGCGGAGTTGAGGGCGGGTTACTTCGGCGCCCTGCTCGCGCAGGCGTTGAATGAGTTCGTCCAGTTCGGACCTGCTTGGCGCAGCAATTTCGATTCTGGCAAGGCTTGGATCGACCCGCTTTTGGCCAATTTTGAATTCCACGATGTTGAAAATAGCGCCACGGGTCACAATCTGGTCCAACACCTTTGGCAGGGTGAGTGAATCGATGATATGACCGCGGAGCTCAATCGTTTCCGAGAACATCGGCAAACTTTAGCCGATGAAATTCAGCTGCGCCAATTGCGTCGCTACGATGATGGATCGACACTTGGCAAGATCGGATGGAAAAGATTAATGGGCTGACCGGCCTGACAAGTAAGATTGCGGCGCGACTCGCGACCGAGCCGGAACTTTTCATCATTCATCCGGCGGAGCTTCGGATTCTGCGATCGATGTCGGACCAGGATCTGCGCGCGTTTGCGGCGGAGCATGGTTGGCGGGTGGTTCACCGCGTCGGCGGGCGACAGATTGAATTCTACAACGATGCGAGCGCGCGTGAGAGCAGCTAGCTTCTGTCGAATATGACGCGGCGGTCGGTGCTAGTTGATTGTGAAAGTAGCCGTCGCGATCGCACTATCGACATAGCCACTGCGATCGCCCTGACCGTCTTAGTGC
>Ga0182034_10001360_pt1 | contig 11973 bp, 14 predicted proteins | sample flu12Cox44000172_FD_125972 | JGI IMG/M metagenome (GOLD analysis project Ga0182034, IMG submission 125972) | Lab enrichment of tropical soil microbial communities from Luquillo Experimental Forest, Puerto Rico - flux4day.12C.oxic.44.000.172 | ecosystem: Environmental > Terrestrial > Soil >... | reverse complement strand
TCGGGTACGGGTTGGTCGCGCTGGGAGCCTCCCGTTCCGTTCCCGACGAGTTCCGCGAGCTCGCCGAAAGGGACCTATAACCGTCGCCGCGACCGCTTGGTCGCGCGCCCAGGTCGAAGCAAGGCTCGCGAACATGCTACCGTGTCTGATCGGGAAGGGGGCTTGTGTTGGCGTCCATAACCTGAGCCGCAGACTGCAATCGCAAGGTAACGAGCCCCGGCGCCATGTAAGCTGTTCCGGCGCTACAAAAATACCTCAACATCCTCGACAACACCTTCCTGTTCGACGTGGTGCGGGATCTCACTGAGCGGGGCTCGGCGACCATTTCGATATCAAGGCGAGGACTGATCGCGCGCCGAGGTAGTCGGCCGCCGCCGCGGCCCGTGTTCTGACCGATCGCGCGATAGCTCTCGCCGTTCCCCTGGTGCCTCCTTGTTGGGCCAATTTATTTCCCTGTTCGGCCGATTTAATTCCCTGTTCGGTCGTCTAGGGAACTTCGTTTCAAACCGGTTACATATCAACGGCTTGCTGACGCAGGAAGCGCCGTAAACCCGCCTACGGAACGATCGTTCCTAGTATTTTCCCGCCGAACAGGGAAACGCAGACCGCGCGACCCCACCTTTTGCACGACTGACCTCTCGGCGGGTGAGGTATCTCGGCGCCTCGTTTCCTGCGGGAGCATAGCCGTTAGCGTCTCGTCACGGCGCCAGAAACGGCGGTACAGCGCGGCCGAGGCCCGTAAAGTCCGAGGATAAGAAGCCCGAGCAGGGCAGCAGTTCAGCGAGATCCGATGTTGTCGCATCAGTCTCGTCGAACCTGTTCCGCGGGCTGTAAAGGTGGCGAAACCTTGCATATCGTCTCCCAGCAACCTTGCAGGGCAGACGTCCTTGGCAGGCCGTCACCGATCATCGCCGCGTGACGTGGCCCCAGCGGATCTGGGCAAAACTGACGCAGTTTGTTCGGATGGATCCGGCGCACCGACAGGCGCGCTGCGAGCACGGCGCGCACCGCGATGATCGTCGGGATTCAAGGGTAACCCCAGCCGTAATTGGCGAGGGAAAAGTTGGTGGTGTTCGGAACGAGATTGGTCCACATGCGACAGTCGGACATGACCCAACCGGGCGCTGGCGGGGCGGAGTAGGCAAGTGGCGGGCAAACGAGTCGCCGCCGCGGCGTCCCGTTTGGTACCCAGTACTCCCAGCGGTATCGCCCGATATTCTTGCCGAAGTACATGCGCTCGAGGTTCCGCGCCCGGGCGACCGACGGACCGTCATAGTGCTCGTGGACGATGGTGTCGATTGACTGCGTTTCGTGTTGCAGGCCCATGACGGGCACGTCGATAGTCGTCTCGATGTACTGCGTGTAAGCCGGAGAAGTGTCGGAAACCGGCTGGCAGGAAGCGGAGGGCGCTTGATAGATGTTTGCCACGGTGCCGTGCCAAATAGGCCCGACATCCGCGCCCCACAAAACCCAGCTATCGCCGCAGAAGTAGATATCCGCGGGCACACCACCGTCCTTGGTCTTCAGGACGACAGCGGCACCGGACGCTAGCACCGCGTAGATATCGCCACCGTCATCGGGAAGCCTGAGGGTGCCGAAGGGTGCGGTGCTAAACGCATTGACCACCGCCCCGTTGGGGAGCTTGCCCGCATCCTGTTCGATGCCGTCGCCGAGGCCGGGCCAATCGCGCTTGCGATAGGGCAGGACGGTTGCCGCCGACCCAGGGGTGAGGTACGCATCAAAAGGGCTGGAAACCACAATGGGAGGGCTTCCGGGTGCGGTCGGCGCCGGAGGGGGTGCCGCGATAAGGGGTGAAGAACCCCCTCCGCAGACCGCCAGAAAGAAAGCGCAAATGCGGATCATGAGGCTCCCGGTTGTCCGCTGTCAGCTTGAGCCATGATCGAGCAATTCCTGCCGGGAACTAGCTTCCAATGACCATGACCCACTAATCTGCCATTCAGCGCCTTTCCGACTGACGATGCAGGCTTCGCCGATCATGGTGGAAGAGGGTGTCGTCTTCGGAACCTACGACGATTATATCGACCACTACAGCGTCCTTCGCACGATTGAGGAGTTTTACGGCCCTCTCGCCGTCCGCTGCAGGAGATGGGGCGGCAAGGTTATCGCCGATGCATTTTGGGAACCCGTGACGTATCGATCTGTGAAGACGGTTTGGCGATTGCCGCTCACGTGCTCGGTCATGTGTCGACGTGTCCATACGCGATCTAGCGGGTTTCCTAACCTCGCCACTAAATCCTCAGCGCCTCTGCGTCGATCGGCAGGCTGCGGATTCGCTTTCCGGTCGCGGCAAAGATGGCGTTGCATAGGGCCGGGATCACAGGGGGGAGCGCGGGTTCGCCGAGGCCGGTCGGCGGGTGGTCGGTGGTGAGAAAACGTACCTCGACCGGCGGCACTTGCTTCATCCGCAGCGGTCTCACACTGTCAAAATTGGACTGCACAACACGACCACGATCGATGGTGATCGCCTGGCCCAACGCCGCACCCAGCCCGTCGAGCGCCGCGCCCTGCACCTGATTCTCGGCGCCGCTGGGATTGACGATCTGGCGGCCGACATCGGCGACGATCCAGACGTGATCGAGCTTGATCTCGCCTGACGACGCCACACTAGCTTGCACTACCTCTGCGAAATAACCAAGGTGGCTGAAATAAAAAGCCACACCCTTGCCGGTCCGCTTCGGCAGTGCGTGACGATCCGACCAGTCGGAAATCTCCGCGACTTGGAGCAGCACGTCGCGCATGCGGCCGGTATCGAAATCGCGCAGCGCATCAGGCTTTCCGGTGGAATTGACCAGCACGCGCCGCTCGCCCAACAGCGCCAAGCGGAATTCTACCGGATCCTTGCCCGCCCGATCTGCCAGTTCGTCGATGAAGGATTGGAACACGAAGCCCAGTGCATTTGAGCGTGGTGCCCGAAGGGGTCCGGTGGGGACACCTAACTCCATGACCGATTGGCCGTATTCGAGGTTCGGCACGAGCTGCGCCGGAAACTCATTGGCATCCATAGCCGCTGAATCGGCAAGTTTGCCGTTTCGACCGAAGGTCACGAAGTGATTGCTGAAGGCGACGACTTTGCCGTCGTCGTCGAGCCCGGCCTTGAAGAAATGGAAGCCCGCTGGCCGGTAGAAATCGTGCCGCATATCATCCTGGCGGTTCCAGAGCAGCTTTACCGGCGCGCCGACTTGCTTTGATATCCAGGCCGCTTCGGCCATAAAGTCATTACGCAGCCGCCTGCCGAAGCCGCCGCCGATGCGCGTCATTTTGACAGTGACGTCGCTCTCAGGGATACCCAAGGTCGCGGCCACCAGCTTCGCCCCCGGCCCCGGATTTTGCGTCGGCGCCCAGAGTACAGCCCTCCCGTCCTGAAAATGCGCGGTGCAGTTCTGCGGTTCGAGAGCAATATGCGAGAGGAACGGATAGGAGTATCCCGCTTCGACGACATGCGCCGCATGCTTGAGCGAAGCGGCCACATCGCCGTCGCGCCGCAGATAGGAGACCGGCACTTGTTGGGAAAGCGTAGCGGCGTCATGGGCAAAGACGACGCTGCTTTGCGCCGCGACTGGCCCTTCGTTCCACTGGATTTCGAGCTTCTCGCGCGCTTTGTCCGCTATCCACCAGCTCTTCGCAACAATAGCGACGCCATCGCTTAGCCCTTGCGGGTCACTGCTAGGATTGGCTTCGCTCGCTTTAACGATGAAGGCATCGTGCACGCCCGGGAGTGCCTTGAGCGTATCGACGTTAGCGCTCATCAAGCTGCCGCCGAAGACCGGGCATTTCTGAAACACGGCATAGAGCATGTCCGGCACGTCAACATCGATGCCGAAGAGGGGTTGTCCCGTCATGATCTTCTCATTGTCGACGCCGGGAATCGGCTGCCCGATTATCTCGAAGGTCTTTGGATCCTTAAGCGGGACCGTCGCAAGATCCGGTACCGGCAGGGTTGCTGCCTTGGCTGCCAACGCGCCGAAACTGAGCGAGCGGCCACTCTTTTGATGATAGACCACGCCCGCCCCGGTTCGGCATTCGGCGGGCGCGACGCTCCAGCTCTGCGCGGCTGCCAACACGAGCATCTGCCGTGCGACTGCGCCGACACGGCGCAGCAGATCATAATTGAGCGGCGTCGCCATGCTGCCGCCGGCGAACTGGCGGCCGAAGCTGGCCTCATCGAGGGGCGCTTGCTCGACGCGCACATTCTTCCATTCAACATCGAGCTCCTCAGCGATTACCATCGGCAGCATTGTCTTGATGCCTTGGCCAATCTCCGGATTCTTCGACATGATGGTGACTATGCCATCGGGTGCAATGCGGATGTAAGCGTTGAGTGAAGCAGCCTGGTCCGCAGGTGCTGCAAGGGCATCCGCAATTGCGACCTGCACCAATGGGGGCAGTACCGCCTGCAGCAGGAGCCCCCCGCCGGCAGTGACGCTCGCTTTGAGGAAGATGCGGCGCGACGAGGAAAAAGAGGTTACCGCGCCGGTTGTCGAGGCGCGGGCGCGCTTCGCGATGATGGTCCTCATGATTACCTCTCCACTGCGGCGCTATGCAGGTTCGCCGCCTTCTTGATGGCGGCTCGGATGCGCGTGTAGGTACAGCAGCGGCAGACATTGCCAGTCATCATCGCGTCGATCTCATCATCATTGGGATGGGGGTTCTTTGTAAGAAGTTCGGTGGCTGACATAATCTGGCCGGCCTGGCAATAGCCACACTGGGGAACGTCGAGATCCATCCACAATCTTTGCAACTTCTTCCCGACAGGATCGGCTGCCATCCCTTCGATGGTGGCGACAGCGGCGCTACCGACGGAGGAGAGCGGTGTTATGCAGGAGCGCACCGCCTTGCCATCCAGGTGGACCGTGCATGCACCACATAGCCCGATACCGCAGCCGAACTTGCTCCCCTTCAGCTTCAGTTCGTCGCGCAGTACCCAGAGAAGCGGCATGTCGGCGTCGACGTCGACGGTACGCTTCACACGGTTAACTTCGATCGTATAACTCATCTCTCGCTCTCCTATTCGGGCTCAAGGTGTGGCGGATGCCGCTGCTAGGTGGGCAGTATGCGCGCTAAGAGGCCCTTTGTGTCGCTCGCGCCGGTGGACCAGGCCCTCGAGGGGGAGGCTCCGTCCATGATGGCTAGTTCTGGTATGGGCGATTGAGAATGATATGCGGGTTCTCCCCGATCACAGACGGCGGAGATCGTCGAACAATGCCGGAAGCACCAAAATTGTGATTTTGAGGATCCACCTGCTCCTGCTCGCCCTTCTCCAGCGGCTCCCTCCGTCCGTCGCCGGACCCATCGCGCGCTCGGCTGAACACCCAGAGCCAGGGGAGGTTCCCGCACCGATGGGTCTCAAGCCACCGACGGCCGGCGACTCTCCCGTTGTCGCTCAGTTTCGACTGTTCGCTCTCAACCGTCGGTTCCGCCTCTGCTTCCTCTTCTTCGTCCAACTCATGCAACTGCTGCGGCATCGGGCAGGATCAATAGCCAGAAGGCAAATTCGGCGATCCCGCCGTAAAACCGGCCGCTAGCAACGGCTGAGCCTCCGATCCGGCCCGCGAGGCCGCGGACCGAAGCCACCGCGGACGTAGGTCGGTCGAGGCTTCCCTTCTCAATTTCCGCTCTGGTTTGAGAAGATTTGGCAGGAAATACGAGAAGGCGACTGAATCTACGCTGGATGCTGCCCCAGACCGAAGGCCAGAACGGCTTGGCAAGGGCGCGGTCCTCAGGATAGACGGTGACGGGGACGCCCTGCTGCCATTGCGCGAAGATCATCGGCACGTCCTGCCGACGCCCTCTCTCATCAAACTTGATCGGCCCAGGGAAGGAAAGTGCAGCGGGACCGGCGGTCAGGTTCATTTTGCTGATTGCGTCGGCCACTTTCAGCTTGTCGGCCGCACCCGCGCTTTCCAGCGCCTCCTTCAGCATCCAAGTATGGCCGTACCCGCAAAGCCCATCCTGGGTGAGGAACGGCTCGCCGGTGCGGTTCTTGAACCGCTGGATGATTTCCGCCTGGCCCTTCAGCCGCCCGTTCGCGACGCTAAACAGCAGGCCTTCGAGCAATTCGGGGTCGATGACGTTCATCGAGCCGAAAATGATGCCGACCCCGATGCACATAAGCGCATAGGCGCTTTCGACCAGGATGCTAGCCGTCAGCGCCTGCTGCTAGACGAGCCGTCTATGGGGCTGGCGTCGACGATAGCCGATCTGATCTTCGAGTGCATCGCGGCGTTGCACCAGACAGATCGCGCGACTTTGCTTTTGGTCGAACAGCGCTTCGCTGAAGCGTTCGACCTGCGACTATGGCTATGTGCTGGAGATCGGGCGCGTCGTGCTCGAAGGCCCGTACCACGCGCCGGTGGCCGACGATCGCGTGCGCCGGGCTTACCTCGGAATGTGAGGAGGATCGGGATGCTGAATGCCGCGATCTGGCCGACTTTGGGATTATAGCCGCGTACCGTACTGCCTTTATCATGATCCCGAGGCCTACCAACGCGAGCACGAGCGGATCTTTCGCGGCCCGATCTGGAATTTTCTCGGCCTCGAGGCCGAGATCCCCAACCCCGGCGACTTCCGCACCACCTATGTCGGCGACACCTCGGTCATTGTGAACCGCGAGGCGAACGGCACAATCCACGCTTTAGTAAACCGCTGCGCCTGCCGCGGCGCCCAGGTTCGGCGCGAGATGTCGGGCAATGGCAGCGAGCACGCCTGTATCTATCATCAATGGTGCTACGGCCTCGACGGCAGGCTGCACTCGATACCGTTTCGCCGCGGCATCCGCAGCAAGGGTGGCCTTGAGGCGAGCTTCGATATGGCGGCCCACGGCTTGCGCAAACTAGGGGTCGAGTCGGTCAACGGCCGCTGTTCGGCACGCTCGCGGATGATGTAGAGCCGCTCGAAGGCTATCTCGGCGCGCCGATGCTGGCGCAACGGCGCCGCCTGCTGGAACGACCGGTGATGATCCTTGGCTATAACCGCCAGCGCATCCGGGCCAACTGGAAGCTCTACGCCGAGAATACCCGCGACAATTACCATGCCAGCCTGTTGCACGAATTTCTCATGACCTTCGGGCTCGGCCGTTCGACCCAGGTCGGCGGCGTCAAAATGGACGCGCGCCACCGTCATAACATCACCTGGGCGGAAGCGGAGAGCGACACCACTGAACTTGCGCAAGAGACCTATGGCACCGCGCGAGTGCGCAGAAATTACCTGTCGCTGAAGGAACCGGAGCTGGCGCGCTTCCGCCGCGAGCGCGCCGATGCGCTAAACATCGCGATCACCTCAGTGTTCCCGAGTGCGGTTTTCGTCCAGATCAGCAACAGCCTGGCGGTGCGCCAGATCCGGCCGCGCGGCGTCGACGAGGTCGAGATCTTCCAGACGATTGCTCGGCTACGCCGACGATCCGCCCGATCTGACCCTGCACCGGCTGCGCTAGGCCAATCTCGTCGGCCCGGCCGGGCTCGTGTCGATGGAGGACGGCGAGGCGATCGCTTCGAAGCCCGATCGCGACAGCACGACCGTCATTGAGCTGGGCGGTGCAGGGGTGATCTCCGACCGCGATTATCGGGTTACCGGCGTGCCATTGCGCGGTTTCTTTTCACATTACGCAGGGCTCATCGGGATCGAGCTGGCCGGTGCAGTGCGATGACGGAAGCCGCTCCTGGTGCCTCGGCGGGCGAGCGGTTCGCGCTGTACGATCTGTTCGTGGCCTACGGCGCGCTGATCGACGCTGCGGAATTCGATACCTGGCTCGCCCTGTTCGCCGCGACCTGCTCCTAATACATCGTACCGCGAGAGAATTACGAACGGGGATTGCCGGCCGGGCTCGTTTACTGCGACAGCCGGGCAATGTTGGAAGACCGCATCCGCGCGCTGTGCGAGGCCAACAAATACAACATCCACACCGACCGTCACCTGATCGGCCTGCCGCGTCTGATCGGCGAGATAGATGATGCAAAGCTAGTCGAAGCGCAATTCGCGGTGTACCAGACCGATCAAGAGGGCGAAACTCGACTGTTCGCAACCGGGCTCTACCGCGACCGGATCGTCGTCGAGGCAGGTGGCCTCAAATTCCGCAACAAGCTGGTTCTGCTCGACACCTTTGCGGTGCCAAGCCTTCTTGCCACGCCGTTATGAGCGCTGGCCGCGCCGCACCCCAGGAAATTGACCGCAGACAGTCCCGTTTGCCTTGCGCAACTTCGACATCCGTGGCGGGTATCCTGGCCTCCCTCAAGCCGGTCCGAAGAATAGCACTGACGATTTCGAGGATATGATTGATGCTTTTTGGGCGAGTGTGCCCTCCCGTTTGAGTTCCTCTTGTGACATGAGTAAATCAAAACCTTCAAATGTTCTGTCCAGAACTTTTCAATTTCGTGATTTAACGTCTGCTCTTCTTCGTCTATATCGCGAAGGATCGCGTCGATGGTCCCGGGCTCGAGGTCTAAGAGGTGAGCATGTGGCCCAGTTCGGCGAGTGCGTCGCAGCCGGGTATCGAAATCGACATCTTGCTGTTTTTCGAGCCGCTTCGTCTAGTATGGCTCTTGGTCATCAACGAGAACCTGACCTTGCCCTTCCCGAACGGCGCGCGGGCATCCGGTGGAACGACCCGGCGGGGATGCCACGTCTCCCCGATAAGCTCCAGAGAGGAGCCCGACCTGACACCCTGTATCGCGTAACCCACTAGTTGCCCTATCCATTTGCACAAAGATAGGGTCAGAATGTCAAGAAGGACGGCGATTTCTAAGGGTTATAGGATGATGGTGCCCAGGGGCGGAATTGAACCACCGACACACGGATTTTCAGTCCGTTGCTCTACCAACTGAGCTACCTGGGCGCCGGGCGAGGGGCGCTTATAGAGGAGATTCCGCACGCCTGTCCAGCCGGGCATCGTGGCATCCGTCCCTCTCTAACGGGCCGGTTGATCGAGCCCCCGGGAGCCGACGGCTGGTCGCATATTTGATGCGGAGGCTGGCGGAAGATTTTTGGCTTGACTTTGTTCATGTTATGTTCTAATACTAACTCCATCAAATAAAACTAAAACGCGAAGGATTCCCGCAGCTCACTCGGCTTGCTGAAAGTAGGTTCCGAGCTAAGTCGGCTCAATCGCTCCGCAGGCTCCCGCGTTGGTACTCATTGGCCGTCGCAGTGTCTCCAAGGGTCGCGCTGCGAATTCATCGCTACTGGAAAGACTATTAGAGGAATTTCGGATGACATCTAACAGTGTACCTTCGAAAGAGCGAGATCGTGGCCGGATTTCTCCGGATGCGATCGATTTGTTCCCAAGCGTGATCCGAGGTTTTCTCAAGGAGCACCGCCCATCCCGCATGCCGTTCTTCCGGCATTTGGCTAACTTGCCGTTCCCAGTCGCGAGCGACCCCACATTGCTTGGCCAGATTCATCTACTCTACCAATCGGCCATGCACGCCACCCGGTCAGCAGTCTATTATTTGCCTCATCTTAATAGCCCTGCACTGCGCAAGCGCAAGCTGCAGATATTAATCGACGACGACGGCCTACCGAGGGGTGACACGCACCATTACCAGCTGACCCGAGCCTTCCTCAACATCGGCGCAAAATTTTTGCTTGCGGACGAGGAGTTCGGAGATCTCGAAGATTTGTGCTGTCATCTCGATGCCGAAACGGTGCACTTTGTACGATTGGCCAGAGAACTATATGGACGATCGCTCGGTCCCTGGTGCGCGGTCGAGGTGCTGTCGGTCGACTGGATGCGATCCCTCGCTCAGGCAATTTCGGTGCATTTTCCAGAGTTCATCAACGAGCCCTATTTCCAGGAGTGTTTCTCGCAGAGGGTCGAAGAGCGGCACGCGGATGAGTCGCTCGCAGTCACGCAGATCGTACTTAAAGGGCGGCCGGAACTGCTGCCCGAAACATTGCGCGACGCCAAGATGATGGCGGAGGCGCTCGATGGTGTATGGGCTCACTTGGACAGAATTGTCCGGAATGCTCGTCGCCGGACGCGGAACAATGGTGCTCTCCGATATGCCGAAAAAAGGTGCTCCTAACAGTCGATGAGCCGCTATCCGCGCGAAAGATAACCCCGAACTCGGTGGCATCGTTGCAACTCGGTGGGAACAGCTTCGTCAGCGATCGGTCAAACGGCGCCCTCGATCTTGCGACAGATTGTCTGCGGGCCCGCGACGCGATGGGTCGCCGGCAAGGCTATCGATAAATGACGATCAATCCAAAAATACCACCAGCCGAGTTAGCTGTAGGGTGGTTGACGATGCTCCTTGTCGGAACTGATCTTTTTGTATTTTCTCCTTTACTTCCCACTCTTTCCGCCAATTACAATATTTCTTCAAATGTGGCGGGATTGTGCGTGACAATTTTTTCGCTCTCCTACATGATCGGTGCCCCTCTTTTTGGCCACATCTCGGATCGGGTAGGGAAGCGGCGAGTGCTGATTTGCTGCTTACTTGCGTTTGGTACCGCGAACCTGCTCACTGCTTCGGCAGCAAGCTTTCCATGGCTGCTGGCTCTGAGGTTATTTGCCGGCGCAGCCGCAGCAGGGATCTCGCCGTCAATTTATGCATTGGTCGGTGACGCCGCTCCGACGGACCGCCGCGCCACTTGGCTAGCGCTTACTGTGTCGGGGCTCCTAGTATCCGTTGCCCTCGGCGCCTCCCCTGCGGCGCTTGTTGGTGCAAGTTTTGGCTCGGCTCCCGTTTTCCTCGCTCTCGCAGCCTGTAGCTTGGCTCTGGTAGCTCTGAACTGCTGGGTCTGGCCGAGTGAGTGCCGCTATGCCGCGGCCCCGCAGCTCGATCCTCTCGCCGTGACGTCCTTGGCGAGTCGTTTGGTGCCGGTGATCGTATGGGGGACCGGGCTCTATGGTGTCTACACGTACCTGGGGGTTGGCCTCGTCGCATTCGGTTTTTCCAAATCGCAAGTTGCCCAAGCGGTCATGGTCTACGGATGCGGGGCGATCGCCGGGGCTCTGATTGGTGGGCGTCTGGCTGATCGGCTCGGAGCAAAATACATGGCTGGTGTGAGCCTCGCCGGTCTTTCCATCTGTTTCTTTTTGCTGCTGCTGGCGCTCCGTGCCGGTGTCTTCGTCGAATTGGCCATTGGATTGAGCGCAGCGGTGGCACAGTTATTTTTCCCGGCCCAGCAGTCCGGTCTTGCCAACGATTTTCCTACCAGACGAGGCGCAGTACTTGCTTGGAATAACAGTGCACTTTTCTTGGGGATTTCGCTCGGATCCCTAGTCGGAGGCGAGGCAGTTGCAATCGGCAGCTTTGAGCTGACGTTGATATTCTGCGCCGGTATCGTTCTCACGGGTTATATAGTAAATTGGATCGTTGTGCCTAGCTCGACGCAAGGCACACGCCAACCGTCTTTGGAAGCCGACGCCGCGGCGGTGATTGATCTGGGAGTATCAATTCCTGGCGGTCCTGCAGAGATTCATACAGTATCAGGCGCCGCTTGTGCTGCACCAAGTCACATAGATCAGAATGTAGGACAAATTTCGGACGATAATTGGACGTTATGTTGACGAAGACGTGGTTAAGATTTGAATAACAACTGATGGGTGGACCCCATTTGAGGGTGAAACAGTTTCTGCACCACGACAGAGTGCGGCGGCACACGCACCGCAGCTTTGCGGGGGGGCTATCGCCACCCCACCGACCGCGATTCAATTTTTGTCGGAAAGTAAGTGGCCTGAACGGACGCGGGTGGAAATGCGTAATTCCTCGATCTGGAAATCGAAGCCAATCGCGAGCGCTCATCACTCAGCCTAGCTGCGGATTTCGGTTTCCCGCAACACCGTCTGTCTCACTTGCATGAGGGGCGAACGAACTGGGCGCGATCAGCCCATGGTGGCCGTTGCGAACCGATTATCGCGCGAGCAGCGCGGATTAGCCGTCGGGGCCGCGGTGAGGGCGGCGCTCCGCCAGAACCGCTTACTCTTTGCGTTCCAGCCGGTGGTTTGCGCGGCGA
>Ga0182034_10001350_pt1 | contig 12035 bp, 10 predicted proteins | sample flu12Cox44000172_FD_125972 | JGI IMG/M metagenome (GOLD analysis project Ga0182034, IMG submission 125972) | Lab enrichment of tropical soil microbial communities from Luquillo Experimental Forest, Puerto Rico - flux4day.12C.oxic.44.000.172 | ecosystem: Environmental > Terrestrial > Soil >... | reverse complement strand
GGGGCTCGGCTCGAACACGAATTCGGTGGTATCGGACGCCAGGGCTTCGTCGCTTTCCGCTCCCGCGCTGGTCAACGCCTTGATTTCGCCGACGGGAAGGAACTCCATGACGACCGCCTGCTGCACGAGCGTGTTGACGAACCGCGTCGCGACGATTTGGACTTCGTCCACCTCGCCTTTGAGGAACAGATCGCGCGCCATCGCCGCAATCGCGCGTGCTTCGGGGAAACGCGGGGTGTCCCCGTAGGGAAAGTCGGCGATGAGCTGCCGCCTCGTGCGGGCGACGAACTGCGCGGCTCTGCGTCCAGCCGCGATGAAGACGGTCGAGTGCGGATCGTACCGCCCGGCGAGGCGGAACAGGTTGCTGTTGAGCGCGCCGCACAGCCCTTTGTCCGACGCGACGAGGATGATCGCGCGTTTCTTGACGGCGCGCTTCCGGAGCAGCGGATGTGTAAAGTCGATCGCGCGCGTCGTCGCCTTGCGCTCGATGCGGTACAGGAGGCGAACGAACGGCCGCACGCTGATGGCGGCCTGTTGAGCCTTGCGCATCTTCGACGCGGCGACCATCTGCATGGCTCTGGTAATCTGCGCCGTGCTGCGGATCGAGCGGATGCGCCGCCGGAGTTCGCGGGTGCTTGCCATGGCTCACGCCCAGTGCTGCTTGAACTGGTCGGCTGCCGCCTTCAGCTCCTTGGTCAGGGCATCATCGAGCGCTTTCTGCTTCCGGATGTGCTCGAGGAGTCCGGCGGCGGAAGTCGTCAGGAACTCGGTCAGCCGCGCCTGGAACTCTTTGACGCGCTCGACGGGAACGCCGTCCACATGGCCGTTCTGCACCATCCACAGGACGGCGACCTGGATTTCGACAGGGATCGGGTTGTGCTGCGGCTGATTGAACAGCTCCATGATCCGTTTGCCGCGATCGATCTTCGCCTGCGTTGCCGCGTCCAGCTCGGAGCCGAACTGCGCGAAGGCCGCTAGCTCACGGAATTGAGCGAGGTCGCCCTTGAGCCGGCCGGCGACCTGTTTCATGGCTTTCAGCTGGGCGGCCGACCCCACGCGGGACACCGAGATGCCCACCGAGATCGCCGGGCGGATCCCCTGGTAGAAGAGATCCGTTTCCAGAAAAATCTGGCCGTCGGTGATCGAGATGACATTGGTCGGAATGTACGCCGACACGTCGCCGGCCTGCGTTTCGATGATCGGAAGGGCCGTCAGCGATCCGTTTCCGTACCGCTCTCCCACGCGCGCTGCCCGTTCGAGCAGCCGGCTGTGGAGGTAGAACACGTCGCCCGGATACGCTTCTCGACCCGACGGCCGCTTCAGGACCAGGGACACCTGGCGGTACGCCACCGCATGCTTGGACAAATCGTCGTAGACGATCAAGGCGTCCATCCCGTGGTCCATGAACCATTCACCCATCGCCGCGCCGGCGAAGGGTGCGAGATACTGGCTCGTCGCCGAATCGGCGGCGGGAGACGCCAGGACAATCGTGTAGGGCATCGCGTCGGCCTCTTCGAGCACGGAAATGAGGCGGGCGATCGTCGACTGCTTCTGGCCGATCGCGACGTAGATGCAGTAAAGGGGACGGTGCTCCTTGTCGCCGGCCGCTTGTGCGTCCCTGTTCAGGCGCGCCTGGCTGATGATCGTGTCGATGCAGATCGTCGTCTTGCCGGTCGAGCGGTCGCCGATGATCAATTCGCGCTGTCCGCGGCCGATCGGAATCATCGCGTCGATTGCCATGATGCCGGTCTGGACCGGCTGGCCGATCGGCCGCCGCCTCATGATCCCGGGCGCAATTTTTTCGACCGGATAGGCGAGCTCGCTCGCGATCGGTCCCTTTCCATCGACCGGTTCGCCGAGCACGTTCACGACGCGTCCCAGCAGCCCCTTGCCAACCGGCACCTGCAGCAGCTTGCCCGTGGCGTGCACCTCGTCGCCTTCCTCGAGGCTCGTGTAGTCGCCGAGGATGATCACGCCAACGTCGGTCTCCTCGAGGCTCAACGCGAGGCCTGTGATCCCGTGGCCGAGGTCGAGCATCTCGTTCAACATCACCTGGCCGAGGCCTTCCACACGGGCGACGCCGTCGCCGATCTCGCGAATCACGCCCACGCTTTGCCGGATCGTCGCGGCTTTCGCGCCAGCGATCTGAGTTTCGAGCTCCTGTATCAGGCTGGTCATCGGTTTACCTCAAAGTCCCTGCCTGCCCTCAAAACCGACCGGCCAGCGCGGCCAGGCCGGCTTTCACGCTGCCATCGTACACATTGCTCCCGATGCTGATTCGCACGCCGCCGAGCAGGGTCGGGTCCTCCATGAATGAGGTGGCGATGTCCCGACCGTACAGGTTGGCCACGCCGGCCTCGATCTGCGCGCGGATGTCGGGAGGGAGCGGCGCAGCGCTCGCCACCACGGCGCTGTGCTCGTTGCGATCCAGACGGACGAAGCGCTCGAAGCGCGACGCGACTGACAGTGCGGTGGGGCTCTTGAGGTCGATGAGGCGGCGCGCGATGAGGCGAGCGCGATCCTCATCGAGCGATCCATTCACCAGAGAAAGGCGGAACAGCCGCCGCGCTTCGCGTTCCGCCTGCTTGCGGGTGATCATCGCGACATCTGCTAGCTGGCAAGTTGCCTGGCGGTTGCCTCCGCCAGGCGACGGTGGTCGTCTGTTGTCAGGACCTTGCCGGTGACCGCCGCGGTCGTCTGCACGACCAGTCGCCCGACTTCCTGTCTGAGCTCGGCCAGCATGCGAGAGTGCTCGCGCGCCGCCGCATCCTTTGCGTTGACCATGATCTGCTCGGCGGCCACGGTCGCCCGCTGCGCTTCCTGTTCGCGCAGTCGCCTCGCCATCTCACGGGCTTCCGCGATAAGCCGTGTGGATTCGGCCTGCGCCGCGGCGATCGTGGCCTTGCGCTGGGTCTCGATTTCTGCGAGCGCGGCGTTAATCTTTTCCTGGTTCGCCAGCCCGTCGGCGATCTGCTGGCGACGATGGTCGAGCATACGGAGCACTGGACGATAGGCGAGCCAATAGAGAAGAGCGCAGACGATGCTGAAGCTGACGATCTGGGCCGTCAGGTGCGGCCAGTCTACGCCGAACGTGGAGGCGATCTCTCCGACCCGCCCGCCGCCCGCCTGCGTCATCAATGCAAAGAGAGTCATGATTGCGCATCCGTTGCCTGCACGTGCGGCGCCGCGATGGCGTGCGCGCGCATACCTTCATTTCACGAGAAACAGCGCGTAGAAGACGATCGCTTCCGCGAACGCAATGGCCAGAATCGACTGGACCAGAATCGTCGTGGCTGCGCCCGGATTCCGGCCCGCCGCCTCCGACGCCTTCATGCCGATTAAGCCGACACCAAGGGCTGCGCCAAGCGCCGCGAGACCCACATGCAGGTTTGCCATAGTCGTCCCTTCCCTTTCCCTTCTGTCACTTCTTTGGCATCACTGGTGCGCGACGGCCGATCCCTCTTCGGGATGCTGAGAAACAAGGAGCGTGAACACGGCGGTCAACAACATGAACACCAACGCCTGAACCAAGCCGACGAGCAGCTCCATGAAGTAGAACGGAATCTGAACGAGCCAGCCGATGCGCGGCACAGCAGCCATCGTTTCGAGCACCGTTTCGCCGGCAAAGATGTTTCCGTACAGACGAAAGCTGAGCGAGACGGGGCGGAACAGAATCGAGACGACCTCCAGGCAGCCCGCAGCAAAGAACACGACGACCATGAGGGCCTTCAAGATGCCCGTGGTCGTGCCCTTGGGCGCAAAGAGCTCCTTGAGGAACCCGATGGGACCGAGATCGCGAAGGCCCCAGACGATCCAGCCCGCGAAGAACACCAGCGCCATCGCGAGCGTTAGATTGACGTCGGCGTTGGCGCCTCGGAAGAAGGGCTGTTCGAGCTGGAATCCGTCCGGCGTCTGATGTCCCCAACCAATCGACCCGATCCCCGGTACGAGCCCCACCCAGTTGGCGGCGAGGATGAAGATGAAAATCGTGCCGAAGAACCAGAACGTCCGGCGCACCAGGTGCGGGCCCAGGATGCCCTCGAGAAAGCGATAGAGGCCTTCGATCAGCCACTCGAGGAAGTTCTGCAAACCGTCGGGCACCTCCTTCATCCGGCGCGTGGCGAGCTGGGCGAACAGCATCAGCCCGAGCGCCACGATCCAGGTGACGACCATCGAATTGGTGACCGGGAAGCCGAACGGCCGGGCGATTTCGACGGCCTGTTGCGGGAGGCCGTGTTGCTGGCCCTCGGCCGCGACGGCGGCGGCGGACGTGACGATCAGCGAGATCATGCCGAGCCTTTGCCGCTACTTCGCGACCACGTTGGTCAAGCGCACGACCTCGCCGCTGTAGTCCTCTGTAACGATTGCGTCCTGCTCGTTCAGACGAATTTTCGTGGCGGGCACGAGCTCGCCACTGCCTGGACCCGACGCTGCCACCTGGAGCATGACGAGTCCAAGGTCGTAGCCGGAGGTGGGTTTCGCACCCGGTAGCCCGGCGCCCAGGAACACGAGCGGTTCGGCCGTGACGACCGTGATCAACCGGCCGTCGCCGGTGCTTCGCGGGTACGCGAACTTAATGGCCGTCATCCTGGCCCCGAGTTGAACCGTCCCGATGTCGCGGCGCTTGACGAGCTCCGCGCGCGCGGCGGCGGTCCCGCCTTTTTTCAAGGCCGCCATCAGCTCGCTGCGCTCAGCATCGGTCGTGAACTGGCGGACGGTCACCGTCAAAGGGGCGCTGGTGCTGGCGCCTCCTGCGGTCTTGACCGTCGCCAGGGCCGTGATGGTTTGTGCCTCGTCGGGCGCGCTGGCCGCCCCGACGGTGAACGGGATCGTGCAGAGCAGGGCGATACCGACCGCCGAAAGGGTGTAAACGCGCATGGGATCGTCTCCGAGCACGTCTCGTGCCACGGACCGGAGCGGGCGCGTCAGGCAGACGATCGCCGCGACACGACGCGTCGTGAGAAGTCATGCGGGCGTCGGCTGGTGGCGGCCCGCCAGGCACTCCGACAATTCGGAGCCCCTCCGGTCCTGTAGAGCGCGCCCCGGCGCCGAGCCAGGTGTCCGGGGTGCCGACACAACCGGGACCACGGCATCGATCCCCCTGCGGTCGCGATGGCATGGCTGCTGCTGGGAGACGGTATGCTGTCGCTCTGCAGAAAGAAGGACGAAGCCATGAGAGCGGATCGGGGACGAACGATCATCGCCGCCGTTGTTGCAGCGGCCGCGCTGAACGCCGCATGCGCGAAGCCGGCGGCCATCGCGCCTCAACCGACAGAGGTGTACGTCGTCAATGTCCTTCAGAAGGATGTGCCGGAATACCTCGACCTTGTCGGACAGACGCAGGGCTTCCAGGACGTGGAGATCCGCGCCCGCGTCGAGGGGTTCCTCGAGACGGTGAATTTCCGCGAAGGGTCGTTCGTGCGCAAAGGGGAGCTCCTCTATCAGATCGATCCGAAGCCGCTGGAGGCAGCGCTGGCCCAGGCGAAGGCGGATCTGGCGACGGCGAGGGCGAGGCTCGAGAAAGCCAACAACGACGTCGCGCGCTACACGCCGCTCGTCGCCAAGCAGGCCGTCAGCCAGCAGGAGCTGGACAACGCGCGCGCCGCTCAGGATGCGGGCCGCTCCCAAGTCGAGGCCGGCAACGCCGCGGTGGACAAAGCGACGCTGGACCTGGGCTATACGCGCGTGTTTTCGCCCATCAACGGGCTGGTCGGGATCACGCAAGTCAAGCCCGGCAACCTCGTCGGTCGTGGTGAGAGCACGCTACTGACCACTGTCTCGCAGATCGACCCGATCATCTTCCACGTCGGCGTGTCCGAAGCCGATTACTTGCGCGTGGCCAAACGGGATCCGTCACGAGCCGGCGCTGAGCCGCGCGCCGGTGGCATCCAGCTCACGCTGGCGGACGGAACGGTGTATCCGGAGATGGGCCGGGTGGGGCCGGTCGAGCGTGCCGTCAACGCGGCGACCGGCACGCTCGGCATCCAGCTTCTGTTCTCCAACCCCGATTCCGTCTTGCGGCCCGGTCAGTACGGGCGAGCGCGGATTCTCCTCGACACGAAGGCCGGGGCGCTGCTCGTTCCGCAGCGCGCCGTTCAAGAGCTGCAGAGTCTCTACAGTGTCGCGGTCGTGAGCGGCGACAAAGTCGCCTTCCGCAACGTCAAGGTCGGCCCGCGCGTCGACACGCTCTGGGTGATCGAGGAGGGGCTCAAGCCGGGCGAGCAGGTCGTGGCCGAAGGCCTTCAGGCTATCGGTGACGGGATGACGGTCCGTGCGAAACCGCTGCCGCCGTCCCCGCCCAGCCGGACAGGCGAGAGCTCCGCGGACGCCAGGTAGATCATGGCGCGCTTCTTCGTCAATCGCCCGATCGTTGCAATGGTCTTTTCGATCATCCTGGTGCTCGTCGGCTTCGTCGCGATGAGCGGCCTGCCCATCGCGCAGTACCCGGACATCGTGCCGCCCATGATCCAGGTGACCACGACGTTCATCGGCGCGAGCGCCACCGACGTCGAGGCATCGGTCACGACCCCGCTCGAGCAGCAGATCAACGGCGTCGAGCAGGGCATCTACATGAAGTCGACGAACGCGAACGACGGCACGCTGACGCTCAAGGTCTCGTTCGAGGTCGGATCGAACCTCGACATGGACAATGTGCTCACGCAGAACCGCGTGTCGCAGGCGATGCCGCAGATGCCGCAGTCGGTCAAACAGTACGGCGTCACGGTGAAGAAGTCGCTCGCGTTTCCGCTCATGGTCATCTCGATCAAGTCGCCGCGCGGCACCTACGACAGCAGCTTCCTGTCGAACTACTCGACCATCAACATCAACGACACGATCGCCCGCATCCCCGGCGTCGGGCAGGTCACGCTGTACGGCGGCAGCGACTACGCTATGCGTGTTTGGCTGCGGCCGGACCGGATTGGCCGACTCGGGCTCACGATCCCCGACATCGCCAACGCGATCGCCCAGCAGAACCAGTTGAGCCCGGCCGGCCAGATCGGCGGTCCACCGGCGGCGGCGGGAACCGAATACACCTACACCGTTCGCACACAGGGCCGGCTGCTCAACGAAGACGAGTTCGGCGACATCATCCTGCGCACGGCCCCCGACGGCTCGCAGGTGCGCCTGAAGGATGTCGCCCGCCTCGAGCTGGGGACCATGCTGTACAACGCCGTCGGCCGCCACAACAGCCAGCCCGCGGCGGTCATCGCGATCTACCAGATTCCCGGCAGCAACGCGCTGGCCGTCGCCGGTCAAATCAAGGCGACGCTGGCTGACCTCGCGAAGCGCTTCCCGCGCGACATGGAGTACCTGGTCTCGCTCGACACGACGCTGCCGGTCTCGGCAGGCATCAACGAGATCGTACATACGCTCTTCGAGGCTGTCGTGCTCGTGATCATCGTGGTCTTCGTGTTCCTGCAGAACTGGCGCGCGACGCTCATTCCGCTGATGACGGTGCCCGTCTCGCTCGTGGGCGCCTTCATCTTCTTCCCGCTCCTCGGCTTCTCGATCAACGTGCTTTCACTCCTCGGCCTCGTTCTCGCCATTGGCATCGTCGTGGATGACGCGATTGTGGTGGTCGAGGCAGTCATGCATCACATTGAGCACGGGCTCTCGCCGAAGGACGCGACCATCAAAGCGATGGATGAGGTGTCGGGGCCGGTCATCGCCATCGGTCTGATTCTGAGCGCGGTGTTCGTGCCGGTGGGCTTCATGGGCGGCATCACCGGACGTCTCTACCAGCAGTTTGCGATCACCATCGCGCTCTCGGTCCTGCTGTCGGTGATCAACGCCCTGACGCTCAGCCCGGCGTTGTCGGCCATGCTGCTGAGGGCGCCGAGCGGCAAGCGGACGCTCCTGACGCCGTTCTACAACGGGTTCAACAAGGTCTTCGGCGTCACGACCGACGCCTACGTCAGCTTCGCGGGGATCCTCGCCCGGAAAACGTTGCGCAGCCTGGCGTTCATCGTCGTGCTGATGGTCGTGATCGTCGGACTCGTGCGCAGCATCCCGGGCGGCTTCGTGCCGGAAGAGGATCAGGGATTTCTGCTCGTCAACGCCCTGCTGCCCGATGCGGCATCTCTCGAGCGCACCGACGCGGTGATGCGAAAGGCCGAAGCCGTGCTGAAAAGGACCGAGGCGGTCGACGGCTACAACACGATCAGCGGCTTCAGCCTCCTGACCGGCGCCTATTCCTCGAATATGGGCTTCTTCTTCGTCCAGCTCAAGCCGTGGGAGGAGCGCGGTCGCACGCACACGGCGGCGGTCGTCACCCAGGAGCTCAACCAGGCCTTCGCGAGCGAGATTCGCGAAAGCGCGGTCGTCGCCTTCGGTCCGCCGGCGATTCCAGGGCTCGGCACGGGCGCCGGCTTCACGTTCGAGCTGCAGGACCGCAGCGGCGGAACGCCCGAATACCTTGCCACCCAGGCCGGGCGGTTCATCGCGGCCGCACGGAAGCGGCCCGAGATCGGCCGCGTGAACACTCTGTACCGCGCCTCGGTTCCGCAGATCTACGCAGACATCGACCGGAGCAAGGTGACGAAGGCGGGCGTCCAGCTCACCGACGTCAACACGACGCTCGGTGCCCTGCTCGGCAGCTCGTACGTGAACGACTTCAACAAGTTCGGCCGCGTGTACAAGGTGTACGTGCAAGCCGAGCCGGAATTCCGCCGGGATGCGAGCCAGCTCGGCCTCTTCTTCGTGCGCAATCCATCGGGCGGGATGGTCCCGCTCGACACGCTCCTGACGACCCGGCCGAGCGCGGGGCCGGAGTTCACCAACCGCTTCAATCTGTTCCGCGCGGCCGAAATCACCGGAGTGCCCGCGCCGGGATTCTCATCGGCGCAGGCGCTGGAGGCACTCCAGCAGACCGCGCGTGAGGTCCTGCCGACGGATACGAGCTACGACTGGGCGGACATGTCGTATCAGGAGATCAAGGCGCCGGGAGTCGCGGTCGTGTTCGCGCTGGCGGTCCTGCTCGTCTTCCTCATTCTGTCCGCCCAGTACGAAAGCTGGGGATTGCCGTTCAGCGTCCTCCTCGGCACGCCCTTCGCCGCGTTCGGCGCCTACTTCGGCCTGTGGGCGGCACGGCAGTTCTCGCCGAGCTATGTGAACAACGTGTTCGCGCAGATCGGGCTCATCATGCTCATCGGACTGGCCGCGAAGAACGCCATTCTCATCGTCGAGTTCGCGAAGATGCAGCACGACGCGGGGATGGACCTTTTCGAATCGGCGATGACTGCGGCGAAGTTGCGATTCCGGCCGATCCTCATGACGGCCTTCGCCTTCATTCTCGGCGTCGTTCCGCTTCTCACCGCGTCCGGCGCCGGCGCCGAGGCGCGCAAGGTCATGGGCATGGCGGTGTTTTCCGGCATGCTCATCGCGACGATTCTCGGCGTCTGCCTGATCCCGATGTTGTTCGTGGCCGTCGAGAAGGTCATGGGGCGAGCGGGGCGCCATGCGCCCGCCGGTGTCGCCGCGGGAGCGCCCGGGCTGGCGGCCCAACACGGAACCGGAAGCCACTGAGATGCCGCGCGCCGTTGGTCTTTCCGGTCTTGCCATCACTGCGGCCATCTCGTCGCTTGGAGTCGGCGGATGCGCGCCGGTCGGGCCGAACTACACGCGGCCGCCGATTGCAACCTCGCCGCAGTTCCGATTCCAGGAACCGATCGCCCAGGCGCAATTGCTGGCTGACTCGCCGTGGTGGCAGGTGTTCGAGGATCCGGCACTTCAGGCACTCATCAGAGAGGCGATCGCCAACAACCTCGATCTGCGTGCGGCCGTGGCCCACGTCGAAGAAGCGCGCGCGCGGGCGGGTATTGCGAAGTCGTTCTTGTATCCGCAGGTCGACGGCGTCGCCAACTACAACATTCGGCAGGCGTCGAGCACGTCGCAGAACGACTCGCAGCAATCGAGCGGCGATACGACGCACCAGAGCGGCGTCTACGGCTTCCAGCTGTCCTGGGAGATCGATCTCTTCGGGCGGCTTCGGCGTCAAACGGAAGCCGCGACCGCGCTCGCGCTTGCGAGCGAGCAGGGGCGCCGCGGCGTGCTCGTGACGCTCGTCGGAGACGTCGCGACCAACTATTTTTTGCTGCGCGAGCTCGACCTGCAGCTCGAAATCGCGCGGCAGACGCTCGTCCTGAACGATCAGACGGTGACGTATTTCCGGGACCGGCTCGAGGGTGGTGTCTCGAATCGCCTGGAGCTCGACCGGATCCAGGCGAACCGGGCCAACACGGCGGCCACGATACCAGATATCGAACGGCAGATCGCCGTGGTCGAAAACGCGCTCTCACTCCTCCTAGGCCACCAGCCGGGATCAATCACGCGCGAGCGCCTTGGTCCGGAAGAGGCGTTGCCACCGCCGATTCCCGCCGGCCTTCCCGCTTCGCTGATCGAGCGACGCCCCGATGTCGTCGAAGCCGAACAGCTCCTCGTGTCGGCCAACGCCGATGTCGGTGCCGCCAAGGCCATGTTCTTTCCGACGATCAGCCTCACCGGTTTTCTCGGTGGCGTCAGCGGCGATCTCGTCAAGTTCCTTGGTGGCGACGGCGCGGTGTGGGGGGCCGGTGCGGGGCTGCTGCAGCCGGTGTTCCAGGCGGGACGCCTCCGCCGGAACCTCGAAGCGATGCGGGCACGATATGACGCCGCCGTCGCCGAGTACCAGAAAGCCGCACTCAACGGCTACCGTGAGGTAGCCAATGCCCTCGTGACGATTCAGAAGCTCGCCTCGACGCGCGTCGAACGGCAGGCAGGGGTCGTCGCCCTCCAGGACGCGTCCAGCCTGGCGCGAGACCGCTATGACTCCGGTCTCGCCAGCTACCTCGAGATCTTGACGGCCGACCAGCAGCTCTTCGACCAGCAGCTCCTCCTGGCCGAAGCGCGCGGGGCGGAGCTGCGGGCGCGCGCGGAGCTCTACCGGGCACTCGGTGGCGGTTGGCAGCAGTAGCGCGGTTCACATCATGTCGAAGCTCAAACGCAAGAAGTTCGAAAAGGAGCTGACGCGGCTGCAAGCCAGGCTTTGCGTCCTCCAGGATTGGGTGAAGGCAAAGGGGTTGCGCGTCATCGTCCTCTTCGAAGGACGCGACGCCGCCGGAAAGGGCGGCACCATCAAGGCGATCACCGAACGCGTGAGCCCGCGCGTGTTCCGTATCGTAGCGTTGCCGGCGCCGTCCGACAGGGAGAAGGGCCAGATGTACGTCCAGCGCTACGTGCAGCACTTTCCGTCGGCGGGCGAAATCGTCATCTTCGATCGGAGCTGGTACAACCGCGCTGGCGTCGAGCATGTGATGGGGTTCTGCTCGAAGGCCGAGTACAAGCGATTTCTGGAGGTCTGCCCGCTTTTCGAAAAGGAAATCATTGACGGCGGCATCCACCTCATCAAGTTCTGGCTCGAGGTCGGCAACAAAGAGCAGGAGCGCCGATTCAAGGCCCGAATCAACGATCCGCTGCGTCAGTGGAAATTGAGCACGATGGATTTGCCGTCGCGCGCCAAGTGGTACGAGTACTCACGCGCTCGCGACGCGATGCTCAAGGCCACCGACACGCGCATCGCGCCATGGTACATCGTCCGGTCCGACGACAAGAAGCGTGCGCGCCTCAACTGCATCGCCTACCTGCTCAAGCTGATTCCGCACAAGAGGATCAAACACCCGAAAGTGAAGCTGCCCAACCGGTCGCGAAAGCACGCCTACAACGACGAAGCGAGCCTCGGCCGGCGCCATTTCGTTCCGGAAGTCTACTGAAGAAAGAGTGCTTAGGCCTTGAGTTCGCTACACCTGCACCGTGACCGCCGAATTGAGCGTAAACTGCAGCCGCGTTTCGGCCGGGAGCTTCAGGTGCTCCGTGCCCTGGCTCGAAATGATCGCTCCCGTCGCGCCTCCCGCTACCGCCCCGATCGCCGCGCCCGTCCCGCCTCCGGCGATCCCGCCGATGATGGCGCCAAGACCGGCACCTCCGGCCACTTTTCGCGTGGTCTTCTTGCCTTCGCCCGCCCCTTTCTGCTCGACCGGGGTCGTGACAATGTCGTACTT
>Ga0182034_10001348_pt1 | contig 12043 bp, 10 predicted proteins | sample flu12Cox44000172_FD_125972 | JGI IMG/M metagenome (GOLD analysis project Ga0182034, IMG submission 125972) | Lab enrichment of tropical soil microbial communities from Luquillo Experimental Forest, Puerto Rico - flux4day.12C.oxic.44.000.172 | ecosystem: Environmental > Terrestrial > Soil >... | reverse complement strand
GTTTCGATGAAGCCGGTCAAGGTGGTTAGCGGCGTCCGCAGCTCGTGGCTTGCATTGGCGATGAAGTCGCCGCGCATCTGCTCGGCCCGTTTCAGCTGCGTGATGTCGTGCAAGGTCAACACCGCGACCGCGTCGGGGTCGAGGGAGGGGCGGTCTATGCGGGCAAAATGGGCCTGCAGCTGCCGCTCGATCGGAGCGGTGAGCGCGAAATCAACCACCCGCGCCGTCTCTCCGGTCAAGACCCCGTCGGCCGCGGCCAGCACAGCGGGGTTGCGGAGTATGGCGGCAAGGTCGTGCGGCCCTGTGACAACGCCGAGGAGAGACTCCGCCTGCGCGTTGGCGTGAACAACCCGCCGCCGCCCGTCGAGTAGGATCAGCGGATCCGGAATGGAAGCGATGACCGCCTCTGCGGTGGCAAGCCGCGCCTCGGCGGTGCGGATGCGCTCGCTCCACACTCGAGTCAGCCTGGCGATCGCAAGCCACAGCTCGCCCGCCGGGCCAGCTGGCGGGCGCAGAATATGCTGCGATATCGAGGCCGTCACCTTGTCATCGGCGGCCAGCCTGCCGACCGCATCCCGCACCCTCGTCAAGGCGGTCACCCAGCGGCCGACGATGAGCCCGGTGGGGACGAGAGTGGCCGCCGCGACGATAAGCGCCGGAGCGATGGCGAGAAGGCCCGACGCCGCGAGCACCGCAAAAATGATCAGACCCGGCGCGGCCGCGCTCAAGGCAAGTACCGCAGCCCGGTAGAGAGTATTGCGCCCGATCACCCCTTGGCCGCCTCGACTGTCACGCGGTCGCCTTGCCGACCGCTCCTGCCGGTCAGCGGATCGCGTCGTGCGCCGAGAGGGTGGCCAGATTGACGAGGTCCGACACCGTTGCCCCCATATCGACGATCTGAACGGGGTGGGAAAGGCCGAGCAGCAAGGGTCCAACAACCGTTCCGCCACCGAGCTGCGGCAACAGCTTGGCCGCGATGTTGGCGCTGTGCAGTTCGGGCATGACGAGGATGTTGGCCGGGCCGGCGAGGCGGCAGAACGGGTAGAGCCGCCGCATCAGCCCCTCGTCGAGCGCGACATCGGCGCTCATCTCGCCATCATATTCGAAGCCGACGCCTCGCTGATCGAGCAATGCCACGGCATCGCGCACGCGCTCCACGTCTTTGCCCATCGGATTGCCGAAATTCGAGTACGACAGCAACGCCACCCGCGGCTCGAGCCCCAGCTGGTGCGCCTTGGCCGCCGCCTGGATCGCGATGTCGGCCAGCTGCGCCGAGCTCGGGACCTCCTGGACGAGGGTGTCCGCGAGCAGAACGGTTCGCTCGCGGGCGAGCAGCACGGTCAACCCAAAGAGCACGCAGTCGGGCTTGACTGCGATGACCCGCGAGATCTCGTCGAGCGCGTCGAACGAGTTGCGGGTGACCCCGGTCACCATCGCGTCGGCGTCGGCGCAGGCGACCATGCAGGCGGCAAAGACGTTGCGGTCCTGGTTCACCATGCGCTGGCAGTCACGGTAGAGCATCCCTTGGCGCTGCTGACGGGCATAGAGAAAATCGGTGTAGCGCTTGTTGTGGTGCGACAGTCGCGCATTGTGGATCTCGAGACCCTCTGGCGAGCTCAACCCCATCGCTGCCATCGTCGACTTGATGCGTTCCTCGCGGCCGACCAGCACCGACGTCCCGTAACCGCTGTCCCTGAACAGAAGCGCTGCCCGGATTGTCTTCTCGTCCTCGCCCTCGGCGAAGACGACGCGTTTCGGCTCGGCGCGTACCCGCTCAAAGATCAGCTCGAGCCCGGCGGCGGTCGGGTCGAGACGGGCGCGTAACGCACGCTGATAGGCCCCCATGTCCACAATCGGCTTGCGGGCAACACCGGAATCCATTGCCGCCCTGGCAACGGCTGACGGGACTGCCCAGATCAGCCGCGGGTCGAACGGTGCCGGGATGATATAATCCGGCCCATAGGTCAGGCGCTCGCCGGAATAGGCGGCGGCGACCTCGTCCGGCACGTCCTCACGAGCGAGCCGGGCAAGGGCTTCGGCTGCCGCGATCTTCATTGCGTCGTTGATCGTCGAGGCGCGCACATCGAGCGCACCGCGAAAGATGTAGGGGAACCCGAGCACGTTGTTGACCTGGTTCGGATAGTCGGAGCGCCCGGTCGCGATGATCGCGTCGCTGCGCATCGCGCGAACCTCCTCCGGGGTGATTTCCGGATCGGGGTTGGCCATCGCGAAAATGATCGGCTTCTCCGCCATCGAACGGACCATCGCTTGGTCGACCGCCCCCTTGGCCGAAAGGCCGAAAAAGACATCGGCACCTTCGATCGCGTCGGCCAAGCTGCGCGCCGAGGTCTCGATCGCGTGCGCCGACTTCCACTGGTTCATGCCCTCGGTGCGTCCGCGATAGATCACGCCTTTGGTGTCGCACAGCACGACGTTGTTCGGCGGCAAATCCATTGTCTTCAACAGATCCACGCAGGCGATCGAGGCCGCACCTGCACCGTTGACGACCATCTTGACCCGGTCGAGGGAGCGGCCGGTCAGGTGGAGGGCATTGATCAGCCCGGCCGCCGCGATGATCGCGGTGCCGTGCTGATCGTCGTGAAAGACCGGGATCTCCAACAGCTCGCGCAGGCGCTCTTCGATCACGAAGCATTCCGGCGCCTTGATGTCCTCGAGGTTGATGCCGCCAAAGGCTGGGTGCAGGAAACGCACGCAATTGACGAACTCGTCGACATCGCGGGTGTCGATCTCGAGATCGATCGAGTCGATGTCGGCAAAGCGCTTGAAGAGCGCAGCCTTGCCCTCCATGACCGGCTTTGCCGCGAGCGCGCCGAGATCGCCGAGGCCGAGGACCGCGGTGCCGTTTGAAATGACCGCGACAAAATTGCCCTTGGAAGTGTAGTCGAAGGCGGCACTTGGCTGGCGATGGATGCTGAGGCAGGGGAAAGCGACCCCCGGCGAATAGGCGAGTGATAGATCGCGCTGCGTCGTCAGCGGTTTGGTCGGCGCGATCGACAGCTTGCCGGGCCGGCCGTTCGAATGAAACTGCAGCGCCTCGTCCTCGGTGGCGCGAATGGTACCGGTGTCCATGCTCCCGGACGCTCCTCGTAATGCCAGGGGCTATGGTAAAGACCGGCGCCGGACGCGTCAAAGCGGCGGCTGCGGGCGCGCGCTCGGCTTTTACTCGATCGACGAAATCCGATAGCCGGCCCGTGCAGCGAAGTCGGGGTAGTGCCGCACGTTGTTGCGGTCCTTGCCCTTCTCGCGCTCGGGCAGCTGAGCGTAAGGCAGCATGGCGGGATGCAGCTTCCGCGCGTCGTCGCGCGTTTCGCCGTAGCGCCAACCGTTGCGGCAGCGCTGCGCCATCCAGCCGTCGTGCTCGGCCTCGGCCAGGCGCTCGATATCGCGATCGAACTGCGCCTCCAGCTCACCGTGAGACGCCGCGCGGAGCGTCCCATCCTCGTCCTTTCGCAGGACGAGTCCGATTAGCGCGAGGACCGCGGGGATGCGGCGGGCCGCAGCGCGATTGTCCTCCTTGTCGGCCTCCGCCAGCTTCGAATAAGGCTTGTCGAGGTGCGGCTGCATCGACCAGCCTTCCTCCCGCGCCAGCGCGCGCCACGTCTCGTGGATCGCGCCGGCGAGAACCTCCAGGTCCGCTGACGTCAGCTCTCCAGCCGTGGCTCGCATAAGGTCCATGAACTCCTGAACATCGCCACCCACGGAAAGTTGCATTTACCCCGCAAATTGGACCCTTGAGCGACCAGCGCGGCGTCTCTTCAAGCAGCCGCGTCCCGCGCGGGGACATGCACGCTCGTGGGGCACGCGTGCAGGTCTGGATCCTCAAAGGCGCCGAACCAATCGACTACACGCGGCGCCGGCGTAGGGCGGGGCCCATTTTCTGAAGCTGCAGTTTCAGAAACAATCACTACAAGCCCTATACCGAGGTGCCGTCGGGATCGGTCGACATATGCCGCCCAATGTTTTATTCGGGGATTGGCAGCGGCCCGGACCAGGAGGGTCCGGAGGGCGAGCTCGGTCACGCGCCCCTTGACTGTGCGGCCCATTCTGCTGATCCAGAATACTGCAACCGATTTCCGCCTAGTTTCCGGCGGAATCAGGCTCCGATTGGTGGTCGTGGGGCTCGGTCACTGAAGGGAGGAGAAAATGACAAGCGCAGCTGTTGCGCCCGTTCGACCCCCCAATCAAGGACACCGCGCCGCCATCGTCTTCGTCCATGGCTTCACCGGGAGCGGTATCCCCACGTGGAGTGATTTGTCGCCCCGAATCGCAGGCGATTTACGGCTCCCTTCCTGGGATAGCTGGACCGTCACCTTCGGCACGAGCTGGCTACCCGACATTTGCGGTATCTGGACCGCAGACGCCGATCTCGATGTTCTCGGAGAGCGGCTCGCGACCGACCTTAGCCAGGGGACTCTTCAACGCTACGAAGCCCTCGTGCTCATTGCCCACAGCATGGGTGGGCTCGTCGTTCAGAAGGCGCTGGTTGACAGTCCAAGAATTGCAGAGCGGACCCACGCCGTTGTTCTGTTCGGAACACCAAGCGCTGGCCTCGTCAGAGCTCGTGCACTCAAATTCTGGAAGCGCCAGCTCGCGGATATGGCAAAAGGTGGCCCCTTCATCGCTGGGCTGAGGGCCGATTGGACACGCAGGTTTGCGGCAGTGCCGTTTGCTTTCCTCGCCGTCGCGGGCGAGCGGGACCAGTTCGTCCCGCCCGAGTCGTCACTCGGGCCATTCTCCGCCGACCAGCATGCGGTTGTAGCGGGCAATCACGTAACGATGATTCACCCTCCACAAAGCGATCAAAATGTCGTGGATCTGATAGCCCAGCGGATCACCCAGAAAGGCGCAGCCGGCAACGTCGGCGATTCGGCGCTTCTTGCGATCGAGCTGGGCGAATTCCGGAGCCTCGTCGGCGAGTACCGGCCACGTGCTAAAGAACTCGATAGCCGCGCACTCGTTCGCTTGGCAATCGCCCTAGATGCTCTCGGCCGACGTGATGAAGCTTACGAACTGCTTGCCGATCACGGCGAACTCAACAGCGATGTTTTGGGCACCCTGGCCGGGCGGCTCAAGCGGAAATGGCTGTTCTCCGGCCGGCGCAAGGCTGACGCCGCAGCCGCCGAAGCTCACTACGCCAGGGGTTACGCCCTTTCCAAAGAACAGAACAGCTTCCGGCAGGCCTACTATCACGGCATCAATCTTGCCTTCCTGGCGTTCGTTTTCCGCGCAGACCGCGATGGCGCCCGCCGTTACGCGCGCGAGGTGCTCGACATCTGTCGTCAATGCCGAACGTCAGACGGAGCGGATGAGTGGCTGGATGCAACGGAGGGCGAAGCGCAGTTGACCCTCGGCAACGCCGAGGCGGCCTTCGCCGCCTACAAGCGGTTCGTCGCCGCGGGCAACGATCCTTGGAAGGTAGGTTCGACTTACCTCAATGCCCGCACGATCGCTGCCGATCTCGCGGACCGAAACCTTGCACGCGAGTTGGGCAAGATTTTCGAAGATCCACAACCGTGAGCCAGCCGAATGTGTCTGGTAAGCTCACTGGCGATTTCTCAAGCGACTCGAGCGACCCATCGGCGACCGAACCGGCGATGGTGCATCCCCGGCTGGCGCATGGATGAGAGGCCCTCATGACCCAGTCTCAGCGCCCGCTCTGCTTTGTGCTGATGCCGTTCGGCAGGAAGCCTGCGGTCGTTGGCGCCCTGATCGACTTCGACTCCGTTTACCGGGAGCTCATATCTCCGGCAATAGAGGAAGCGGGTCTCGAACCCTTGCGCGCCGATGAGGAGATGACCGGCGGCATCATCCACAAGCCGATGTTCGAGCGGCTCATCCTCTGCGAGTTCGCAGTGGCAGATCTCACGACGGCAAACGCTAATGTGTTTTATGAGCTTGGTGTGCGTCATGCCGTGCGCCCCTGGAGCACACTCCTCCTATTTGCCGCAGGGGGCACCCAACTGCCGTTCGATGTCGCGCCGCTTCGCGCGATCCCCTATCAGCTGGGTGCCCAGGGTACGCCGGTGGATCCCTCACCGATAAAGGCAGCGATCAAGCAGCGTCTTGTCGAAGCGCGCACTGCCGGCACCGATAGTCCGATCTTTCAGCTTGTCGAAGGATTTCCTGACATTCAGCGGCTCAAGACCGATGTGTTCCGTGATCGCGTCGCTTACTCGCAGCGCATCAAGGAGCGCTTGGCAACCGCGCGACGGCAGGGGATGGAGGCGATCCGCGCTATCGAAACGGAGTTCGGCGAGATCGCGTCCCAGGAATCCGGTGTCGTGATCGACCTCTTTCTGTCCTATCGGGCGGTCAGTGCCTGGGAAGCGATGATTGATTTGGTCGCTCGGATGACGCCACCGCTCGCTGCGACAGTAATGGTGCAGGAGCAGCTTGCACTGGCGCTGAACCGAGCCGGGCGTGGCGAAGACGCCGAGCGCGTTCTGACCGACCTGATCGAGAAGCGTGGGCCGAGCAGCGAGACATGCGGTATCCTCGGACGGGTCTACAAGGACCGATGGGAGGCGGCGGCAAAGGCCGGCGACCGGCCTCGGGCGCGTGGCTTTCTCGAGAAGGCGATCGACGCTTACCGGCGCGGCTTTGAGACTGATTGGCGGGATGCCTATCCCGGGGTCAATGCGGTGACACTGATGGAATTGAATGAGCCGCCCGATCCGCGCCGGGAGCAGCTAATTCCCGTCGTCCGCTACGCGGTAGACCGGCGCATCGCGGCTGGCAAGCCCGATTACTGGGATTATGCCACACGGCTTGAGCTCGCAGTCTTAGCCGAGGACGACGACGAGGCAGGGCGAGCGCTCGGTGACGCGCTGGCCGCGAGCCGCGAGCTCTGGGAGCGGGAGACGACTTCCCGCAACCTTAGATTGATTCGCGAGGCAAGGGAGCATCGCGGGCGGAGATCGGACTGGATCAAGGAGATCGAGACAGGGCTTTCGGGCTGATCGCGACTTCGGTCGAGGGTGCATATCCTCTAAACAATCGGGTCAGCAGATGAGAGACTATTACTAAGACGGCGGATGACGATATGGGTCCTGAACAGAGTAGTTCTGAAGTCGTATTTCGAGCATTTCTCAGCCATCGATACCAATCGCCGGAGATCAATGAGTATTTCTACCAATGGTTCGCCGCCGCCGAAGCGAACCCGCAATTCGCTGTCGACAAGTCGAAAAAGACCAGCGTTACGTGCCTTGAGCGCTTAATCCGGGGCGCAGACGGGTTCATCGGCATCTACCCCTTTCCCGATGGCCAAGAGGCGACAATCGACCGGTTAAAGAATGAGTCTCGTTACTTCCGGCTGGAGTAGAAGCGCACCGACACGCCGGCCCTGGCTTTTATCTCCTCTTAGCTGGATGTAGCCGTCGCAATGGGCGAAAACGACACTGGAAGGGTTGCGGCGTCGATCTGCGGCACACGTGTTCCGACATCAGCATGTAGGGATAGTCGACATCGCGATAGGCGGTGATCGTCTATGTCGCCCTCGTCGTCTGATTTCCTCCATCCGCTTGAGATCACAACTCAGCATTGATGATGCGTCGTCGGTATCGGCGGGCGATCTTGTGAATGATCCCGATGCGCTCGACCTCGTTCTCGTAAGTGGGCATCTGCAAGGATCGAAGCATGAAAGGGGGACTTCGAGGTTTTCCACGGGAAAACAATTCGACATTCGCGCCAGCAGCAAGCCCCATCCCTGCTTCTATACAGGTATTGACATTGTCATCAGTAATGTCCGCAAATACCACAAATGCATCACACACGCTATTCATAATTGCCGACTGCAAGTGTGGCTCATGTATCTCGTCGCCCACAATTGTAGGCATCCCGGTTATTCGCTCGATTAAGTGACGAATTGGCCCACCCGCGCGAGTAGCGTCGGAGTCGAGGTCCATTGCGCAGAAGACATACTGTGGCTTAGGAGGTGTGCACCACTCCTGCCATAGAGCCTCGATGGCGGATTCGATCGAGCTAGGGCATTCGGATGTGTTTGTTTCCAGTCGAAGCCATGCCTGATCTGATCCATCCTCACGATGAACGCGAGAATCAGCGACGATTACGCTGGGAAGGGAGAGCCCCGCTGCGACATCCATTTCCCGAAGGAAATATTTGTAAGGCTCCTGGTCTGCGGTCGCGCGTACTTCGCCACGAAAAGGCACGATAGAGACAAGGGCTCCACAGCTAGCGATAATTCGTTCGACTCTGTCGCCTGTTCCAAAGCCTTGCTGATCTCTCGCATCTCCAATAAGGCGGAAGCCCTGGTCCCTTAGAACACCACAAACCGCACGTGCGCTGGAACTCTCATTGTTGCGCCAGGAGCAGCTGACGTAAACGTCACGTGAAGTCGCGGGGTTTGGGAGCATCTCGCCAGGATAGAAGGCTCGGAAGATCGCCAGCGCCGTGTCGGTGTCGAGGCGGGTCCCCGGCGCGTCAATCCATGTCGTGCCCTTCATGAGTTCTTTAACATTTGCGTTGGGAAGTCGAAGCGCTACAACCCGAAATGCTTCATTGTTGGAGCGCTCATCCATAGCTGAATTGTACTCAGCCTTCACCCAACCACGTGAGACAGATTCTTCGGATTCTATTAGCAACACTCCACGACATCTTTCGATTGCTCTTTGCAAGTCTGTGGCCAGGAACGCCCCACCCCCCAGCTCGCGGGAATCAAGCCAAACGCTGAAGCCTGCTTTCTCGGTTAGCCAGTAGTCGATTTCCGAAACAAGGGCCCCGTCCTTGTGGGCATGGCTTAGAAAGACGTCGAAGTCGCGTCTGTTAATAGCTAATGACATCTCTCAGGACCCATGTAGACGACATTCTCCAAATTCCGAGCCACTATAACGCCATGGTTACACAACGCCACACTCACTCTCTTTGGCGGCTTGGGCAACGATAACCGCACATCGCTGCGTAGTCAGACTGCAGAACCGGTCATTGACTGCGCCGAGGCGGCGAAACGTGCTGATTTGCCTGAATCCAGGCGCACTCTACGTTGCTGGCAGCGACCCCCATAGGTGTGCCGCTATACTCAGGGTCGTATTTTGAAAGCGGCTATTGCTTACATGAAGGACGCGAAATGCTGGCACACCGAGACCGCGGGCGACATGAAGGTCATACCGATCAAATTGCGGGAGGGCGAACCCGACATTCCTGTGGAATTTAGCCACTTACAGTACTTGAGGTTCTGGGAGCATCGGACGAGTTGGTCAAATTCATCGTCCAAGCAATCGGTGGCTGATGAGGGTATCTAGGGCGACTTCTTGCACGTATGATGTGGAAAATGCAGCGGGCGGACCACATAAGTTATCTGGGTCTTTGGTCTATACCGCAGAAGGGTACCTGCCACTGCGCCTTACATGCGCGCCCGTGAGGCTTAGATTGGCATGAACCCTTCGAAATGCTGCTCCTTTACCTTGGTTTCGGCTACCCGTTTCCCAATTCTCTGCAAATCAGGGATACCGTCGACTGAATCAAGCGGCTGTACAACTTCGGGCTTGATGTCACCGCAGCCGAGTGCGTCGAGACCCTCCCGGGTGAGCTCGACATTGTAGCGCAAGTAGGTGAAGAGCTTCTGCGCGCGCTGTAGCGGCCCAGCACTGCCGATCAGGTCGCCGATCTCGAGGTCGATCGCGTCCCCGGCGCGGCAGTCGCCGAATACCCGGCAGAGTAGATCCTGCTCGTTCAGTGCGGCGAACATTAAGGCGGACGGGATTGCCGTCGCGTTGAACAGGAGGTTCATCTCGTCCGGGTCGAGACCGTGCCGTGCGTCGGGGCTCGTGCCGGTCCCCACCGAGACGATCAGCATACGGTCGGCCCCCGGTCGCCAACGCGCCTCGGGCTTTGCGATCCAGTACCGATCGAGCGTCGCCATCAGGAACATTTGAAAGGCAGGATTGTAGTACATTGTCAAATGGCCGTCGACGAAAACAAAATTCCTCTCTCCGGCGGGATTGGAGCCCGGTAGCACGATGACTTCGGGTGGGAAGTAAGTCGGGCGGCGGTACTGGCGCGCACGAGCTGCCAGAGCGGGAAGTTCAGGTTGCAGTCCTTGCGCGCCCGATCATTATATCTGGCATAGGGGTTGTTGGAGATCGGCCAGGGTGAGTCGGTGGTCGCATTGCGCATGACCAATAGCAGCAGCGTCCGCAGCTTTTCCGAGCCCAGCGTGGTATCGACCGCAAAGATCTGCTTGATCTGATTTGTTAGCGGCTCGCCTTCAAATTTGTAGCGCAGTCGCCGCATCAGGTTCGCCTTGACGAACCACTGGGGCCCCGCTTCCGTATAGAATGGGAGAATATCCTTGACCGCCACGCCGATCGAGAGCATGGCGGCGATGATCGCGGCCTGGCTGGTTCCGGCGATATAGTCGAAGTAATCGGCAAGACAGAAATCTGCTTTCCCGCTCTTCGCTTTAAGCAAGTCTTCGATTCGTTGCAGCACTTCGAGCGCGAGGATACATCGGAGGCCCCCGCCGTCGATGGCGAGCAGCTTCTTTGGGCCTTCCCGCTCGATTCGCTCTATCAAGCTCATGGTCTGCCCTCCCGGTTGACTATAAACCTAGCGATTGAAAATGAGGTGTGAGCTGGTTCACATTTGGCAAAGAAAATCGCACCATCATCGCCTCAACCGACTCGCCCGCTACCGGATCATTCGGCGCGCCGATTTTCGTTTCATTTCCCGACCGCGATTCAGCTATAATGCGACTTCCGTCGGACGGGGCATCCCGCCCGCGGCATAGTTGCGCCTTGCAGCCTGTTGCGCCGGGCGCACGCGAAACCATATCGGCAGGCATCATGTTCGCGGTAATCCGAACCGGCGGCAAGCAATACAGAGTCGCCAAAGACGATGTGATTTCGGTCGAGAAGCTCGCGGGCGAGCCCGGGGCGACGATCGAGCTCCCCGAGGTGCTGATGATTGGCGATGGGTCTGAGGTCGCCGCCGGTACACCTTTGCTGGCAGGCGCGTCGGTCGCCGCCACGGTGGTTGAGCAAACCCGCGCGCCCAAAATCATCGTTTTCAAGAAGAAGCGGCGGCACAATTATCGGCGCAAGAAGGGTCATCGCCAGCACCAGACCGTGCTGCGCATCGCCGAGATCAGAGGCGCCGGCGCGGCGCAGGAGGAAGGAGTAACGGATGGCGCATAAGAAAGCGGGCGGCTCCTCGCGCAACGGTCGCGACAGCCGCGGCCGGCGGCTCGGCGTCAAAAAATTCGGCGGCGAGATCGTGGTTGCCGGCAACATCATCGTGCGCCAGCGCGGCACCAAGTTTCACGCCGGCACGCATGTCGGCATCGGCCGCGACCATACGCTGTTCGCGACATCGGGGGGTGCGGTCAAGTTCCACGCCGGGCGTGCCGGCCGGACCTATATCTCGGTGGTGCCGCCGACCGCAGCGCCGGCGGCAGAGGCTGCCGAATAGACGCAGAGGCGGCAGCCCGTCGCGGGGCGGTCGCAGCCCCATGCAGTTCCTCGACCAGTGCAAGATCTATTTGAAAAGCGGTGACGGCGGACGCGGGGCCGCGAGCTTCCGCCGCGAAAAGTTCATCGAATTCGGAGGCCCCGACGGCGGCGATGGCGGCAAAGGCGGTGACCTCGTCTTTACCGTGGCGGACGATTTGAACACCTTGATCGACTACCGCTATCGGCAGCATTTCCGGGCACCCGACGGCCGGCCCGGCGCCGGGCGCGAGCGCACCGGTGCCGATGGCGACGACCTCGTGCTGGAGGTTCCGGTCGGGACCCAGGTCATGGATGCCGACAATCGCCTGGTGCTCGCCGACTTCACCCGCTCCGGCGAGCGGCGGGTATTTTTGAGGGGTGGCGACGGCGGCTTTGGCAACGCGCATTACAAGAGCTCGACCAATCGCGCCCCGCGCCGCGCCGATCCCGGCTGGCCCGGCCGCGAGGCTTGGGTCTGGTTGCGGCTGAAGCTGATCGCCGATGTCGGCCTGGTCGGCCTGCCCAACGCCGGCAAGTCGACCTTTCTTGCTGCGGTTTCGCACGCCCGCCCCAAGATC
>Ga0182034_10001338_pt1 | contig 12087 bp, 13 predicted proteins | sample flu12Cox44000172_FD_125972 | JGI IMG/M metagenome (GOLD analysis project Ga0182034, IMG submission 125972) | Lab enrichment of tropical soil microbial communities from Luquillo Experimental Forest, Puerto Rico - flux4day.12C.oxic.44.000.172 | ecosystem: Environmental > Terrestrial > Soil >... | reverse complement strand
GTGCTGATGATGCCTCAGGTGCCAGGCCGCTTTCTTGGAATAACGACTGTCCTCCTGGCCGCCATCGGCGACCCAGGAAGGAAGCCGCCGACGTTCAATGCTTTTTTAGCGCTTCCGCGATCACGACCGCCTGGTTGTGCTCCGGGTCGCGCGCACCAAACAGGAGCGTCAGCGTGCCGTGCTCCTTCTCGAGCTTTTCCAACTCTCGAAGGCACGGTTTTTTCTTTGCCAACTCCGCTTGATACTTTTTGAGAAAATCAGGCCACTTCATCGCGTCATGGTGGAAGGACTTGCGCAGCGCATCGCTCGGCGCCACGTCCTTCATCCACTGGTCAATCCTGGCCGCCTCCTTTTTCATGCCGCGCGGCCATAAGCGATCCACCAGCACACGGTAGCCGTCTTCCTTTTTCGCCTGCTCATAGACTCGTTTGGTGCGCACCATAAGTGGTCCTCACGCGAGGAGCTCGAGAACCTGGTCGTGAATCTTTCCGTTTGTGCTGATAAGTTGGCCGGTGTAAATGGTTCTTTCGCCGCGCGCGTTCGTTGAGCGGCCGCCGGCCTCTTCCACGATGATTCCGAGCGGCGCGAGATCCCAAGGCTTCGAGGTCCAATCGAGCGCCACCTCGATCGCGCCCTCGGCGACAAGCATGTGTTGCCAGAATCCTCCGAACGAGCGGCTGCTTCGCGAGGCATCGAGCAGCCTGCGGATCTTTGCCTGGTCCGCGGCATTTTTGCTCGGTCCCGTGCCGGTCGTAAACACCATGGCGTTGCTGAGCTCGTCCACCTCCGACACGTGCAGCTTTTTGCCGTCACGGAAGGCGCCTTCGCCTCGATAAGCCCACCACCGCGAACGCAGTCCCGGGGCGCTGACCATCGCGGCGACGATTTCTCGGTTCTCCTCGATGGCCAGGAGCGTCCCAAAGGTCGGAATACCACGCGAAAACTCTTCGGTTCCGTCGATGGGGTCGATGATCATGCGCGAACGGTCAGCATTGCTCGCGGGCTTGACCGCCGCTCCCCCCATTTCTTCGCCAAGGACGTCCAGGGTCAGTCCGCTTTTCGCCACTTTATCTCGCGCCATTTCTTCCACGGCGCGATCCGCCGGCGTAACGGCCGTGCCGTCCGATTTCCGCTCGACGTGCAGGCTCGCGGAGCGAAAATAGCGCATGGCGATGGCGTCCGCCTCCTCTGCAATTCCGTTCAGCAACGCGCTGTAGGTCTCGACATATCCGGCGATCTTGCTCATGAACTCTCTTGTCCTTCTACCTCCCCTAGATTTGACACTCTCCGCCTCCCTCTCTAGCATACAAAAGTTGCCGCCATGTGTGCTCAAGCCAATAACGGAATCCTGCTCGACCGCATTCTGGAATCGCGGCGAGCCGAGGTTCAACTCCGCAAGCGAGTGCTCCCGGAAACGGCGCTGAAGTACGGCGTCGAAGCCGCGTCGCCGCTGCGCGATTTCCCAGCCGCACTTACGCGTCCGGGAATCAACGTGATGGCGGAGCTCAAGCCCGCCTCGCCGAGCCGCGGCGTCCTGCGCGAGCCGTTCGATCCCGTCGCGCTCGCGCAATCGCTCGAGGCCACCGGAGCCGTGGCCCTGTCCGTTCTTACCGAGCCGGAATTCTTCCGCGGTTCGCTCAAGAATCTTCGCGACGCGCGAAAAAGCGCGAACCTTCCCGTCCTGCGCAAGGATTTTATTTTCGACCCGTGGCAGGTTTGGGAAGCGCGCGCCAATGACGCGGACAGCTTTCTCCTGATCGTCTTGACGCTCTCCGATGCCCGGTTGAAAGAGCTGCTGGCTCTCGGTAGGGAGCTGGGCATGGAGCCGCTGGTGGAAGTGCATACGCGGGAAGAGCTGGACCGCGCGCTCGCGGCGGAAGCCCGGATCATCGGCGTGAATAACCGCAACCTGAAAACACTGGAGGTTCGCACGGACACGTCCTTCGAATTGGTTGACCACATTCCGGAAAACTGTATTGCCATCAGCGAGTCGGGCATTTGTACGCACGGCGAATTGACAAAGCTGCGCGCCGCGGGATTTGATGCCTTCCTGATTGGCACTTGCCTGATGCTCTCTCCCGACCCCGCCACGGCTCTTGCGGAGCTACTGGGCCCTCGGGCCAAGGGGAAATAGGCCCAATGGTTCGCGTAAAGATTTGCGGCATCACCAGTGCCTCCGACGCGCAGGCGGCCGTCGACGCAGGCGCCAATCTGCTGGGCTTCAATTTCTATCCGAAAAGTCCGCGTCATATCGAAGAAGACAAAGCCGCCGAGATTCGACGGAAGCTTCCCAAAAGGGTGGAAGCCGTGGGAATCTTCGTGAACCGGCTGCCGGCAGACGTGATCGCCCTCGGAAGCTCGCTCAAGCTCGACGCCGTGCAGCTTCACGGCGATGAGCCTCCGGAGACCGTGGCCGAAATCGCCCCGGTGGTCCCGGTCATCAAGGCTTTCCGCGTCGAAGCGGAGTTTCCGCTGACTACTCTCGAAGAGTACTCCCCGGCCTTTGCGTTTCTATTTGACGCCGCGCACACCGACCAATATGGTGGTACGGGCCGCCCCACGGATTGGGATGTGGCGCGGCGCGCGTCGGCGAAGCACCGTATCATTCTGGCGGGCGGGCTGAAGGTGGAGAACGTGGCGGCGGCGGTTCGCATTGTGCGCCCATACGGGATTGACGTCGCAAGTGGCGTCGAATCGCGCGCCGGCAAGAAAGATCAGGGCTTAATGCGGGAATTTATCCGGGAAGTGCGACGGGCAGAGCGAAAATAGTCTTTTCGATGAATAACTTGGGAAGTCCATGAGCACTTTTCTCGAGTCGCCGACGACGGTAGCGGGACGCTTCGGTCCTTACGGGGGCCGGTACGTTCCGGAAACGCTGATGGTGCCTCTGTTCGAACTGGAGCGCGCCTACCGAGAGGCAAAAGCAGATGCTTTTTTCCAGGCGCGGTTGCAAGATTTGCTGACGAACTTTGCCGGGCGTCCCACGCCGCTGCAATTGGCCTCCCGCCTGACAGAGAAGCTCGGCGGGCCGCGCATCTACCTGAAGCGCGAAGATCTGCTGCACACCGGCGCGCACAAAATCAACAATGCCATTGGCCAGGGGTTGCTGGCCGTGAAGATGGGCAAGCCGCGCATCATCGCGGAAACGGGCGCGGGACAGCATGGCGTCGCTTGCGCGACCGTGGCGGCGCATCTTGGCCTGGAGTGCGTCGTATACATGGGCACGGAAGACATGGCGCGCCAGGCGCTGAACGTCGCGCGTATGCGCATGCTCGGCGCGCAAGTCACCCCCGTGGATTCCGGCAGCCGCACGCTGAAGGACGCCATCAACGAGGCCATGCGCGACTGGGTCACCAACGTGCGGACCACACATTATCTTCTCGGATCCGTTCTTGGCGCGCATCCTTATCCGACCATGGTCCGCGATTTTCATACGGTGATCGGCCGCGAGGCGCGGCAGCAAATCCTTGCGGCGGAAAAACGTTTGCCCACGCATCTTTTTGCCTGTGTCGGCGGCGGCTCGAATTCCATCGGATTGTTTCACGAGTTCTTGCGTGATGCGGATGTGAAGATGATCGGCATCGAGGCCGGCGGGCGCGGCGCCGAGCTTGGCGAACATGCCGCTCGGCTGGCCGCGCATCAGGGTTTCACCGGGGCCCGCCCCGGCGTTCTTCAGGGTACCTACACCTACGTTTTGCAAAACGAAGACGGGCAAATCGCGACCACTCACTCGATTTCCGCGGGGCTCGATTATCCCGCCGTCGGCCCTGAGCACGCCTGGCTCGCGGACGAGCGCCGCGCCGAATACTCTGCCGTGTCTGATCAGGCCGCTCTCGATGCCGCGCGCCTGCTCTCGCGCACCGAAGGGATCATTCCGGCGCTTGAATCCGCGCATGCCATCGCCGGCTTGCTCGAACGCATACCGAAAATGGCCGGAAGCGACCTGGCCATCCTCAACCTCTCCGGCCGCGGCGACAAGGACATGGACACGTATTCGCGGCATCTCTAAATCAGCTTGTGAAATGCGGGAACGATGCACGGTTGGTGTACTATCTTCTGACCCGAGATTCCATGAAAGTCGTCCTTTCCAGCGCTCTTGCGGCGAGCCTGCTTCTTTGCGGATGCAGTGCGCACGAGCGCGTCCAGAATCACATTCCGGCCAATACCGGGGTTTACGAGGATGCCGAAGGTTACGCGGTGCTCTCCGCGCTGCTCGGCGCCGCAACTCAGGAAACACGCGGAGCCATTGTTCGAATTAACATGCTAACGCACGTGGAGTCCGTGAATGGGACCCACTCTTTGGAGGACTGCATGAAGATCCCCGAAGAGTTCCGGGAAGCCGCCAATGATTACGAGCGAAGGGCGGCAACGGCCTTGGTGCTGAGGAAGAAATTCACCCTGAACGTGCCCTATGATCTTGCCGGGGAAACTCGCGTCGTCGGGTCAAAGGCTAAGCCGTCTTCCCCAACCGCCGCGGACACTACGCCGAAAGTCTCAGCCGGAGTTTTTTACCTCTCACCGGTGGGGTTTGACGCGACGCGCACCCACGCCATCGCCTACGAAAACTACATCTGCGGCAATCTTTGCGGCTGGGGCGCCTTTCATCTTTTGCTGAAGAACGGCGGCAAATGGGAAGAGGCGAAGGACATTACCGCGTGCACCTGGCGCTATTGACGGCTTTTGGCGGTTTGAGCATTTTTCTTGACAGCCCGATTTTGAAGACCAGAATCCAAGAACGTTTTCGAACCCTGCGGGAGGCCGGAGAACTCGGCATCGTCGCCTACCTTACCGCGGGCGACCCGTCGCTCGATGCGACGCTCGAATTCGTCCTGGCGCTTGCCGCTGCCGGCGCGGACGTGATTGAACTCGGGGTGCCCTTCAGCGATCCTCTTGCCGACGGACCCACGATTCAGCGGGCTTCGGAACGCGCTCTGAAATCAGGCACGACGCTTGCCCGGGTTCTTGATCTTGTCCGGCGCATCCGGAAGAGTTCCGAAGTTCCTCTGGTGCTGTTCAGCTATTTCAATCCCATTTTGCAAATGGGACTTGAGAAATTCGCGTCGGCTGCTCGAGCGGCCGGCGCCGACGGTGTTCTGGCGACCGATCTTACTCCAGAAGAAGCGGAGGATTACCGGCGCGCCCTTGGCGCGCACCACCTCGATACGATTTTTCTCGGCGCTCCGACGTCCACCGACGAGAGGCTCGCTAAAATCGCGAACTGTTCCTCGGGTTTCCTGTATCTCATTTCCCGTACCGGCGTCACCGGCGCAAAGGACGCCCTTCCGGACGACCTTCCCGCCCTGTTGCGCCGCGCCCGGGCGGTCAGCGAACTCCCGCTCGCCGTGGGCTTCGGGATTTCGCTTCCGAGCCACGTTTCCGTTCTTGGCGGCCTTGCCGATGCCGCGGTCGTCGGCTCGGCGCTGGTTTCGGAGATCGAGAACGCTACCAAGTCGGGCGCCCAAGCGAGCTCGATCGATGATGCCGCTTCGGCCCTCGGTCGAAAAGTCCGGGCCTTGAAGCACGCTGCCCGCCACGGCCTTTCCCGTCGGGAGGTCGCCCCGTGAACGGCAGACTCGCCATCTTACACGGTCTTGGGTGGCGGGGGATGCGGCCATGAACCTCACCGAATGGCGCCGCCGCATCGACGAAATCGACAAGAAGCTCGTCGAGCTGCTTAACGAACGCTCGCGCTGCGCGCTCGAAATCGGCAAGCTCAAGCAAGCGGCGAATATCCCGCTCTACCAGCCGGAACGGGAAAACGAAGTGCTGGCCAACGCGGAGAACAACAATTCCGGGCCGCTGACCGATGCGGCCATTCGCCGCCTGTTCGAGCGCATCATCGACGAGGCGCGCGCCGCCGAACGCGACGCCATGGATTCCGACGGCGCAGAAGGCAAGGAAAGGGAATGAATGACCGTTGACATCCTCTCCGCCCTAGAAAGGCGAGGATTCCTAAGAGGTCTGGTTTGGTTTTAACGAGAACACTTGCGGCGGCTTCCTGTTTCACTGATCGGCTTACCGCGCCGCATTTCCGCAGGCTTCAGGATCGGACCTGCCCGGCCCTAGTTCTCGCGACGAAAGAACGATACACGCAAAACCTGCGTCTTATATCTCCGTTCTCAAGATCGGAGCCTTACGGCGCACTTGGTAAGGAAGACTTTTCGGGCGGTGTCGGTTCGCGAAAGCCGGGCATCGGCCCGTTGGAATCTCGGCTTGGATGGAAAGCCAAAGGGGAAGGAACCAGGAAAACTTTATGGTCATAGTGATGCAAGAAGGGGCCAGCGAAGCGCAAATCCAGCACGTCATCGACCGCCTCGTCGCCCACGGCTTCAACGTCCACCGCTCTACGGGTGAGTCGCATACGGTGCTCGGCGCCGTCGGCGTGCACCGCGACTTCGATCATCGCGACTTCGAATTGCTGGACGGCGTGCGCGAGGTCATGCGTATCACCCAGCCTTTCAAATTAGCCAGCCGACAGTTCCGGCCGGAAGGAACCATCGTCGATCTTGGGCATGGCGTCAAGATCGGCGGCCCGGAAGTGGTGGTCGCGGCCGGCCCCTGCTCGGTCGAATCTCGCGAGCAGATTTTTTGCGTCGCGGAGTGCGTCGCGAAAGCCGGCGCGAAAATCCTTCGCGGAGGCGCTTTCAAGCCGCGCACTTCTCCCTACGCTTTTCAAGGGATGGGCGAGCCCGGCCTGAAGCTCATGCGCGAGGCCGCCGACCAATTCCGCCTGTCGACCGTAAGCGAAGTGATGGACCCATCGCAAATTCAGATGATGCTTCCCTATGTGGACATGTTCCAGGTGGGTGCACGGAACATGCAGAACTACTATCTTCTCCGCGCGCTCGGCGAAATCCGCAAGCCGGTGCTCTTGAAGCGCGGCCTTTCCGCTACCATGGAAGAGTTGCTGCTCAGCGCCGAATACATTCTTTCCGGCGGCAACTACAATGTGGTGCTCTGCGAGCGCGGCATACGTACCTTCGAAACCTACACGCGCAACACATTCGATCTCGCCGCGATCCCGGTCATCAAGAAACTTTCGCACCTGCCCATCATCGGGGATCCCTCGCACGCCACCGGCCGCCGCGACAAGGTTCCGCCCATGGCCCGCGCCGCGGTTGCCGCGGGCGCCGACGGCCTGATCATCGAAGTCCACAACGATCCCGATCGGGCGCTTTCCGACGGCGCGCAGTCGCTCGAACCTTCCACGTTCACGCAATTGATGGCCGAGCTGCGCATCATCGCTCCCGCCATCGGCCGGCGCGTTGCCTGACTATGCCGTCAGGCCACCTCATTTCCGGCGTCACCATCCTTGGTACGGGCCTCGTCGGCGGCTCCTTTGGCCTGGCTCTCCACAAATACACGACGGATCTGTGCGTTTCCGGCTGGGATCGACCCGAGGTCGTCCACGAAGCGCAATCCCGCGCCGCGATTGACCGGTCTTTCTCCGGTGAACTCGCGCCGGCCCTCGAAAACTCCGATTTGATCTACATCGCCCTGCCCATTGCTGCGACCATCGACCTTCTCCCCGAGATTGCGCGGCACGCCCGAGCCGATGCTCTGGTCACCGACGCCTGCAGCACCAAAGTGCGCATCACGCAAGCCGCCGCAGCGCATCTATCCAAAGAAGATGGCCCGCTCTTCCTCGGCGGCCATCCCATGGCGGGCCGCGAACTCTCAGGCATCGCCCACGCTGACGCCGAGCTGTTCCGCGGCAACACCTACGCACTGATTGGCGAGTCGTCCCGGCAGGAAAATCCGCGGGTATCGGCCTTTGTAAGAATTCTGGAAAAGATCGGTGCCCGCCCGCTCTGGCTAGGTGCACCGCAGCATGACTACGCGGTTGGCCTGGCGTCGCATCTTCCGCAACTGGCGGCCGTCGCGCTCGCCGGCTTTCTCTACGACCGCCTCGACGAAAACGGCCTGCCCATCACCCTGGCCGGTCCTGGCCTTCGCGATTCGCTGCGCCTGGCGGGCAGCTCCTATGCGACCTGGCGCGACATTGTGCTCACCAATCACGCTGTTCTCTCCGCCGCGCTCGATCTATTCGCGCGCCGGCTCGACGATCTTCGCGAGCGGCTGGCCTCCCGCGAACTCGAAGCCGATTTTGACGCCGCCAATGAACTTTACAAGCTCCTCCGCAGCCTCTAACGCCTCCTCCTATCTTGCGATGTGGTTGGTACGTTGACGTCGGCGCTCGGCCATCGTAGCATCCGCTCGATTCTGCTCCTGCCTTGCAAAGGATGCCTATGAACAACGGAACTCCGCGCCGCGAATTTCTCGGCGCTTTCGCGGCGTTTTCGCTCTTCCCGCTCGAACAAGAGAAGCCGGACGTGATCCTCTACAATGGAAATATCCTCACCGTGAATGACCAGCAGCCGCACGCCGAAGCCGTGGCCGTTCGGCGAGACCGGTTTCTCGCCGTGGGTAGCAACTCGGACGTCCTGAATCTCTCGAGCGCGGCGTCCAAGAAAATCGACCTCGGCGGAAAAACCGTCACGCCGGGTTTTATCGACGCGCATTCGCATCCGGCGGAAGCCGGCCTGATGCACCTACGCATGGTGGATTGCGACTTGCGCTCGATTTCGGCGATTCAGGCCGCTTTGCGCGAGCGCGCCGCGAAAACTCCCGCGGGAGAATGGGTTCTCGGCTTCAAATACGACGATACGAAAACGCAAGAAGGCCGCCCGCTCACGGTTGCCGACCTGGACGCCGCGGTTCCCGATCACCCCGTGCACATCGAGCATCGCGGCGGTCACACCACGTATTCGAATTCTCTCGCCTTGCGAATGGCCGGCATCGACGAGAAGACTCCCGATCCGCCGGGCGGGAAGATTGACCGCGACCCGGCAACCGGAAAGCTCACCGGCCGCGTCGCCGAAAGCGCCAACGATTTCTTTGACAAAGCGATCCCGCGCCATTTCACGCGCGACGACCACCGCGAGGGCGTAAAACTCATCTCCAAAATGCTCGCCCGCACGGGGATCACTTCCGCCACGGAAGCCCAGGGCACGCCTACGGACCTTCTTGCGTATCAGGACGCGCACGAGTCGGGCGATTTACTCTATCGCGCCTACTGCTTTATCAATTTTCATTTTCTCGACGCCATGATCGCGGCGGGCAACCGCACCGGTCTTGGCGATGAATGGGTGCGCATTGGCGCGGTGAAATTGGTTTGCGATGGGTCGATCTCCGAACGTACCGCTCGCCTCTCGACGCCTTATGAAGGCCGTCCGAATGACTACGGCATTCTGGTGATGACCGAGGAAGAACTCTACACGCACGGCCGCAGGGCGCATCTGGCCGGCTGGCAGATTGGGACGCACGCGAACGGAGACGTGGCTATCGACAGCACGCTGCGCGTTTACGAGCGCCTGCAGAAAGAACATCCGCGACGCGATCCGAGGTTCCGCCTCGAACATTGCACGGTGGTCAATGATTCCTTGATTGCTCGTATCAAGGCTCTCGGCGCCATTCCCACGCCGTTTTCGACCTACGTCTATTACCACGGCGAGAAAATGCGCTTCTACGGCGCCGAGCGACTCAATCACATGTTTGCGCTCAGGAGTTTTATCGACGCGGATATCCGTCCGACCCAAGCCTCCGACTATCCGCCGGGAGAGTTCATTCCCATGATGGCGCTCCAATCGGAAGTCACGCGCACGGACATGAAAGGCAACGTCTGGGGACCAAAACAGCGCATCACTGTGGAAGAGGCGATTCGCGTCGGCACGCTGAATGGCGCTTACGCCTCTTACGAAGAAAATCTGAAAGGCTCGATTGAAGTCGGCAAACTTGCAGACCTGGTCGTTCTTGGCCGCGATCCGCTCAAAGAAAATCCTTCGACGCTCGTCACGATTCCCGTCGAGCGCACCATGGCAGGCGGCAGATGGACGTTCGAATCGTGACCGTACGCTGTTTTTTTTGTCCATGTCATGTCGACCGGCTAATCGCGGACGCCGCTATCCTGCCTTTGGCACCCAGATATCAACGCCTGAGGGGACATCGAACGTTGGTGGCATGATCCCAATGACGGTAAAGGCTTGTCCATTCAATCGCATGGTGGTGCCGATTATTCGCGGGTCCCCACGAAATCGCAGCTGCCAGAGACGGTGACTAACCATGACAACCTGCCGGCTGACCGAGCCGTATTCCTCAGGAAGGAAACCGCGGCCGAGCAGAGTCGGCATTTTCGCACTCTGAAAGAAGACGGGGGTAACTGACGCGCCGCGAACCTTCTGGGAGCTTCCGCTGTCCTGAAGCTCAAATGAGCCGACTTGATAACTGGTAGCCGGCGGACTAGGTGCATTCGCTTCGCGAGTTTGCACGCAGCCCGCAATTAAAATAGAGCACAAGACTCGAGCCACGGCCCAAGGCGCAGATGATTTCACGTTGTCCTCCAGAATTGGCCTGGTTGAAGGTGTACGGCAGGAAAGTTTCACCACGGTTACAGCAATAGTCTGACGCTCGGCGCTTGGCCGGGAATCGCAATCACGAATGGTCGGCAACGCTGCCCTGATCGGCGCAACGGAAGGGTTCCCCGTCATCCGCCCTCGATCAACGGCGGGGTCAGATCCGTTCTGAGTTTCCTCGACACTTGGCAACAACTACCGTGATGTCGTCCTGTTGCTCGGTAGGGCTGAACCGACGAACTTCATCAACAATCGAAGCCAGCATGGCCTGAGAATGTAGCTCACGGTGCTGCCAAAGAGCCTCGGCGAGCCGCTGTGCGCCGAACTCTTCTCCTCGATCGTTTGACGACTCGGTTATGCCATCGCTGTAGAGTACGGCCGACGGCGATTACGCGACGTTCTTCTTCGGCGAATATGCAATGAACGCAGATTGACTCCGGCTCCCTGGGAGCGGACGTAATTTTCTGGGCAACAGTCTGACACACGGGTTGTTTAGAGAACCGCTTCGGTACCGTTCGACGCGAACTGCCAAATGTCGACAGGGCCGACTCACGCCACTCCACCTTGGCTCGTTGAACTACGCTACAATCACAAGTTGACTTGGAAGGATCATTTGGTGTGGGCGCTGAACCGTGTCGTTAATCACGACTTGCGATGGACTCGGTGTTGCCTTCTCATCCTTGCTCTGCTTAGCCTGATTTCCATTGTGCTCAGCGCGTGCTGGGGCGGTGGTGACAAAGGCAGCGTGCCGGCGAAGGGCGCGAACCCTCCCGCGGCGGCGACGGCAACACCGGAAACAATGAGCGGCATTGCTCCCATTCTCCTGTTCAATGGAACCGGAACTTCGCCAAATGACGTCGCGGCCGTCGAAGCAATCCTGAACAACAACCACCTCGATTATTCGACCGCGAATTCTTTACAGTTGAACCAGAGCGGCGAATCACAAATCCAGGGATATCGCCTGCTGATTGTTCCCGGCGGAAATTTCGTTGACATCGGCAACAGCCTCACTTCGAACACAACCGCAAATATTCGCAATGCAGTACAGAACGGCTTGAATTACCTGGGAATCTGTGCGGGTGCTTTCTTTGCCGGGAATTCCCCCTACAACGGTTTGAATCTGACCTCAGGTGTGCGGTTCAGTTTCTACGCCGAGGAGAGTCGGGGGATCCGCAAGGCGGCGGTGTCGATTGCTGATGCCGGAGGCCGAACGCTCGATCAATACTGGGAGGACGGCCCGGAATTAACGGGCTGGGGTGCGGTTGTCGCCAAGTATCCCGATGAAACTCCCGCAGTCGTCGAAGGAACCTTCGGAAATGGGTGGGTCATCCTCAGCGGGGTTCACCCGGAGGCCCCGGCGGGTTGGCGGCAGGGAATGACCTTCAATACGCCAGTCAGCGTAAGCAATGCCTACGCGGGGACGCTTATTCACGCCGCACTGAATCGAACACCGCTATCTCATTATTGAGTCTGACCGCCTGCCCCAAGCTCAGCCGCCCTCACGGGTTCACGATGACCGGCGCTGCGTAGAGCAACTTCCGGGTCAGTCGGCATTACTGGCCAATCGTGATGCCCGCACCAAGGTTAACTCTTTCCGAATCTACATGTTGAAGGTGCGTGCACAGATTGGACCAGTAATGTCGAAAATTACCGGCCAAACTGTTTGATCCTAAGG
>Ga0182034_10001334_pt1 | contig 12106 bp, 16 predicted proteins | sample flu12Cox44000172_FD_125972 | JGI IMG/M metagenome (GOLD analysis project Ga0182034, IMG submission 125972) | Lab enrichment of tropical soil microbial communities from Luquillo Experimental Forest, Puerto Rico - flux4day.12C.oxic.44.000.172 | ecosystem: Environmental > Terrestrial > Soil >... | reverse complement strand
CGATCGCCATCATCATCTTGGCGGCCGTCCCGACAGAGCGGTCAGAATCGACGTGATTTCCCGAAGAGTGCTATCTACCGGGTCGCGAGGCGAGATTCGATCCGAGGCAGCGCGGCGACGAGCGTGTCGCCGACGATCTGAAGACTCCGCGCGCTCACGGCATCAAGCGTGTCGCCGGCTGTGTGCCAAGGCGGGTAGTCGAGGTCGATGATGTCAACCGACGGCACTCCGGCAGCCAGGAACGGCAGATGATCGTCCTCTACCCTGGTCGACTCCGACATGAACGCCGCGCCGCCGTTGACGCCTCTTGCCGCCGACCAGATCGCATCGGTGAGCCACGGCGTCGAGTTGGTCTCGCGGCGAATGGTCAGGTTGCGGTCGCCAATCATGTCGACGAGGATCATCGCTCTCGTCAATGCCAGCGAACCGTCCCTGCTTGCGGCCATGATGTAGTGCCGGCTGCCGTACGTGTTATCGGTGCCGCTCCAATCGGGCAGGCGCGCCTCCTCGCCATCGAGAAACAGCAGCTGGACAGCGAAGGCGTTCCTTCGAGCCTTCAGCACGCGGCCGAGCTCGAGCAGAAACGCCGCGCTCGACCCCCCGTCGCTTGCGCCGACGAACCTGAACTCCCTGTACAACTTGGTGTCGTAATGGCCGGCTATAATCAGCTGCTCCTTGCGCGCGCCCGGAATGGTGGCCATCACGTTGACCATCTTGACTTGATCGATTGGCGTCGGCTGGTCCCACGTCTGCTCGACGACAGGAATCCCAATGGCCGTCAATTGATCCTTGATGTACTTGCGCGTCTGGTCGATGGCCGGTGATCCCGATGGCCGGGGCCCGATGGCGACGATCTGCCGCAGGTGATCCCACGCCCGGCTCGAGTCGAAGGCCGGCACCGCCGATCCCTGAAACCCGAACACGGCCGCGGCGAGCTCAAACAGAAGCAGACAGCCGACAACAGGCAGAAAACCGGCCGACCGTACAGGCAGACTCATGATTTACCGACGCTGATCGCGCGGCACATAATCCCGTTTCGGAGGTCCTACGTAGACTTGCCGCGGCCGAGCGATCTTCTGCTCCGGATCCAGCAGCATCTCCTCCCACTGGGCGACCCACCCGGCAGTACGCGGAATCGCAAACAGCACGGGGAACATCTCGACTGGAAAGCCCATCGCCTGATAGATGAGGCCGGAATAGAAATCCACGTTGGGATAGAGCTTGCGGCTGACGAAGTATTCGTCCTCGAGCGCAATCCGCTCCAGCTCGAGGGCAATCTCGAGGAGCGGATTCTTGCCCGTCACCGTGAACACGAGATCGGCGATCCGTTTGATGGCCTTGGCGCGGGGGTCGTACGACTTGTAGACCCGGTGGCCAAAGCCCATGAGACGTTCCTTGCCTTCGCCTGACTTCACTTTCTTGATGAACTCGGGGACTTTGCTGACCGACCCGATCTCGCTGAGCATCCGGAGCACGGCTTCGTTCGCGCCGCCGTGCAGCGGCCCGTAGAGCGCGGCGGCCGCGCCGGCCAGCGCGCAGTACGGGTCAACGTGGGAGCTGCCGATGTTCCGCATGGTCGCCGTGCTGCAGTTCTGCTCGTGGTCCGCGTGGAGGATGAAGAGGACGTCGAGCGCGCGCTCGAGCACCGGGTTCGGCTGGTATTTGAGCTCCGTCATCTTGAAGAGCATGTTCAGGAAGTTCCCGGTGAAGCTCAAGTCATTGTCCGGATAGTTGTACCCTCGGCCGATGCTGTGCCGGAAGGCGTACGCGGCGATCCCCGGCACTTTGGCGATGAGTCGCCGCGTCTGAAGAATCCGCGAGTTGCGGTCGAAGATGTTCTTGGCGTCGGGGTTGAGCGTCGACAGCGCGCCCACGGTGCTGATGAAAATGCCCATGGGATGGGCGTCGTAGCGGAAGCCCTCCATGAACTTCTTGATGTTCTCGTGGAGCATCGTGTGCAGCGTGATCTCGCGCGTCCACGACTGCAGCTCGGCTTCCGTCGGCAGATTGCCGAACAAGATCAGATACGCTGTCTCGAGATAGTTGCTGTTCTCCGCGAGCTGCTCAATCGGGTAGCCGCGATAGAGCAGGACGCCTTTGTCGCCGTCGATGTAGGTGATGGCGCTCCGGCAATTGGCCGTGTTCAGGAACGCCGGGTCGTATGTCATCAACCCGAAATCGTCCGGGGCATTCCTGATTTGGCGCAGGTCCATCGCCCGAATCGTGCCGTCATAAATCGGCAGGTCGTATTTCTTGCCGGTGCGGTTGTCGACGATCGTCAGGCTCTCGCTCATAGGTCGTGAGGCTTCAGTCCTGGGGCGTGTCGTTCTCGGGCGTTTCAGGGCGTTTCATGGCGTCGTCGGCGACCCGATAGCTGCCATCGACCCAACGCGCCAGATCGAGCAGCTTGCAGCGCTCGCTGCAGAAGGGGCGCCAGTCCGGGTCGATCGGGCGCGCCCGGCAGCATACGCACATGGCCGGCGCTTCAGCCATCCGGCTATTTTATACCGGGGATTGCGTCTGATCGGTGACGGCTACCCGCTCTCGGAAGCGTGATGCCGGACGTCCCTGGCAGAGACCATGAAGATGACGTCCTCCGCGATGTTCGTCGCGTGGTCGCCAATGCGCTCCAGATGGCGCGAGATCAGGATCAGATCGAGGGCCGGTTCGATCGTCGCCGGATCCTGGAGCATATAGGTCAAGAGCTCGCGGAAGATCTGCGTCTTCAGCGCGTCGAGCGTATCGTCCTCGTTGAGCACGCCCTGCGCGAGATCGGTATCGCGGCGTACGAACGCGTCGAGCGCGTCCCGCAGCATGCGCTGGGCCACGGTAGCCATGCGAGGGATGTCGATAAGCCTCTTGACGGGCAGATGGCTCGAGTACTGACGCGCGGCCTCGGCGATGTTGATGGCGAGGTCGCCCACGCGCTCCAGGTCGGTGTTGATCTTGACGGCCGCGACGATAGCGCGAAGGTCGACGGCCATCGGCTGATAAAGCGCCAATAACGTGAAGCAGCGGCTGTCAATCTCGATGTGCAGCGCGTTGAGCGGCTCGTCGCTGACAAGCACCCGGTCGATCAGGTCGCGGTCCCGCTCGACGAGGCCCTTGACCGCCAGGCGTACCTGCTCCTCGGCCAGCCCGCCCATCTCGAGCAGCCTGGCCTTGAGCTGTTCCAGCTCCTCCTGGAAATGCCTGACGCCGTGCTCTGACGCCATCAGCCGAACCTTCCGGTGACGTAGTCCTCCGTCAGCTTCTGGGTCGGCGCCGTGAAGATCTTGTTGGTTCGATCGGACTCGATCAACTTGCCGAGCCAGAAAAAAGCGGTCACGTCGGACACGCGCGCAGCCTGCTGCATGTTGTGCGTGACGATGACTATGGTATAGCGGACCTTGAGCTGATAGATCAGTTCCTCGATCCGTTGCGTGGCGATCGGGTCGAGCGCGGACGCCGGCTCATCCATGAGAAGGATTTCGGGCTCCACCGCCAGCGCGCGCGCGATGCACAGGCGCTGCTGCTGCCCGCCGGAGAGGGCAAGCGCTGACGTGTGCAGCCTGTCCTTCACTTCCTCCCAGAGCGCGGCCGCCTTGAGGCTCGACTCGACGCGCCCGCCAAGCTCCTCGCGCGAGCGCGTCAGCCGATTGATTCGAAGACCGTAGGCGACGTTGTCGAAAATGGACTTCGGGAACGGGTTCGATTTCTGGAACACCATCCCCACGCGCCGGCGCAGATCGACGACATCGACCGAGGACGCGTAGATGTCGCGCCCGTCGATGCTGACCGAGCCTTCCACGCGCGCGCCGGGGACGATGTCGTTCATCCTGTTCAGTGAGCGGAGGAACGTCGATTTGCCGCACCCGGACGGCCCGATGAGTGCGGTGACCTCGTTCGGGCGGATCTTGAGATGAATCTGCTCCAGGACTCGGCGTGGGCCGTAGTAGAAGTTGAGCTGGTCGACGTCGATCTTCGCGGGCGCTTCGATGGTCTGATGGACTCCAGCGGGCGGAACGGAGGGCGTTACCGGCGGCTGTGGCCGCACTGGGGCCGTCGTGGACATTACGCCACGATAGCGAACGGGCCAGGCGCCAACATTTCGGCTGGGTAAAATGCTTGACAGCGGTGAGCAGTAAGCATACACTTACCGTTAGTGATTACTGACCGAGAAGATGCCACAAGGTACCACAACGCTCAGATGGATGCTCTGGGCGATCCCACCAGACGGGCGATTCTCGAACGGCTGCTCAATGGCCCCGTCGCCGTGGGTGAGTTGGCGCGCGACTTTCCTGTCAGCCGGCCGGCGATCTCCCAACACCTGAAGATCCTCAAGAACGCGCATCTCGTGCTCGATACGCCCGCGGGCACGAGGCGTCTTTACCAGGTCGATCCGGCCGGGATTGATACGCTTCGTCGGTATTTTGATCGCTTCTGGACGGAAGCTCTGACCGCGTTCAAGAAGGCCGCGGAACAACGGGGCAGCGATCGCGAGTAACGCCAGCAATCAGCAAGTCAGGCTCGAAACGCTGAGAGCCGCCAGCTGACCGCCATAAAGGAGACGCCGATGACGACAGTCGATTCCGTAAGCGTGACGCCGGTTCGCAAGAGCGTAACGGTGAAGGTGCCTGCCGAGAAGGCTTTCGACGTGTTTACGAACGGGTTCGATACGTGGTGGCCGCGGACTCACCATATCGGCAAGTCGCCCATGAAGAGGGCGGTTGTCGAGGGGAGAGTCGGAGGCCGCTGCTACACGGAGCAGGTCGACGGCACGGACTGCGATTGGGGCAGCGTGCTCGACTGGGAACCTCCCAAGCGCGTGCTGATTGCCTGGCAAATCACACCCGACTGGCAGTACGAGCCGGACCCCGCGAAAGCCAGCGAAGTCGAAATCACCTTCACACCGCAACCTGACGGATCGACCCGCGTCGACCTCGAGCATCGCCACTTCGAGCGTCACGGCGCAGGTGCCGCGGCTATGAAAGCCGGCGTCGACTCGGCGGGAGGATGGGGCAGCCTGCTCGAACTGTACGCGGAGGCGGCTCAGCGTTAGAAGGCCCTTGGTCCTTGGGGTCCTTGGTCGGTCCTCACGGACCAAGCACGGCGGAGATGCCGGCTCCATCGGTGTAGGATCGACACTTCTGAACAGGAGCCGGCATGACGACGACGCACAATCCCGTTACGGCGCCGCTTGTGATGATCTTCGACGTCAACAACGTCCTGATCACACGTGCACTCAACGGCCTGAGCGAGGACGAGCTGAGACGGCGTCCTTCGGATCATTCGAACTCGATGTTCTGGCTGCTCGGCCACATCGTCCACACTCGCGGCGGCCTGCTTCGGCTGTTGGGCGAGGACTATCGGACCGGCTGGGGCGACGTGTTTCGGCGGGGAGCGTCCGAGGTCGATCGCCAACAGTACCCGATGCTCTCCTCGATCGAGCAGGTGCGTGAGGACGTCATCGGCCGCGTGCGCGCGCGGCTCGCTTCGGTTGACGATGATCAGTTGTCGAAGCCCGCGCCTACATCACCGGCGCCGAACATCAAGACGGTTCGGGACCTGATCGCTTTTCTCGCCATGCACGAGGCCTACCACGTCGGTCAGCTTGGATTCATTCGAAAGCTGATGGGGCACTCGGCGATCGCGGGATGATTGCGCCCGGGGCGGGCGGCCCTCCTCGCCACCACGCGTTCCTTCGGCTTCCGGCTTTTTGCCAGGAACGAGCTCCATTCTCCCTCGATGGGGGGGCTGTGAGCTTGATCGTCCCGCCGCTTCGCTGCGACCTGCTTGCCGGGACGCCCGCGCAGGCGGGTGAAGCTGCTCGCCGTAGACTTGCGTCGACTCGATCCGCACCGGCTTGCCTGTCAGGCGCTCGAACGGGGCGGCATGGCGCGCCGCGGACCAGAGCTCGAGCTCCGCATCGCCGTTTGCGCGGACCTGAAGGAGGTCGTCGTCTCCGCGATCGTGCAGCTCGACGCCGTTGACGACCTGCGCGTGGCTGCGGTCGAGGCTCTCCGCGAGGCGGAGAATGGCGGCGAGCGTGCGGACGGTCCGCCGCGCGCCTCGGCTCAACTCGCCGAAGCCCTCATGCGTTCGCTTCGGTGTGGCTTGCCGATGATAGCGTGCGACAAGGGCGATCGCCTCGATCTCTTCCGGCTCGAACCCGCGCAGCTGACCATTCTTGATCAGGTAGTACGAATGCTTGTGGTGACGATCGTAACTGATGTGGACGCCAACGTCATGGAGGATTGATGCGTACTCGAGCCACTCCCGCTCGCGGTCGGTCAAGCCGTGAATCGCGCGCGTCTGGTCGAACAGGGCGACGCTCAGCCGCGCGACCTGCTGCGCGTGCTCCGGCCAGTAGTTGCAGCGCTCGGCCAGCTCGTAGACGCTTCGTCTCCGGACGTCGGGATATCGATCGGCCTGTGCGATTTCCTTCCGATGGCGTGCGATGTAGTCGAGGATCAGACCCTCTCGGAGGGACAGATCGCACAACGTAATGTCGGCGGCACCGAGTCGCCGCACGATCTCATCCAGCAGGATCGCGCCTGCGACAGCGAGATCCGCTCGGCGTGGCTCCAGTCCGGGCACGCGCAAGCGTTGCTCGAGGTTCAGCGACGCCAACTCCTTCCGCACGCGCCGCAGGTACTTGGCCGGAATCCGGCGATTCCGCAGCGTCGTGCCGGGCGGGCGGCCGCCGGCCGCCGCGACGACGGCGCCAAGGCTGAGAATCGTCCCTGACGTGCCGATCAAGCGGTCGAACCCGGCGCGGGCAATCTGATCCAGGTACCTCCCGATTTCGGCATCGATACGGCGCGTGAGCTTCCGTTCATCCTTGCCGTCGAGTGGGTCGCTCTTGACGAAACGCTCCGTGAGTCGAATGACGCCCAGCTTGAAACTGCGGCCGACGTCGACGGTCGTGCCCGACCCTCGCGTGACCTCGACGCTTCCGCCCCCGATATCGATGACGACGACGGTGTCACCGGGCAGGCTGACACCGTACACTGCCGCCTGGTGGATCAGGCGCGCTTCTTCCGTACCGGAAATGACTCGGGGGCGGATCCCAATCTGCTGAGTGATGGAGCGCAGGAATTCTCCGCCGTTTTCGGCCTCGCGTGTGGCGCTCGTCGCAACCGCGATCACTTCATCCACCTGATGGGACTCGGCAAGGCGACGGAACTTGGAGAGGACTTGAAGGGCCGCGTGCGTGGCCTCCGGCGTCAGGGCCCGGCCGTCGAGTCCGCCTGCGCCAAGGCGGACCATCTCCTTCTCCCGGTCGATGACGCCGAACGAGAAATCGGGCCGTATCTCCACTACTATCATGTGGATAGAGTTGGTGCCGATGTCGATGGCTGCTACCCGCATGTACTATAATGGCTCCTTTCCGGCTGTCTCCCGACGATGTCAGGATTCGTTCCTCGCTCCAACCTCCTCAAGCACTGTCTCGGCCGCTTCACTCGCGTTCTTTCCGGCGTGGAGAGCGGCGACGAACGGTCGCTCCACCGCGCCCGCGTCGCATCGCGGCGCCTGCGGGAGCTGGTACCCGTGCTTCAACTCGATTCGGAAGCGACGCACAAGCTGAGCCGCCGACTTCGAAAAGTGACGAAACGGCTCGGGACTGTTCGAGAGCTCGACGTGATGTTGGCGCTGGTCGACGAGCTGCAGGAGTCGCAACCCGTTCACCATGACGCCTTGAGACGTGTGAGGGCGGCCGTTGCCGAAGCGCGAGAGGACGCGAGGAAGCGTCTGTTGGATAACCTGCCCGCCGCCGAAATGAGGCGAACCGCCGGCAAGCTCAGCCGCGTGCTGGACGAGCTTCGTCTTGCTGAAGAGGCACGATCGATGCGGCGACATCCGGTTCATGCGAAAACAGCGGCGTGGGCGATCGACGCCCGAGTCACCAACCGCGCGACGCGGCTTGCTGCGGCCGTTCAGGAAGCCGGTGCCGTGTATTTGCCGGAGCGCTTGCACGTGGTGCGGATCGCAGGCAAGAAGCTGCGCTACGCACTCGAGTTGGCGATTGCAGCCGGTCGGAATGAGGAGAAGATGCCGGCTGCCGGAGTCTTGAAATCGCGTAAGTCGTCTCTTCGAACGCTGAAGCGCGTCCAGGAAACGCTCGGCCGGATGCACGACCTGCAAGTGCTGATCGACCATGTCAGAGAAACCCAAGCCTTGCTGACGCCGCCGAGCCAGACGGCGTGGCGCGAGCTCGACGCTCTCGTCATTGCGCTCGACGAATCGTGCCGCCGGCTGCACGCCAGATACGTCCGCGACCGCGCGCCCATCCAGACCATCATCGATCGCCTTCACGAGTCCCCCAGGGCGGTTTCGCGCGCGATCGTGCCGCCGGAGAGCCACACCGCCCTCGAGCGTCAAACCAAAGTGCGGCAGATGGGCCCGGAGCATCATGCGAGCGTCCGGCGAGCCAAATAGATGCCGGGTCCTTACGAGATTTATCTGATTCGACATGGTGTGGCCGAGGCGCGCGGCGACAGCTGGCCGGACGACACCAAGCGTCCGTTGACGCGGGATGGCATCTCGCGCATGGAGAAGGCGGCGCGTGGACTCGCGCGCCTCGAAATCGACTTCGACGTCATCCTGTCGAGTCCCCTCGTGCGCGCGCGGCAGACGGCGGACATTGTCTCGGCCCAGCTCGACGGTCATCCGCCCATCTTCAATACCGACGCGCTTGCCCCGGGCAGCGACCTCGGCGCGGTCGTCACGTCGCTCGAAAAGCATTCGCGGAAGAAGCGAATCGCGCTCGTCGGCCACGAGCCCGGTCTTGGCGAGCTGGTGGCCAGGCTCATCGGATCGCGCCACGCGATTGAGTTCAAGAAAGGCGCCGTCTGCCGGGTCGACCTCGACGAGATTCCTCCCGGCGGCCCGGGCGACCTGCGCTGGATGCTTCCTCCGAAGTTTCTCCGGGCGGTTCGAAAGTAGGTCGCGAACGGCCTTAAGCCCTGAGCCAATCCGGCTGCCACCGCTTCACGCGCAGCTTGATCTCCTTCGGCGAGCGAAGCCGCCCGTCGGAAATCTCGCGCACGAGCTCCGGAAGCTCTTCGTCTGCCGCGAACCTGAGGGCGACGAAGTGCGCGCGGCCAAGAGACGCGATTCGTCCTTGCATGTCGGGCGGCAACACCCGCATCAAGCGGAGCTGCATCTCGAGCCTGATGACACGGTCCTGTACGGTCACGGCCATCACGCGCGAGGACAGTCCCAGCGCGACAAGACCGAAGGCCACGATGGTCGACCAAACCGTGCTGGCGTTGGGAGTCACCCAGAGGTGCCAGACGCTGACGAGGAAGTTCCCGAACAGGATCGGCAGCGCGACGTAATGAAACAGAGGAAACACGCGGGTGTGGTTCTTGTAATTCTGTTCGCGATCGGCCATCGACATCCTCCCAGCTCAGCACTTTACAACCGCCAAGCTGCCGGAGGAAAGGGTCAATCGACGAACCGGTATCCCAGCCCGACGACCGTCTCAATCTGGCGCCCGGCTTCGCCAAGCTTGCCCCGAAGGCGGCCGACGTGCACGTCCACCGAACGGGTCTCCACCAGCCGTTCATATCCCCAGACGCGCTCGAGGAGCCGGTCTCGTGATACGACGCGATTCTTGTTCTGCACCAGGTATCGGAGGAGCTCGAATTCCCGTCGCGTCAGCCGAACGGGCTCTCCGTCGACCGTGATGGCGACCGCATCGAAGTCTGCCAGCAGGTGCTCGCCACGGTAGTTGGCCGGGCGGCGATCCTCGCCGTTCGTTCCGCGACGCAGCACCGCGCGGACGCGCGCCGACAGCTCGCGAAGGCTGAACGGCTTCGTGACGTAGTCGTCGGCGCCCTGGTCGAGGCCTGATACGCGATCGTCCTCGCTGGTCCGCGCTGTCAGCATGATGATCGGCACGCGGGGCACATCGTGCCGCGAGCGCAGAATCCGGCAGACTTCCACGCCGCTCACCACCGGGAGGTTGAGGTCCAGAATGATGAGATCCGGCGGTCGGTCCGTTACGGCCTTGAGCGCAGCATCACCGGATCCGACGATCTCGGCGTCGGCCTCTCCACCGCGCTCGAGCGTGTGTTTGATGAGCCCGGCGATGTCCTGCTCGTCTTCGACGATGAGGACACGATGTTTCGGCATCCCTGTATGTCAGGCTACCGGCTAGAAATTTCGCGGTTGTGTCCGAATTGTTAATTGTGGGTTACGAAACGACACCCGAGCAGATCGACTCTGTATGGACTATCCTCCACACTTGCGGCGCCACGATGATCATTGGTCCGATCCTCACCGCGCTCCAGCTGACGACGTTCACGCTCGGCTTTGATACGTCATGACCGCCGACCCGGACGTAACCTGCCGCACCCTCAACGAGATGGTGATCCACCTGTCGGGAATCGTCTCTCTCGAGCTCGTGCGGGCGGATCGTACGTGGCCATTTCACGTCAGCTCGGCCCACGTCGTGTGGAATTCGCCCCCGCACACGCCCAATCCGCCCGATTTGCCACACCTCACCGGCTGTGGAACCTGGCTTGTAGCTCCATAGCCGGCCGCCGCACCAGCGGCTTCCTTCAAGTCTCGTTATCGAAGGTGTCTCGGCACCGGCATCGAAGTGCGTTCCCAACTACTCGCGCCGAGACCCCCCGATAACGAGCGACTTATGATTACGGCGCGGAGGGAATACAGTGAGCCTCGGAAGGACGACGCCGATTCTGCGCATTTTCGATGAGGCGAGAGCTAGAGAGTTCTACGTGGATTTTCTCGGGTTTAAGGTCGACTGGGAACATCGGTTCGAACCTGGACTCCCCCTGTACGCTCAGGTCTCGCGCGAAGGCTGCGTCCTGCACCTGTCTGAGCACCACGGAGATGCCAGCCCGGGTGCCGCGATGCGGATCGAGTCAACGGATCTCGATGCATGCGGAGCTGGCCACGAAGAATTACAAGTATGCACACCCAGGGATCGAGCAGACGCCGTGGGGCACAAGAGACATGTCAGTCAAGGATCCTTTCGGCAATCGACTCACCTTCACGGATGGCGTTTCGAGCACCGCAGACCGCATCTGAAAACGCCGGTACAATCGTGGGCCCAGATCGCAGAAGGGGAGGCCGACCGGGACGATGCGTGCCTCGCCGGCAGAAGCGACGGCGGATCTAAGGGCGATTGAGAAAGGCGCTCGGTGCGCGATGAGAATGCTCGCCGTTGCCGTGGCGTTCTGCGCCGCGCTCGCCGCCCAGCCAGCCGCTGATCTCGATCAGCTGTTCCACGCGCGCCAGTGGTTCGAGCTGCGATCCGCGGTCACCGATCGTTCGCGCGCCTTGATGCGCGCGGCAGTGGCAACCGTGTTCAACGATCCAGAAACCGCTGAGCGCCTCCTGCTCAACGTCATCAAATCGGCGCCGGCGTCGAACGACGCGGACGAGGCGTACGGCATGCTTCTGCAGATCTACCTGTGGTCCGGACAATGCGGTCGCTGGGTGACGACGTACCGGCAGTGGGTGGCGGCCATTCCCAGTTCCGCGCGTGCTCGCGCCGAAGAAGGAGACGAAAAGGGTCTTGTCGGGCAGCCGGATCAGGTCAACAGTCGTCCGCGGTGCGCCGTTCTTCGACACGACTCCGGGGATTTGACGATTCCTGTGTCAGTCGACGGGACGGTCGACAGGTGCGCGGCCTCGCGAACCGAGGCGCTTTGTTCAAATCCTCTTCTTTCGTTCCGTCGAAGCCGACGCGTCGCTGCGCCGCGCTCAGGGAATTAAAGTCGACGTGCTCCACCGGCGCCACGACCTGGGTCTGAGCGTAGACGCGCGCCGCCGCGAACACCACGAGCCCACAAAACATTCCCGCCACGCGAATCCTCGACCTCACGTCGCTTCCTCCACTCCGTCCGACACTTCTTCGATTCCGACACGTGGTGTGCCCGTGCAATCGCGATACCGCCCGTTGCCCACGCGATCGCGAGGCTCAAATCGCGCGCGACGACCGACACACCCTTACGGCCCCCGTTACGAACTTACTTCAGAGGTAAGGTTCCACTCGCCACAACGAGCGAGCGTGGCGCCGCGGCGCACGGCAGGCCACTTGCTGCAGGACGTGTTACAGAGGAGATGAACAAACGATGCGAAACCTCAT
>Ga0182034_10001329_pt1 | contig 12116 bp, 8 predicted proteins | sample flu12Cox44000172_FD_125972 | JGI IMG/M metagenome (GOLD analysis project Ga0182034, IMG submission 125972) | Lab enrichment of tropical soil microbial communities from Luquillo Experimental Forest, Puerto Rico - flux4day.12C.oxic.44.000.172 | ecosystem: Environmental > Terrestrial > Soil >... | reverse complement strand
GCATCCACCAACGCTTCGCGGGCCTTCGGGTCGTCCCAGTCACACGGCGGCTTGCCCACGCCGGCGTAGTCATCGTCGCGGGTCAGCGCCGCGCGCACCACACACGCCAACGCCGGGTCCACCCGCTCGGCCACGGCGAGCACCTTGCGGATCGCCGCCCGCAGCTGAATCACCGTGTCCTGGGTGGCCACCGCATCAAACAACGGCGTGGAATCCAGGACCCGCCGCCGTCCCCGTAACAACCCCACCGCGCGTGCGGTGGTGTTGACATCGTCGAACAACCGCCGCGGCCCCGTGGAACCGCGTAGCCGGTTACGCATCCCGACCAGCACCGTGGGGTGAAACGACGGCGCATCCACCGTCAACCCCGCAGCCGCTTTCCAGCGCAGATCAAATGCCAACCGGTCGCAGGCCTCCCGATCAGAAAGTCCCTCATAGGCCTGCAACAGCATCACCGTGGCCACCACCCGTGCCGGCACCGTTGGGCGGCCCAACACCGAGCGCTTGAACAAGTCGGCGAAGTACTCCTCGCCGAACAGCACACCACCATGCTCAGCCAGCAGCCGATAAGTACTGCCTATCGGCAGCCGATCACCCACCAACAGCATCGCGTCATCGAATCGGCCCTGCCGGTTTTCCCGTCCCAACGCTACACACCGATTCTCCAGGCACACTCACACCAAACCCGCCCAGGCACGCCGAAACCCCGGCCGCAAAATCAGCGCCGTCCTATACGGCCAAAATAGGGCCACTTTCACGAACGGGTGGCTCCAGATAGCCCAATTCAGGCGCTCCTTGCGTAGTCTCGACGACACGCATCCAACATTGTGGGTTTCCAGAATTCAACAAGGTCAGCGTAATGCCTTGCGATTTGTAATACGATTATGCGGTTCGCTCGGCTTTTGCAATCCTCGAGTCTGAATTTCGACAAAAAGAAAGGGAACACGACGGCTATACGAATCCAGTGAGGACCTGGTTTTGTTTTTTGACAGAAATTCATCCCATACGTACTAGAGGCGCAGAAATTCATCCCATACGTACTAAAGGCGCCTGATTTACAAACTGGAAGACGGCGCCCCGGCACTCTAAGGACGCCCATGACCGTAGCTTCGCTCGATGCCCTGAATGTCGACGGATTCCGTCTCCGGCAACCCCTCAGCTGGCGCGATCCCGACATCGACTGCACGTTGGTGATTTCGCAGCCCTCGACCGACAGTGACTTGTGGGCGCAGTACTCGGTTGGCGCGCATCGCAGCTATACCAAGCATGGTGTCGAGTGTGCTCTCGACTCCGATGCCCTGCGTAGCGGAGCCGACACCATTATGTTCTTCGCCGTGATCGATGACGCCGGACGGATGGTGGCCGGTGTCCGGGCCAAGGGACCGCTGCAGTCGGCCGACGACTCGCATGCGGTCGTTGAGTGGGAGGGGCAACCCGGACAAAAGGCTGTCCGCAATATGATCAACGACCGGGTGCCGTTCGGCATCCTGGAGATGAAGTCGGCGTGGGCAATCGACGATCCGGATCGGAATCGTTGCCTTACTCAGGCTGTGGCCCGCAGCGCTTTCCACATGATGGCTCTGCTCGAGATCCAGTTTTGCATGGCCACAGCCGCCGCATACGCCCTGAACCGGTGGCGCTCGTCTGGAGGGGTGGTGGCAGCCATTCCTGCGACGCCCTATCCCGATGAACGCTACCAAACCAAGATGATGTGGTGGAACCGAAGCGATTTCGTCAGGTATGCACAACCCGAGCAGGTTGCCAAGATCCTCATGGAGACAACGCATCTGACCCAAGAGTTTTATCGCCGGTGTGAGACCGAAGACCTTCTAGTCGGTGGAGCGTGATTGCGCGTCACGGCCACGCCCGTCGGCCGGGTGCTGGCTGTTCTGTCGGCGTGTGAACGCCGACTTGTGGGATTCAGCACCGCATCGCGGTTCTACGCTATCGACGAATCGTCACGTGGCGCATCTCCCATGGTGGAAAAGTCCATTGGTATGATGCGCCGTGCGAGCAGCGACTCCATTGCAGCGCTATCTAGCGGGCGGGACAGCAGAAAGCCCTGCGCCCGCTGGCATCCCAAATGAAGCAGTGCCCTGGCCGCGGTGGCAGTCTCAACGCCCTCGGCGACGACCTCGAGTTCCAAAGCGTGCGCTAAATCGACGATAGCCTGCACGATCGCCAGATCGCGGGTGCTGGTGCCGAGATCGCGGACAAATGCCCTGTCGATCTTGATTGTGTCGACCGGAAGAGACTTCAGATATGTCAAAGCACTGTAGCCAGTGCCGAAGTCGTCGATCGCGATCCCCACACCGATGTCCTTGAGTCGGGCAAGCGTTCGGCGCGTGGTGTCAATCTCTTGGACCACGACTCGTTCGGTGATCTCCAGACATACTGCGCCGGGATCGATAGCGAACTCATCAAGGGTTGCGGCGACCGTGCCGACAATATTGTTCGCGACGAGCTGCATTGGCGATACGTTGACCCGTAGCACAGCATCGCGCCCCACGCCGCGTGACCGCCACAGTCCGAACTGCGCACAGGCCGAGCGCATTACCAGACGGCCAAGCTTCCCCGCCAGATTGATCGATTCGACCACCCCGATGAAGGAGTCCGGCATCAGCAGCCCTCGAGTTGGGTGTTGCCAACGGACGAGCGCCTCGGTCCCGAGGATCTCGCCGGTGTCCATGCCAAACTCCGGCAGATAATGCAGCACCAGGGCGCTGTTCTCGCTGTTGGTGGCCCCTTCCAGGTCCAGTTCGATGTCGTTGCGGATCGTTTCCCGTTCGGACATCTCCACGCTGAAAGCTGTGACTTTGGCCCCGCCGGAACCCTTGGCCGACCGAGCGGCTTGATCGGCGCGACGCAGAAGCTCCGAAGTGCCATGGCGTCCCGGTACGCCGGTCGCGACACCGACACTGACCGAACGGCTGAGCCTCTCACCGTCGATAACGACCTGCTTCTCAACTTTCTCCTGCAGCCGATGAGCGAACGCCACGGCGCTTTCGATGTTCATTGGTGCGGACGGTACGACGACAAACTCGTCACCGCCAAGCCGGGCGGTGACCGACGAAACGTCTGCGGCCTCGCGTAGGAGCTCGGCGAAGCCGCTAATGAACCGGTCGCCGGCATCCTGACCGAGGTGCTCGTTGACGACCTTGAAACGGTCCAGATCGAAGAACAATACGGCGACTTGGCCCGGCTGACCCCCCGCCAAGCGTTCGTCGAGGTGGGCGATCAGCGCCCTGCGGTTCAGCAGGCCGGTGAGGTCATCGTGGTCAGCCAGGTAGCGGACTCGCTCTTCGGCGACGATGCGGGCCTGCAGCTGAGCGAATAATGTGGCGATCGCCTGCAGCGCATTCAGCTCCTCCGGTAGCCATTCCCGGTCACCGAACTTGACGAAGCCGAGGGTGCCGGTGGTGAGATCACCGGAAAGTAGTGGAACGGCCGCAAGGGAAGTCTCAGGAACCCCCGTTCCCTCCTCGATATAGTTTTGATAATCGGCGTTCGCGGCCTCGGGACGCAAGACGTAGGGCTCCTTGTGGTTTTCGATCAGCGCGAAGACGGAGTCGGCGTCGGCGAAATACACCACACCGATCGGGTCTGGGTCGGGGACGTTGGCGCGTGGCGGCCATTCAGCGACTAGCACTGTTGCGTGGATGGTGTGGTCGTTGTGGCGCAGAAAGCCGAAATCTACGCCAAAGTGGCTGACCAAATCGCGGAGCACGTGTTGACTGATCGCCGCGGCATTGCCCGCGGTGGCCGCCATCAACTGGGCGGCCGCCGCCGTTACCAGATCGTCTAGCGAGCCCGACATTCTTACATCCATACGGTAGTTGGTGCTGACCCTACAGCAAACAGATCCGATCGAGATTGCGACGGCTCCGCACCGACGCCGGGCCGCTTTCAGCCAATCGCAGCACCAGGACGGGGAAGTTGTCGGCCGTCACGCGGACGAGTCGCCGGAACTCTAGTTGCAGCTTCCGCAGTTCGTCGGTGAAGGGCGTCGACAACTCGGTGAGATCTTCGGCATCGTGGGCGTACAAGAAGACCGGTGAGACGGGTTGGACAGCCAACCCGCGCTGCTGGGCGGCAATCCATACCGCCTCGGCGGCAGATCCGCCGCGCGCGTAGTCGGTCAAGGTTCCCCCCGCAACCGAAATTACGGCCAAGGCGGAGCTCGCCGACACGCGACGCCAAGTGTCCTCGCCCAAGGCGGTACCAGCATTCCACTCGGCCAGATGCGCCATCACGTCCGGGCGCCGCAAGACGTCGAGCAGGGCGAGATCGCCGGGGTCGAGCTCGAGGCTGCGCACGTCGATACCGGTGTCGGGACACGGATCACCGGGCCAGCGCAGCTCACAAATCATCTCGGCGTGCAGTCCCGGCGTCAGATAGCGGGTACGATCAGCGGCAGCGAGAATCATTGCAGCCCGGGCGATCTCGTCCCGTTCGCTCACGAAGTGCAGCCGCGCGCCCTCCCGCTCGGCGATGGTGCGCAGCAGTTCGATCGCATCGGCGGCGATCTGGCGGGGCTTTCCGATTTGGCGGTTGGTCTCCCGCGCCAGCATTGGCCGGTAGAGCCCGGCGAGGTCAGGGTCACCCCCATCGTGCAGATGCACCGTCGCTTGCAATGGCGCGCCATGAACGCCCTCGAGCAGGGTCACCGGCCCCAACACCCGTTGGCTGGCGGCGGCCACTTTGGCGTTGAAGAGGGCCGCTCCGAGCGCGACTGCGCTGGCGCGGAATCCGACGTCAAGCGTCGATGTGTGCTCGGGCGCAAGCCGGATGGTGATGACATCGGAGCCGGCTTCCACATACCAGGGTTGCGCATTGCTGGCAGAGGGCGCGCGAATAGCGGCTGCCGCAATGACGCCGGACACGCCCGGCAGGGCGGGATCGGAATAGTCGGCCGGCGGTGGGGAGCGATGCGTGGCCATCTGCGGTTCGCCGAGTTGGTTGAGCGCCCAGCCGACGTCGACGCGGGTCCGACCCGACGGCAGGTTTTCACCCAATCCGAGTCTGCGCACTGCCTCGGCAATCGCGGTCGCTCCCAATAGAACGTCACTTGACGCCTGCGGCCAGGTCGACAGCGTGCGGTCGATTTCGACGGCGGACGCCAAGACGCGGGGTGACAAGTGCTCGGCTTCGAGGAAACGCAGTATGTGGGGAACCTTTTCGCGACTACTCATGCCGTGCAGCCGCGCGAAATCCAAGTCGCCGAGGAGACCGTGCAAAATCGGACGCTGCGGCTCAAGATCGAAACGTTCCACGTCCAGCAGGCCTCGGTCGCTCGTGGCCATCAGCACCGGCATCCGACGGGCACGGGCGCCTGCCCGCAGGCTGGCCTTCATGTCCAACGAATCACACTCTTCGACAACGACGTCCAGCCCGTCGAGGAACTCGTCGACGGTGTTGACTGTCAGCCCGACGTCCAGAACCCGGACGGGGAGGTATGGATCGAGTTCGGCGATTCTGCGGGCAGCCACCTCAGCCTTGTTCAGCCCGAGGTCGAGTACGGTCGCCGGCACCCGGTTGAGATTGGACAGCTCAATCCGATCGAAATCCGCCAGCCGAAGCTCGCCGCACATGCCCTGTGCGGCCAAAGTGTGCGCGATGATATGCCCGACACTCAAACCGGCAACACCGATGCGCAGGGCGCCGAGCCGGGTCTGCTCCTCGGCGGTGATCATGTTCCTGTTGCGATCCAACCGGACCGCTCGAAACGCCCGGGGGCCCAGCACCGCCACGGCGGCCCTCCGCCAGGTGTAGTACGCCCATCGGCCGGGTTCGGCAACCAGCTCCGGATCGGGTGGCGGCCGAAGCCTCCGCAGTTCCTCGAGTTGTTGCCCGCGATGATCGATGAATTCGATGACGGGATCGGCGCGCAGCTGTTCCAAGACCGCATTGTCTGTTGGGTCGGCGGGATCGAGAACTTGAGCGTTGTAGGAAGTTATGGTCATTCTCCTCGCTGGTCAGCCGTGCCAACGAACGCGTGCGCGGGTCGGACCGCCTTGGCGCGGCCCGGAACTGAATCTGGCGACCAGCAACGACAGCACCGGCTCAGACCAGCGCTCTAGACAGAAGGACATTAGCTCCACCGAATTTCCAAATGTCAAGTGCCCGCCGTTGGTTGCGACGGCTCGTCCGGCCGCGGCGGTCCGCGCCCGCTTTCAGCGCCGAGTGTCGAGATTTTCAGCAACATCGTAAAGGTCGGCGTGGATTTCCGCCCCTCGGCTCCATGAAGGTCAAGATCCGAAACATTGGCTCGGTCCGGGGCTTACGCTATTGAGTTGTTAGACCGTTAGCGGGGGTTGGGAGGTGTCGATGCCGCAACCCGTTATGCCCGCGCGACTGACTGCGGGGTCACTTGGCTGTACCGGCGTCGACGATCGGTGATGGATGCGGACCGTTTTACGCCGCCGCCGAGGCCACCCTGCCGCACACCGCAATTATCGAGCGCTGAGGTATTGATGGCGAACGAGGACGCGCGCCGGTTGCGGCAGCTGATCGACAGCGTTCCCGCGATGGTCAGCTATTGGGATCGCGGGTTGTGCAACGTGGTCGCCAACGAAGCCTTCATCGAGTTTTTCGGCAAGACACCCGCGGAGATCCGCGGTCGCCACCTCCGTGAGGTTCTCGGAGAGGATTTGTTCGGGCTCAGCCACGATCACATTAAGGGGGTGCTTGCCGGCGCGACGCAGGTGTTCGAGCACACTCTCACCGATCGGCACGGCGGCACTCGGCACGTCGAGACGAACTACATCCCTAACATCGTCAGAGGTGAGATTGACGGGTTTTATGTTCAGGTCACGGATGTGACGGCACGCGTTGAGGCCGAACGCGCCCGTGACGACGCCGTGCGGCTGTTGCGGATCAGCATGGAAAACGCACCGATTGGTCAAGCCATCGTGGACATGTCGCTGCATGCGTTGTACGCGAATCCGACGATGTGCGCGATGTTCGGCTACACCGTGGCCGAGCTGAACGGCGTGAGCCTCCGCGAATTCGTCCACCCCGACGACATCGCGACCGCTGAGGCAGACTTCGACGTGCTCAAGAATTGTCCACTCTCACACGTCGTATCGGAACTCAAACTTTTCCGGCGCGATGGAACAACTATCTGGGTGCAACGTAACGCGGTGATGGTGCCGGGCGCGCACGGCTCCGCCGACATCATCATTGGGCAGTTCCAGGACATCACCGCGCGCAAGCAGGCCGAAGCTGAACTCGCGCGGCAGCTAGTGACGGACGTGCTCACAGGACTAGGTAATCGAAAGGCCTTCCTCGACTCTGTCCGCAGTCAGCGCGAAGTCGAACCCGCATCGCCCGTCGGCGTCGTGTTCATCGATCTCGACGGGTTCAAACGGATTAACGACACTTACGGGCACGACGTCGGCGATGCCGTCCTCATCGAAGTTGCTCAGCGCATCGCGCAGATCGTGGTCAAGACCGACTCGGTCTATCGCCTCGGCGGAGACGAGTTCGTCGTTCTGTGCACCAAGGCCGAAACGCAGGAGCGCGTTGCCACGCTCGCGAACCGGCTTCGCAGTGCATTAACCGGGACTTACGACACCGGAGCGACACCGCTCACCTTAAGCGCGTCGGTCGGCTCAACATGGGGTCCGACCGACGACATTCAGCAGCTCCTGCGTGACGCGGACGCCCACATGTATCGACACAAAGCCTGCCGCCGAAGCACTTTGGGCAGCGCCGCGGTCGGCGATAGATCAAACCTGCCATAACAGGCAGTCCAATCGCATGGCCGGCTTCTGAGCTGCGGTGGGGCGGCCGGAATCCTTAGTTCGTGGGATCCAACTATTGCGGTTTATGTGTACGTGTCAGCAAACAACGCTTGCTCTTTGGAAGCCGAGCGCGCGAGCGCAGACGTTGTCACATCTAGGTCCAAGTTGGGGGAGTCGGCAGGGGACAGCCCAGGACGGTTTCGGCTGGTCCAACTGCTTCGGGATTCCTTGTGAGACAGCATTATTCAGTCAATGTCCGACTGGGGGTCAAGTGGTCGCAGGTTAATCCTGTCAGCCCGACCACTGTCAGCCCGACCAGTATCACTGCAGCTAGAAGGCATTTCAGCGGCGCGCGAACCGCTTCGAATTGATATCCACCAGGGGTATGTACGGCAATAGATACGGCAACCCGACAAGTCATAATCTCAGCGTCCCGCTCAGGTGTTCGACCGCGGCGCGAGAGCCCGACGGCGGCAAAGCATTCCGCAGCCGCCTGCGCCGAGCTGACCGCACAACGTAAGGTTTGCGACCATACCGTGAATTCACTTGAGTCGACTCTTACATACTCGACGATTGTATAATACGATATACCAGACTTGTAGTCCTGTATAAGCTTCCATACACCTGGGATGACACCGCGATCTGCGGCACATGCCCGCAGTGGTCGGTGCCATCCGGCGGCACGGGCGCGTGCCACGTCGACGTGTTCCGGGCACCGTGCGGTGTCTGGCACGCCTAACCCGAACTTAAGGACGTGACCACCGATGAACACACACCCCAACCAACGCCACCGCTACGGCGACTGGCGGGACATGACCGTAGAAGAACTGCGCGACCGGGTGCACCTCCAAGTCACGTCATGGTGGCGCCACGTGACACTGATGGACCTATACGACGACCCGCTCCGTCCCGAGCGAAAGCGGCGCCAACCCGGCCTTGGACACCCGCCGACAGTCGGCCGCCGCGCCGTGGTGTGGCGGTGAAGATGGCGCCGTTGTTGGTGAGCACCGTGGCCGGGGTGCCCGAGCGGGTGAAGGCGGCCAGGAACGTGTCCATCACGTCTGGGCCGGTCATGGTGGGTCGAGCGAGGCTGGCCAGGGCGAGACGGGAGTGGTCATCGAGCAGGTTGAGGATCTCAGTCTCGGTGCCGTCGGCGAGTTCGTTGGATTGGGCGGCGGTGAAGCGTTTCCAGGCTGATCGGGGGCGTTTGTGGGGTTGGGGTGTGATGAAGCCGCGTCGGGCCAGGATGCGCCAGATCGTGGATAGGGCAGGGACTTTCGTGACTTCGGGGTCGCGGGCGAGGTGCTCGGCGATGGTGGCCGCACCCGCGTCGTAGCCCACTTTGTCCAGGGTTTTGCGTAGCCGCACGATCTTGTCTTCCAGCGCGGCGCTGATGGCGCGGGCGTTGGTATGCGGGCGCCGTAAGTGCTGGAAGGCTGCGGGGCCCGTCGGTCTTGTAGCGGGTGGCCAGCTGGTGTACCCGACATAGTTGACACCCTCACCATGTGGGAGGTCAGCCATGTCGAAGGCACAGCTTGTGATCACCGCCGTCGTGCTCGAAGGGCTCCCCCTGATGAGGCAACCGCGAACAGAATCGCCACCGACGAGATCCACCAGATGCGAGCAGAAAAGCGCGCACGCCGCTGGATCTCTGCGCACTGACGCGGCATGCTCCCTGTCGTTGCCGATGCCAATGTCTTAGTTTCAGCAGCGATCTCGCCTCGAGGACCCTCTGCGCAAATAGTGCAGCTGGCCCAGCAGGGCGATATCACGTTGTGGGTGCGCGAAAAGCTCATCGATGAGGTTGCCGACGTTCTTGCGAGAGACCATCTGCAGAAATACATCTCCCCAGACGAGGTGAGCGACTACGTCGACGCGATCACGTTGCTTGCGAATTGGGTGGACGACCGTCCCGAGATCGAGATACCCAATGTCTGCCCCGACCCAGACGACAATTACCTCATCGTGCTCAACCAAGACGCTGACGCCCACATGCTGATATCTGGCGATAAGGACGTACGCAGCGTGCAAAACGCCAACCTGTACGACAAGCGCAGGATTTCATTCGTGGTGCAGACAAGCCGCGCAGGCAAGTGATGAGCGCCCGGATTTTGAGACAACAATTGAGACGCCGCGACCAGGGCGAATCGACGATGGCGCCCGAAGGCTGAAGCCGTCGCATATGTGGTATTACGAGACGCCGAAACACTGGCAGCCGGTAGCGCCGACGGAGGGTCCGCACTCCGTTGGCAGGGCCTGAATCCGAACTTTCGGTACCTCGGGGGCTCTGCGCCCCGAAGGTTCGCCGACGACAAATCTGACGACAACGCTGACGACAGTTGCACCCACACCTACGGCCACACCTGCCCGAAAGCAGGCGTATCGTGCCTGGTCAGACCTTCCGCCCAGTACTGGCAGTGTGGGGGTCAGGGGTTCGAATCCCCTTAGCTCCACGAAAAGAAACCCGCTCCGACCATTGGTTGAGGCGGGTTGCTTGGTTTGCGGGCGGAGTCAGGCGGCGGGCCGATTGTCCTAACTCTGTCCTACCACTGACGAGAAAACCGCCGACGCGGCGGTCAGCCGGTCGTCGGTCACGCGCCCGTAGTCGGCCTGAGTCATGCGCTCGGTGTGGCCGTGCCAGGCGGCGACTACGTCGGCGGCGATACCGGCCGCGCGCATCCGAGAGATTTGGAGTGCCGCAGCTTTCCGAGCGTGATCGCCTTGAGCCCGGCGGCGTTGCGCTGGTCGGCGAACTCGCGGCTGTAGTCGCGCACCGGCAGCGGTGTGCCGTCGGCACGCGACAGCAACAGGTCAGTGTCGGCGAGCGGTCGGCCCACGGCCAGTCGCTCGCGCAAGTGAACCGCGCGCACCGCCTTGAGCATCGCCAGCTCGCGCGGCGGTACCGGCAGATCGCGGGCGCTGCGGTCGGTCTTGGTCGGCACGATCATATCGCGCCCGTTGACGTCGACGCGGGCCTGCCGGATGCGCAGCGCGCCGGTCTCCAGGTCGATACGGCGGACATTGTTGACCGGCGTGGCACGATACTGACGTGGTAGAGACCGGACATGGTGGCGGTGCACTGACTGCGGCGGGACTGTCGTGCGGGTCGTGCGGCACGAAGCTGCCGCCGGACTCCCGGTTCTGCAACAAGTGCGGCGCGCCAATTACGCCGGCCGCTGCACCGGCGGAGTACAAGCAGGTGACCGTGCTGTTCGCCGACGTAGTGCACTCAATGGACATCGCAGCGGCGGTCGGTGCGGAGCGGCTGCGCGACATCATGGTCGGTCTCGCCGACCGTTGCGCCGCTGTTGTGCAGCGGTATGGCGGCACGGTGGGTGGGTTCACCGGTGACGGGGTGATGGCGGTGTTCGGCGCGCCGGTGGCGTTGGAGGACCACGCTCTTCGAGCGTGCCTAGCCGCATTCGGTGTTCAAGAGGAGGCCAAGCAGCTCGCCGTTGAAGTCGAAGGCCGCGACGGTGTCGAGCTTCGGTTACGGGTGGGCCTGAACTCGGGTCAGGTGATCGCCGGTGAGATCGGCTCGGGACCGTTCGGGTACACCGCCATTGGTGAGCAAGTCGGCATAGCTCAACGGATGGAGTCGGTGGCACCGGCGGGTGGGGTGATGCTCAGCGAGTCCACCGCCCGGCTGGTTGAGAGTGCTGCTGCGCTCGGAGACACCGAGCTGGTGCGGATCAAAGGCAAGGACACCCCGGTGCGTGCGCGCCGACTGTTGGGTATGGGCGATGGGCACCGCGCTGTCGGGCGTGCTGAGTCCAATCTTGTGGGCCGGCAATGGGAGATGGCCGGTGTCGAGGCTTTGTTGGACCGTGCCATCGACGGGCACGGTGCGGTGGTGGGCGTTGTGGGTTTGCCGGGCATCGGTAAGAGCCGTCTTGTGCGCGAGGTTACGGCGACGGCGGCCTGCCGTGGCGTAGAGGTGTTCGCCACCTTCTGTGAGTCGCACACCAGCCAGGTTCCGTTTCATGCTGTCGCGCGGCTGCTCCGGGCTTCGTTCGGCGTCGACGGTCTTGACGGGCAGACCGCTCGTGATCGAGTGCGCGATCGGGTTCCCGACGCAGACCCTGAGGACGTGCTTCTGCTCGATGACCTACTCGGCATCGCCGACCCGAATATCCCTTTACCCGCAATCGATCCCGACGCGCGTCGGCGACGGTTGACAGAGCTGCTGAATGCCGCTTCGTTGGCCCGCAACGCACCCACGGTCTACGTTGTTGAGGACGCCCATTGGATCGACGAGGTCAGCGAGTCGATGCTGGCCGACTTCGTCACGGTGGTCCCGCAGACGCCCTCGCTGGTGCTGGTCACCTACCGTCCCGAATACCAAGGCGTTTTGAGCAGGGTGGCTGGTGC
>Ga0182034_10001316_pt1 | contig 12168 bp, 13 predicted proteins | sample flu12Cox44000172_FD_125972 | JGI IMG/M metagenome (GOLD analysis project Ga0182034, IMG submission 125972) | Lab enrichment of tropical soil microbial communities from Luquillo Experimental Forest, Puerto Rico - flux4day.12C.oxic.44.000.172 | ecosystem: Environmental > Terrestrial > Soil >... | reverse complement strand
TCCCAAGGGGAGAGGGGGAACCGCGCAGCGGCGGGTGAGGGGGCCACGTTGCTGGCGCAGGTGGAGTGGACGCCCGAGGCGGCGCAGATGATCCAGTCCGGCCAGTATCGCTTCTTCTCCCCGGCAATTGACTGGAGCTTTCCCGACAAGGAAACCGGCGAATCGCAGGGAGCAACACTCACGAGCGGCGCGCTCACCAATCATCCGTTTTTGGAAGAGCTGCCGCCCATCACCTTAACCGAATCAGGCGTCGTGCTCGCCGATGTTTCCACCGGCTATCTCGACGCGCCAGTGAGTAGCGCGGACCGCGATGTTCGGTCCGCGGCGGTCAAATCAAAAACCGCGGACGCAAAAGCGGTGTCCGCGCTACGTAGTAATGGAGGAAAAATGGGAAGTAAAACACTATCAATCAAACCGATCACCGACGCCAAGAAATTCGACGGCGACGACTTCGAAGGCGCGCAGGGGCATCACGGCATCTTCGACGGCGATGAGTACATGGGCCACGTTCATGCCGACGATATGAAGGATCACGTCAAGTCGTGCATGGAGGACGGCTTCGGCGACATGGATGACCTGGCCGGCGTCGCCGATAAAGACGGCAAGGCGAAAGGCCAGGCCGGGATCAAGGGCCATCAGGAGCCCGACGCGGATGATATGTCGGAGCTGCTGCGCGATTCCGGCTTCAAGGGTAGCGCGGACGCCGATGTTGCGTCCGCGGTTCGTTCCGGTCTGAAACTCGCCGCCACGCACCAACTCATCGAGGCTCGCGAGGCCTCACGCAACCTCCTGCTCGCTGAATGCGTAAAACCCGCGGACCCGAAGACGGGGTCCGCGCTACTCGACACTGAGAAGGCGAAGCAGCTGCTGCGCGACGAAAAGATCAGCGCCGCCGATCTGCTCGATGCTATCGAGGCGAAGGGCATGATCGATGACGCAGTGACGAAGGGCAAAGTCCTGCCCAAGGATCGCGCCTTCTTCTTCGAGATCGCCTTCAACAATCCGAAGAAGTTCACCGACTACATCGCCGGTGCCGTCCCTGTGGTCGCCTTCGGCTCAGTCGGCCTCGGCTCGACAGAGCAGATGCCGGTCGACCAGGAAGTGGATGTCGAAACAAAGCGGCTGATGAGCGAGAAGAAGATCGGCTACGGCAGGGCGATGAAGGAACTCTTTAAGTCGAACCCGGCGCTCGAGCAGCGGTACCGCGAAGCGCATCGGGCGCAGCCAAAGGAAGATCGCGAAATCGTGCAGTAACAACCCTCACCCGGCCTTCGGCCACCCTCTCCCGTTGGGAGAGGGGCAGGGGGTGAGGGTGGGAATCGCATTGGAGGAAAAATGGCAGGAATTAATGGATTGGCACTTGGCTTCCGAGCGGATGCCAATGTCCGCATCAACAAGTTCGTGGCGATGGTTAAATCCACCGTCAACCCCTCGACGCAGAATCAGATCTACGCCAAAGTTCCCACCGGCTCGAACGCGGCCGGGTTCCTCGGCGTGCTGGTGGATCACTTCGTTGAGCCGAACTACTTCGTCCCCGAAGGCACCGTCTCGACCACCGTCACCGGCACCACGCCCACTCTGTACAACCTGCAGGGTAAGGGCATGACGCTGCAGGTTAACGGCGTGGCGCGCGGTATCTGCGCGAGCGCCGTTAACCAGGGAGATCTGCTGATCATCGCCGACTCCTCGGGGCGGCTGATGACGAATAACGTCGCCGTGGGCACGCAGGCGAACATCGTCGGCATCGCCCAGAACACCACCGGCGCGGCTGAAGATATCGTCCAGTTTCTGATTCAGCCCTTTGCGCTAACGTAATCGAGTTTGATGACGCTGTCCCGACCCTGGTCGGGTGGATCGCTCGGAGTTGGCACGCCAAGGTCCCTCCGAGCGTGAGCGTTAGAACTCCATCCCGCAATGCGGGGCTGGAGGCCTGGCAAGAGCAAAAGAATGGCTGATATTAGTCTGCAGTACCTCGACCAGCCGCTCAACAATGTAAGCGTCGGCTACAAGAACGACGACTTCTTCGGCGAGCGGATCTTCCCCATCGTCCCGGTGAAAAAGCAGTCGGGCCGCTACTGGATCTTTGCCAAGGAGAAGTTTCGTCAGTATGAAACCATCCGTCACGCGAAGGCTGAAGCGCGCGAGATTGCTCCCTGGACGCTCTCTAACAACCCGTACTACTGCGATGACCACTCGCTGAAAGATGCCATCTCCGATGAAGAGCGGTCGAACAGTGACGGTACCGACCTCGAAGTGAACACCACAGAGAACCTGACGGACGCAATTCTGCTCGACTTCGAGATTCGCGCGCGGCAGGCGTTAATCAACAATGCCGGCTCCTTGAGCTTCAACACTACGCTTTCGGGCACTTCGCAATGGTCGGACTACACCAACTCCGATCCTATTGGCGCCGTCGAGCAGCAGAAGACGGTGATCAAGAAAAACATCGCCATGAGCCCGAACACGCTCGCGGTGAGCTACCCGATCTACGCTGCCCTGCGGCAGCACCCGCGCATCATCGACCGCTTCAAGTACACGCAAGTGGGCTTGCTGCAGGCCGAGCACCTGAAGTCAGCCTTCGATGTGGACAACTTCTGGGTGATGGGTGCGGAATACGACTCGGCGAATGAAGGTCAATCGCCCACGCTGAACTTCATCTGGGGTGACCGCACATCGGTATCGCCTCCGGTGAACTCGATTGCGCTGCTAGCGTTTATTCCCAACGAGCCGACACGGCGCGTGCCGGCGCTCGGCTATACCTTCCGCTGGCTCTTCGGCGCTCCCGACTTGGGCGGGACGCTGACCAAGCGCTATCGGGACGAGAAGCGCACCAGCGATGTGATTGAAGTGCATCGCTATGACGACATCGAATTGACGGCGCCTCTGGCCGGTGGGATCTGGCAAAGCGTCGTCGCCTAATGCGGTGAAAGAGGGGAAAGGGGAAAAGGGTTAAAAGGTCCATTTCCCCATTTACCCATTTCACCATTTGCCCTCGAGGAGAATATGGCGAAATTCAAAGTTCTAACACCCGTCGAGCACAACATGCAGCATTACTGGCCGGAGACGGAGAAAGCGCCGCCTACGGCGCCGTCGTTCGGCTCTGGCAAGGCGATCCCGGTCGACGCCTCCGGCGTAGTGGAGCTAAGCGAAGCCGAGGCCGCGCACATGGTGCGTGGTGGAGCGCTCCAGCCGGTGAAACAGAAAGAGAAATCGGAAAAGAAATAACCCCTCACCCGCCCGCCGAGGGCGGGCACCCTCTCCCCTGGGGAGAGGGCTGGGGTGAGGGTGGGTTTTGCGCCATGCGAAATTCGGGTAACAAATCCAGAGCTAAAGGAGGTCGGATGATCTCCTTCGAGTCGAGAGTGCAACCTAGACCAACGCGGCACGACCGCAAGAACGGCCCCGAGGTTGGCAGGGCGCAAGAAATAGGGGTAGCTTGTAACGAAGAACCCGCAGACCTGAAAACCCCAGCTCTGCGCTACGGAGGAAAATCATGTCGATTGCAGTTTCACCCGTTTACCAATTCTCTGATGTGGCCCTGGCCGGCCAGATTCTGCACTACGCCAAGCTGAATGTGACCGGGATTACAGCGTCGGCGTCGCCCGGAACGCAGAATACGATCCCCCACAGCCTTACCGATGGCAAGGGTAGCGCTGTGACGCCGATCCAGGTCTCTATCGAGCCGACCTCGTTGCCGACCTTTTACGAGTACCAGGCGGCTGACGCGACGAATATCTACGTCACCGCAACCGGGACGAGTGGCTCTAACTACACGGTCACGCTGTACGTGACGTACTGAGATGCCGACACCTACCGGCTACACGACGGTCGAAAACATTGCGGGCATGTTCCCCACCTTTGTGCGGGGAACGCCGCAGCAGAAGCCGGCCGACTCGCTGATCGAGACTTACGGCAACGATGTGTCGAGCGAGATCAACGCTATTCTCGATCGCCGCTTTGCGGAAGCGATTGCCGGGCCGCCCTCCTTCGTCGGTCAGGTGGCGAACTGGGTGGCCTCGCTTGGAACGGATGCGCAAAACATATGCGAGAAGATCAATCGTTACGGCGCCGCCGCCGAGCTCGGCGAGACGCTGGCCACGTTCGGGATCGCCGGCGCGCGGGATCTAGCGAAGTCGTTCGAGGGCCTGTATCTCGAAATGCTCGACGCCCTCGACGCAAGAGACCGTAACGGCAAGCCGCTGGCCTCGGGTCCTTACGACCATCTGTTTGACCCGCTGGCGCGCACCGAGACGCCGCGCCCAGGCTTGCAGGGGATCGCTGGCGGCGATCAGTCGCCTGATCAGACGGCCGCCGACCTGGGGTTATCGAACGTGTTCAGCAAGTTCGATCCCAATGAAGGGTAGAACCTCCGCTTTTGAAGGTCTGCGGAATTTTATGAGCCATCAAGTAGCAGCAGAACCGAAGAAAGAGCAGACCTACACCGTGCATCTTGAAGACCTCGATATCAGCGTCGATAAGGCAGCGGCAGCAACGATGGTAGCGCTGATGTCGGGCGCTCGCACAGTCTGCCTAGAGCGGCTTGATGTGAAGCTGACAAGGGATGCGGCCTTAAATCTGCTCGCAACGCTGACGGACGCCCTGGACGAAAAGAAGTAACCTTTCTTTGCGTCTTTGCGCCTTTGCGGCGAGGCTGTTCGTATGCTGAAATTCAACCTGACGCTGCCCAACACGGACCCCATTTTCTTCGCCCTGCAGACGCCCATCCGTGACTTCTCGGACCTCTGGCCGCAGTTCGTTCAGGTCCTGCAGGACTCCATCGGCAGCCAGATCACGGGCGAAGGCGTCGGCCCGGGCGGGCACTATCCGCCGCTTTCGGAGAAGTACGCGAAATGGAAAGCAAAAAGGTTTTCCGGCGCCGGTATTCTTCAGCGGACCGGCATGCTGCTCGGAAGTTTCTTCGGCGGCTCCGGCTTTATCTTCGAGACGGGACCGATGTCGATGAGATACGGGAGCGCGGTGGAGTACGCCCTCTACCACCAGACGGGGACGAAGCGGAATTTACCGATCCGCCGGCCGGTGGATCCGACTGAGCAGGACGCGGCTAACTTGCAGACAGCGACGGCGCGCTGGGTGACGCAGAAATACCGCGCTGCCGGATTCAAGGTCCTCGGCGGCTCGGCCACGGTGGGCGAAGCGAAAGCGGCCGGACGGACCTGGTACGAAACGCAAGGCGAGCTGCCGCTCGCCGCGGGATTGTGAAGCAAGGATCTGGGATCTAGGATTCAGGATCTAGGTGTTCCTGAATCCTGAATCCCGAATCCTGAATCCTAAAAATGCCGTACGTCAACGCCTACAACGCGCTCTTTGCCAAGCCGCTCTTGAACCAACTGATCGCCATTATTCAGCGCGACCAGGCAGGAGCAATTGCCATCGTGAATTCGACGCTCAATCCGATCAACGAATTCCACAAAGGCCCCGGCGCGCGCACCGCCTTTCCCTGGCTCACGCTGGCGCTTGATGGCCTGGCGTTCAGCGAAGACGTGGCGCCTTATCCATCCTCCGGGCCGCGCGTCTGGGATGCGCATGTCTCGCTGGCGCTTGATGTGGGCCAGTTTGACCAGGAAATGGCGCAAGACAACGCCCAGGATTACGCGCGGGTGCTCGATATGATCGTCACTAGCGCCGATCTGAATGGCTCCGGGCCCCTCAGTTCCTGGCTGACAGCGCTGCCGATCACGCACGAGACAGTGCCAAGCGGCACCACAACGCCGAACGCGTCAGGTAGCTTTAAGGAAGTGTTCATCGCGTCGCAGCGGTACTCGCTGACGACGCGGAATGAAATCGAGGCGCCGGTGCTCACCGTCACCACGTCGGTGATCTTCCGGTTCCAGGAGCAGTGATTGTAGGGGCGGCCCCCCGTGGCCGCCCAGGGGATGGGGTTATGGAAGAAATCAAAGTTGCGGCCGATCTAGTGCTGGCAGTTCCTGCCGGCGTCGAGTACAAAGCGCCGCATATGGCGGACTGGGTCGAAGCGCGGCCCGGCTTGCTGAGCGTCCATGCGGGCGACCTTCTGCGCGCGAAAACGCCCGAGGCTAAAGCAGCGATTGCCCAGATATCTGACGAACCGCGGACCGCAACTACAGCGGTCCGCGCTACCGAGGAGGTTAGTTAAATGGCAAATGCGATTTTCACGGTCAACGGCTCGAAGATCTTTGAGGGTCCGGGCCGATGCTTCTATAACTGGTACGTGCCAGCAGCGGCCGGCCACACCCTGGTGGACGGCTCAACGCCGCCTCAGCTTGTGCCGCCTACGACGCCGCCAGTTTTTCAGAGCGCGCACGCCTACAGCCAAGACGACGCTTTTGGAGATTCAAACAGCAACATGCAGCGTGTGATCTCGCCGGGAACGAGCGCGGTCACGGCGCCAACCTGGTCGACGGCGCTCTTCGGCATCACGGTTGACACGGCCGGAGTCGCCTACATGAACCTGGGCGCAATCGGCTTGCCGCTGGGAGCGAGCGAGGGTGCGCTGGTTGTGGACGTTCAGGACGACACGCAGGACATCATGGCCGACCAGTTCCGCGCGCCGCTGGCCAGGTTCGCTAGCGATATCAAGGCATCGATCACCGTTGACCTGATGCAGTCCGAGCTCGACTTTATGGCGCGCTCACTTGCCGCGGCACAGTTCACCACAGCGACAGACACCGGCTACATCGCCGGCGCCCAGAACATCGAGGTGATCACCGGAGGCGGCCTGAACTCGCCGCTGGTGCCCAAGGTCTGCATTGTAGCGGTAATGCAGAAGCCGGGCTGGGCGAGTCCCTCGAAGTCGCATATTGTCACGCTCTATGGTGCGAGCGTCGGCAAGCAAGCGCTGCAATGGCAGGCGCAACTGAAGAAGCACTCGAGCTACAAGGTGAAGTTCGACGGCATGACGATCGCCAGCCGCGCCGATTACGATCAGGTGTACCAGTGGGTGCACCAGATATAGGAATTGACGATTGCCGATTGACGATTGTCGATTGAACCCCCAAACGGTTGCGGAGGGAGAAAATGTCGGAAAACGGAATTACGAGCGCCGCTGACTATCGTCGCGCGAGCGAGTCATATCACGGTCTGCAGCGCGTCACGCTGCCTTCGGGCGCCGTGTTTCTGCTGCGCCGGCCGTCACTCGCGTATCGGCTGACGCATCTTGCGAGCTATCAGTCTGTGGCTGCGCGCGCTTCTGATCCCGGCTTCGGGACTCGGGACTCGGGGCTCGGAATTGGCGAACAGCAGAAGCTAGTGGAGTTTTACTACGCGGTGGTGTGCGAGGTGTGTGTGTCGCCGCGCGTGTCACTCGATGCTCCTCGGGGCTCGGGGCTCGGGACTCGGGACTCGGGCGAAGTCACTGCTATCCATCCCGAGGATATCCAGGCGCGCGACGCTTTCTTCATCGCCCGCTGGGCAGGAGGCGAGATCTCGGCTGATGGCGCCGATCTCGCCGAGTTTCGCAAGCAACAATCCGGACCAGATCCTGCTGCTCGCGCAAGTAGCGCAGACGTGGAATTGCCGGCCGAGCCAACTGCTCGGGATTCGGGACTTGGGGCTCGGGACCCGGAACTACCTCCAATTCCCGAGTACCAGCCTCCGGGCTGGACGAACGGTGTCCGGGCAGAATCAACATTGCCTCCCGGCTGGATCGAATGGAACCCCAAGCCTAAACAGCGCGGAGTTGGCTCTGCAGATTGATATTGCCTGCGCCGTGGCGCTGTGGCGCTGGCAGGAAGAACAATTGGCGAAAAGGTTAAACGGGTAAAAGGGGCCATTTCCCCGTTTTCCCCTTTTCCCTTTTTCCCTGTTTGAAAAATGTATGGGTGGATTCGGGCTCACTATCGGCATCAACGCTGACCCCTCGCAGGCGCAAGCTGCGATTGCCGGCCTCAAGACTTCGCTCGACCAGGCGGTGGAAGCAACGCAGACTGCCGGCGAGGGCATGAGCCGGAACTTTATCAACGCTCATCAGTCCGTTCATCTCCTCGCGGAAGAGATGGGGATTCACCTTCCGCGCGCCGTCGTAGGCGCCGTCTCGGAAATGCTCCCGCAGATCACTGACCTCGGCAACGCGCTGCGGGGTGACGCTTTTGTTGCCGAGCTCAAGCGAGCAGACTTTGAATTCAACTTTGACATGCTCGCGGCGATCGCGAACTTACAAAAGCTGTGCGATGTTTCGAAGCTTGCGGGATCTCAGCTTACAGAGCTCGATGTCCGCTTTCACACAGTGAATCTCGGTGTCGCGCAAATGAACACATCAATGCGGGACTACCTCGGTCAGATTAGTCCCGCGATCGTGGTAACAGAGCAACTCGCGCTCGCGCAGAAGTTAGAAGCGCTCGCTGCTAGCCAAGTCGCAGATCAGTTCGCCGGGGAGATCGCCGGCATTGCGGAGATGATTGCTGGCCGGCGCGCGGCGGCGGCCGTACTCGCGATCTGGAACACAGCGAAGGCAGCGGAGGAGTATGCAGAGTTTTTCATCAGCGGCGATCCTCAGTACTTGGCGGCGGCACTGCAGAACACGCTGGCAGCCGTGCAATACGGGCTCATGGCGGGATCGGGCGGCGGTGTGGCCGGTGCGGCGGGCGGCGGCGGAGCTTCGGCCAGGGGCCTCGCGCCGCGCGCGGGTGCGGGTTACGGCTATGGTCCGGGCGGGTCGTCGCCAGGCGTGGCGCCTGGCGCGCTGGCGCCCGGTTCTGCGCCAGCTCCGGGCGGTCAGCTTACAGTAATGGTAATGGGTGAGCCTACGGCCGCGCAGTGGCTCACCACGAACGTGCTGAATCCGTTCGTGCAGCGCGGCGGCACGCTGATGGCCTCCACCGCGCAGCGCGTCCCGGCATCGAGTGGGTAAGAGGGGGAAAACGGGGTAAACGGGTAAAAGGGGAAAAGGGCCGTTTCTCCATTTCCCCATTTCCCCCGGTTTTAGAGCCTATGGCGAATCCTCAAATCGTCTACAACCCGGGCACCGGCAACGTGACGCTGGCTTTCAAGTATCCGCCGCACGCCGTGACCGCCTTCAGCATGGATGCCGTCGTCCACGACAACATTTCCTCGGCCGGCGTTCGCGAGCGGGTCCTGGAGCGGATCGACAACTTTCTCGAACTCGAGATGCCCTACGTCGCGATCGGCGCGGACCTGACGAACTGGCAGACGTTCTTGAACTACGCCCTGGGCGGCGGCCAATTCAGCTACTACCCGGACGCGTCGCAGTCAGCGTTTACGAATTACTGGCTGGACGACGCGAAGCAGACGGCAGCCTACAAGCATCCGGGGATCTACAGTTGGAAGCTCAGATTCCGCCAGGTGGTAACATGAACCGCAAAGGCGCAAAGACGCAGTCTCTGCGTCTCTGCGGTTAAATCCCACTTATGATTCAGGGAACGCCAAACTGGGTGAACTCCCTCGCTGCCCTCGCGAAGCAGCCGATCTACCAGCTCGGCATCCCGGAGTACGGGGTAACGCTCATCAGCTACCCTTCCGGATCTGCCTCGGCGCAGCCTGGCGTGCGCAATTACTACGCGGGCGGCAACTTCTTCTCCGACTTCCAGCAGACCCTGCAATGGCTCTATAACCAGCAATCGCCGCAGTCGGGCCAGTGGAACGGCGACGCTGATCCCACCGCGTTTCCCGCCTCGGCCACGCCGGGCGCGCCGCTCGTGGCCACGTCGCCGGCGCTGATCGAGTGCGGCCTTATCTACACGCCAGGGACTGCGACGCTCGCGCAGACGGCGCTCGAAAACATCGTCGTGGCGCCGCCCTCCGGCCAGGCGTACGACACCTCGCAGGGGCCGGACGGCTTCCCTATCAACGAGTCGGCTTACACGGTGATTTCCGGATCGCTCATCATTCCGGTCATTCCCATCTCAAGCGGCCAGATCGCTGCTGCCTACGCCGCGCTGAACGCCGCTTATCCCAGCGGCAACACGATCTGCGGCACGAATTACCCGAACCCCGACGCCTACACCATGTTCGGCTACGTGTACGGCCTGAAGAACCCCATCACGCAGTATCGCGTGGACCTCTTCAGCATCACCGACCAGTTCTATTACCAGTCGAGCGCGGTGGGAACGGGGCATTATGCGACTGGCCCATGCGCCGGCCAGGCGCCGGTCCCGTCCGCCTGGCAGAATTTGATGGTGCAGCAGGGGACCAACGGCTATTGGGCTTGCAACGTGTTCGGCGCCGGCCTGGTGATTGCCGCGCTGTATCCCACTAGCGTCACGCAGCCCTCGGTAGGCTCGCACTTCTCGTCGCTCCCGGCCGGCTGGATCTGCCACACCAACTCCGGCACCGGCCAGAAGCTCTCGAACTACTGGGCGCGCATCTACGCGAAGACGGACATCGAGTACCTGCAGGAAGACAACATCCCCATCCTCGTGCAGGATGGTTTCCACCTGCGCTGCGGCTCATCGCTCGTGCCGGCAGCGGGAACGCCCGAGGTACACGTCGTCTATCAAGATCCGCACGCCGGCCCGGTGGAGGTGTTTGACTCGCTGCTGAACCAGGCGGCCTATGCGGAGCTGCCGCGGTCATTCACCATGCCCACGTCGGACCCGCTCTATGAGCCGGTGCCCATCGCCGGCGCTCTTCAGAACCGCAGCTTCATTTACGATTGCGCCCTCGCGATTGTGGCCTACTCCGTGGCGTCGAACTTCCGCGCCGCAGCGCGCGTTATCTCGCGGCTGGATACGCTGCTCGCGCAGCCCGGATATCTCGCCACAACGGTGCTGGAGACCGCCGAGGACTTCAGCTCCAGCTCCCGCTGGTCGAAGTCGAGCGGTAGCGACACCATCACCGACGTGTTCGATTCCACCGAGCCGCCTTACGGCTCTGAGGTGGTCGACTTCACCGCCGCGGCCGCGAACGATTACTTCACCTATATCGGTAGTGGATTCCCGGACACTACGGACACGCAAGTGTTCTTCGACCACAAGGAAGCATCGTCCGTGACCTTCGCCTTCGATATCTCGGTGAACACGAACCACGGCAACGTGACGGACGTGGTGGTGACGAGCGGCGCGATCGGAGCAGCCACTTACAACAGCGGCACGAAGACCATTACCGTCCCCATCGGGCCGGGCGCGTCCGTGTGGCGGCCGACGCTCGTGAACGTGGGATCGCTCATTTCGGCGCTCGTCTCGGGCGAATCCCTGACCAAGCTCACCGGCTTTAAGATCACGCTCACCGCCGCAGGCTCGCTGTACTTCGATAACTTCAGCGTCGGCACGGTGCAGCCAGCCGGATCCCTCGGCTTCTCGTTTGACATCCTCTATGGCGCGGTCGACCAGGCTTACATCCGCGCCGGCGCTATGGCCTGGGTGGTCTACGCCTACGCCTTTTACATGCAGGTGTCGGGCGACTACACGCCGGCGCTCTCTATGCAGTCGATGATCAACTACCTGGAGACGTTAAAGTCGACCGCCGCCGACCTCACGAACTCGCTCTATTACCTCGGGTACGGCTCTTACCAGAATCCCGGCTACGTGTTTGTGCCCGGCAACATCCTGCGCTGCTCCGCTGAGCACAATCAAGACATCTTCTACGCCTGGAAGCGCGCCGCGGCGATTCTGCCGACTGCGGCGAACGCGCTTTACAAGAGCGGCCAGATCACGAGCGGCCAGCAAAGCTCCCTGAATGCGACCGCGACCACCATCGCCGCGGAGGCCTCCACGATCTGGACGAAGCTCTCGACAGTCTTGTACGTCGCGCCCGGTGGCGGCATCCCTGGCCATTTCGCCCAGGGTGTGTTCGGTTCCTCGCTCGACCCATCATACGCCCTTGACGTGCAATACTACGGTGCCTTGATCGCGCACGACAACGGCGACGACACGAAGGCGCTGCAGTGCCTGGAGTTCATCTATCAGCAGTTCCTCGACACCAACCAGGTCATTCAACTCTCGAATAATCCGACGACCTGGAACGAAGCGTACGTGCAGTTGAAGCCCTTCGGCGGCATGCAGAACTACCAGAATTCGCCGACCGGCTACAGCGGTGTGCCGGTGAGCGTGTGGCAGGAGGGCTCGTGGGCGACGATTTTGGCGCTGCTGCGCTGTCACTCTATCGCCGGCCTGAACAGCTTCTTTGCCACGACGCCTTACGGCTCAACCGATGGCTTCCTCTCGGCTCTGGTGGGTTGGCAGCAGACGGTGCGGTCGACCACGGGCGACGGTTCAT
>Ga0182034_10001305_pt1 | contig 12202 bp, 10 predicted proteins | sample flu12Cox44000172_FD_125972 | JGI IMG/M metagenome (GOLD analysis project Ga0182034, IMG submission 125972) | Lab enrichment of tropical soil microbial communities from Luquillo Experimental Forest, Puerto Rico - flux4day.12C.oxic.44.000.172 | ecosystem: Environmental > Terrestrial > Soil >... | reverse complement strand
TCGCTCGGGGGCCGCGTCCACGGCCTGGTCCCCGACATGGTCGAAAAGCGCCTCCGGGAAAAGGCGGCGGCGCAACAGACGTGAAAGGAATAGAGGTTTAGATGGCCAGACTTGCCGAACGCACCACACGGATTGCCGCATCGCCGACGATGAAGGTCACGGCGATGGTGGACAAGATGCGCCGCGAAGGCATCGACGTCATCGACTTCGGCGCTGGAGAGCCGGATTTCCCGACGCCCGACGCGATCAAGGCCGCCGCGCATGCCGCGCTCGATCAGAATTTCACCCGCTATACGCCCAACGCGGGCATCGTCGAGCTGAAGCGGGCGATCGTGGACCGCTATAAGCAGGAGTACGGCGTCGAGTACCGCGAAAACGAAGTCATCGTCACTGCCGGCGGCAAGCAAGCGCTGTACAACACGGCTCTCACGCTCTTCGGGCCGGGCGACGAGGTGATCACCCATGCGCCCTGCTGGCCGACGTTGACCGAACAGATCACGCTCGCCGAGGCCACGCCGGTGCTCGCGCGCACGCACCAGGAGGACGGATTTGCCATCCGGGCGAACACGATCCTCGAGGCGGTGACGCCACGCACGCGTGGAATCATCGTGAACTCTCCCTGCAATCCGACCGGAGCCCTGATTTCCGAGGCGGATCTCGCTGAGATTGCTGAAACGGCTGCGAAGCAGAACATCTGGATCGTTGTGGACCTCTGCTACGAAAGGCTGATCTACGATGCGGTCCCCCGCAACCTGCCGGCGGTGCTCGCGCGCACGTGCCGCGATCTCACGGTCCTGTGCGGCTCCTCGTCGAAGGCATATGCGATGACCGGTTGGCGCTGCGGCTGGCAGCTCGGGCCGCAGGCGGTTATCGCCGCGTCGAGCGCGCTGCAGAGTCACTCGACGTCGAACGTCGCCTCCATTACACAGAAGGCCGCTGTCGCCGCCCTCGCAGGATCGCAGGCGCCGGTCGAAGCGATGCTCGGCGAATATCGGAAGCGCCGTGACGCCTTGCATGACTGGCTGACCGCGGACGCGCGGCTTCGCTGTCAAAAGCCGGCCGGCGCGTTCTACATGTTCGTGGATGTCAGCGATCTGCTGTCGCTCGACGGCTTTCGCACGTCCGCCGAGCTCGTGGATGCGTTGCTCGCTCAGGCGCGTGTGGCGGTCACGCCTGGTGAGGCGTTCGACGCGCCGGGGTTCATCCGCATCTCCTACGCGACGTCGATGGAGAACCTGCGGGAGGGCAGTCGCCGTCTGTTAGCGTTCGTGAACGCGAACGCGCCGCAGCCGGCGGCCACGCGGTGAATGCACGAATTGGGACGGGCGTGCCGCGCCCGGCTCGTTCGCAGGTTCGGTGAAGTGGAGGGCTATACTCACCCGATGGGCAAGGTGGTCGCCGTCATTGGCGCGTCCAAGGACCGCCACAAGTTCGGGAATCGCGCGGTTCGCGCCTATCGCGACCAGGGCTACACGGTCGTGCCGATCAACCCGCACGAGGCGGAAATCGAAGGCCTCAAAGCCTACCAATCCATTCTCGACGTGCCCGGCACCGTCGATATGGCCTCGTTCTACGTGCCACCTGAAATCGGCGAACAAGTGATTGCGCAGGTCGCGCAGAAGGGGGTGGCAGAAGTCTGGCTCAATCCTGGCGCAGAGAGCGACGAGCTCGTCGCGCGCGCCCGCGCTCTGTCGCTCCATCCAATCATCGCGTGCAGTATCGTCGCCATCGGTCAGAACCCATATAACCTTTAGTCAGCTATCTGTCTTATGCCCAGCAATCATAAGCGCCATCAACAGGCGCGGACAGCCACGCAGGCTGCGCCGGACGCCGTCGCCTCCTCGGAACGCGCCACAGAGGTTGCCAACGCAACCGGACAGGCTAATGCCGACCAACAGCCCAACCAGGCGAGGCCGGTCGATGTCGGACCGGGCGCGTCGCCGACTGCGGCCCCTGGACCAGCCTCACCCCCGGCTGGCGGCCAAGCGTCGGCTCCGGCGCAGGGACCAACTTCGCCCCCCGCGGATCAGCGCCGCGCCGGGTTGAACACCACCGATCTGAAGGACATGAGCATTCAAAAGCTGACGCAGGTGGCGAAGGACCTGAGCGTGAGCGGCGCGACCGGCATGCGCAAGCAGGAGCTGATCTTTCAGATCTTGAAGGCGCAGACCGAGCAAAGCGGGTTCATTTTCTCGGAAGGGGTGCTCGAGGTCCTGCCTGACGGGTTCGGGTTTCTACGGGCGCCCGACTACAACTATTTGCCGGGGCCTGACGACATTTATGTGTCGCCCTCACAGATCCGGAAATTCGATTTGCAGACCGGCGACACGGTCTCGGGACAGATTCGGCCGCCGAAGGAAGGGGAGCGCTATTTCGCGTTAATCAAAGTTGAAGCGGTCAATTTCGAAGCGCCTGGTCAGTCGCGCGAGAAGCTCTTCTTCGAGAACCTCACGCCGCTCTATCCTCAGGAGCGCATCACGCTCGAGACGCCCGAGAGCCTCTCGGCGCGCGTCATGGATCTCTGGACGCCTATCGGCAAAGGCCAGCGCGGCCTCATCGTCGCGCCCCCGCGAACAGGTAAGACGATGCTGCTGCAGGCAATCGCGCAATCGGTAGCCAGGAACCACCCCGAGGTCTATTTGATCGTGCTCCTCATCGACGAACGGCCCGAGGAGGTCACCGACATGCAGCGGTCGGTTGACGGCGAGGTGATTTCGTCGACCTTCGACGAGCCGGCGCAGCGCCACGTGCAGGTTGCGGAGATGGTGATCGAGAAAGCGAAACGCCTCGTCGAGCACAAGAAAGACGTGCTGATCCTCCTCGACTCCATCACCCGGCTCGCGCGCGCCTACAACACCGTCATTCCGCCGTCGGGCAAGGTTCTTTCTGGCGGCCTCGATTCGAACGCGCTGCAAAAGCCGAAGCGGTTCTTCGGGGCGGCCAGAAACATCGAAGAAGGTGGATCGCTGACGATTATGGCGACGGCGCTGATCGACACAGGGTCGCGAATGGACGACGTGATCTTCGAGGAGTTCAAGGGCACCGGCAATATGGAGATTCACCTGGACCGAAAGCTCACAGACAAGCGCGTGTTCCCGTCAATCGATGTACAGAAGAGCGGCACGCGTAAGGAAGAGCTGCTGATTCCGAAAGAGGATCTCAATCGCATCTGGGTGCTCCGAAAAGTGCTCAATCCGTTGTCTCCGGTGGAAGCGATGGAATTGCTCCTTGATAAGATGGGCAAGACACGAACGAACGGGGAATTCCTGGCGTCAATGCAGAAAACGTGAGGCCTATGGCGACTATCAAAGTTCGGCAGAACGGCCCGTACCTCGTAGACGGCGAAGACGTGACGCTCGTGGATTGGAATGGGAATGCGTACCAGATCCCGAAGCGGCCGTTTGCGTTATGCCGTTGCGGTGGCTCCACCACCAAGCCCTTCTGCGACGGCACCCACTCGAGAACCGGCTTCCAGGCGGCGGAAGCGGCGGTGCCCGGAAGCGGCGACAAACCGGCGGTCTAACAGGGCGGAAAGAGCGGAACGGGCTGAAAAGACGCGGACGCCGTTACCCGCCCTTCCGTGTCCGGGTTCACTGAGCCACCCGATTCCCCGCAATCCACACCGAGTCCGCCTTCTTGAAGCTGGCCACGTCAGAGAGCGGGTCTCCGTCGAGCGCGACGAAATCGGCCCATTTGTTCGCCTCGAGCGTGCCGAGGCGGGCGTCAAGCTTCTGGCAGCGCGTCGCATCGCGCGTCGCAGCCGTCAGCACCTGCCGGGGGGTCAGGCCGGCCTTCGCCATCAGGTCCAACTCCATCAGCTCGAAATACCCCTGAAAGCGCGCAGGCGGTCCTGTGTCGGTGCCCATCGCGATTCGGACGCCGGCGTCCGAGAGCTTTTTCAGGTTGCGGCTCGCCTGCTCCAGCGCGATCTTGTACTGCTGCGCCGCCCGGCTGTTCTTCATCTGTGCCTGCCGGGCCGGTTCCTTCAGCTGTTCGATTGTGGAGGGATCCGCATGTTTCAGGAAGAGCGGATCGCTGAACCAGGCGGGCGTCGACTCGTAGACGAAGGTCGAGACCTCGCGCGTCAGCGTGGGACAGACGCAGACGTCGCGCGCCTTGAGGAGCGCGATGAGCTCATCGTCCACGTCCTTGTCGCGGATACTGTGCGCGATGAAGTCAGCGCCTGCCTGCAATACGCGCTTCGCATCCTCGAGATAGTACAGATGGACCGCCACCCGCAGCTGCTTCCGGTGCGCCTCGTCGATCACCGCCTGATAAATCTCGGGCGCCATCTTCGGCGTTGTGCCCAGATTGTCGTCTACGCGGATCTTCACGATGTCGACCTTCATGGCAGCGTCGTCGTCCACGAGCTTGCGCGCCTCGTCGGGCGACTTCGGCGCGAGGACCGGGCCGGCCACGTACAGGCGCGCTCGAGTCAGAGCCGGCGTGTTCTGAGCGTCGCGCGCGGCGAACCCTGCGGCTTGATCGTCGCCCAGCGAGAACACCGTCGTCACGCCGTAGGCTGCGTACGTCTCGAGGTCGCGCTGGACGTTCTGCGCTGAATAATGCCCCTGCTGCAGCCCGACCGTGTTGCCGACGTGGCCATGCGTGTTGACCAGGCCGGGTGTGATCGTCTTGCCTGCGAGGGAGACTCGCTCCGCGCCCGCCGGGATCGTGACACGCGCGGCGGGGCCGATCGAGGAGACCACGCCGTCGCGGACGACGATTGTGGCGTTGTCGATCGGCGGCCTATCGGTGCCGTCGATGACACGCGCCCCGGTGAAGGCGACGATGCGTGAACTGGTTGGCGCAGCCGAGAGGCTCGGGGAGCGAGCGGGCAGCGCAGTGAAAGCGACGCCGAGGGCGAGCGCGCAGAGAGCAACTTTCATAGGCAACAATATAGACGATATGGAACACAGAGACACAAAGACCCGGAGACGCAGAGGATAAGAAGTGGTCGACGACGTATGAGTGCGGTCCCGACATTCGCTGTCGTGTTGGCCGGGTTTGCGGCGTTCCTCGACCTGTACGCCACGCAGCCGCTGCTGCCGCTTCTGGCGAAAACCTTCGGCGCGTCGGCGTTCCAGGTGGGGCTGACGGTGACTGCGCCAACCATTGCCGTCGCCATCGCCGCTCCCCCCGTGGGGCGGCTCGCGGACCGGTTCGGGCTGCGCCGCACCATTCTTACCGCAGCCATGGCGCTGACGGCGACAACGGCGCTGGCCGCGACGGCAACAAGCCTTCGCCAGCTGATCTTCTGGCGCTTCCTGCAGGGCATTGTCACGCCGGGCATCTTCGCCAGCACCATCGCGTACATTCACGAGGTCTGGCCGGCGTCGCGCGCCGGACGAGGGACCGCCGCGTACATGAGCGGAACGGTGCTCGGCGGCTTCACTGGACGCGCCCTCGCAGGAATCGTCGCGGCGGACTCGAGCTGGCACGGGTCGTTCATCGCGCTCGCGATCCTGAACGGGGCAGTGGCAGCGGCGTTGTGGCTGTGGCTGCCGAGCGAGGGGCACTCACAGAGGCGCGGGGCGAAAGCCCGAGCCGAAGGCGCCATGCCGGGGACGCCGGACGCACCCCTCGGGCATTTGTTCGTTAACCGGCGGCTTCTGGCGACCTTCGGCGTAGGATTCTGCGTCTTGTTCACGCAGGTGGCCATGTTCACGTACGTGACCTTCCTGCTGGCGGCGCCGCCGTTCAATCTCAGCACCGTCGCGCTCGGCTGGCTCTTCGTCGTCTATCTGGTTGGTGCGGCGGTCACGCCGCTTTCGGGCGCCTGGGTGGACCGCTACGGCCACCGCTCCGGCATTGCGTCGGCCATGGCGATTGGCGGCGCCGGGGCGCTCCTGACACTCGTGCCTACGCTCGTGGCTGTTGTGGCAGGATTGGCACTCTGCTCGACGGGAGTCTTCATCGCGCAGGCGACGACCAGCGGCTACATCGGCGCCGTGACACGACGCGACCGGGCGCTGGCCGTGGGCCTCTATTCGACGTTCTACTACGCTGGGGGGAGCGCCGGGGGAGCGCTGCCGGCGGCCGTCTGGGCGCGCTGGGGGTGGCCCGGGTGCGTGGCGCTCGTGATGATCGTGCAGGCGATTGGCGCCTCGACGGCGTTCACGCAGTGGTTGCCGACGGAAGGTCCCTCGCGTGCGGCGATTCCCGAAGCGGGCGTCTAGGGGGATTCGGAGGCAGTCAGGAAGGAAGTGGTGCCGGTGCCGGCTGCATGTCGAGCAGGCGCCGAAGCTCTTCCCCCTCCATCACCTCGACTTCCAGCAGACGGCGGGTGACGCGCTCGAGCTTTTCGCGGTTGTTGATCAGAATCCGGTGGGCCGTGTCGTGCGCCGTCGCGAGGAGGCGTTTGATCTCGGCGTCGATCTTCTGCGCCGTGTCTTCCGCGTAGAGCCCGCGCTCCTGCGGCATCGGAATGTCCAGGAAGCGCGCGCGCTTGTTGCTGTCGTAGTTGACCGCGCCCAACGCGTCGCTCATCCCGAACTCGGTGACCATCGCCCGCGCGATATCCGTCGCGCGCAGCAGATCATTTTGGGCGCCGGTTGAAATCTCCTGGAGCGCGATTTCCTCCGCGGTCCGTCCGCCGAGGAGCACGGCCAACTGGTTCTCGAGGTCGCGCCGTTGCATCAGATAGCGGTCCTCGAGTGGCAGCTGCATCGTATAGCCGAGGGCGCCGAAGCCGCGCTGCACGATGGAGATCTTGTGCACGGGATCGAGCCCGGGTAGAACAGTCGCGACGATGGCGTGGCCCGATTCGTGGTACGCGACGATCTCGCGCTCCTTGACGCTCATGACCCGCTTCTTCTCGAGGCCTGCAACGAGGCGATCGATTGCGGACTCGAAGTCCTTCATGTCCACGGAAGGCTTGTCGTTCCGGGCGGCCAAAAGCGCGGCCTCATTGACCAAGTTGGCCAGATCGGCGCCGGCAAATCCCGCGGTGCGCGCCGCCACGACCTTCAGGTCCACCTCGCTCGCGACCTTCACCCCTTTGATGTGAATGCTGAGGATCTCTTCACGGCCCTTGACGTCAGGCTTGTCGACGAGCACCTGCCGATCGAAGCGGCCGGGCCGGAGCAGCGCGGGGTCGAGGACCTCGGGCCGATTCGTGGCGCCCATAATGATGACGCCCTTGCGCGAATCGAAGCCGTCCATCTCGGCGAGCAGCTGATTGAGCGTCTGCTCGCGCTCCTCGTGGCTGCCGAGCGGGCTTTGAACGCGGACCTTGCCGAGCGCGTCCAGCTCGTCGATGAAGACGATGCACGGTGCTTTCGCCTCCGCCTGATGAAAAAGGTCGCGAATGCGCGCGGCGCCAACGCCCACGAACATCTCGACGAACTCCGATCCGCTCAAGCTGAAGAAGGGCACATGAGCTTCGCCGGCGACTGCCCGGGCGAGCAGCGTCTTGCCGGTCCCGGGCGGGCCGACCAGGAGAACACCTTTGGGAATGCGGCCGCCCAGGTTCGTGTACTTCCTGGGGTTCTTGAGGAACTCGACAATCTCCTTCAGCTCTTCCCGCGCCTCGTCCACGCCGGCAACATCCGTGAACCGCACCTTCACCTCGTCGTCCGCGTAGATCTTGGCGCGGCTGCGCGCGAACGACATGACCCCACCTTCGGCGCCGCCCATGCGCCGGAAGAAAAACCCCCAGATGCCCAGGAAGAACAGGAGTGGAACGATCCAACCAAGGAGCTCGGGCAGCCACCGGTTCGTCAGCTCTCCTTTGTAGCTGACGCCCTTTGCTTCGAGCTCTTCCGTCAGCTTGGAGTCCTCGACGCGTGTCGTCGTGAACTCCCGCGGCTCCTGCTTGACCTTCCCGTGAATCTGCTGCTCGCCGATCGTGACCTCGGCAACCTGGCCTTCTTTCAAGAGATTCTTGAACTCGGAGTAGGGGATGGAGCGGCCTGCCGGGGCCATGAAGTACACCTGGGCCAGTCCGAGGAGGACCAGAAACGCGAGCCCGTACCACAAGGACGAGGCGCCCCGCGCTGGCGGGGGCCGTTGGCCGCGCCGGTCGCCGCCACGCGGGTTGAATCGAGGAATGGGCCTCTGAGCCATCACATCTCAATCGGCGGGACGGGCCTGAGCGCTCATCCGGCCGCGACTGTCTCTCCTTTCGCGAACACGAGGCCGTCACGGCCCGCGTCGACAGTTACCGTGTCGCCCTCGTGGAAGTCGCCTTCGAGAACGCGGAGCGCCAGCGGGTCCAGCACTCTCCGTTGAATCGTCCGCTTCAGCGGCCGCGCCCCGTAGATCGGATCATACCCTTCCTGGACCAGTTGATCCTTGGCGCCCTCCGTGAGCTGGACGTGGATTTTCCGCTCCTCCAGCCGCTTCATCAACCCCGCGATCTGAATGTCGATGATCTGCTTCATGTGCTTTCGATCGAGCCCATGGAAGAAGATGATTTCGTCTATTCGATTCAGGAACTCGGGCCTGAAGTGCTCGCGAAGCGCCTCAGTGACCTGACGGCGCACGCCCTCGGTGACGTCGCCGGTCAGATACTGGCTGCCCAGGTTGGACGTCATGATGACGACCGTGTTCTTGAAGTCCACCGTTCGGCCCTTGCCGTCGGTCAATCGCCCCTCGTCGAGCAGCTGCAGCAGGACGTTGAGGACCTCCGGGTGCGCCTTCTCGATCTCATCGAAGAGGACGACGGCGTAGGGGCGCCGGCGCACCGCTTCGGTCAACTGTCCCGCTTCCTCGTACCCGACGTATCCCGGCGGCGCCCCGATCATGCGCGAGACCGTGTGCTTCTCCTGGTACTCCGACATGTCGACGCGGATCATGGCCTGCTCATCGTCGAACAGGAATTCAGCGAGCGCTCGCGCGAGCTCGGTCTTGCCGACACCGGTAGGCCCCAGGAACATGAAGCTGCCGAGCGGGCGGTTGGGATCCTGCAGCCCGGCGCGCGCGCGCCGAATGGCGTTCGAGACGGCGTTGATGGCCTCGTCCTGACCAATCACGCGCTTGTGCAGGCGCTCCTCCATGTGAATGAGCTTCTGGATTTCGCCTTCGATGAGCCGGCTCACCGGAATGTGCGTCCAGCGGCTGACGACTTCGGCGATGTCTTCCTCGTCAACCTCCTGTTTGAGCATGCGGCCGCTCTGCTGCAAGGCGGCAAGCCGCGCGTCTTTTTCCTTGATCTCCTTCTCGAGCGCCGGCACGCGGCCGTACTGCAGCTCCGAGGCCTTCTGATAGTCGCCCGCGCGCTGGGCGCGCTCGACGTCGAGCCTGACCGCCTCGAGGTCTTCTTGCAGCTTCGCGGATTGCTGGATGAGCTCCTTTTCCTGCTGCCATCTCGCGGACAGCCGCGTCTGGTCTTCCTTCAGATCCGCGAGCTCCTTCTCAAGGCGCGCCAAGCGCTCCCTGGAGGCCGGGTCCCTTTCTTTGCGCAGCGCTTCACGCTCGATCTCGAGCTGCATGATGCGACGGCGGATTTCGTCGAGCTCCACGGGCATCGAGTCGATCTCCATGCGCAGCTTCGATGCCGCCTCGTCGACGAGGTCGATCGCCTTGTCGGGCAGGAACCGGTCGGAAATGTACCTGTTCGACAACACGGCAGCCGCGACGAGCGCCGCGTCCTTCAGGTTCACTTTGTGATGAATCTGATAGCGCTCGCGCAGACCGCGAAGGATGCTGATCGTGTCTTCAACGGTCGGCTCGCCGACCATGACGGGTTGGAACCGGCGTTCGAGGGCTGCGTCCTTCTCGATGTACTTGCGGTACTCGTCGAGCGTCGTCGCGCCGATCGTGTGGAGCTCGCCGCGGGCGAGCATCGGCTTCAGCATGTTCGACGCGTCCATCGAGCCCTCGGCGGCCCCGGCGCCGACCACCGTATGGAGCTCGTCGATGAACAGGATCACCTGGCCCTCGGAATCGGCGATCTCCTTCAAGACCGCCTTCAAGCGCTCCTCGAACTCGCCGCGATACTTGGCACCGGCGACAAGCGCGCCGAGGTCGAGGCCCACGATACGCTTGTTCTTCAAGCCCTCGGGGACGTCGCCGCGTACGATGCGGCCGGCCAGTCCCTCGACGATGGCCGTTTTGCCGACACCGGGCTCTCCGATGAGGACCGGGTTGTTCTTCGTCCGGCGGGACAGGACCTGAATGACCCGGCGAATCTCTTCGTCGCGGCCGATGACCGGATCGAGCTTGCCCTTGCGCGCCAGATCGGTGAGGTCGCGACCGTAGCGCTCGAGCGCTTGATAGGTGCCTTCCGGGTTCTGGCTCGTGACGCGCTGCGAGCCACGGATGGAGGTGAGCGCCGCAAACACCTTGTCGCGCGTGATGCCCCGCTCGGAGAGCAGCTTGGCGCTTGGAGAGCGGCCCGTTTCGCTCGCAATCGCCACCAAGAGATGCTCCGTGCTGACGTACTCGTCTTTCAGGCGGTCGGCCTCGGCCTGCGCCATGTCGGTGACGAGCTTCAGTCGTGGCGACAACCCGGGCTGGGAGCCGCCGTACGCCTGCGGCATCCGAGCCAGCAGCTCTCGCGCGGCCGTCGCGATCGCGGCGGGGTCGAGGTTCAGTTTGCGGACGAGCTCCGGGACAATGCCTTCCCGTTGCTCAACGAGCGATACGAGCAGGTGCTCAGGCTCGATTTGGGCGTGATTCATCTCCTCGGCGAGATGCTGCGCGCCGAGAACCGCTTCCTGCGCTTTTTCGGTGTACTTGTTGATATTCATGAGATCCTCGGGAGACGACGCCCGGCTATGCTGCCGGATTCTTGGCGCCTCCAGTTTCGAGCTTCCGCAACGCCTCGAAATGCGTCCGCTGCTCGGGCGTGAGCGTTTTCGGCAGCTGCACGTCGACGGTGGCGTACAGGTCGCCCTTCTCGGCCGGCTTGCCGGTGGCGGGCATGCCATGGCCTTTCAGCCGAAACACCTGCGCGTTCTGGGTCATCGGGGGAATCTTCAGACGAAGCGGTTTTCCGCTGAGCGTCGGGACTTCCGCCTCACCGCCAAGGACGGCCGTTGTCAGCGGCACCGGAACACGCGAGTAGAGGTCGCGCCCCTTGCGCTCGAATTGAGGGTGCGGCACGAGACGGATCCGCAAGTAGAGATCGCCCGATTTTCCGCCGGCGATGCCCGGTTCGCCTTCGCCAGCCACGCGGACGCGGGACCCGTCGCCGACGCCCGGCGGAATACGCACGTCGAAGGTCCGATTCTGCCCGGCGTTGTCGGCTCCGGCAGCCCCCGTCCCGCCGATCGACGTCGAGAAGCGGCGCATCGTGCCCTTGTACGCGTCCTCGAGCGGCAGCTCGATCTCCTGTTCGACGTCCCGTCCCGGCTGCGTGCGGGTCCGCGATCGCGCGCCACGACGACCTGCGCGCTCCTCGTTCAGGTCTGCCGAGCCACCGACGCCGCCAAAGAAGGTCTGGAAGAAGTCGGAGAACGGGCTCGCGTCGCCGAAGATCTCGCGCATCTCCTCCTCGGTCATCGTGCGGACGCCGCCCCGCTGTCGGGCCCCCGGGTTCACGTTCCACGCCCCGCCAAATGGGCTGCCGGCCCCGAACGGCGGACCGCCTGCGGCACCGGCTTGCTCGTACATGCGCCAATTCGCACCCAACTCGTCGTACTTCTTCCGCTTGTCGGAATCGCCGAGGACTTCGTACGCTTCGTTGATCTCCTTGAATTTCGATTCGGCCGACTTGTCTCCCGGATTGACGTCCGGGTGGAACTTGCGGGCGAGCCTCCGGTAGGCCTGTTTGATCTCTTTCTCCGTCGCTGTCTTGGCGACGCCGAGTGTGGAGTAGTAGTCCTTGAAGTCCATGACGCTAGTCGAATCCAAGCATGCGGGAGAGTTCCTCGAGCTCGTGGGCGACGCGGCGGCGCGTATCACGGGCGGCCAGGGCCTCGTCGCGCATCAGCGGCCGCAGCCGCTGTACGATTTCCCCAATGGACAAGAGGCGCTGGACGCCGGCCAGGTTGATGCCGGCATCGTCCACCAGCCGCTTGATCAGTCGCAAGCGTTCGAGCTCGTCGCGCGAGTAGAGGCGCATGCTGCCGATCGTTCTGGCCGGTTGGATGAGGCCGAGGCGTTCGTACTTTCTCAAGGTCTGCGGATGCATCCCGAGCATCCGCGCGGCCACACTGATGAAGAGGAGGTCGTTCACAAGGAACCGCCGAAACTTGCGCCGATCCAACTATAGCCCTTGATACAGTTCGCGTCAACTTTGCCGATAGTATCCTGA
>Ga0182034_10001298_pt1 | contig 12225 bp, 8 predicted proteins | sample flu12Cox44000172_FD_125972 | JGI IMG/M metagenome (GOLD analysis project Ga0182034, IMG submission 125972) | Lab enrichment of tropical soil microbial communities from Luquillo Experimental Forest, Puerto Rico - flux4day.12C.oxic.44.000.172 | ecosystem: Environmental > Terrestrial > Soil >... | reverse complement strand
CTTCGGGTTGATCGGGCGCCACGGCGCATCATTTCCGAGGAAGTGCGGCTTTTGCGGTGACCGGGCGGATACCCCCGCAATGCCCGGAACGCTGCCGAAATTCACGGCTTTTGTGCGGTACCAGAAGTTCGAATCCATCTCCCTCCAGCGGTGAGTCTGCGAACCATCGGTTCCTAAGCAGCGAAGAGAGGATGCAAGCGTTCGGAGCTCCGTGAGGACTAAGGGTATCGAAATCTGTCGCTCTCCCGGGGGATTTCGCTCGGCGAGTTTCACGGCTGTGAAGCATCCGCGACCTGCACGTAGCCGACATTCCTCGGTGAACGGTCGCCAAGCCTCCCGGATTGCGACGCGATAGGGCGCCAATAACCAGCGCGGCCTCACGGATGGCGAGGCTTGATCTCGCATTCAATCGCACAGCGGATTCGCTTCCGTACCGATGGAGCACAACTCTACCCGAGAACGTTCGGCTCAAGCGGGTCGCACACGGAAAGAGGCGAAGCTATCCAGCCAACAATGATCGAGTTGTACGAGCAATCAGCGCTGGTGCGCGGCCATGCGACGCAGCCAGCTACCGAGGTTAGAAACGAACGTCTATCCATTCCATCGCACCTCGTGAACTCGGTATGCGGTGCTTCGACGTCATCCGAGCTGGTGCTCGCGACCTTGCGCGAACGCCGGCATGGCTCCAGCCACTGCTGTCGTCGCGCCAGGAGCGCTTCGCCTGCGTCGCCAGCGATTCATTTCGCCCGGTAGAACACGAGGTAGGTGTTTCCCTTTCGTCACGGTGTCTCGTGGAGATGCTGATCATCCCGGGGCCCAGTATCTCTTGTCACTCGCCGCGAACGGAAGGTCATTGTTATTCTCACAAATCCCGCCTTGATAGACCGGATTTCCGCTGACCGTCGAAGGATCAAAATCCTGCAACATAACATACCCACAATGTCCACAAATAAAATCGTCGCCGCCTGTGCCCGACATTTGTTTTCCTGTACGAAGAATCGAACGGTTTAGTGTTTTTACCGGACCGATTGGTATCATCGGTATCGTTGCCATCTTCTTCCCCCATCACACGGCAGCCTGGGATATGGATTCCTCGGAAACACGGGCCAATCAACCCGCGTGTACCGCATGTCTCATTTTTGCCTCGGGTGGGATCTGGCTCAAAAATGGGGCCGAGAAGGCGGGTCTGCGGTGGGTTTATGGGACAGGCGCCGCGTAAATCGTTCGTCTCGCAGCCTTCATGAGGTCGCTTCACCAAAGGCCTGATCCTGTTGGACAGTCTGCGCGCCTTCATTTAAATTAGCTAAGCTAGCGCCGCCGGCCATTGAGGGAGCGCTGCCCTGAGAACGCTAAATTTTGAGCTGCCCGCGGTCTGTTATGTTTCCGTCACAAATGTTTGCAACTACCGGCTCCGGCAAGTGATAGCAGTGCTTTCTTGAGCGGCTATGGCTTCCGTCCCCATGAATTGGTTTTAGACCGCAAAACTGCGACGCGGGCACCTGGCGCGTTGGTTGAGCCGAGGTCGAGCGAGAATGACCTCAAATTATTGCAACTTTTCAATGAGTTCTGCGTTTAGACTGACCGGTCAATCGCCCGACGCCGGAGCGCGCTGGTGATCGAAAATTGACGCGACTGCGAAGGCAGCTTGCGCACTTCCCGGAGCCGGCGGTGCGAGTGTCTGTCAGTTTATTCATTACCGCACCCGAGCACTGTGCCTCGCATCGGCACGGATTGATTGAAGTTTCTCTCCGCCTTAGGGCGCTCTTGGCTAATGATACAGACTTAACCCTCCGACGCTTGGTATCCTTTGAATGCCTGGGAGGATCCGATGGAATTCATCATAGGGTTTCTGCGGGCTTGGAGGGGTGCCGATGGTCAAAATAGCACCCCGAACAGCACCTTGACTTAGCACCCCTTTGTCCTACCGGACGCCCTCCGCTGCGTGACCTACTCGCCGATTCCCTACGATTAGCGGGCGATTCTCGACAGGCGGGCTAGATCACCGACGATTGGCGGGCGATTCGCGACGACCACACGGGCGAGATCACCGACGACATTGCAGGCAACCGCTTTGTATGCGTTCCCATCAAACCGATACACGAATTGATCGCCCTCAGATGCTGAGCCGTGCCTATAGAGCGACAGATCAGGCCAGCCGTGCGTGCTAGCGGATCTGCGTTCGGATCCCCTTGGGACATGGCATGGCAGATGCGCTTGCGCGCAGACCTCCAATGATTGGCCGACATCATCAAGAATCTTACGCCAGCCATTGCCAGCACGAATATACAATAGCATTTCGCCGTTCGCATTTCCAGCTAGGCATGGGCCAAGTCCTTTCACAAGCCAGGCATATTCAGCTCGATTGAGGTCAAACCGCGTAGCACGAACGATTTCTTTCAAGGATAGACCCCATCGCTCGAGGCACGACTTCGCGATGTCTTCTAAAAATCGTCTTTTAAATCGTACTGTGCGTGGCGAGAAGGTCGGACGGAATGTCAGCGGCTTTTTGATCTGCCTCCGGCTGCCCGAAGACCACACCGAATGGCTCAGCGACGATCATTGTGACTACGACGGTAAGGGCAAAGATCTTCATCCCGGCCATAATAGTAGTGCGGATCAGGACCGGGGAGCAGGGGACCCGACGCGGTCTGGCGCTGCGCCGCTCCTCTCGGCCCGCGATGGCAGCGAATTGCAGATCGCGGCAGTGATGTTGTCGTGCCCGCCGGCAAAGTTGGCAATTCGACCAAGGCTCGGTACTGTTCGACCGCCGGGGTCCCCTTGGGGAACCGCGACAACACAGCCGCTAAGCGCGCCGGTTGGAGCGCGTAGTTCCACAGACCGTCGGTGCACAGCAGCAGCGTTTCGCCGGGCGCCGGCGCAACCGTGACGATGTGCGGATCGGGAAGATCGTCCGGATCGCCGAGGCACTGGACGATGGCGTGGGCGTTCGGCGAGCGCGTCGCTTCGGCCTCGCTCATCTCGCCCCGCTCCACCACCCAATTGACCCAGGAATCGTCCCGAGTCAGAAGACGGCCGTCGCCGGCCAGCACGTAAGCACGGCTGTCCCCGGTCCAGCCGACGGTGACCGCGCCCGGGCGGACCAGCGCCGCGACGATCGTCGTGAGCGGACGGCTGACCGGATCGACGCCGGCCGGCACCAGGCTGCATACCGCATCATGTGCCTCGAGGACGGCCTGGCGCATCGCCGCTCCTGCCTCCGCGCCTACCGCGAGGGCGGCAACGAGACTGCCGGCCGCCGCCACGGCAGCGGTATTGGCGCCCCGCGCCGGATCGTGCGAGCTCGAAACCCCGTCGCAGACGACGATGATCGATATAGGAACGCCGTCGCCGGTGATGCCGCGCGACAGAGCGACCGCGTCCTCGTTCTGGCGATGGATCAGACCGCGGTCGGAGACGGCGGCGAGGTCGGGGCCCAAGTCGATCTCGCGGTGGTCGGCCGCAGTTGGCGCGCCGGCGCCCCCACGGGACAAGCCCGTGGGCTGAAGGCCCACGGCAGTCTCGGCGAGTGCGGCTCCACAAGCCTCGCAGAACAACGAGTCTGGCTCGGCCGTGGCCGCGCAGCGCGGACACAACATTCTCGCTCTCCTCTCTCAGAACAGGGTGACCGGGCGCACCCGGTTGGCGAGGTCGACCCAGTGGATCTTTTCCGGCGCATCCTCGGCGAGGTGGGCGCAGGAACGGTAGCGCCGTTCGGCGGCCAAGCGGAGGTCGGTGATCGCGAGCGGGCTGCCGAGCAGGGTGCGGTCGCGGCCGTCCTTGAGCTTGCCGTTCTCGATCAGCTCGATCGCAGCGACGAATAACCGTCCGGCGAGCTGGTGGACGATGCCGCCCTCGATGCCGATCTGCTCGATCGTCTCCGCCGCCTGTTCGAGCAGGCTCTGGTCGAACTTGACGCCGTCCTCGATCAACAGATCGGCGAGCCGGATCTGCGCTTGTGAATAGAGACTCGAGGCCGCGGGGACGCGCCGTAATGCCTGCGCGGCGTCGATGATCGCGTCACGCTCACTGGTCTTGGCGAGAACCCGGGCGAGACCAAAGCAGGCCGAGGTGTGGTCCGGATCGACGCGGCTGACGCGGTCGTAAAACGACGCCGCGGTGCCGGTGTCCGCCTCGGCCTCGGCCGCCAAGGCGATCGCCAGCTTGGGCGCCACCTCGCCCGGCAGCTCGAAATAGACCCGGTCGAACAGCGGCCGCGCCTTGTCGGCGGCGCCGGCTTCGAGCAGCGCCTGGCCCCGGTACCAATGGGCGCGCCAGTCGAATTGGTCCTCCGCCTCGACGGTGTCGAGAAGCGCAAACGCCTCGTCGGGAACGGCCCCGTCGGGGGCGACCGCGACCAAAGCCTCGGCGAGCCGCAGCATCGCTTCCGTCGAATCCGGCCGTCGCTTCGCGATGTCGCGCAAGGCGACGACCCGCTTTTCCGGACGGTTGATGGCGGCGGCGAGGATCAGGTTGGCGGCCGGATCATTGGCGTCGACTTGAGCGCCGGCAACAGACGGGCGAGCGGCGCGGCGGTGCCCTCGGCATCGTCGGCGTCGATCAGCCGGTCGCCAGTGAAGACTCGGCTCTCGGCCGGCTTCGGCCCCTCCTTCAGCGCGACGGTCTCGCGCAGCACGCCATAAAGCTGATCGGCCATCTCGTCGGCGGTCTGAAAGCGCTGGTCCGGGTCGTGGTGCGTCGCCCGCAGCAGCAGCCGATAGAGGCCTCGTTCTCAACCAGCACCGGCTGCTCGGCCGGGGTCGGCAGCGCAAACTCGTAGGCACCAATTGGCTTGAAATCCATGACGAGGTCGGCGAGCGTGCGGCCGACCGTATACAGATCGGTGACCTCGTTGGGCGAGCCCTCGCCGTTGGCGACCTCGGGCGCGGCGTAGCCGGCGGTGTAGAATATCGGGCCGCCCTCGGCGTCGATCCGGCGCACGCCGCCCATGTCGATCAGCTTTACGTCGCCCTCCTCGAGCATGAAATTATCGGGCTTGAAGTCGCAATAGGCGATGCCCTGGGCGTGCAGATAGGCGAAGGCCGGCAGGATTCCGAGGATGTAGGCGAGCGCCTCAGGCACCGGCAGCGGACCGCCCTCCTTGCGTAGCGACTTGATCGTGCGGCCGCCGACATACTCCATGACGATGAAGCCCTCGGCGCCGTGGGTCACGAAATTGTAGATTCCGACGATGCGCGGATTTTTGACAGCGGCGAGGAACTGCCGCTCGGCGACGGCGGCAGCGGCGGCCTCCTCATCCTTGGCATTGAGCAGTCCCTTCAGCACGACCCAGCGATTCAGCACCGTGTCCCAGGCGAGATAGATCCAGCCCATGCCGCCAAACGCGATCGGACCTTTGACCTCGAACTGCCCGCCGACGATATCGCCCGGCTTGAGCGATGCCTTGAAGTTGTACGGCTTCCCGCAATGCGGACAGAAGCCCTCGTCGCGGTTCACCTTCTGCTCGCAGTGGGGGCAGAACCGCTTGGCTGCCGGCACCTCCGGCCGCTCCATGACGAGCTTGAGCGGGTCCGTGCTCGGCAGCGGCGGCAGCGACATCAGGCCGCCGACGAGGCGTGAGCGAGTGGTGACGGTGGTGCGCGCCGATCGGCTGCCGCGCCGGGTGCCGGAGGCGCCGCGCGTCGCGGCGGAGGTGCCGACGGTCGCCGAGGCGCCAGCGCCCAGCTCCTTGAGCAGGCTCTGCCCGATAGGCGGCTTGCCGCAATCTTCGCAGGCGCCGTCGACGATCCTGCCCGAGCAGCCCAGGCGTTGACAGCGGATTTCGGTGGACGTCATTTCGGCAGAATTCATTTCTCGATCCTTTAATCGGCCGTCAGTCGCGGAAGCGGCAGCGGAGCGGGAAATGTGGCGCCATGTGGCACCCCCGGTCAGCCTCCCCGGATCGCGAGGTTGATCGCGGCTTCATAAGCCGCAACGAGGGCGGCCGCCTTCCTGAGATCGGCCGGCTGTGCATTTAGGGCGGAATTGGCGTCGTCGGCGACGCGCACGACCTCCGGACCGAAGCGCAGGCCGCGCACCGCGTAGACATCGGCCTTGGCGCGCAGCGCCTTGAGGCGACCGCGCAACTCGTCGCGGTCGGCGAGCGGAGCCTGGTTCGCCGCGCAGATCCGACGTTCCGCCGCGAGGCGCGTGTTGCGGGACACCATCCATTTATCGAGACCGACCTTCGCAGCACGCCAACCGCCGTTGCGTAGCGTGTCGTCGAGACCATCGAGCCAGGCGCCGAACTGGGCGATGATCGGCGCGTCGGTGGGACGCAGCAGCCCAGCCGGGTCGACGATCTCGGTGCAGCTCTCGTTATAGGCCGCCCGCGAGCGGCGGCTGACGTCGCGCAGCTCCTGCCATGCCGCGCGCGCTGCGCCGAGGGCGGCCTCGACGGCGGCACGTTCCTGCTCCGCCGCGTCGAGCCGAGCGCGCCAATTCGCCAGCATTGCTGAGGCCTCCTGGACCTTGGTTCCGGCGCCGAGTGGATCGGCGACGAGGTCGTTGGAGAGCGCCTCGACGCGGCCGGCGACCGCGGCGATCTCGGCCGAGCCGGTTTCGCCGATCGCATCGGCACGCGCGGCGAGCGCGCGCGCCTCGTCGGCGATCGCCGCGATGCGCGGCGCCAGCTGCGTCTCGATGCGGTCGAACGCGAGGACGGTGTCTTTGGCGATCGTAAAGATCTTTTCCATCGCCGCCAGCAGCTCTTCGGCGGAGGCCTTGTCGCCGTGCTCGGCGGAGGTCAACAGGCTGCGCTCGGCGAGCGGCGTGTGCGTTGCCGGCAGCGTGATCGAGCGGCCGTCGAGAAGGTCGTCGATCTCGGGGTCGTAGGTATGAAACAATCCCGACTGCTTGCGCAGACCGTCGGCCTGGTCGAGTAGCGCATTCAGCAGCAGATAATCCTTCCACAGTTCGTCGAGCGCCGCGAGCGTATTGTCAATCCGGGCCGCCGTCTCGCCGCTGTAGCAGTCCGGCCGATCGCGCAACCGGGCCTTGATCCGCAGCAGGGCTGAATGATCGTTGATCTCGCCGAGGTTGCGGCTGACCCGGGCGAGACGGTCCTGCCAGCCGGCGAGCTTTTCCGCGATGCTGTCGCTGGTCACGGCCCGCGTGGCGCCCCGCGCATCCCGTCAGACGCCTGCGACCGGGCGCTGGGTCGGACGGCTCTGGTCAGAACCGATACTCGTTGATACGTGGTTGCAAGCCCAGCCAGGCCAGCAGCGCGACGAGGAGCGCGACGGCGGGCACCGCCCAGGGCATCGCTGCGAGCAGAGAGGAGGCGCGCTCGACCTGCGCCTCGAAGTACTTTTGGTTGATAGCGAGCGTGCTGCCGAGGGCTTTGTCGAAGCGCTCGAACGCCCAATCCGATTCTCCCGGCGCCGTGCCGATGTCGAGCGCTAATGCCTGGTCGTGGCGTCCGGCGCGTTCGAAATCACGGATCTGGCGGTCGATGTCGAGATAGCCGGCAAAGGTCCGCAGCATCTCGCTGGCGGCCTCGCGCTCGCCCGGATAGGTGATGTTATTGAGCTCGTCGCCGATCAAGCCCTTGATCCGCTGGGTGCGACCGGCCGTCGCCTCGGCGATCGCCTGCGCCGCCGGCAGGCCGGAGAGCAGCTGCGCCGACTTTTGAATGAAGGCGTCCTCATGGCGCTGCTGTTGCGGGGTGCCGTGCTCGAGCAGGTAGAGGCTCTCCTCGGCGTTGGCGTCGTTGGCGACGGCGCGGGCCTTCCACAACGCATGGATCGAATCGAATGAATCCTGCTTGGCGGCGCGCAGCTGCTCGTTGGCCGTGACGAAGACGTAGACCGCATACACGGCAAAGCCCGCCAGCAGCAGGGTGGCGCCGAGCAACGGCAAATTGATCACTCGGCGGGTGCGTCGGGTCAGCTGAAGCTGGACACCGATCAGCAGCGCGCAGAGCACCCCCGATCCGAGCAGCAGTTCGACGAGCGCGTTGGTTCGATTGGCTCGATGGCCGTCATAGCTCGCCGTCAGGTGTCGGAAATTCGCGTCGTCGAGGGCTGCCGCCGCCGGCAGGATGGTATTTTGCATCAACTCGGAGGCGGCGCGGACGTCGGGCAGCGGATCCCCCGCCAGCCTGGGGCGGGCTTGGCCGACGAAACGGAAATAGACCGGGAGGTTGCTCTGGATCGCGTAAAGCGGGGTCTCCTCCTCGGCGCCGTAGGTGACGTTCTCGCCGGCGGTAATCAGCGCGTGCGCCACCGCGTCGGCATCCTCCTTGAGGGTCCGCCACGACGGTTTCGTGTCGTCATCCTTCGCGAGAATGGCGTTGGCTAGGCTGGCGTTGATGTCGGCGAGGGCGGTGTCGATCTGCTCGGCCGCGACGATCGACGGGACGGTGTCGTGGCCCACCGTCTTCACCGCATCATGAAGGTTCGAGAAGACGGGGGCGGTCAGCCCCCAGAACAGCGCGCTGGCCGCGAAAAGGGTCAGCGTGGCGGCCTCGAGGCGGCCGGGGGGTCGTGCGCAACCGCGCCGCGAGACGACGGACCGGCGAGGGCGCGGCGGCGATCCGCCCCGGAAGGACCGGGATGTGCTGGGCGGGCGTCGCCATGGCTTCGTCTCCGAGAGATCAGCGGGCGCGGATCGTGATCCGGGTCCAGCAGCCCAGGGTCAGCTGGTCGCAATCTTTGAGCGGCATCTGGATCCCCGGTTCGAGCGGGGTCCCGTTGAGGGCGGTGCCGTTGGTGGAGCCCAGCTCCAGCGCGCAGAAGCCGCCGTCATCGCGGCGGCGGAAGCTCAGGTGCCGGTGCGAGACTCCGGGATCGACTATCATGATCTCGGGGCGGATCTCGCGGCGGTCATCGCGTCGCCCTAGCAGATTGTCGTCGAGGTCGAGTGGAAATATCCGTTCGGGTTGTCCGACCGGGCAGGGCTGTGTCGGATCGGGGTCTTTGTCGAGCGACGGGTCGACGGCGACGACCGCATCCCAGCGCTGCGGCACGGGTTCGGCTCCAGGCGGCGGGGCTGGCGCCGATTGGGGCGGAAGCGCGGCTGGAATTTCGGCCGCGACTGCGGGCGGCGCGGCGGCGTCGGCGCCGTGGCCTCGGGAGTGGCGGCAGCTACGGGCGTCGTCGTCGTGAAGTCGTAGCGGCAGACCTCGCAGAACCGTGCGGCGGCGACGCGCGGAGTGGCACAGACCGGGCACGGCTCGTCGGCGGAGGCGGCCGCCGGCATCTCGGGCGCAGTCACAGCGACAGCAGCGATGGTACTGGTGGCGCCCGACATCTTGCTACCGCACTCGGAGCAATAGTCCGGGTCGGTCGATATGTGGCCCTTGGGGCAGCGCAACTCCATGGTAGCCTCCTTGCGGCGGAAACCGTCCCGCCTCAGCCGGTCTTGCGTTTGACGGTGCGCGTGCCGCCCATGTCCAGAACCAGTTCGTCGGCCCGGCTGACCGCCGTCTTGAGGCGGATCGTGCCGCGCGGCGCGTCGACGATGTCGACGACGTGTTTCAGGCGCCGCGTCACCTCTTCGTTGCCCGAATCGGCGGCTATCTTAGCGGCCTTGCCGAGCATCTTGGTCGCCTGGTCGATATCGCCGCGCTCGCGCGCGGCCAACCCCTCGCGGATCGAATCCGCCAGCTCCTGCTGACCGGTATAGTGCGCCACCTGCGGATTGATGCGGGTCGTCAGGGCGTCGTCCGCAGTCCAGGTGGCGACCACCGGCGCGCCGCCGGGGACGACGACATCCCGGCCGCCATCGGCGTAGACCAATGAGGGGCGGCAGGCCAGCATCTCGTCGCCGATCGCGCCCGGCGCGAAGGTCAAGGTCAGGTGGTAGTCGCGCGATTCGTCGGCCCAGGCGCCGGTCGGGATGTCGAGCGCCTTGTCATCCTTGTGGACTGCGAGCGCCGCGAGATCGACGATTTCGGGACTGACCTGCTTGACGGTGGCGACCGTCACGGTCTTGGGCATCCACAGCCGCAGCCGCACATCGGCCACGCCTTTGGCGAGGGCGGCGGCGATCGCCTCGCGGAAAGCTGCCTCCATCATCTCCGCCGTGGGGATGATGTCGGCGTTGCCGAGGAGGGTGTTGGCGATAAAGGTCAGGTCGTCCTTGACCCAGTCGGAGCCGACGCCGCGGCCGTCGCACTGGAAGCGGCCCTTGCACGCCTCGACGGCGCTCTTCAGATGCGGCTTGTCCGGATCATTGTTATCGCCATCGGTGAGGAACAAAGCGTAACGAATGCCGCCGTCGAGCTTCTCGAGCTCCTGGCGCGCGGCGAGCAGCGCCGTCGAGAAGGCGGTGCCGCCGGTGGGCACCAGGTTGCGGATCTCGCGATGCGCCATTTCCTTGTTCAAAAAAGAAGTGGCGCGACAGAGCGGAACCAGCACCTGCGGTTCGTGGCTGAACGCGATCACGCAAAACTGCGTGTTCTCGTCGAGCAGGTCGATGCAGACCTGCGCCGCGTGCTTGGCGGCCTCGATCTTGCCGTCGGTCTGCATCGAGCCCGAACGATCGATGATGAACGCAATCGCCCGGCCGCCGCCGCTGATAGCCACCGGCGGACCCTCGCCTCGCGTCGCGGTGACGGTCAGGATCGCGTCGATGCGGTTGGCGCCGGCGCCGAGATAGGGATTGAAAAAACTCTCGATCTTGAACTGCATGGGTCACCCGAATGTGCCGGCGCGGCCGCAGCCGGCGGCCCTGTCGTGTTGCGGTTCGCTCGCTCAGGCCGAACGCACGATCTGCTCGGCGCTGGCGCGCAGCCCCAGGACGAGGTTGACCTTGAGCGTCTCGATGCGCTTCTGCGCCTCGTCGCGCTTGCGGCGGTTCTCCTCGCTGATCTTGGCCCCCTTGCCAATGGTGTCGAGCAGACGGCCGGCGATCGATTCCAGCGCTTCGACATCGGCGGCGGCATTGCCCTGGCTCAGCTTCGCGTTGGTGTAAGCCTGAGCGAGGGCGTCGGCGCCGAGTTGCCCGATCTCCCGCGCCACTTGGCGGCGTGCGGCGGTCGACGCCGCGGCCTTGTTGATCTGATTGAGGGCGGCGACCTGCAGGATCGCCCCTTTGAGGCGCGGCATGTCGAACAGCATAGCGTCCATGATGTTGCGGATTTCGATCCGAGCGGCTTCCTGGGCGGTGCGGATCTGCGGGATCGCCACCATCGCGTCGGTGATCGCGATGTTCATGCGCACCAGCCGGGTCTCGAAGGCGTCGATCTGCTCGCCCATGTCGCGCAACGCCGAGAACTGTACCGGATCGGGGGTTGAGTCGCCTCGACCTTGGTCTTCAGCGCGGCGAAATCGCCGCGGGCCTTGATCAGCGCCAGCTCTCCGGCGGCGAGGTAGATCTCGAGATCGCGCAGATTGACCTGGGTTTCGCGGGCGCGGGCGTCGGCGGCGGCATTTTCCGCCTGCAGACGTCCCATTTCGACCGCGGCCTTCCTCTCGATCTGCTCGAGATGCTCATGGATCTGCCTGCGGGTCTGCTGGAAGTGGCGCAAGGCCGAGAAATGCGGTCCGATGATCGGCAGCTTACCGAGGATGCCGGCGATGCCCTCCTCGCCCGAGACCTCCTGCTTGATCTTGGGCAGGTTGATCGCCTTGATGTTGGTCGCCAGTTCGAGGATCAGCTCGCCGGCAGCGCCCGCCTCGTCGGTGCGGATCCCCTTCAGCAGGTCGTCGAGGAAGGCATTCATCCGCCGCTGCGGCTCGGCGCCGAATGTCATCACCGAGTTGCTGTCGGCGATCGACACCGTTGCGGCGATCTCCGCAATGCGCTTGTGCGCAGCGTCGTCGAATTTGTCGAGCGATAGGAGCTTGTTGTCGGGCAGTGCGTTGGCGAGCACCGGAAGCGAAAGTACCCCGGTCTCGGTGGTCACAGTCTCGGCCATCTCTCTCTCCGGTCAACGGACAAGCCGGGACACCCGCCCCGCCACAATTGACTTCGCACCGTTTCGCTGAAAATTGGTAAACGGGCCAATCGGCACGGTGCGCTCGCGTTGTCGCGGGGTCGCGAACGGCTCCGCGAGCTGATGGGGAGAGATAGAGAACCGCAGCAGACCGGCCACTCCCCGGATACAGAGGCCCCAACTACGCGACCGAATACGGCCGCACCCGGCTCACGCTGCTGACTGACGAGAGGCGCTGCCCCTGGCGGCGACGGTGGTTCCGGTGAGCGCTATCGCGGCCAATAGCGCGCCACAACCGCCGTTTCAAAAAGCTTCCCGGTCGGTCCGAGAGCCAACCTAACTTAAGG
>Ga0182034_10001296_pt1 | contig 12239 bp, 15 predicted proteins | sample flu12Cox44000172_FD_125972 | JGI IMG/M metagenome (GOLD analysis project Ga0182034, IMG submission 125972) | Lab enrichment of tropical soil microbial communities from Luquillo Experimental Forest, Puerto Rico - flux4day.12C.oxic.44.000.172 | ecosystem: Environmental > Terrestrial > Soil >... | reverse complement strand
ACCGAACGCGAGTTGATCAATGGCACGGTATTTAGATAAAGCTCCGTTCGTGTCTGCTCGCACTCTTCGTAGTGAATCCCAAACTTGCGGAATCCCTCAAAAACCCACTCACCGGCATACCGATCACCGAATGTCTGCGAGCAGCGATATTTCTTGATCACGCTCGTTTAGGGAACTGTCCCAGTGGAAATCCCTCCTAAACACAAGACAGCCTGCCTATTTGAGGCGCAGTGTTAAGGATCGAGCCGGACGGGAAGGCCTGAAGCCGCCATGAAACACTTGGCCTCGCTGATCGAGTGCTCGCCGTAATGGAAGATCGAGGCGGCCAGTACCGCCGACGCATGGCCATCGCGCACACCTTCGACGAGATGAGCGAGTGTGCCGACCCCGCCCGACGCGATCACCGGGACCGGCACGGCATCGGCGATAGCGCGCGTCAGCTCAAGATCGAACCCGGCCCGCGTGCCGTCGCGGTCCATCGAGGTGAGCAGGATCTCGCCTGCGCCAAGCGATACGACTTCGCGGGCATAAGAGACCGCCTCGATGCCGGCCGGCTCGCGGCCGCCATGGGTGAAGATCTCGAAGCGCGGCTTGCCACCGTTGGTCGCGACGCGTTTAGCGTCGATGGCAACAACGATGCATTGGGCGCCGAACTTCTCGGATGCGACCCGCACCAGGCGCCTGTCCTTCACCGCTGCAGTGTTGATCGACACCTTGTCGGCGCCGGCCTTGAGCAGAGCGTGCACATCCTCTGTGCTGCGCACGCCACCTCCGACGGTAAGCGGCATGAAGCAGCGCTCCGCTGTGCGGGCGACCACGTCGAGAATCGTGCCGCGCTTCTCGTGGCTCGCGCTGATGTCGAGGAAGCAAAGTTCGTCGGCGCCAGCCTCGTCATAAGCCGCAGCAGCGTCGACCGGGTCGCCTGCGTCTCTCAGATCGACGAAGTTGACGCCCTTGACGACGCGCCCCTCCTTCACGTCGAGGCAGGGTATGACGCGGATCTTCAGCATGACGCAAAGGATAACTTACGATGTCTTGCGCCGGCGCTCGGCGAGCCAGCCCAGAAACACGATCGTGGCTGCAATCGTCCACAGCACAAAAAGAACGAAGCCAACCGGGGTGGATAGGAATACCACATAGTGAAGCCAAGGTCGTAGAAGGCCTGTCCGTAGTCTTTGCCGCCGATCACGCATTGGACCCCGTAGTTGAGGTTGACTTCGAGCCGATCACGAGCGCCGTGGTCTCTTGGCTCCCGACTGCGACCAGCGCAGGCCCGAACGCCACGAGCAGGATCAGAACAAGCAGGATGACAAAAACCGGGCGTGCGCGGATCGAATTAGCCATGATGTGATTTGCTGTTCGCGGCGATGAGCGCCAGAGCTTCGCGCGGATCGAGGCGCCCGTCGTAGAGCGCGCGGCCGGCGATCGCTCCTTCCAGCATCTTATAGCGAGATTCGAGCAGTCTATGCACGTCGTCCATCCCGGCAAATCCGCCGCTTGCGATCACCGGGATGGTGACGGCCTTCGCGATCGAGGCCGAGGCATCGAGGTTGAGGCCCTGCAGCACGCCGTCGCGGGCGATATCGGTGTGAATAATGGCAGTGACGCCCGCATCTTCAAATCTGCTAGCAAGATCAATGGCTTCTATCTCGCCCGTCTCGGCCCAGCCCTCGATCGCGACCTTGCCATCACGCGCGTCGATACCAACGGCGATGCAACCGGGGAAACCGCGCGCGGCCTCACGCACGAAATGCGGATCGCGCACCGCGGCGGTGCTCAAGACCACGCGGTCGACGCCCTTCTCGAGCCAAGTGACTATAGTATCGAGGTCGCGGATCCCGCCGCCGAGCTGGACCGGAATATGCACAGCTTCGAGAATCGCCTCGACCGCAGCCGTATTGACCGGCTTACCGGCGAAGGCGCCGTTGACATCGACGATGTGCAGCGCCTCGAAACCCTGGTCCTCGAAGTCGCGTGCCTGGGCGGCGGGATCTGTGTTGAATACCGTCGCCTCCGCCATTTCCCCTTGGCGAAGCCGCACGCACTGCCCGTCCTTGAGGTCGATGGCTGGAAAAAGAATCATCGACCCTCAAGGCTTCCACTTGAGAAAGTTTGAGATGAGTGCGAGGCCCAGCTTCTGGCTCTTCTCCGGATGGAACTGGCTGCCTGCCATGTTGTCCTTGGCCACGAAGGCCGTGATCTCACCGCCATAGTCCGAGCTCGCGACAAGCGCGCGACGGTCCGCCGGCACAAGATGATAGGAGTGCACGAAATAGGCGTTAAGGCCCTGCTCTCCCGTGGGGATGCCCTCGAACAGGGCATGCATGCGTGCCATGTTCAGCGTGTTCCACCCCATATGCGGGATCTTGAGCGAAGGGTCGCGCGGTTCGATCGCCCTCACCTCGCCTTCGATCCAACCAAGCCCCAGCGTGAGCCTATGCTCAAGCCCACGCTCTGCCATGAGCTGAAGTCCGACGCAGATGCCTAGAAAGGGCTTGCCGCGCTTCTGCACTGCCTCGTCTAAAGCTTCGATCATGCCAGGCACGCGCTCGAGCCCCTGGCGGCAGTCGGCAAAGGCACCGACGCCTGGCAGCACGATGCGCTCCGCTGACAGCGCAACCTCTGGATCCGCCGTCACCTTGACGGCGAGCTTTGAGCCTTGCTCTCGCGCCGCGCGCTCAAAAGCCTTCGCCGCAGAGTGCAGATTGCCCGAGTCATAGTCGATGATGGCGAGGTGCATATCAGTCACGGTCCGGGGAATAGCCCGATGACCTCCTCCGACTCGCTGCGAGCGCGTGGAGGAAAGCTTCCGGTCTCGCGCTTTTCGGATGCGCGGTCCGGCGTGCGCGCTTGTTTCTCCTGCTCGGGGAGCCAGGTGCGGAAGAAGGACAACTCAGCCTGGCCGCGGTCCCGCCCGCTTGCCAATCCCACCAGCCGATAGCCTCGGCGCTCCAAGGAAGCCGCACGGAGATCGTTGGCCTCGAAGGCAAACAGCAGGAAAAGCCCAAGGCTTACCCAGCCGAACAGCGTCTTGCCCTGGTCGCTCGTGCCAAACGCCAATTCGAGAATAGCGAAGCCTACCAAGAAGACGATCAGCTCGAGCCACATGCGGTAGAAGAAAAGCCACAGCGCCGGGACCAAGAAGGCAATCCACGAGAAGCCCTCCTTGACGAAGGCAAGCCGGTCTGCGCGCAAGGCGAGGTCTGCCGCCTCGCTGCTCGGCTCATAAACGGAATAGACGGTCACGGCGCCTCACGCTGCCCCTTCAGTCAATGAATCGAAAGCCTCTAGAGCTGGCCCTTGGTCGAGGGCACGCTGCCCTTTTGGCGCTCGTCGATGGCAATGGCCTGACGGAGCGCCTTGGCGAGCGCCTTATAGCAGGTCTCGGCAATATGGTGGCTGTTCTCGCCGTATAGCGTCTCGACATGCAGGGTAAGCCCGGCATGCTGGGCAAAGGCCTGGAACCACTCCCTGAATAGCTCGGTATCCATCTCCCCTACCTTGGAGCGCGTGAAGGCGACCTTCCACATGAGGTAAGACCGGCCCGAGATATCAACCGCAACCCTTGTGAGAGTGCCGTCCATCGGCAGATAGGCAAAGCCGTAGCGGGCGATGCCCTTCTTGTCACCGAGCGCCTTCGCCAAGGCCTGGCCGAGCGCGATGCCGGAATCCTCGGTCGTGTGGTGCTGGTCGATATGGAGGTCGCCGTGGGCCTTGAGGGTAATGTCGATCAGGGAGTGGCGCGCGAGCTGCTCAAGCATGTGGTCGAGAAAGCCGACCCCGGTCGCTACGTCATAGGCGCCTGTCCCGTCGAGGTCGACGGACGCCGTGATCGCGGTTTCCTTGGTGCGGCGCTTGACTGCCGCCCGCCGCGCCTCGACCTCTTTGCTGTGCTTCTGCATTCGAGCCACACTAGCGCAAGGGCGTTAGCAATTCGCTTCCTTGCGCAGCGCTTATACGCGAGCAGGCCTGAGAGTGCTATCAGAGCGTTAACGTCTCAATAGCTTGACGAATGGCGCCTTTGTTCCGATATCGCGTGAGCAATGGGTCCATTCCACTCTTCTCCCGACACCTGGTACGGCACCACGATTCTGACTGTCCGCAAGGGCGACAAAGTCGTCATCGCCGGCGACGGCCAGGTCACGCTCGGTCAGACCATCATCAAGGGCACTGCGCGGAAGGTGCGCCGGGTCGGCAACGGCAATGTGATTGTCGGCTTTGCCGGCTCGACCGCCGACGCCTTCACCCTGTTCGAGCGGCTGGAGACCAAGCTCGAGCGCTTTCCCGACCAGCTCAAGCGCGCAGCCGTCGAGCTTGCCAAGGACTGGCGCACTGACCGTTACTTGCGCCGTCTCGAAGCGATGATGATTGTGGCCGACGCCGGCGAGAGCCTGGTGCTCACCGGCACCGGCGATGTGCTCGAGCCCGACGATGCGGTGATGGGCATCGGTTCAGGCGGCGCTTACGCGCTCGCCGCCGCGCGCGCACTACTCGATGGCCCGCTCGGCGCAGAGGAGATCGCCCGCAAGGCCATGGCCATTGCCGCCAAGATTTGCGTTTACACCAATGATGAGGTGGTCGTCGAAACCCTCGACGCATCGAAGTAGCGCGTAAGACTCATGACTAGCTTTTCACCCCGCGAGATCGTCTCGGAGCTCGACCGCCACATCATCGGCCAGCGCGATGCAAAGCGCGCGGTCGCCATCGCCTTACGCAATCGCTGGCGCCGCCAACAGCTCAACGACGAGATGCGCGAGGAGGTGCTGCCCAAGAACATCCTGATGATCGGCCCGACCGGCGTGGGCAAGACCGAGATCTCGCGGAGGCTGGCGAAGCTCGCGGGCGCCCCGTTTATCAAGGTCGAGGCCACCAAGTTCACCGAGGTCGGTTATGTCGGCCGTGACGTCGATCAGATCATCCGCGACCTTCTCGAAGCTGGTATCGGGCTCGTGCGCGACGCTAAGCGGAAAGAAGTCTCGGCCAAGGCTCAGCTCAATGCCGAAGAGCGCGTTATCGATGCGCTGGTCGGGGCAGGGGCCGCCATCTCAACACGTGAGGCCTTCCGCAGGCGCCTGCGCGCCGGAGAGCTCGACGACAAGGAGATCGAAATTCAGGTGACCGATACGCCGACCATGCCGTCGTTCGAAATTCCTGGCATGCCAGGCAGCCAAGTCGGAATGATCAATTTGAGCGATGTGCTTGGCAAAGCGTTCGGCACGCGCACCAAGCCGCGCAAGGTTACCGTGCGCGACTCTTTCGAGATTCTGATGAGCGAGGAGTCCGACAAGCTGATCGACAACGACATGATCGTGCAGGAAGCGATCAAGAACGTCGAGAACAACGGCATCGTGTTTCTCGACGAGATCGACAAGATCTGCGCGCGCTCCGAACGGGTCGGCGCGGATGTCTCTCGCGAAGGTGTTCAGCGCGATCTTTTGCCCTTGATCGAGGGGACGACGGTTGGCACCAAATATGGGCCGGTCAAGACCGACCATATTCTGTTCATCGCCTCAGGCGCGTTCCATCTCGCCAAGCCCTCTGATCTTCTGCCCGAGCTTCAGGGCCGGCTTCCCATCCGCGTCGAGCTTCGCGCGCTGACGCGCGAGGATTTCCGCCGTATCCTCACCGAGCCCAAGGCCTGCCTCATCAAGCAATACGTTGCGCTGATGAAGACCGAGGGCGTCGATCTCGAATTCACCGTAGATGCGATCGACGCCATCGCCGATATCGGCGTCGAGGTAAACACCGCGGTCGAGAATATCGGCGCCCGCCGGCTGTTCACGGTGATGGAGCGTATTCTCGACGACATCTCGTTCGACGCCGCCGACAAGCACGGCGAGAAGATCGTTATCGACGCCGCCTATGTGCGCAGCCACGTCGGTGACCTCGCTAAGAACGCCGATTTGTCCAAATTTATTTTGTAGGAAGAAAGACTGGAGGCATCGCCTCAATTGGCGGGGCGCCGCAGCTGCACGTAAAGCGCGCCCTCGCCGCCGAGGCGCTTGGGCGCTGGCGCGAAGCTCACCACGACTGAAGCGAGGTCGGGGGTGGCGAGCCAATGCGGCACGGCCTGGCGGAGTACGCCGCGCTCGTCCTCTTTATAGAAGCTCCGCCGCGGGTTTGGCTCTGCGCCCTTGCCGGTGATGACCAGCACGCGGCGATAGCCTTTGTGCTGCGCCGATTTCAGGAAGCGGCGGAGCGCAGCGTGGGCGTCGCGCTGGCGCATGCCGTGCAGGTCGAGGCGCGCCTCGACGAGAAGCCGTCCTCGCTCAAGCTTGCGTGCGGTCTGCCGATCAAGCGCTTCGCCGCGCGCGACAGGTGCTTGCTTCGGCGTTGGATGAGGCCGAGGCTTGACGGACGGCGTCGAATCCTTTGCCGGCTTTGGTCTTGGCTTGGGTGTATTGATCTTGGCAGCAGCTCTTCCTTTGTGTAGCGGCCGCGCGCTTCGAGCGACACGCTCCCAAAGCTCGGTGTCGCTTTCGTGGTCATGTTCGCGCTTGCCCATGCAATGAGCATAACGCACGGCGTCTTAACGCTTCGGCAGCAGCACGAAAAATTGCGCCTTTTGGTGGGTGGTCCCGGCGATGGCGCCGGCCGCCTCGCCGGTGCCCCAGAAGATGTCGCCGCGCTCAGGGCCCCTGATCGCTGACCCCACGTCCTGAGCGATCATCAGACGCCGGAACGGCGCACCCTTAGGCGTCTTAAGATCGGGCGCGGCAACGAAGATCGGCGTGCCGAGAGCATGATAAGACGCATCCACAGCGAGGCTGCGGCCAGGCGTGAGCGGCACGCCTTGAGCGCCGATCGGACCGTCGCTGACCTCGGCTTTTGGCAATTCGCGGAAGAAGACGTAGGACTTGTTCTCCTGCATAAGCGCTCGTCCGCGTGCGGGATCGGCCCGCAGCCAGCTCTTCAGTCCTTCCATGGTCAAGTCCTTGGGACGATCAGCACGCCGAGCAAGACGCTTGCCAATGGAAGTATAGGGGTGGCCGTTCTTGGCCACATAGCCGAGCCGCACCCATGAGCCGTCGGTCAGCCGCACGCGGCCCGATCCTTGGATCTGCATGAAAAAAAGCTCGACCGGATCGTCGAGATAAAGAAGCTCAAGCCCTCTGCCCGAAAGCGCGCCCGACTCGATTTCCGCGCGCGTGTAATACGGAACAAGCTCCTCGCCGCTCCGGCGCATCACGCTAAGGCCGTCGTTGTAGAACGCGCGCAAGAGATCAGGCGTAACCTGAACGAGATCATCTGGACGGCCGTAAACGGGAACTTGGAACTCGTCATTACGTTCGCGCGAGCCATTTACCTCAGGCTCGTAGTACCCGGTCACGAGACCCGGCTGCTCCTCCTCGACACGATACGGGATGTAGTGCGCTTCCAAAAAACGTCGTGCCGCATCGCGGTCGACATTCTCCCCCAGGGCCAACACGTCTTTGCATGGCGAGTTGGCAGGCGGCCTCTTGCGGCAGGATTTCACCAGCGCGGGGAAGGCCGCAGCCTGATCATCCGCAGCCCAGCCCTCGATCTCGGCGAAGCTGACCGGCTTGAGCCTGATCCTCTGTTCGTGCACGGAGCACCACCAAAGGAGGAGTGGAATCGTGGCAACGATTGCCGTTAGCGGCAATAACAGCTTTGGCGAATACCAGCTAATTCGCAGCTTCGGTCGCGACAAGCTTCCAGTTCGGGTTCTTGGATCCGACCTCGCGGGCAAAGGTCCAGATGTCGGTGACCTCACGCACCTTCTTGGGGTCGCCTTCAACCACCTCTCTATCAGAGGCGCGCGTCACCGAGATCAACTCGCTCACGAACTTCACCGTAACGTAAGCGGTGCGGTTCTTGACCTCCGCCTCGATGATGTCGGTCTTGTCGATGCCCACCAGACTCGACTCGACCTTCTCACCGCGGCTCTCGCGCTCGCGAATGGCGCGCTGGAAGCCGTCATAGACATCAGAGCCGAGCAACTGCTTCAATGTTGCATCGTCGCCTTGAGCAAAGCCCATGACGATCATCTCATAAGCCGCCTTAGCGCCATCGATGAAGTGGTTCGGGTCGAACCCGGGATCTGCCCGCATCAGCCCGGTCAGAGACTGGCCAAGGGGGCTGTCCTTTGCGGCATGGCGGCCGAGCCGTGCCTCGAGGTCCTCGACCGGAGGTACTGACGCTTCGGCAACCGGACCCCGCGACGACCTGCCGCGCGGCAAAGCCACCACGGGCTCATTGGCCTCGGAACCGGCCCGCTTGGCATCAGGCGTGGTGTAGGGATCGTAAGGCGGCCGCTCGTTGCCAGTGCGACGGCCAAGCACGTTGCGCAGGCGGATGAAGATCACGACCGCGAGCACCAGGAACAGCAATGTATAGATGTCGAAGGCTTCACTCATGCTCTTGCTTTGCCGCTACCCGGGTTCATGGAATCGGCCCGCGACCGATGCGGAACCTCTAGGTGGGATATTGGTGCGCGCCTAGAGCTTTGCCAGCGGGAGCCTCTGGTTTGGGCAGGGATTTGTCTCGCCCGCCCGCGCCACATCGATACAACTTAAGGCATTACCCAGCCCCAAGCCAACCCCAAACGCCTTTCGCTCTTAATTCCGTCTTGCCGCAAGGCGCCAGGGGCTTAGGCGCCGCCAGGCGAAGCGAATTGCGACTTCAGGCGGTCCCGTGCTAGCCAGCCGGGCGAAAGGCAGGAGCTGTCATGGCGCGCAAGAGGGACACCGAGGATCAGCCCGGAAAGTTGAACGGCGACGGGCCGCCACAACAGGCTCCCCAGCGGGTGCTCGGAACCGCGGCAGGTGCCCGGGCCGCGACCCAAGCCCAGCTCACCGTCCTTGCTCAGTACATCAAGGACCTCTCGTTCGAGAATCCGGGCGCGCCACAATCGCTGCAAGGGCCCGGCCAGAACCCGCAGCTGAAGGTCGGCGTCAACGTGCACGTGCAAGCGAAGCCCGACGAGGCTTACGAGGTCTCGCTGAATCTCGAGGTGCACGCCAAGAACGATTCAGGGGTGATCTATAATGTCGAGCTCGTCTATGGCGGGCTGTTTCAGCTGCGTGGCATTCCACAGAACGTGATCCAACCCGTGCTGTTCGTGGACTGCCCGGCCATCCTGTTCCCCTTCATGCGGCGCGTGCTAGCCGACGTCGTGCGCGACGGAGGCTTTCCGCCTCTAATGCTCGATCCGATCGATTTCGGCAGGCTGTACGCCCAGAACCTCGCCAAAGGCGAGGCGCTGGGCGAGGCGCAGGCGAAGAACTAATAGCGCAGCCAGAGCGCCTCTGCGCCGAGTGTTGCCACGAAGGCGCGGTGCGCTTCGATCTCCGCGGCGGTGAGCCGAGGTGCAACCGGTCGTCGCCGCGGGCGCGATCCCTGGAAATTGGTATGCAGAAATGCGGCCCGGACACCATTGACGGCGAAGTCGAGTCGCGCCTGATGACCACCAACAAGCTCTACATAGACGGCTGCGAGCAGGCGGCAGTCGAGCAGCGCGCTATGCTTCTCGCGCTCGGACAGGTCGATGCCATAACGCTTGCAAAGTGCATCGAGGCTGCATGGCGAGCCTGGGTGCCTGCGCCGTGCGAGCGAGAGCGTATCGACCACACGGTCCCAGCGCAGCAGTGGCCGCGCCGCTCGCTCAAGCTCGGCGTTTAGGAAGGCAAAATCGAAGGTGGCGTTGTGCATAACCAGCCCGGCGCCTTCGATGAACGTGAGCATTTCGTCGGCAAGCTCGGCGAAGCGCGGTTTGTCGCAGAGAAAATCTAACGAAAGCCCATGCACCTCGAAGGCAGCGTACGGAACGTCGCGCTCAGGGTTCAAATGGCAATGCCAGCTGCGCCCGGTGGGGATGCAGTTGACGAGCTCGATGCAGCCGATCTCGACGATGCGGTGGCCATCGAACGGATCTAACCCCGTCGTCTCGGTATCGAGCACGATCTCGCGCACAGCGCGTTGCCTCTCTAATTCGTGTAGCTGTGACGCAGCCGCTCCATAACGCAGCCTTGGCGATTCTGGAGTGATTCGATCAATTGATCGAGATCGACATGCGTTTCTTTGAGGCTTGTTCCACTGATTATGACGAAATCAGCTCGCGCGCGCCGCTCCTTATCGGAAAGTTGGCGGGCGGCCAGATGCTCCAGCTTTTCCACAGTCATCCCTGGCCGCGTCAACACGCGCTCGCGCTGCACCCTAGAAGGGGCGCTTACGACGATGGTTACGTCAACACGCTTTTCGGCGCCGGTCTCGAACAGGAGCGGGATCTCGAGCACGGCCATTCGCGCGCCGTTCCTTTCCTGCTCGCGCAGGAAATCGATCTCTGCCTTTACCACCATAGGGTGAACGACGCTCTCGAGCCTTCGCAGTCGTTCGGGGTGGCCGCTCACCTGCTCTGCCAGCAGCTTCCGGTCGACCCGGCCCTCGCGCGTCACGCCAGCAAATGCGGCCTCGATCTCCTCAACCGCCTCCCCCTCATAGAGGCGATGCACGCAAGCGTCGGCATTAAACACTGGAATGTCGCGGCGGGCGAAATGCTCTGCCGCCGCCGACTTCCCCATGCCGATCCCGCCGGTAAGACCTATGACCAGCATCAGGCCCCTCCGAGCGTCGACGCAACATGCGCTCTAAGCTCTTTGGTGACCTCTGGCCGCATACCAAACCAGCGTTCGAAGCCGGGCACGGCCTGATAAAGCAGCATGCCGAGACCATCCACGGTCTGCCTTCCCCTGGCGCGAGCTGAAGCCAGGAGTGGGGTTTCGAGCGGGCTGTAGACAATGTCGGCAACAAGCGCATCTTCGGGCAGATCTTCGACATCGATGTCGAGCGGCTCCTTGCCGGTCATGCCGAGGCTCGTAGCATTAACGAGTAGGCCACAGCCGGCCAGCGCCTGGTTGCGGCCCTCCCAATCGACGACGCCCACGGTTGGTCCGAATGCTCCCGCCAATGCCTCAGCGCGGTCGCGGGTCCGGTTGGCGAGCAAGATGCGCGATGCGCCCTGGGTTTTGAGACCATAGACAATGGCCCGTGCCGCTCCGCCCGCACCAAGCACCATCACCGGCCGGCGCCCCTTGTTCCAGTGGGGTGCTTCCTCGTTGAGATTGGTCATGAACCCGTAGGCGTCGGTGTTGCTCGCATTCAGCCGCCCCGCGCCATCACGCCAAACCGTGTTGGCTGCGCCGATAGCTCGCGCCGCTTCGTCGGCGATGAAAGCGAGACGCAAAGCCTCCTCCTTGTGCGGCAGCGTCACATTGACTCCGGAATAGCCGCGTTCGCCGAGCAAGCGCAGGAAGCCGGCAAGCTCCTCTGGCCGCACCGCCTCCTTCTCGTAGTCGCCATCAATCCCATAGACCTTGAGCCAGTAGCGGTGAATCGCAGGCGAGCGCGAATGCTCGATTGGCCAGCCAATGATGCAGGCGCGTCTCACTTGGATCAGCTTTCGATGACGCCCTCGCGCCGAAGCGTATCGAGGAGCGGAATGAGAGGAAGCCCAAGGATGGAGAAATAGTCGCCGTCGATCTTCTCGAACAACTGAATGCCGGTGGATTCGATCTGATAGGCGCCGACCGAGGTCAGCACCTCTTCGCCGGCGGCCCCGAGATAGCGGCCGATAAATTGGGGCGAGAGCCTGCGCATGGTCAGTGTCGCCATGGTCGTCTCCGCCCAGATGGTCTCACCTTTGGTCGCAACCGCAATTGCCGTGTGCAGCGTGTGGGTTTTACCGCTGAGATCGAGCAATTGGCAGCGCGCGGCTTCCAAGCTGTCGGGCTTGCTCATGATGACATCGCCGAAGGCGAGCACCTGGTCAGCGCCGATGACGTAGGCCTTGGGAGCAACCTCGCTGACGGCTTCGGCCTTGGCCCGCGCCAGCACCTCGGCCACATCGTGTGGCGCCAGCGCTTCGTCGCCCCCGACCGCCTGGCGCATGGCGCTCTCGTCAAGCCCCGGCGGTTCGGCGATGAAGCTGAGCCCAGCTGCTTCCAGCAGCTGCGCTCTCGACCTGCTCGACGAAGCGAGGATCAACGCTGGCCGTCCTGCCTGCAGGAAGCTCGTCATGCTTCTAGTATCGGCCTATTTACATGAGTTTTCGGGTGACGCGCTAGCCGAACCAGCAACTGAACCCACTTGCGAAGCTGTTCGCAGGACAAATAGCCCTCGCGCTGAAGGTACTGGATAAGGGCTAGCTCAATCAAATTGCTCACCGTCCGATGGCTATCCCGTGCTGCCGTTTCGGCGGCTGCCACAAGAGTTGTGTTGTT
>Ga0182034_10001295_pt1 | contig 12239 bp, 8 predicted proteins | sample flu12Cox44000172_FD_125972 | JGI IMG/M metagenome (GOLD analysis project Ga0182034, IMG submission 125972) | Lab enrichment of tropical soil microbial communities from Luquillo Experimental Forest, Puerto Rico - flux4day.12C.oxic.44.000.172 | ecosystem: Environmental > Terrestrial > Soil >... | reverse complement strand
GATTTTCTACTCGGTCTCAATGCAACCGGCAATGGCACCGGAACCTTAAGCAGCGTCTTTCAGTCAAGTGATCTCTTCGGTCTGTTGGATCGTGAGTTTCGAGTATGGGAAGGCTCGGGATTTGTGCAGGACGACTATCGAGTCGGGCGATTACTAACGCTGAACGTCGGTGCGCGTTACGAGCGATTGGGGCAATTCGGTGACGCCTTGGGCAGGAACTCGAGCTTCGATGTCGACAAGGCGGATCGCACCCCCCCGTCAGGGGGAACTCTGGACGGTTATATCGTGTCCTCCAATTTCTCAGGCGCTCTTCCTGCTGGCGTAACCCGTGTGAACAACACCTTTGGAAACTATGGCGAAGGGCAAAACACGGTAGCTCCACGGATGGGTTTTGCATGGCAGGTCTTCCCAAAAACAAGACGGCTGGTGCTGAGAGGAGGTTACGGCATTTATTATTCTCGTCCAACCGGCCAAGCGTCGACCGTATCCGTGCTCGCGGCTCCATTTGGCTTGAGTCGCTTCAGCGCTGGACTCGGGAATGCCAATGCGACGTTTCAAGCGCCATTCGCCGAGCCATTTCCGACTCCGAGCTCTTTTCCAATGTTTCTGCCCTATTCTCCAACCGCCAAGGCCTCGGTCAGCGTGCTAGCCCCTAACTTTCGCCCGGCAATGGTCCAACAATTCTCCGTAAACGCCCAGGAAGAATTGCGCGATGGATGGCTGTTAGAGGCCGGATACGCGGGCGGCCGGGGAATACATTTGCAACGCTGGCGTTCCCTCAACCAAGCCCTGAGTGCGTCTGCTGAGAGCCCCATCAGGGGCACAGACGCGAACACGCTGGCCAATATCGGGTTGCGAGTTCCCGTGCCCGGGATACGCCCTGACGCTCTTAGCGAGATGGAATCGGAAGGTAGTTCCTGGTACAACGGGCTTGAAGTAAGCCTCGCAAAGCGGTTAAGCCGTGGGCTCCAATTCCTGGCTTCCTATACTCTCTCCAAAACGCTGGACACGGACGGAGCAGACGTTGACGCGGTAGCATCCGCAAATGGCCTGACCCTCGGAGACCAAAACTCTTCCAGGCAACGTTGGGGGCGCGCTAGTTTCGATCGCACTCATCGTTTCGTCTTCAGCACGACGTGGACACTTCCCCGTCCGTCCAATGGAATCGAACGAAGAATTCTCGGAGGGTGGACGGTGGCAGGGGTAGCGACGATTCAATCTGGCACCGCCCTAACGATTGCGGATACCAATCCAATGAACGTCTTTGGCATCAGCGAAGACCGAGCGCAACGGAGCAGCGAGTGCACGAACAGCCAGTTAGTGAGGGGAGGCTCGATCGAAGCAAAGCTGAATGGATACTTCAATGTCTCCTGTTTCGCGAGGCCTCCCGTAATCGGCGCGGACGGCAGGGGGACAGCGTTTGGGAACAGCGGAACAGGCATTGTAGAAGGTCCTGGACAGGCGAACCTGGATATCGCGCTTTCCAAAGCTTTCGAGCTGAATTGGCCGCGTGAGAAAAGCAGCGTTGCATTGCGCGCTGAAATGTACAACGCGTTCAACCACCCTCAATTTTCAAACCCCGACGCCAACCTGACTTCGCCGACCTTCGGTGTCATTAGCAGCACGGCGGTAAATCCACGGGTCGGCCAGTTGGCGCTACGATTCAGCTTTTAGGTTCATGCAAGCGCAAAAACCCGGGTGTGGCAGTTTTCCCTCCCCAAAAGCCCACTCCCCAGTTCGCGTTTGAGGGGATGGGTTTCAGGGCGGGGAAAAGTGTTACACCACGTGTCTTTTGGACGATGGTTGCCCCCCAACAAGTCGCGAAAGGCAGAGCAAAATCGCGGTCGCTGGTGCCTCCGAGAGGACAACCCGGTCCTCCTTTGACGTTCGACGCTTGATGAGAGAATCAAAGCCCGGTTTGGAACGCGATAAAGGGCCAACTCATTCGTCCTCAAACCCGCTCCATCCTCAGGCAAGCAGCAGGCCCGACGGCGGCCTGTCCAACTGTCACTTTTGCCAGTGTATCAACCAGCCGTGGACTTCCTAACCTCACTGCGGTGACGAGGAATACAGCGCGCTTGGTCGCGTTCCTAGAAGCGAGTCATTTTCGATGGGCCTGCTTGCCAACCTCAAGCTGCGCAAGAAGTTACTTGTCGCGCTAGCCCCTTTAGCCCTGATGGCGATCTTCGCCGGCCTCTACGCCTCGTACGAGAATAAGCGCATCGATACCAGGTATAGCCAGCTGATAGACAACGAGATCAAAGCCGCTCACAACACGGATGCTGCCCGCGGGCTTAGCATGCGTTACGGTCTCTATCTCTACCGGCTTATTGTAGAGACCGACACGAACCGCATGCGCCTGGTCGACGCCGAGCTCGATAACTGCTATTCCGAATTTAAAGCGCACATCACGGAGGCCGCTCGACTCTACCCTGCCTATGCGAAACAGCTAGCTTCGGCGTCGACGCTATTCGAGAAGGCCAGGGATGATTCCCGCCCAGTTCGCGCTGCGGCGCTCCGCAATGACAACAAAAAGGCTGCCGACCTCATGCGTGGGGGAGTGGACGACGAATTGCAGCAATCCCGGGCCCGGGCCCTCGCAATCTCCGAGGAAATGAACCAGGTCGTCGATCAACGGTCGGAGGAGCTCACGGCGCGGACCCATCACACAATCTTCGTCACGTGGCTCGTCATCGGCTTCGGCATGCTTGCTTCCTTCGCCATTGCAGCGTACTTTCTGCAAATCGATGTTGTCCACGAACTCTGGTCTGTCCGTGACTCCATCCAGTTTCTCGCTGCCGGCGATCTCGAGCGCCCCATCCCTTTTCTCGATCGACCAAACGAAATCGGAGAAATTGGCCGGTCCCTCCTGACCCTGCAAGGCGGCGCGAAAGATCGCGAAACGCAATCTTGGGTCAAAGCAGAGGTTGCCGCCACCGGCGTCGGTCTTCAGTCCAGCGAAGACTTTGCCTCCTTTGCCTCTACCCTCCTGTCTCGAATCTCGCAATCCATACCTCTCCTTTACGGCTGCTTCTATCTTGCTGACGATTCCCGCTCCCGCCTATCTCGCATTGGCACGTACGCGGTCGAAGGCCGCCCTGAGTCTGCCTCTTTCGCTCTCGGCGAAGGGCTGGTCGGCCAATCCGCTCTAGAGAAACGCACTATCGATCTTGACCCAGGCAGCGGCGAAACCCACAGAGTTTCTACGGGCATTGGCACTATCGTTCCAAGCAACCTCCTGTTCGTGCCCGTTCTCAATCACAGTGTACTGATCGGTGTTCTCGAACTGGCCACCGTTTCTCCTCCTTCCGGGCGTCAACAATCGCTTCTCGAAGCGCTGCTCCCCATCGTCGCGATGAACGCGCAACTTCTCTCCCGCAGCCTCGAAACCCGCCGCCTGCTGGAGCAGACCCGTGCTCAGGCCGAATCACTTGCCGTTTCTGAACGCCAGATCCTTGCGCGTAAGGAAGAGCTCGAGGCCAGTAACCTTGCCTTGAAAGCTTCAGAGGAGGAATTGTTGCGGGCCAAAGAGGTTGCCGAGGAAGCAACGAAAATCAAGTCCGAATTCCTTGCAAATATGAGTCACGAAATTCGCACGCCAATGAACGCCATCATTGGCATGTCTCATCTTGCCCTGAAGACCGACCTCAATCCGCGTCAGAAGGGGTATGTGCGCAAGATTCAGCAGTCGGGCCAGCACCTCTTGGCCATCATCAACGACATCCTGGATTTTTCAAAGGTTGAGGCAGGAAAACTGAAAATCGAGAATGTCGACTTTGAACTCGACGGAGTGTTGGAGAACGTTAGCAATCTGATTTCTGAGAAAGCAACCGCCAAAGGTCTGGAGTTGATCTTTGATATTGACCCGGCCGTTTCCAATCATCCCAAGGGTGACCCATTACGACTGGGGCAAATCCTGATCAACTTTTGCAATAATGCTGTGAAATTCACGGAGCAAGGAGAAATTGTTGTTAAAGCGCAATTGCAGGAAGAAGATGAGCGGGGCCAATTGGTTCGCTTCTCGGTTATCGATACCGGTATCGGGCTCACCGAGGAGCAGATCGGGCGCCTGTTCCAGGCGTTCGAGCAGGCCGACACCTCCACGACACGGCAGCATGGAGGTACCGGATTGGGCCTGGTGATTTCCAAGCGACTAGCGCAGTTAATGGGAGGCGATGTAGGCGTGACAAGCGAGATCGGAAAGGGCAGCACATTCTGGTTCACCGCGTACTTGGGCAAGGGAGAGGCCATTCCGAAACGCCTTGCCGGACCAGACCTGCGTGGCCGGCACGTTTTGATCATCGACGACAATGCACAGGCGCGCGAGGTTCTTTCCGGGATGTTAGCCAGTATGACTTTCGTCACCGACGAAGCCCCTTCGGGTCCAGAGGGAATCGAAATGGCGCGTCAGGCAGCGGAGCGGGGCAAACCGTACGACGTAGTGTTTGTTGACTGGCAGATGCCCAGGCTCGATGGAATCGAGACAGGCAAGCGCATTCGGACACTGCTGAAGCCGCCCTCATCGCCGCACCTGATCATGGTCACCGCGTACGGTCGTGAAGAAGTGCTTAAGCAAGCCGAAGAGGCAAACTTTGAAAGCGTATTGATCAAACCGGTTACTCCTTCGATGCTGTTCGATGCAGTCGTTCAAGCACTCGGCGGTGAACAGCAAACCAGCCGCCAGGCCGAAGCCAGCCCAAACGCTGCGCCGGATCTCGGCCGCTTGCGAGGGGCGCGCGTCTTGCTCGTGGAAGACAACGAACTCAATCGCGAGGTCGCACTCGGGCTGCTTGAAGACGCTCGGCTTTCGATCGCCCAGGCCGAGAACGGACAGATTGCCGTTCAAATGATCGAAAAGAACGACTACGACCTCGTGCTCATGGACATGCAGATGCCTGTGATGGACGGCTTGGCCGCCACGAGGATCATCCGTCGAAACCCGCGTCTCCGGTCACTGCCAATCGTTGCCATGACGGCCAACGCCATGGCTGGCGACCGTGAAAAGTGTCTCGAAGCAGGTATGAACGACCACCTCGCGAAACCAATAGACCCAGACAAATTGTATGGCGCCCTGCTTCACTGGATTCCTGTTCGTGCTGTGGCCGCAGCCGCCTCGGTCGGCAGTTCTCCTTCTTACCAGCCAGCTGCGTGTACCGACTTGAACGTGATTCCCGGAATTGACACTGCCAATGGCCTGAGGCGCACTGGCGGTAATCTCAAGCGGTATGAATCTCTACTTGCCCTCTTCGCCGCTTCCCAGGCCAATGCGGTCTCCGAGATCGGTCGAGCAGTGGCTGCCAATGATTCCGCCACCGCCAAGCGACTCGCCCATTCTCTGAAAGGCGCAGCCGCGAATCTCGGAGCCAGCTCGCTAGCCGAATTCGCCGCCAGAGTTGAGGCTGCCATTCAGTCCAATCAATCTGCGCCCTCCGAACTGGAGGCTCTCTCGCAATCCCTCGACGGCACCGTCGCGGCTATCCACTCCGCACTTCCTCGAGAATCTGCGACGCTCGAGCCTTCTACAGTCGATCCCGCCGCCGTAGCTCAGCCTCTTGCGCAATTAAAGAAACTTCTTGAGGCGGACGACGGGGCAGCTTCCGACTTCATCCTGGAAGCCCGGCCCCAGCTCTTGAGAGTCCTGACAGCCGCGGAAGCCGATGCGCTCTTCAACGAAGTCGGCAATTTCGCGTACTCCGACGCCCTGCGGTCTCTTTCGGGCATCGCTCGACGCCTGTCGTTGAGTTTGGAGTAAGTTATGTCTGCCAAGCCTCAGCCAGCTCCGGCACCCCAGAAGCTGATCCTCATTGTCGACGACACTCCGGCCAACATTGGCGCTATTTCCGGTGCGCTCAGGGATTCCTATAAGACGAAAGTCGCCACGGATGGCCAGAAAGCTCTCGCTCTGGCCTCCGCTGAAGACAAACCTGACCTTATCCTTCTTGACGTCATGATGCCCGAAATGGACGGCTACGAAGTTTGCTCCCGACTCAAGGCGGATCCCGCAACGCGCGAAATCCCTGTCATCTTCCTGACTAGCCAGACAAGCGCCGACGACGAAACCTACGGGTTCGAAGTTGGGGCGGTAGACTACGTCCACAAACCCTTCTCTCCTGCCGTCGTCAAAGCTCGCGTCCACAGCCACATTCTTCTTCGCGAAGCTCGCGCTCAACTCGCCGAACAACTTCTCGCTCTCAACAACGAACTCGAAATGGCCCGCCAGATTCAGCTCTCTATCCTTCCTCACACGCTCCCGAAGCTCTCCAGGCTCGATATCGCGGCCCGTTTCCTTCCAATGACCTCGGTCGCCGGGGATTTCTATGATTTCATTCGTGTCGATGACGAACACCTCGGTATCCTCATTGCTGACGTCTCCGGTCATGGGCTGCCGTCGGCTCTCATCGCCTCCATGCTCCAGGTGGCGCTCACCGCTCAAGCCGCCTACGCCGCAGAGCCTGCAAAGGTCTTATCGGGATTGAACAGTGCCCTTTGCGGCAAGTTCACGCAAAATTTCGTCACCGCCGCCTATGTTTATGTGGATTTGGAACAGAATCTCATACGCTACGCTGGCGCGGGCCACCCGCCCATGCTGCAATACCGTCGCTCCACCGGTAAGACCATGCCGGTAATGGAAAACGGAATCGTGCTCGGAATGTTTGACGAAGCCACCTACGACGCTCTCGAGCTTGCACTCGAGCCCGGTGACCGACATGTGCTCTACACGGACGGTATTGTTGAAGCAGCCAATTCCGCGAAAGAGATGTATGGCGCCGACCGCTTCATGCGCTTCATGGAAAAGAACAACGCTCTCAACGCGGAGCAGTTCACAGAGGCCTTTCTCGCGGAGATTGCAAAGTGGACGGGGGAGCCTGGCGGCCAGGGCCAACAAGACGACATCACCTTGCTCCTTTTCGACTTCGAGCGCTGCGCTCGGCCAGGGCTCGCTTCGCCTTAGTCCTGAAAGAATTGATCCTAGTTCGCGACCTTGCCGAAGGATTTGTGAGGAGTTCCCTCCAAGCCAGGGGGGTAGCGATATGCTCCAAGGATTTTCGACGAGCCGCTTTACCTGACCGAGCTCACTCGATCGATGACAGAACCCATTGGACGGTGGCTCGGTCGCCGTTCGATAACTCGGGGAGCCGCGTCTGTATAGCACGGATCAATTCTTGATCGAAAAGTTCAGCGCGGGGTGCTTCCCCGCTCTTCGCAAACAGTTCCTGGTATGCGCATGCAAGAGCGACTACACCTGCGCGAGATGCTAACGCGCACGCTCGATAAGCCTCGATGAGGTAGCCTCCGCTTCTTACATCCTCTCCACCGAATGACCCTAGCGCGTCCCAATAACGATTCGCCGCCTCAATACTCGCAGGGTTCGCTTCTACTGTTTTCTTGAAGTTGGCCAATTTAGTCCGATGGAATTGATAACCCTCGCCTGACACTCTCCCTCCCACGCCTGCGGTCTTCCCCATCTTGCCACGCTCGGCCGCCATCTGTGATGGCTCCGCTTCAGTATTTGGTTGCCGGGGGAAGCCGTTACTGTTTCTCAAAGTTTAGCAAAATGTCCAGGGGAGGGCACCCGGAAACGATCCGGTCTCCTACTACGCCGCTGTTCTGGACGTAAACAGCAAAGTTCTCATACCTGTCAACAATTGCAGTATCGCATGCATGGACCCTGCGCGCAGCCTCTGTAGCAGTTGATCGAGCGAGTAGTCGTACACGCCATTCAGCCAGGTGGGGCACGTGAAGAAAGTACGAATACTTTTGGCGGATGACCATCTGAGAGTCCTAGACATTTGTGCCAGCATCCTCGAACCAGCCTTCGAGATTGTCGGAAGAGAGGGGAATGGACGGTCGATGGTTGAAGCCGCTGCCAAACTACGGCCCGACGTGATTGTGACAGATATTTCCATGCCCATTCTCAACGGGATTGACGCAGCGAACATGTTGAAGGATTCCGGTTCTACATCGCGGATCGTCTTCCTGACGGTTCATCGTGACCCCGATTTCATCAAAGCCTGCTTTGCCGCGGGGGCGCTTGCCTACGTCTCGAAGCCTAGGGTCGCCACTGACCTCTTGCCCGCCATTCAGGAAGCGCTTGTAGGACACAGTTTCGTTTCGCCAATGGCTTCCGACACAACCGGCTAAGCAGCAGTTGGAGGTACTTTAGTCATTTCTCGCCTTACGTCATGGCAGATTCCGCGAGCGTTTTCTTTCGTACAACGAATCAGCGTATTGCTTTATTGGCGCGGCAAGAGACTCATTACCTCATAAGCTGCAATCCTAACGAATGCAGGAACCTTTCGCGCTTTTGCTTGGTCCATTGCGCCTAACGGTTCTCCTAGAAAGTCAGCTTTAACCGCCCGGAGACGCTCCTCGGCGGCGCAACTGCGGTACCGGAGAACAGGCTCGCAAAATTGATTACGTTCACGCGATCAGTCAGATTGGCGGCCTGAATTTGCAAGGCTGCGCTGCGATGCTCCTTGTGGTAGACCTCTAACCCTGCCCCAGCTTCCAAAGCAAAGTTGGGTTTCACTCGCCCTCGCGCCAGATTTACTTCGCTTAGTATCTGAGGGCCATACTGAGCCAGCAGGAACGCTGGATCGGCACCACCCGTATCTGCCGGTAATCCGCTGCCATACTCTCCGCCTAGGGCAAGCCAGAGGCGCGGGGTAGTTTGGAAGCGCACACGTGCGCGCGCCGTGTTCCGCTGATCCTGACTGACAGGAAACCGACTGATGTCAGTCAGCTCGACGGCTGCGTCACTTCCAAGGAACAGTCCGCCGGTGATAGGCCCCTGGCCGATCCCAATCTGATTCGCGTAGCTCAAATAACCCGAGAAGCGGCCCCACTTCGGAACCTCGATGCGCACCTCCTCGCCTGTGATTTGGCCCTTCGCAAAGGCGATCGGAAAACTCACGCCGGTATCGAGCAAGACATCGTCATCGGAATAGTTGTGAAAATCGCGCCGATACACGTTTGCATCGAGCCGGAGCTTCCCGAAAAATGACTTTGTGACACCGACCTCGTAGTAGTTAGCTCGCGCTGGCTCGACCGGAAGGCGCAGAACAATGGGATTCAGTGAATCGAGCTGTGGCGAGCTCGCCAAAAGCAGATTCTCCACTGCAGGGGTCTGGAAAACCCGGTCATAGGAACCATGAAACAGAAGATTCAGCGATGCAAAATGGCGCGAGACGCCGATTCGGGGACTCCAAGCCGATTGATGCACGACAAAGCCGTAATGGTCGAAGCGGAGGCCAGCGCTGAGATTCCACTGGCCCAGGCGAATCTGGTCTTGCGCGTAAGCAGACGGCTCAACATCCCAACGATGATCTGAAAACTGAAACTGTTGCTGCGTCCCAGGATCGAATTGCGTAGCGTCGGTGATTGCGTACTGCAAGCTTTCATGGACCGGACTGACGATTGCGTCTGCGCCTACCTTCCAGTCATGGTGTCCCTGGTGTCCAGCAAGATCACCGCGGGCGTAACCTTCGCGGTAGCCGCGATGCTGCGAAACAATGACGGGTGTTGCGAATTGATTCGACGATAGCGTCGCAGTAGCGTCTCGAACACTCCCAGAGAGACTCAGCAGCAAATCTGCTGAAATGATGTGCTGGAAATAAGCCTGGCCGGTCGTTTCCGTGTTTGCCATGTCCTGCCGCTGCCCGGCTTCCTGTTGAACGAGTTCGTTGGGAACCAGGAAGCGAACGACATCATGTGAAATGGTCAGCCGTACACGGTCGCGATCCGAGAAATCACGTTCATAAGAAGCCGAGTAACCACTGGCAGTCGCGCGATTCGTGTAGTTCGCCAAGATTGGTGGGTCTAGGTAACGGTCGGTATGGAACCCATCACCGCTGATCGAGAAGCGACTTTTCCCTTGTGAGTAGGAAACGCGGCCGGAGGCGTTCGTCGTTCCAAAACTTCCACCGACCACATCGAACTGTCCATGCAATCCCGAGGGTAAATTCTTTTCCGTCGTAACCTCGACGACTCCGCCCAACTTTCGACCATACTCTGCCGCATAGTTCGCTGTTAGCACACGCATAGAATCGACAGCATCAGCATCGAGCGATGGTGCAAAAGCGGGCGAACGATTCTCGGTGATCGGCAGGCCGTCAATCACATATTGCACGTCGTATTCTGAGCCGCGCGGGTGGAGCACGCCATTGGCTTCATACAACCAGCCTGGAAGGTCGTCCACTAGGTCGGACAGGCCCCGGCCTGGCTGAGCGGCGACGGTTTCGCCAAGCTCTTGGTGACCGACAGCGTAGACCGTTCCGGTCCGAGAAGGGTCGAGCAGCGTAGCAGAATCGCTGACTTGAACTTGCGTCGCTACTGCCGCAAGGCCGAGACTCACCGAGACGCGAACAGGGACCTCCGAACGAACTTCAACCAAGCCGGACCACGGCGCGAAACCCTCGGCGTTTACGCTGAGACGATAAACACCGAAAGCAAGGTCTTGTACCAGATAGCGGCCATCCACACCCAACTGAAACGATCGGCGAAATTGATTGGCGTCGCTGACGAGTTCGGCGTGACTCGGGACCCCAGTCCCCTGCGGATCACGCACCTCGATACGCAGTTCACCGCGAGCCCGCTGCGCGTAGGTAGTCCTTCCGCCAAGAAGGATAAGAACTGCCAGCACACAACAAGTTCTGGCGAGCACTGTGACCCTTCTGAGCGTGCGTCGAAAAATCATTGGTGGCAGACCTTGGTCCTGCTTCCAAATAAAAGACTAACATTCGACGTGATCCAGCTAGATGAAATTTCCGCTGCCGAAAGAACGCAAGTCTTGGTAAGCGGAATAGCCGCCTAAGTTCAATCGGTCACGCGGAAGTTGGCCTTTTTGGCATAATCTCACCGCATGAAAGTTGCATAGATGTCGGATAATCCGTCAATCCAGCATCACAAACACCCGGTGATAGAATCATGCCAGATCGCAGCCGGTGCAAGGCGGGGTGAAATATCCATGATGATCAAGCGTCTGACGTGGGCGCTCTTACTGATTACAGTCTCTGCAGGCTGCAACATACGCCATACGGGGTCAGGCGAATCGCAATCGCTGACGCCTGCCCGTGCGGCAGCTGTCGAGGCAGGGGTGCGTGCGTTCACGGCCACCGTGGCTCGTGACGTCACCCAAGAAGGCCCAATCGCCTGGAGTAGGCACTTCGATGACAGCCCAGCGTTCTTCATGGCCGTCAACGGGCAAATGGCGTTCCCGAATGGTACCGCCGCAAAAGAAGGCATCCAGAGTGCTGCTCTCAGTATCAAGCATATCGAGCTGAGATGGGGCGACGATTTGCGCGTTGATCCTCTCACATCTGAACTTGCGGTCGTTGCAGCTCCGTGGCGCGAGATCCAGATGGATGCTGCCGGGCACACGGTCGATGTCACCGGCTTTTTCACCGGACTAGCTGAGTATCGGGGCGGACACTGGCAATTCCGCAACGCCCATTGGTCGTCACCGGTTGCCCTCTTGCCTGCTCATAAACACTTGTCTTGAGGAGAGGCTGGGCACCCGAGCACAACGGCTCTTCAGGTTTCAACAGCTTCATCACCACCGAAAGAAAACTCCATCGAGGTTCTGGGAGAGCGTGTACATGGGATGGCGTCGTCGGGTGATTGTTGGCGAACCGCACGAATTTCATGAGGTTTCGCAGGCCAAAGGCCCTAAAGGACAGATGGGATGAGAAGGCCGGTCTCCCCGGGATGCGATACGCTCCCAATGACCGACGCGCTCAAGGCGCAAAGGAAAGAAGACCGGCAATGCAAGAGATTAGCACCATGCAAGCGAGTGGAAGTGAAATTTTCGCGGGGCAACAGTTAACGATCGGTTTGGATCTGGGGGTGCTCGAGCAATTACTGCGTTCTGAATGGCGCGGGCGACATCCTTCTGGAGGATAAGCTCCCGACGACCTCGCAGGCCATAAGGCAACTATTCGGTAGGATGCTGCGGAGTCGCATAGCGATGGAGACGAGCACCCACTCCCCGTGGGTCAGCCGGCTGTTGACAGAGCTGGGCCACGAAGTGATCGTCGCGCACGCCCAGAAGGTGGGTTTGATCGTCAAGAGCCGCAAAAAAGATGATCGGATCGATGCACGAACACTGGCACGACTGGCGCGAATCGATCCCCAGCTGCTGAGCCCGGTGCAACATCGCAGTGCGGAGGCACAGATTCACTTGACGGAGATTCGGGCACGGGCAGAACTGGTGCGTGCCCGAACGGCGTTGGTGAATTCGG
>Ga0182034_10001283_pt1 | contig 12280 bp, 9 predicted proteins | sample flu12Cox44000172_FD_125972 | JGI IMG/M metagenome (GOLD analysis project Ga0182034, IMG submission 125972) | Lab enrichment of tropical soil microbial communities from Luquillo Experimental Forest, Puerto Rico - flux4day.12C.oxic.44.000.172 | ecosystem: Environmental > Terrestrial > Soil >... | reverse complement strand
TACAACCATTTCGGCCCGCGCTTTGGCTTTGCCTGGTCACCGAGGAACTCGAGCAAGTGGAGCGTTCGCGGAGGGTACGGCATTTACTTCAACCGGACGGAAGAGGAGTTGGCGTTGCAGAACCTGACGCCGCCTCCCTTCGCCCTCACCTCTACCGGGGTCGGCGATGTGGGTGGCTCACCAAGCTTCACCTCTCCCTTTACCTCCGTCACAGGCACGCAATCGATTCCCAACAAGTTCCCATTCGTCTCTCCGGCAGCCGGAAGCAGCATTAATTTCAGCAACTATGAACCTTTTTCGCTTAACGTGGTTGACCCCAATTTGACGGTCCCTTACACGCAGAACTTCAACCTGACGGTTGAGCGCCAATTGCCCGCGTCGATGATCCTCTCAGTTGGCTATGTGGGTCTCCAGGGACGCAAGCTTACTAGCGCCGTCGAGCTCAACCCGGCAGGAACCGAAGCAGGAAACCCGGCCTGCATGAATTTTGCGCCGACGTCGGCTTTCCCCAGTGGCTGCAACTCCAGCAACAACTACGCCACCGTGCCCCAGAGTTTCAGGAACCCTCTCACTAACGCCAATGGTGTGCTGGTTTTCGGCTCCGTCGGCCAGCAGGGGACGTTCGTGAACTCGAACTACAACGCTTTACAAGTGTCTCTGTCGAAGAAGTTCACTCACGGCCTGGCCTTGCAGTCGAGCTATGTCTGGTCACACTCTCTGGACGGTGCCTCCAGTTTTGAAGATCTGGGGTACTCGGGTGTGCGTGGGTACGACCCGTTCAACGCCGCTGCCAACTACGGTGATTCCGAATTCGACGCGCGGCAGCGCTTTGTGATCAGTTATACGTATCACATCCCCAGCCGGTGGCATTCCGGCGTCGCCGGTGTCTTAGCGAACGGCTGGCAGATGAGCGGCATCACCACCTTCCAATCCGGCTTCCCAATAACGGTCGGCAATAGCAGCGCGCCCTCTGCAACCTGCGACCTTTCCTTTGAGTTCTATTCGTGTTGGGACCGCCCGAACACCGTGGCTCCGATCCAGGTCTTCAATGCGCGTGACGGTGTGCTCACATACATAAGCCCCACGGGCGCAGGCAGCAGTAGACCGAACCACTACTTCAATCCTGCCAGCTTCTCCGCGGCGGCCCCGTTCACCGTGGGCAATGCCGGCCGGAATTTCTTCCACGGACCCGGCGTCAACAACTTCGATTGGGCCTTGCATAAGGTCACGCCGCTCCACGGGGAAAAAGCGCAGCTCGAACTGCGCTTCGAATTCTTCAACCTCTGGAACCACACCCAGTTCACCGCCACCCCCGGCGGTGCAGGCTCGGTTTTCGGTTCCACGAACGGAAACTTCGCTTCCAGCAACTTCGGCCGGGTCACGGGTGCGAGCAATCCTAACAATTCCCGCATCATCCAATTGGGGGCGAAGATCATCTTCTAGCTCTACGCTCCTGGATGGAAAACGCAAACTAATCCCAAGCTGCGCCCCGCTTCGGCGGGGCGCTTTTGTTCTGGGGCCACGTAGGACTGTAGCTGGATAACCGCAGTGAGGGCGACCGTGGGCTTTTTCCGTTAAATCACACCCTGTATTGCTCTGAAAGACCGACGTAACCAACCTGAATCCCACAAACCCCGAGGTTGAGAGAGAAATTGTTGTGGCTCGACCAACGCCACTGCCCTGGCTTGCTCACCAGCCCCTTGCGCACCGGATTGAGCGCAGGCGACGAATGTGCGACACACTCCATCGTCTCACACTGCGAACCCACGGTCAGAAAAGCGCTGACGGTGGCTACCACGACCCACGGCCCACTGCGGCACCAGGGAGAAATTAGTCACAGAATTCCCTTGACTCGGGAACTTAGTAGGCTAGCGTTTCGGGACGGTTCCTTGCCAATAATCTAGCCTTTACAAATAGCCTATGACCGCGTTAGGCTGGGTTGTGACCGGCGCAGGGGGAAGGGAAGTGAGGACCATGAAGCAAGCGGGGCAGTCGAAAGCGCCGACGAGGGGGTCCGTTAGTCTCACAGAAAATCAAGGGCAGGGTGCGGCAAATCTCGTGACTTTTTCTGAGGCTTCAGACTCGGGGGCTGACACCAGTCTTCCGAACAAAACCGGAATGTGTCAGAAAACAAACATGTAGCTAGAATGTGATCGTACCATTAAGGATTCACCGCGGGCCGCTCGGGCCGCGCCAATCCCGCGGTGCGAGATATGTGGTGACCTCTTTCCGCCGAGTCGATGGCTCCGAACGCAGAGGGATTCCAAGATTGTTGGGGGGTGCCTGGGGCGCAGGATGAGGATTAGGACCGTTTCAGGAGTGTGGAGAGCCGCAGACTACCCTGGGGCAACGGGCTTGTTTTTCGGGGTTCAACGTATCCCTCCTGTTCGTTATAATAGTTGAAAGATGGATTAAGGCTCATAACTGGGGACAGGTACGACGAGGGTGACCCCGTTTGGTCTTCAGGGAGCCGCAGTGGCTCGTGCGCTCAGGGAAGGGGTGGGCCGGTGAATCGAAATGCCAGTGTCCTCGTCGTGGAAGACGAAGCGCCTGAGAGGGAGGGGTTGGCGACTCTTCTGAAGCACTGGGGCTACGAAACCGAGACCGCCGCCGACGGTGAGGAGGCGCTAGGGAAGCTGTCTACCTTTGACCCTGTGGTGGTGATCTCCGATCTTCGCATGCCGGTTATGGGAGGCATGGAGCTCCTGAAGAAGCTTCGCGAGGCAGGGAACACAGCCGCGTTTATTATTCTGACCGGTCAGGGCACCATTGAAGAAGCCGTGGAGGCGACCAAGCTTGGTGCTTACAATTTCCTTGAGAAACCCCTGGATCCCAACCGTCTGCAGGTGGAGTTACGAAACTGCCTGCAAAAGTGCGAAGATGACCGCAAACTGGAGATCGCCCATCGTCGCCTGCGTGACGCGGGCATCCTTGGGAGTCTGTTGGGCCAGTCGAAATCCATGCAGCAGGCCCTATCGCTGATCTCCCAGGTTGCGCCCGCAAGCGCACCGGTGCTAATCACGGGAGAAAGCGGCACGGGGAAGGAGTTGGCAGCGAGGACCATCCATGAGCTCAGCCCCAGGAGCGTGAAGCCCTTCGTGGCTGTAAACTGCGCCGCCATTCCCGAGTCCCTCATGGAGAGCGAGATTTTCGGGCACGAGCGAGGCGCGTTCACCGGAGCCATGGAGCGTCGCGCTGGATGTTTCGAGCTGGCCGACGGCGGCACTTTGCTGCTCGATGAGATCGGCGAGATGCCGATGGCCACGCAGGCGAAACTGCTGCGCGTTCTCGAGGATTCGAAGGTACGCCGCCTGGGGAGTAAGAGCGAGATCTCGGTCGACGTCCGGGTACTCGCCGCCACCAACAAAGTTCCCGAAGAGGCTGTCTCCAAGGGGCAGTTGCGCAGCGACCTGTACTACCGCCTCAACGTGGTGCAGATCAACATGCCGCCCCTGCGCGATCACCTGGAGGATTTGCCCGAATTGACGGCCGCCCTCTTGGGGGACTTGAACCGCAAGCACGGTAGCGCCGTGAAGTTCGTCGCCGACGACGTGCTGGAATTGTTCCGGCGTTATTCCTGGCCTGGGAATGTCCGCGAACTACGCAACACGTTGGAGCGCGCGGTGCTTACCGTGTCAGGTGATGTCTTGACGAAGGAACACCTTTCTCCAGACTTCGGCCGCCCCCTAAGGGCTGCGGGGGACGACGGCCTGACCCTGAGGGCGGGCCTCAGCGTGGCGGAGGCGGAGCGTCGCCTGATCCAGGAGACCCTGAATTTCACCCACCACAACAAGACGCGAGCTGCCGAGATGCTGGGAATCAGCCTGAAGACCCTACACAACAAGCTGAAGGACTACGAGAGTGAGTCTCAAAGTTAAGGTCACCGCGCTCATTTCCCTTCTGGTATTGGTGGTGGTCCTGGCCGCCTCAGCGCTTTACCTTTACGGCTTCGTCCGCGAGACTCTGCGCGAAGTCGAGAGCCGGGGCCAGTACTTTCTGGACGCCACCTCCAGTGTCGCCACGGCCGTGCCGCGCAGAATGCGTCTGCCTGCGGGCACGAACCGGGAGGATATAGACACCATCGGTAGCCTTGTGCGGTCGCAGTTCCGCGAGGACCCCAATCTTCGCTCCGAGATGCAAATAGCAGTCGCCTTCGCTCCAAGCATTGCCTACATCGCCGTCACCGATCCGCAGGGTATCATCCTGGCGCACGAACCCAACCCCGATCAAACCGGCGACAGACTTGCTAATGCCCCACCCCTGCAGCAACTACTCGATTCCTGGCTCTTCCGGCAGCTTCTCGTGGTTTATGGGCCTCCCAAGGTCTTTGAGGTCAGAGAATCGTTATTCATGAGCGGCCGGCCTATCTGCACAGTGGTTGTCAGCACCTCGACCGTTTTCCTGGCGGCGCAGATCAAACCCCGGGTGCAAAAAGCCCTGGAGCTAGCCGGCGTGACTGTTCTCCTTGCGACGTTGGGTGCTGCCTTTCTTTCCTTTCGCGTTCTCCGTCCGCTCGAAACAATCTCGAGCGAGGTGGACCGGATGGCGCGGGGTGAATTGGCGCAGCCCGTCAGGCTGAATCGCAGCGACGAATGGGGCATCCTTTCCTCGAAGTTAAATTTGTTGGGAGAACAGATTCGAGGCGAGAAGGCGGCGTTTGTCGCTTTGAAGGAGAACCTCGACCAGCTGTTTTCTAACCTGGCGGACGGGCTGCTGCTCTTCGACAGTGCGGACCGCTTGGCGCTGGCTACACCGGCGGTGTCGCGCTTTCTCGGGCGTCCTACGGAGGAGCTGGTACATCGCTCCGCAGACGAACTCTTTTCGGGCGAGGGTCCATTGGAGCGGCGGTTGCGGGAGGCTTTCCACAGCCGCGAGTCCCTTACCTGGCAGACGGTGGAGCTGCCCGGCGAGGAGGGGACTCGACGCGTGTCCGTCGGCCTCCAGTTCGTCCGGGAGGAGGAGCGCAACGTCGTGACCTTGGTGACTTTGCGTGACGCCAGCACCCGCGCCCAGTTGCAGGACCAACTAGATGTCGCCGCTAAACTAGCCGCCTTGGGGAGGCTCACCTCCGGGGTCGCCCATGAGGTCAAGCAGCCGCTCCAAAGTATGTTCAACCAGTTGGGCATTCTGAAGGGCAAGCTCGGACCGCAAGGGGAAGAGGTAAAGCCCGAGTTACAAACTCTGTCCAGCGAGATACGCCGCCTAGACCGGGTGGTGAAGACGTTCCTCGATTTCGCCCGGCCGGTCGAGCTCCGTCCCGCCCAGACAGACCTCGGGAGTTTGCTTGGCGAAGTCCTCGCCTTGGCGGAGCCCCATGCCCGCACGAACAAAGTCCAGTTGGTCCTCGAATCTAACGGCGCCCTACCGTTAATAAGAGTTGACCGCGACCTGATGAAACAAGCCTTCCTCAACCTCGTGCTGAACGGCTGTCAGGCGATGCCTTCTGGCGGCCAGTTGAAGGTGGCGCCACACGTCCTCCCGAGCGCTCTGGAAGTGGAGATTGCTGACCAAGGTGTAGGCATTCCCGCTGAAGCTCGACCCAAGATTTTTTCTCTCTACTTCACCACCAAGCCGAATGGCACAGGCGTGGGTTTGGCGATGACATTCAGAATTATCCAGCTCCATAACGGTTCTATAGAGTTTTCGAGCGAGGTGGACCGCGGGACCACCTTTCGCGTCTCCTTGCCTCTCTAAACTAACGACAACAGATGCCTGACCGGCAAGACGAAGTGCTAATTGAGAGAGGGACGGCGCGCCCAGCGCCGGTGACGGTAGCGGTTCCGGCAAAGGGGCACGCCTCGGCGGGGCACGCACTTTCTCAAGCCTGGTACGATACAGTGGAATTTCTGTTCAAGCCCCTGGATGTCGAACGCTGGTTTTGGCTCAGCTTCATTTGCCTCTTTCTCGGCGGTGGCGCGGCCTCCGCCGCCTTCAGTTGGAGCTTCGGCTCCCTGCCGGGGAATGTAGGTTTGGAACGGATCTTGGGTCCACTGCACGACTACGTTTCTGAGCATCTCTGGCTCATCACCCTGGCGGTTACCCTAGGGCTGGGTTTTGGGCTGGCCCTTCTCTATCTGCGCGCCCTCCTCCGCTTTGTGCTGGTAGACGCCCTCGTCGGACGGGCGGTACGGCTGAGAATGGCTTGGACTGAAACCCGTCCACTGGGCCGGTCGTATTTTTGGTGGCTGCTTGGAACGTTGCTCCTGGTGGGCGCTTCACTGACCTCAGGAGCTCTCGCCGCCATCCCATACTTGCGAACCCTGATTTCCGCCGGCACACGTTCTTTACTGTTCTGGGTTATATTGACGGGTTTGCTCCTCATCGACATCTTGGTCGGCCTGCTGTTGGCTGTGGTCGTCATCCTCACCGACGACTTAGTGGTACCCCTCATGTATGCCGAAGGCTTGGCGCTGCTGCCGGCCTGGAAGAGGCTTTGGCAAAGCTTGCGCGCGGAGGTTGGCGGCTTTGCGGCGTACGTTCTGCTGCGTTTCGCCGTGGGCATAGCAGTGGGAGCAGGCGCACTGTTTTTTCTCTTCCCGATTCTCATCGGCCTGTTTTCCGGTGCGATCATGACCGGCGTATTAGTTCTCCTTGGCGTCCGGCTGCTTGGTCTGACGTGGGCCTGGAACCCTCTGACCACCTCGTTGGCTTTGGCGGCGTTCCTCTTGCTGATCGGCGCTATCCTGATCGTCCTCAGTGTGGTCGGAATGCCCGGTCAACTGCTGATCCAGAACTTTGGCATCCGTTTCATGAGCGCCCGAGCTCCGGCGCTCAAAGCCCTGCTCCACTCCCAAAGCCAAGCCGCAGTCCAGTTCGGGAACCCGGGGAACACGTTGCGAGAATGAGGAACAATGTGATATCGACTCTTGTATGGGTGGCGCATAGATGGCCGCTTCTTGCCATCTGTGCGATCTTCAAGGGTCACATGCATCACGAAGGCGCGATGTATGTGCCACATGCACCACCCGTCGTGTGGGAACCCCGGGGACACGGTGTTAGAATCAAGAACAGTATGCACTGGAGCGTGTGGACTTCGGCATGTTGTCTTGCCTTGCTGATGAGCGGGTGTGCCAAACGGCAGGGTGGCGCGCGCTTGGTGTATGTTGCCTCACCGCCGGCCGGCACCTCGGCCGTTCCCACCGAGGAATCCGGCACGCTGGTGATCGAAGAGCCGGCAACGCCGGAACCAGAGCAGCCGCCAGCGGCGCTCCCTCTGCCCACTCCGCCGCCCAAGGCAACACAGGAGAGCAAACCACGTCGACCTTCTGCTCAAACCGGGCCTGCAGAACCTGTGGCCGAGGAGCCTCCTGTCGAACCTCCGCCGCTCGAACCCGCCAACAGCCCTGGGCAGGGTCGCCGGCAGCAGCTTCAGAAGACACAACGCGACGTGGGCTTGAGCATCGAGCAGTTTCAACGCTCTCGGCTTTCTAATCCCGAGCGTCGGACCCTCGCCGAGGCCCAGGCCTTCTTGGATCAGTCGACGCGTGCGCTGAAGGAAGGGGACCTCCCGCGCGCTGAAAAGCTTGCAGAGAAAGCCGGCCTGCTGGTCACGGCGCTCGCACAGCGGCATTGAGAATCAAGACGATGAGCGACGAATTTTACACAGCCAGTGTCATCTCGCCCCGGTCGAAACGCCGAGGGAAAGGGCTCGGCCCGGCCGAGAGTGGGATCACAAGTCAGCCGCGCCCACACGGACCCCTCAGCAAGGTGAGGACGACGCTGGGCATGATCAAGTTTGAGCATTCCGCTTTCGCCTTGCCTTTCGCTCTAACCGGGGCAATGCTCGCCCGCCGTGGATGGCCGGCGTGGCGAGAACTCGCCTGGCTGGTTGCCGCCATGGTGGGAGCCAGAAGCGCGGCCATGAGCTTCAACCGGCTGGCGGATCTGAGGTTTGACGCTCTGAATCCCCGCACCAGGACTCGTGCCCTACCCGCGGGTCATCTTAGCCGCGGCTTTGCCGCCGGGTTCACAGCAGCATCCTGTGCCCTGCTGCTGCTTGCCGCCTACGAATTAAACCCGCTCGCCTTCAAGCTTTCGCCACTGGCTTTAGTCGTGATACTGGGTTACTCCTACACCAAACGCTTCACTTGGCTCTCCCATTTCGTCCTCGGCGCTTGCCTGGGAGCATCGCCGGTTGCGGCCTGGATTGCCCTGCGGGGCGATCTGAAGGCGAGCGTCATAATCCTGGCCGCCGCGGTCACCTTCTGGGTGGCCGGGTTTGACATCATCTACGCTTGCCAGGACGTCGATTTCGATCGGGAGCACGGTCTCGAGTCCATCCCCTGCCGCTTCGGTGTTCCCGCCGCGCTTTACACGTCCGTTGTGCTGCACGCGATCATGCTCGCACTGCTTGTTGTGGTCGCGCGAATGGAGAGGCTAGGATGGGTTGCGGACCTCGGCTTGCTGTTCATCGCCGTGCTATTGGCCTACGAGCACGCCTTGGTCAAACCTTCTGACCTGTCGCGTATCAATGCTGCCTTCTTCACCGTTAACGGCTACATCGGTCTGCTATTCTTAGCCACGTGGGCCGCAGCCATTTGCATCCATTAACCGCAGCCCGGCAACTGGGCTGGCGCAGACCTTTAGGTCGGCGGTCGAGTATCACGCCAGGAAGCGACGCAGACCTAAAGGTCTGCGCCAACCAACTGCATTGGGTGAACCTGCAAGGTTGATTAGGAATCGATCTACTAGGAGGATTTTCCCGTGAAATACAATGCCATCGTTATCGGTTCAGGGCAGGGCGGCAATCCCCTCGCCCAACGGCTGGCCGACCTGGGCTGGACCGTTGCTTTAATCGAGAAAGCGTATCTTGGCGGCACCTGCATCAACACCGGGTGTACTCCCACCAAGACCATGGTGGCGAGCGCGCAGGTTGCGCACTACGCCCGCAATGCCGCTCGTTGGGGCGTCGAAGGGTGCAACGTCCGCGTGGATCTGCCAGCGGTGATCGCCCGTAAGAACAAAGTTGTAGAAAGCTTCCGCTCTGGCCATCAGGGCCGGGTTGACGCCCGCAAGACGCTGCACCTTCACCGCGGGCACGCCCGATTCACAGCGCCGCGCCAGGTGAAGGTTGGGGACGAACTGCTGGAGGGCGAACGTATCTTCATCGATACCGGAGCGCGTCCCGGCATTCCCCCCCTTCCGGGATTGGAAACCATCGATTATCTGACCAATGCCAGCATCATGGAACTCAGTGAAGTACCGGAACATTTGATCGTCCTGGGTGGTGGCTACATTGGGCTTGAGTTCGGCCAGATGTTTCGTCGCTTTGGGAGTCGAGTCACGGTTATTCACAACAGTGGCCAGATCCTTCCCCGCGAGGACGCAGACGTCGTGGCTGTGCTTCAGAAGGCCTTGGAAGCCGAGGGCATGCGCTTCCTCCTGAACGCGCAGGCGACTCGGGTTGAGAGGAAAGATGGCCGGATCGACTTTGCCCTGAAGGACGCGAGCGGTGCGAGCACGATAACAGGCTCACACCTGCTCGTCGCTACCGGGCGAAAGCCCAACAGTGATGAGCTCGATCTGGACCAAGCAGGAGTTGAAACCGACGAGCGCGGCTTCATCAAGGTGAACGGCAGGCTGGAAACGAGCGCCCCAGGCATTTGGGCTCTCGGCGACGTCAAGGGAGGACCTGCCTTTACGCATATCTCGTACAACGATTTTCAGATCATTTTTGGCAATCTTGTCGAAGGCAAAAACCTGAGCACCGACAACCGGATTGTGCCTTATTCAGTCTTTACCGATCCCCAGTTGGGCGGCATCGGAATGACGGAGAAGGAAGCGAGAACGAAAGGCTACAAGCTCAAAATCGGCAAGATGCCCATGAGTTACGTTGCGCGAGCGATCGAGCGCGACGAGACCGCGGGCCTCATGAAGATTGTTGTGGATGCTTCGAACGACCGCATCCTGGGAGCGTCCATCCTGGCGCCCGAGGGAGGGGAGTTGGTGCAGATGCTTAGCGCACTCATGCTTGCCGGCCTTCCTTACACCCTTCTTAAGGGAGCCATATATATTCATCCGACTCTGGCGGAAGGCTTCTTTGGGCTGATGGAGAGCGTAACGCCGGTGAACTGAGTCGCACCTGCTCTTCGCCGTAGCTTCAATCTTCGTCGCCCGATAGAGAAACTTGCTGCGGATGGTGGATTCCACGCGGTCGGCTGTTTCCTGGCTGCGTTCCTTCCTGATGTAACGCCAGATGCCTACGAGGTCACGGTGCCTCGGGAGCGAGGACATAGCACGGCTTCATTCAGGCTGAGCTTTGAGCCGTTTGAGGTAGCCGTCAAGCTCATGTTCGGGAATCCCCTCGCCGCGTTCCAGTTCTTCAATGCCCGTACGAATCTTCGCGTCAATCGCCTGCCGGTTAGCTGTGAGCCATTCGTCTTGTTCGTGCAGCACCTCTAGCGCACGGTCAATCACTTCGTCCGGGCTGTGATAAACGCCAGTGCGCAACGCCTCCGCAATGCGGTGTTCCTGTTCGGGCTTCAATTGAATGGTCATGTGTTTCAGCCTAGCACTCGTCGGCGGTGCGAGGTTTGAGGCCTCTTTCGGTTACCACGTCCACGCGGCATCCGAGGAACTCTTCCAGGTCCGCCTGTAGGCCGCCAAGATCGAACAACGAGCTTCCGGGTTCCATATCTACCAGGAAATCGATATCGCTGCCCTCCTCTGCTTCACCCCGGACGACAGAGCCAAAAACCCGCATGTTGCGGGCTCCGTTCTTTGCGGCCATCTGCAGAATCTGTTCCCGCTTCTCTCTCAGCAGGTCTCTCGCTTTCATGCCCAAGCTCCTTCAGAGTACGAACAAGTAGCGGTCGGAAAGGGCCAGCCGGCCCAGCCTGACATCAAAGCTTATTATAGAGGCTTCACAGGGTAGGGAATTAGAGGGCGCCAAGCTGATGGGTGTTTAGTCCTTTTTCGCCTGAAAACTGTTATTCAGGGCTTGTTGGAACACACAGCGGCAATGACGCAGCCGCGGGCCCTCGCCGCGGCGTTCCACGCTGGCAAGCAAGAGACCCCTCACCCGGTCGCCTGCGGCGACCACCCTCTGCCCTCGGAAGAGGGCTGAAGTTTCCGCATTTTTGCCATCTCCCTCAGTCGGCAGCATCACAGCCCGCCGAGGTACGTCTCATCATCGCTGCCCTGAAAATAGGCGGAGCGGCCGTTCAAAACGGGACCTACGCGCCGCAGGCGCTCTGGAGTGCGGTAGCTTTCTACCGTTTGATTCCGCGAGCTCGCTCGCGGCCGTTAGCGGTCGGGTTGCCCCGTTAGCGGCGAGTTTACCTCGCTACGTGGCGGCGTAAAGCCGTTCTTACATTAAAACTGCCCCACCAGTCGCTGGCTTGCCAAGCTGGGTACACCGCAGGACGGCGAGCTTGCTGGCCTGAGCGAGAGCGGTAGCAAGCTACCGCTCTCCAAAGCCGCAATCTCGCGGGGAATCAACGATATCCGAAATTGCGCTGCGTTTCCCATCTCGAAGGTTGGCAGGCCAGGCCGAATCGTGCCTCAAAAGCCAAAATAAATGTCTTGACAAAAATAGACATGATGTTATGATTAAGTTATGACGATCCTGGGGACCGCCGAAGTAGGAAAAAAGCCCTGCGAGGGAGGCTGCACGACGTGGTGACGGTTACGGGAGTAGATTCCAGATTTGAGATTTGAGACGTTATGTCGCTTCGCAAACCGCCGACCATGACCGCCGCACGCGTCGCCGCCAATCGGCGCAACGCGCAAAGGTCCACCGGACCGCGCACGGCGCGCGGTAAGGCGTGGTCTGGCCTGAACGCGCTCCGCACTGGGTCGCGTTCGCTGGCCTATGGAGCGCTTTTGCGGGCCCTGCTGGAGGCTCCGCCAGGCGCTATCGACCGCGTTGCCGCCCAGATGCTAACCCCAGAGCAAGCCTCCCACCCCCTGTTTTGCTCAGTGGTTGATCAGTTCCGTCGGACGGAGCTTGAAGTCGCCGCGGAGTTCGCTCGAGACCGCCAGCGCTCGAAAAAATAAAATGACACGGTCGAAGCCTGAATCCCCTTTATAATCAGCATGAGCCTCGGAACATCCGACGATGTGACTGAAAATAAAGGAGACACAGTGAACATTCCCTATGTAATTGAAAATAAATTACTTAGACTATCCCGTGCTCTTCATTCCAAATGCTACTCCGGCGACGGTGATTTGGAGCAGACGCAGGAGCTTGCGGTCCTCCGGCTCTCCCGCTCGGCTCCGCCGCCAGAGCTTGAGGAAACGAATTTGCAAATAATTCAACGGGTCGACGTAGGGGTTGCGG
>Ga0182034_10001271_pt1 | contig 12311 bp, 10 predicted proteins | sample flu12Cox44000172_FD_125972 | JGI IMG/M metagenome (GOLD analysis project Ga0182034, IMG submission 125972) | Lab enrichment of tropical soil microbial communities from Luquillo Experimental Forest, Puerto Rico - flux4day.12C.oxic.44.000.172 | ecosystem: Environmental > Terrestrial > Soil >... | reverse complement strand
GCATTCCCGGCAAGGAAGAGTTCAGCGAGACCATCCGGTACTTCGCGACGATGCTCGACAAGCACGGCGTCGCGGTGCGGCTGGGCACCCGGGCCTGCGCTGAGGAGTTGACCGGCTACGACGACGTCATACTGGCCACGGGCGTCGTACCCCACATTCCGGCCATCGCCGGAGTCGATCATCCGATGGTGTTGACGTACGCCGAGGCGATCGCGGGCACCAAACCGGTCGGGCCAACCGTGGCGGTCATCGGCGCCGGAGGTATCGGTTTCGACGTCAGCGAATTCCTGGTCACCGATTGCTCGCCGACCCGACACCACGAGGACCTGAAACGCTGGAAAGCCGAGTGGGGCGCCGCCGATCCATCGGAGGCCCGCGGAGCGCTGGCCACTCCCCTGCCAGCACCGCCGGCCCGCGAGGTCTACCTGCTGCAACGCACGAAAGGTCCGCAGGGCAAGCGTCTGGGCAAGACCAGTGGGTGGGTACACCGCGCGTCCTTGAAAGCAAAGGGAGTCCACCAGCTCTCCGGGGTCAATTACGAGCGGATCACCGACGACGGACTGCACATCAGCTTCGGCCCGGACCGACGCCGCCCGGAGCTGATCGCTGTGGACAACGTGGTGATCTGCGCGGGCCAAGAGCCGGTGCGTGCTCTGCAGAATGCACTGCGCCGCGACGGTGTCGACCCACACGTCATCGGCGGGGCGGCTCAGGCAGCCGAGCTGGACGCAAAGCGCGCCATCAAGCAGGGCACCGAGCTGGCGGCCAGGCTCTAGTCCGCATTTCACTGAGAGCGAACGCAAACAGGTGCTGACCTGCGGATAGTTACGCTTAGAAGTTGGTAAGCGATAACGGTTTCGATGGAAGCATGCTCGCGGAGCCTGGTAGCCTCGACCGCAGACGGCAACCGTTGGGCAGATGTCGTCGCCGTTTTTCTACGGTGCATTGATTGGGGAAGGTGTCCACAGATGGTAAGGCTGTCGTTGACCAAATTGGCCGCTGCGGTTGGTGGGGCGGCGTTCGCGTTGACGGCCGGCGCCGGGATCGCATCCGCAGATCCGCTGGATCCGGTTATCAACACAACCTGCAACTACGGGCAGGTTATGGCCGCGCTCAACGCGACGGACCCGGGAGCCGCCGCGCAAATGAACGCATCGCCGATCGCGCAGGCGTACCTGCGCAATTTCCTCGCCTCGCCGCCGGGTAAGCGCGCGCAGATGGCCGCGCAGATCCAGGCCATGCCGCAGGCAGCGCCGTACTTCAACGACGTCTTGTCGGTGGCCGGCAGCTGCAACAACTTCCCACCAGGCTGAGCAGGCGAATAGCTCAGTAACCGCTGAGTAGGCGGCGCACTTGGCCCAGGATTTCGGGCCCCGCGTCGCTGCAAATCCGTGAGGGATTCCCGGGTCGACGACCCCAGATGAGTAACACCCGCGCGGCGGCATCGGTTTCCAGCGTGGCCGTACCTCCGGGGGCGGCCATCCCGATGGTGGCCTGGAAGGCGTCGGCGGTGATCACGACGTCGTCGGCGTCGGGTACCCGCAGCCGGGCCTGGATTCGCTCGCCCGGGCGCACGGTTCGGGCGCCCTTGGCAAGCAGCGGGCGTCCCACCGCGACGACACTGTGCGTCGTCATCCACGGTTCGGTTAGTCGTGCCTGGGCGGCCGGATCGTCTCCGGCGATGTCCAACCCGTGCAGGATGAGCTCCTCGCGCATGTGCCCGGCGAACCAGGGCACCTTCATGGTGCGACGGGTCCAGGCGACATCGGTGTCGGCGGGAACGCCATCGGCCGCGGCTGCCACGTCGTCCAGGGTGGCCATCCGGTCGTGCAGCGCGTCCCAGAGGTCCGAGTCGTTGAGGGCGCGTAGTGGGCCCTCGCGCTCCTCGAAGCTGCGGGTTCCGACCGATTCGCCCTCCAGGTGCGCGCCCAGCACCCGGGCGAGCTCCTCGGCGTTGCCGGCCTGATGGACGACGATGTCGCGGACCGTCCACGCTTCACACCAAGTGCCGGCATCGGGTCGCCGCTGCTGCACCGCGTCCACAAAGGGCTGAAATTCGGGGAATCGGTCAGTATCGATCTGTCGCTTCACGGCGTCGGGTATACCCGCGACCTATGACAACTAAGCCGCCAGCGGGGCGTAGGTCGTGGTGCGTTGGCGCGCCGGGCGGCCGATGCCCTCGGCGATCGCGGTCAACTCCGCCGCAGTCTTCGACGACCCGTGTTCCGAACCGGCCATCCGCGAGATGGTCTCCTCCATCAGCGTGCCGCCCAGGTCGTTGGCACCGCCGTTGAGCATCACCCGCGTGCGTTCGACGCCGAGCTTGACCCAGCTGGTCTGGATGTGGGAAATGCGGCCGTGCAACATGATTCGCGCCAGCGCGTGCACCGCCCGGTTGTCGCGATGGCTGGGCCCGGGGCGCGCGGCGCCGGCCAGATACAACGGCGAATTCTGGTGCACGAAGGGCAACGGCACAAACTCGGTGAAACCGCCGGTACGGTTCTGAATTTCGCGCAGCACATTGAGGTGGCCCACCCAGTGCCGCGGGGTGTCGACATGGCCGTACATCATCGTCGAGGACGACCGCAGACCCACCTCATGCGCGGTGGTCACGATCTCGATCCACATCGACGTCGGCAACTTGCCCTTCGTCAGCACCCAGCGCACTTCGTCGTCCAGGATTTCGGCGGCGGTTCCGGGAATGGTATCGAGGCCGGCCTCGCGCAGGCTGATGAGCCACTCGCGAATGCTTAACCCGCTCTTGGTCACCCCGTTAGCGATTTCCATCGGGGAGAACGCGTGCACGTGCATCGACGGCACCCGGGTCTTGACGGCGCGCACAAGTTCGGCGTATCCGGTGACCGGCAGCTCTGGATCGATCCCGCCCTGCATGCATACCTCGGTCGCGCCGTCGACATGCGCCTCCCACGCCCGATCGGCGACCTCCTCGGTGGACAACGAATACGCATCGGCATCACCCTTGCGCTGCGCGAACGCGCAGAACCGGCATCCGGTGTAACAGATGTTGGTGAAGTTGATGTTTCGGTTCACCACAAAGGTCACATCGTCACCGACGACGTCACGTCGCAACGAATCGGCCAGCGCGGCAACCGCTTCCAACGCGGGGCCCTCCGCGGTAGCCAACGCCAAATACTCGCCGTCGGTGCAGCCGGCGGGGTCGCGTTCGGCCGACCGCAGCGCGGCGAGCACGTCGGTATCGATGCGCTCGGGGGTGCGCGCGGCCAGCTCGTGCACCTGCGCACGGATCGATTCCCAATCACCGAAGGCACTGTCGAGGTCGCTGCGGGCCTCGGTGTTGCGACCCTCGGTGTCGATCGCCGCGTTGAGGTCCACGCGGCCGGAGGACTCCACGTCGTCGGGCTCCTGCCAGGGCATGCCCACCGGGTTGACGTCGCGAGCCAGGCCGGTCGCCGGATCGGCCAGCGCGACAACGTGCCCCCGCACCCGCGGGTCGATCCACGCCGCGCCGGCTTGCACGTATTTGGGCTGCGCGGTCAACCGCTGCGTCAAGTCGTATCCGGCATCGGCGGTGATGGCGGCCAGCTCGTCCAAGGCGGGCCAGGGCCGTTCGGGGTTGACGTGGTCGGGCGTCAACGGTGAAACACCGCCCCAGTCGTCGACCCCGGCGCCGATCAGCGCCAGGCACCCGTCGCGTGACACCAGATTGGGCGGCGCCTGGATGCGCATGCCCGGGCCGAGCACCAACCGGGCGACGGCCACCGTGGCCAGGTAGTCCTCGATTCCGGCATCGGGGAAGGCGGCCATCGCGGTGTGTTCCTTGGCCCGGAAATTCTGCACGATCACTTCCTGAACGTGTCCGAACTCCTTGTGCGACTTGCGAATCGCATGCAGGGTATCGGCGCGTTCGAGCAGCGTCTCGCCGATGCCGACCAGCAGGCCGGTAGTGAACGGAATGGACAACCGGCCGGCGTCGGTGAGCGCGCGCAGGCGGACCGCCGGATCCTTGTCAGGGCTGCCGTAGTGCGCAAGCCCCTTCGTTTCGAAGAGCCGTCGCGACGTCGTCTCGAGCATCATGCCCATCGACGGGGCCACCGGCTTGAGCCGCGACATCTCCGCCCAGCTCATCACGCCGGGGTTCAGGTGCGGCAACAGCCCGGTTTCCTCGAGCACCCGGATCGCCATCGCCCGCACGTAAGACAGCGTGGAGTCATAGCCGCGTTCACCAAGCCAGTCACGCGCTTCCGGCCAACGATCCTCGGGCCGGTCACCGAGGGTGAATAGCGCTTCCTTGCAACCGAGTTCGGCCCCGCGGCGGGCGAGGTCGAGAATTTCGTCGGGCTCCATATACATGCCGGCCCCTTGGGCACGCAACTTGCCTGGGACGGTGACGAACGTGCAGTAATGGCAGGAGTCGCGGCACAGGTGCGTGACCGGGATGAACACCTTGGGTGAATAGGTGATCGGCAACCGGCCGTCCCGCCCGCGCCGCCCGGCCGACTCCAGACCCGCGTCGCGCACCCGCGCCGCGCTCGCGCACAGATCAGCGAGGTCGTCACCGCGCGCGGTCATCGCGAGGGCCGCCTCGTCGACATTCAGGGCGACCCCGTCTCGGGCCCGCCGCAAGACCCTCCGCAGCGCCGACGCGCTGACCTTGGGCGGAACGACAGGACTAGGCAGAGCGGTGGGCTCCTCGCCCGGAGTCAACGGCACGTTGGTGTAACTTCCCCACGATCGAATTTCATCCGCGTGTCCAAGACTGTGAAATTTTGGGCAACGGTGCCATACGCGCAACAGTAGCGCCAGGCTACCGCCGGACCGCGGTCGACATCCCCGCACCACGACCCCGCGGGCGGGTGCTTTGCCGGCTGTTTGGCGGACTTGCCCGCGAGCGGGTGGCGATCGCGCTACCATCCGGGGTATCCCGACGGAGGTTCCGAATGTCGTTCCTATTCGCGGCCCCGGAGGCGCTGACCGCGGCGGCTTCGGATTTGGCCGGTATCGGTTCGACGCTGGGCACGGCTAACGCTACTGCAGCGGCACCCACAACCGGGGTGCTGGCGTCGGCCGCCGATGAGGTATCGGCGCAGGTCGCCGCGCTCCTTTCCGAGCATGGGCTGGGGTATCAGCAGCTCAGCGCGCAGATGGCAAAGTTCCACGAGCAGTTCGTCCAGAATTTGAGTGCGGGTGCGGGTGCGTACGTGGCGGCCGAGGCAAACGCCGCACAGACCCTGTCGAACGCGGTGCAAGCACCCGCCGCGGCCTTGTCCGGGAATCCGGTCGGCGCAGGGGTTGCGGGCGGTGCCGGCGGCGCGGTCGGTAGCGCGGTCTCCAATGCTGTGGGCCGCATCGAGAGCGTCGTCGCGAACCCCAATTTCTTGGGTGGCGCCGGGCTGCTCGGCGGCGGTGGCGCCCCGGCAATCGCCAGTCAGGCCGCCGCGCTGCTCCGACCCACCGGCGGAATCAGTGCCCTGACCGCAGCGAGGGCGCTACTTGCGCCGGCCGCCATGACCAACGCTGCGGTGTCGGCTGCAACCGGGGGGATCGCTGGCACGATCGAGGCTGGCTACCTTCTGGTCGAGCCGTACGTGCAGTATGGCTTCGAGCTCGCCGCGTACGCTGCTAGCTTTGTGCCCTATGTCGGCTACCTAGCAGCTCAGATCCCCATCTTCTACAACCTGATTGAGCCCATCGTGCGGAGCGGCCTGTTCAACACGCTCGACTGGCTGAGTGGTTCAATCAGCTTCAATCAGGGGCTGAACAACTTCTTTGCGGCCACCGCGGCGTCGATCGGCTATTTCATCAACTCCGAGATCAACTGGCTCTTCGGCTATTTCTTGCCGCCGCTCCCGCCGCTTCCGCCCTTTATCTTCTAAAGGGAACGTCAGAGGTGGTGGCCGCGCCACAACACCCACACCGGCGGCGCAACCCCCAGCACGATCAGCAGCAAGGCCCCGTACCGCATCAGCCCCTGGCCGCCGAGGATGACGTCGTCGGCGGGTCCGCCCATGCTTATCACCGCCACCGTCAAGAGCCACATCCACAACGGCAGCGCGGCCACCCGCGGCGACCTCGTCCATCGCCCGGCGGCCCATACCAACGCCGCGTTGAGCAATCCGCTGATCAATCCGCTGATGGGAAACGGAATCGAACCGATATAGGAAGGCAGCAGCAGGGCGCCGGCCAGTGCCGACAGAATCCCGTCGACTGCCAGGAGCGCCAGGACGACGAAACGAATCGCGGGATCTGTGGCGCCGCCGTCTTCAACAGATGCGGCGCGTGGCTTGGTTTCGGTCAGGTCGGGACGCTGTCGATATTGGAGAGTATGGAGCCGATAACCCACTGCAGGCTGTCGAGTCGGTCCTGCCAGTGCTGCAGGTTGGGGTCCAGGTCGGGGTCCATGCGAATTCCTTCCGTGGCTGCCTGTTTGGCAGACTACCGCGTCGCGGCCGCGGTGAAACCGAGTCCGGCGAGCAGATCTGTTTCCCAGCCGCGCTCATCGCGCTCGCCCGCGGAGCCAGCCACCAGGACATAGTGCTCAACGGCGGCGATCGGGATGGCCATGTTGTTCGACAGAGCGCACGCTCGGCCGGTCGGGCCGACGATAACTTGGGTGGCGTGTGCCGCGAGTGCGGCGACTTTGGCGGCGCGCGCGTCCGAGGTGGCCTCGACGACGGCGTCGATGTCGGAGTCCGCGTACCCGAAGTCGAACTCTTCTCGCGGCGGAATAAACCACTCGGGAAGCAAGTCTTCGCGACTGAGCGCGCGCCAGCCGGTCTCGATTGCGCTCTCGGCCAAGACCGTCCAGTAGAACTTCGGCACCGTCCATGGCTCGCCCGGGTAGTCGGTAGAGCCGGCCGCAGCGACGGCGGCCGTCGTGACGGTATGGGCGCGGACGTGGTCGGGGTGGCCGTAGCCGCCGTTGGGGTCGTAGGTCACGACGACGTGGGGACGTTGCTCACGAATGATCGCGACCAGTGCGCCGACGGCCTCGCGTTCGTCGGCGTCGATGAACCTCTGGCGACGCCGACTCGGGGTGCCGTGCATGCCCGAGTCGCGCCAGCGGCCGGCGCCTCCCAAATAGATGGGTGCGGTCACGCCCAGCGCCCGCAGCGCGGTGGTGAGCTCGCCGATGCGATAGCCGCCGAGTTGATCCGCGCGATCGACGGCGAGCTCGGCCCAATGGTCGCCGATGACTTCGCCCTCCTCGCCGAGGGTGCAGGTGACGACGCGCACCTGCGCCCCGCGGGCGGTGTAATGCGCTATGGTGGCGCCGTTGGCCAGGCTCTCGTCGTCGGGATGTGCGTGGACGAACAGCAGCCGCGGTGTTTCGGGCATGGACGCACCCTACCGGTGCGATCGGGCTCTACGTTGCTTCACCGAGGCGCAGCGAATAGGAACGCGAACGGCTACTATCGAGAAATGCCGCAGCTCACCCAAGTAAGTCGGAGCAGCAGCCGGAGCCGCCGGCGAGGCGAAGTGCTCGAACGTGCGCTCTACGAGGCCACTTTGGCCGAGCTGGCCGAAGTCGGGTACGGCGGCCTGACGATGGAAGGGATCGCGGCGCGCGCCCAAACCGGCAAGGCGGCGCTGTACCGGCGCTGGTGCAGCAAGCATGACCTGGTGCACGCCGCTCTGGTTTACGCTCTGCCGCCGGTGCCCGAGCTCCGCTCCGGCCGGTCGGCCAGAGAGAACTTGCTGACCATCTTCACCGCCCACCGCGACATCCTGGCCGGAAAGACCGCCTTTCCCGGGCTGGACGTCGTTCACCAGCTCCTGCACGAACCGGAGATGCGCGCCATCTTCGCCGACGCCGTGGTGTGCCCGCGCCTCAAGATCGTCGAATCGATCCTGGACGCGGCGGTCGATGACGGCGACCTCGACCCGGCCACGATTACCCCGCTGACCGCGCGAGTCGGACCGGCGTTGATCAACCACCACTTCCTGCTCACCGGAGAGCCCCCCACCCGACGCGTGCTGGCGCAGGTCGTCGACACCGTGATCCCGCCGCGGGGGCGGACTTAGTGAATCCCGGCCATGTCGGCTTCGGCGGCCATGATCTGGTCGGAGATGCCCTCGAGGCCGCCGATGCCGCCATCGGTGTTGAAGACTCCCGTTCCGCCTTCGGTGAGGAAGACGCTCGCGTTGAGCGGCGGGACGGGTTAGTTACGGCCCGGTTTTTACCCACTGTCCGGCATCGCCGACGATGCCGACCGGTACCGCGCCCGACAGGCTGACGTTCTGCACGCTGGGGCCGGCCGCGACGATCGTGGTGTCCTGCAGGATCGGCAACACGGTCGACATGTTCCACAGTCGCGGTTCGACCGCCTTGATCACGTCGCCGATGTTTTTGGTGCCGTTGAGCGCGGCATCGATGTTCGACTGGATGCTGCGATCGCAAATCCCGGTTAGGTTCGACGGCGCTTGCACCAGCGCGCCGGGCTCGGGCGGACGGCTGGGCGGCGCCTGCGTCGGCGTAACGGAGGTGGTGCCCGGCCCGGCGGGCGGCGGCGCACCGGCCGGCGTGGTCGTTGCCACGTTGGAGGTCGGTACCGTCGTCGTCTGCAGCGCGGGGCAGCCGTAGCGCGAAGCCAGCAGCGTCGCCAGATTCCCGCCCGCCTGATGCCAGCCGACGATCGCGTCGACCTGGTTGTTGTTCAACGCGTCGCGATAGAGCGACACCGGGTCCAGCGCCAGCACGGTGGCTGCGATGCCGACGTTGCGCAACTGGTCGGCAGCCGTGTTGGCCACCGCGACCGAGGTCGGGTCGTTCGCCGCCACTCCGATGACCAGCGACAGCTGCTGGCCGTCCTTGCTGATCCGGCCGCGGATGACTTCCGGCGGCCCAGTGCTCGCCGGGGTCGGCGCCGGTGACGACGAGGTGTTTTTCTCGACCTGATATCCGGCCGTCGCCAGCAATGCCAGCGCCGCCGGCGTGGTCATCGCGGGCGGCGCGGTCGGCTCGTACCCCGGGTCGCTCGGCGACCGGATCAGGGCCTGGTCCAACGTGACGGTGTTGTCGCTGCCGGCACCCACGGCCGCCAGTAGATCAACGTCGAGCAACCCCAGAATCGCCTTGCGAACCTGCGGGTCGGACAACTTCGGCTCGATGGCGCGCAGCGTGAGCTGCATGACCCGCGGCGTCACGATCCGGGCGGTCCGCACATCCGGGATCGCCGACAGTTGAGCGAAGGCCGCCGAGCCACCATGCACCTGGGCCACCTGGGTGTCGCCGTTGCGCACGGAATCGGCCAGCGCGGCCGGCGCACCGGCACGACGGAAGAGGATCAGGGCGGGTTTCGCGGGTGGCCCCCAATAGCGGTCATTGCGGGCGATCAGAATCTCGTCGCGCTGCGGGTCGACGCTCTCGACCCGAAACTGCCCGCCGGTCACCGGCAGGGCCCGGGCCAGCCCGGCCGTGAAGCCGCCGGGCACATCCTTGACGATGTGCGCCGGCACTATGTTGCTGAACAGCTCCTTCCACGCCGGATACGGTTGCGAGAACGTGACCACCGCCTGCTTGCCACCCTCGAGCGACTGCACGCCGGTGATGAGGTCGTATCCGGCCGGATCGATCACCCCCGGCTGACTGACCATCTGTCGCCAGAGGTACCAGAAGTCGTCGGCGGCGATCGGGGCGTTGTCGGTCCACTGCGCCTCGGGCCGGATCTTGTAGGTCACGGTGAAGGGGTTCTGGTTGGTCACGTCCGCGGACACCAACAGGGTGGGGTCCATTTCCCAGCGCGAGCCGGTCGGCGTATTGGGATCGGGCACCGGCCGGAAGGCGCTGGGCAACACCAGGGCGCTGATCGCCGCGTTCACCGGCGACAGATCAGACAGCAGATGCGGGTTGAACCCGGCACCGATCGAATCGATGCCCATGATGATTTGGGTGGGCCGCTGCGGCGGTGGGGGTGAGATGTGCGGAGTATCGGTGCTTTGCGGCGCCGGCGGAGGGTTGACCGTGCACGCCGCCAGCACCAACCCGATCAGCGAGACGAGCACGCCGGCCATCAGGAGAAGGCGGCGGGGTCGTCTCGGCACGCCCATCAGGGTATCGAGCACATGCCCAGTAACGCGCCCGACCACGCGGGGCTAACCCCGGGCCTTGGCTCGCGCGCGGCTGCGGGCCCGGGCGGTGGCGTCCAGTTCGACCTTGCGCACCCGCACGATCTCCGGAGTCACCTCGACGCATTCGTCGGGCGCGCAGAACTCCATGGCCCGCTCCAGGTCGAGCTCGAGCGGCTTGGCCAATGTCTCGATGACGTCCGCGGTCGAGGACCGGATATTGGTCAGCTTCTTCTCGCGGGTGACGTTGATGTCGAGATCCTCTGGGCGCGGATTGATTCCGACGACCACGCCCTCGTAGGTGTCCTGGCCGGGCTCGACGAAGAACTGCCCGCGATCGGCGAGCTGAAGCAACGCGAACGGCGTGATGGTGCCGGACCGGTCGGATACCAGCGACCCGGTGTGCCGGGCCCGGATCTCCCCCGCCCATGGGCGGTAACCGTCGAACACGGCGTTAGCGATGCCGGTGCCGCGAGTGAGGGTGAGGAAGTCGGTACGGAAGCCGATCAGGCCGCGGCTGGGCACGACGAAGTCCATCCGCACCCAGCCCGCAGCGTGGTTTGTCATCTCCTCCATGCGGCCCTTACGCCCGGCCATCAACTGGGTGATCGCCCCGACGAACTCGTCGGGACAATCGATCGTCATCGCCTCGAAGGGTTCGTGCAGCTGACCGTCGATCGTCCTGGTGACCACCTGCGGCTTCCCGACCGTGAGCTCGAACCCCTCTCGGCGCATCGTCTCGACCAGCACCGCCAGTGCCAGCTCGCCACGACCTTGCACCTCCCAGGCGTCCGGGCGGCCGATGTCCACCACCCGGATCGAGACATTGCCGACCAGCTCGGCGTCCAGCCGGCTGCGGACCATGCGCGCGGTGAGCTTGTGCCCCGCCACCTTGCCCGCCAGCGGCGAGGTGTTGGTGCCAATGGTTACCGAGATCGCCGGCTCGTCGACGGTGATGCGCGGCAGCGCATGGGCATGATCGGGATCCGCCAGCGTGTCGCCGATCATGATCTCGGGCAGGCCGGCCACGGCCACAATGTCGCCGGCGATGGCTTCGTCGGTGGCGCTGCGCTCGACGCCTTCAGTCGCGAGCAGCTCGGTGATCTTTGCGCTGGTGATGACGGGCAACCCGTCGACCTCGCGCATCCATGCAACCTGCTCGCCCTTGCGGATGCGTCCGTTATAGATGCGGATCAGCGCCAGCCGGCCCAAAAAGGTCGACGCGTCCAGGTTGGTGACCAGGGCCTGCAGCGGCGCTTCTGGGTCGCCTTTCGGGGGCGGCACGTACTTTTCGAGGATCTCGAACAGCGGGTCCAGGTTGGTGCCGTCGGGAACCTGGCCGTCGGGCGGCTGCGTGGTGCTGACCACTCCGGCGCGCCCGGACGCGTACAGGGTCGGCAGGCCGAGCGCGTGCTCGGCGGCTTTGGCGGCTTCGTCGTCGAGGTCGGACGCGACGTCGAGCAGCAGGTCGTGGCTGGCCTCGACGACCTCTTCGATGCGGGCGTCGGGCCGGTCTGTTTTGTTGACGACGAGAATCACCGGAAGATGGGCGGCCAGCGCCTTGCGCAGCACGAATCGGGTCTGCGGCAGGGGGCCCTCAGACGCGTCGACCAGCAGCAGCACCCCGTCCACCATGGACAGCCCACGCTCCACTTCACCGCCGAAGTCGGCGTGCCCGGGGGTGTCGATGACGTTGATCACGGTGACCGTTCCGTCCGGACGATGGCGGTGCACGGCGGTGTTCTTGGCCAGGATGGTGATGCCCTTTTCCCGTTCCAGGTCGCCGGTGTCCATGACGCGTTCCTGCACTTCGCCACGTTCGTGCAAGGCGCCGGACTGCCGCAGCATCGCGTCGACCAGGGTGGTCTTGCCGTGGTCTACGTGGGCGACGATGGCGACATTGCGGAATGGCACGTCGGTGATTCTGGCAGCGGGGGCTTGAGATAGCGAACTGGCCACCGAACCGGGCCGCCCGTTCACCGTGCGTCCAGGGCGGTCGCCCGCGGCGTGTCCCCGCCCCTAATACACACCCAAAGCCCTGACTTCACTCTCGCCGCTTGAAACGCGTTAGAGCTTGCTCAAAGCGCTCGCGTCAGGTCCGCCAGCCAGCCCCGATCGGCGGGCACCCAGTCGACATCGTGCAGCTCGGCCGCCGTCACCCAGCGCAGCGCCTGGTGGTCATGCGGGTGGGGTTCCCCGCGAATCAGCCGCACCTGATACGCCCGCAGCGTCGTAGTGTCATTCAGCGGGATGTCGTGGCCAAG
>Ga0182034_10001264_pt1 | contig 12354 bp, 11 predicted proteins | sample flu12Cox44000172_FD_125972 | JGI IMG/M metagenome (GOLD analysis project Ga0182034, IMG submission 125972) | Lab enrichment of tropical soil microbial communities from Luquillo Experimental Forest, Puerto Rico - flux4day.12C.oxic.44.000.172 | ecosystem: Environmental > Terrestrial > Soil >... | reverse complement strand
GGAGCAGGATAGCGATGACGCGAAAGGATGGTGTCGATTGCGGCACCGAACCGCACGACCCTTCCGCGCAGGTCAAGCGCTTCGACCCGGAACGGCAGAATAGTGTCATCGGCAGACGCCGCCGCCGGTGCACGCGTGGGAATGGCGATTCGAGGGGCGGCCATGACGATTTATATCAGGAACATCGGGGTATCGGCCGTGCTTACTGACGTCTGACCGCGGATGCCTCAAGGCACCAGGTCAAGATGCCTTTTTGCGCATGCAAACGGTTCTCCGCCTCATCGAGCACGATCGATTGCGGTCCGTCGATCACTTCATCGGTGACCTCCTCGCCGCGGTGGGCGGGCAAGCAGTGCATGAACACGGCATCCGGCTTGGCATGCGACATCAGCGCCGCATTGACCTGGTAGCGTTTGAGCAAGTTGTGCCGGCGCTGACCGTTCCTGTCGCCCATTGATACCCAGGTGTCGGTCACCACGCAGTCCGCGCCCGCTACCGCCGCTTCCGGGTCGCTGACGATGCAAATGGCAGCACCGCAGACCTTTGCCCAGTCGAGCAGCCGCTTCTTGGGAGCGAGCTCGGGCGGAGTGGCCACGCGCAGCTGAAATTCGAAACGCTCGGCGGCATGCATCCAGGAAGCGAGCACGTTGTTGCCGTCGCCGGTCCAGGCCACTGTCCTGCCGCGGATCGGTCCGCGGTGCTCCTCAAACGTCATCACGTCGGCAAGTACCTGGCAGGGATGCGAGTGACGCGTGAGGCCATTAATGACCGACACGCCCGCGTTGCGGGCAAACTCCGTCAACGTCTCGTGATCGAGCGTTCGGATCATGATCGCATCGACATAGCGCGACAGCACGCGCGCCGTGTCGGCAATGGTCTCGCCGCGGCCAAGCTGCATGTCCTGACCCGTGAGCACGATTGTTCCACCCCCGAGCTGATGCATCGCGACATCGAAGGAGACCCGTGTGCGGGTCGAAGGCTTGTCGAAGATCATCGCAAGCGTTCTGCCGGCCAGCGCCAGGCTGCTCGCCGCCGGCCGTTCCTTCATCGCACGACTGGCGGCGATCATTGCCCGCAGCTCGCGCGATGAAACGTCGACGAGATCGAGAAAATGCCGGACGGCGTGCGTGCTCATCCGGCCGCCCCCTGCCGCGGCTTCTCCAGCGCAGCACGGATGCGGGCGCACGCGCGATCGATGCGGCTGACCGCCTCGCTCACCTCTTTTTCGCTCACGATCAGCGGCGGTAGCAGCCGCACGACGTTGTCACCGGCCGCGACCGTAATCATCCGTTCCCGGTGCAATTCGCTGACCAGATCGCCGTTTGGCACCATGACGCGCAATCCGACAAGCAGCCCTTCGCCGCGCACCTCGGCGATGACCGTGGGATACCGGTCTGCGATCTCGGCGAGCCTCTGCTTCAAGAACAGCGAGATGCGGCGGACACGATCGAGGAATCCATCGGCGAGCACCACGTCGAGCAGCGCACCCGCCGCCGCCATGGCAAGCGGATTACCGCCGAACGTCGAGCCATGCGTCCCAGTGGTCATGCCTTTGGCAGCCTCGGTGGTCGCCAGGCAGGCACCGAGCGGAAATCCGCCTCCGAGCGCCTTGGCCAGCGCCATGATGTCGGGCGCGACGCCACAGCGCTGGTACGCGAACAGCTCACCTGTTCGCCCGACACCGGTCTGCACTTCATCAAAGACCAGCAGCAGCCCTCTCTCGTCGCACAGCGCGCGCAGTGCCCGCAGGAATTCAGGCGGCACAACGCGAACCCCCCCTTCGCCCATGATTGGCTCAATCAGGATCGCCGCGGTCTCGGGCAGGAGCGCACGCCTGGTCGCCGCCAGATCGCCGAACGGAACCTGGTCAAAACCCTCGACCACGGGACCGAAGCCTTCCAGATATTTTTTCTGGCCGCCCGCCGCCAACGTGGCAAGCGTGCGCCCGTGGAAGGCGCCCTCGAAGGTTACGATGCGATATCGTTGCGGACTGCCGCTCACCGACTGGTATTTGCGCGCCATCTTGATGGCGCATTCCATGGCTTCGGCGCCCGAATTGCAGAAGAAGACGACATGGGCAAAGCTTGCCGCGCAGAGGCGGTCGGCGACGCGCTCGGCTTCCGGAATGCGATATAAATTCGAGACATGCCAGAGTTTCCGAGCTTGGTCGGTGATTGCCGCAACGAGATGAGGATGCGCATGACCGAGCGCGTTCACCGCCACCCCGGAAGCAAAATCGAGATAACGATCGCCGTTCGTCGCGATGAGCCAAGCCCCCTCCCCGCGCTCGAACGCGAGATCGGCGCGTGCGTAGGTCGGGAGCAGATGCGATGTCGGAGCGTGACCCATCGAGGCCGGTAGCGTCCAAGTGATCCAAATGAAATGTGCCGCCTCTCCAAGGCGGCACCGGGCTATTCTATTGCAGGCCCAATGGCTGTCAATGTGTAGTTAGCACATGATCCGTCCGGTCCAGGTAGCATACGAGTTGTCCGGTTTTCTGACCCTGCTTTGGGGGGCGCATCGAGGAACCGGACGCGTGTCTATAGGATCAAGGGTGCCGGAACTTTCGCGATGATTGAGCCGACGGGACGCAATGCGGTCACGGTCAGTCGATCACGCCAATCGGCCTTGAAGATTTACGACCGACACGCAGGGGCTGGGGAGCCCTCGCCGGGTGCGCAGATAGGTGTGGACGTTGCCGCTGCTGCCGGCGGAATATGTGGACGCGAGGAGATGGGACTCTTGCGCCTGACTCTCGCCATATTGTAGTTTTTCGATCGTACAATTCGACTATCCGTGCGGCGGACCAGTCAGCGTAAATCGGTAGCGGGAGTATGCGTCGGGCCAACCGGTCGTTGGCCAGGCCCGTAGCAGGATTCTGTCCGGGGTTCGCCGTGGCGACCACTGCCGGGGAAATTGAGGCATGAGCTGGACTGACGAGCGCGTCGAGACGCTGAAGAAGCTATGGGCCGAAGGCCATTCGGCGAGTCGAATCGCCGCGGAGCTCGGCGGTATTACCCGCAACGCGGTGATCGGCAAGGTGCACCGCCTTGGGCTCTCGGGCCGAGCCAAGTCGCCGTCCTCCGCGGCCCCACGCCCGCGCAAGCCGCGCGCTGCTGCACACATGTTACGCGTCTCCCGGCCTTCGATGCGTGGCAACACGGCCCTCGCCCACGCCTTCGAGCTTGACATGGAGCCGGAGGCGCAACCGATCGACAACGTGATCCCGATCGGTCAGCGCCGCAGTCTGCTCGAGCTCACCGAGGATACCTGTCGCTGGCCGATCGGTGATCCCGGCAGTGCCGATTTCTACTTCTGCGGCGGGCCGGCCGTTACCAGCCTGCCATACTGCGCCTACCATTCGCGGGTGGCTTATCAGCCCGCCAATGTACGCCGCGACCGGCGACCGTTCCGCGGTTAGAGGCTCGTTGCCGCGAGAAAGTGACGTGCGTCGCGAGCATCTCTCCGCGACATAGGCTTCGCGCGCACGATATCATCGGATCATGGCCAGTCGATGCAGGCGCGCTCTTGGCGCCCCAAGCATGAGGCATCGCGCCGTCGTTGACCGAATACATCCCTCCCGGCTTTTGGGACTTGCCGTCCTGCTTTATCCTCCCACCACGATGTGCTCCAATTGACGTTTCCGCTTCCTCGATCGGGGGTCTGGGAGAATCTCGAGCTGATCGGCTCTGCTTGCTGGAAAAACCGATGGACAAGATTGCAAAGCTCAATCAAAGGGCCAAAACACGCTCGGCCGCCCGCGTAGGCGGCACCGCCGGCGTGCGACCCTCGCGCACGGAGGCGGAAGACGCCGTGCGCACTCTCATCCGCTGGGCAGGCGATAATCCCGATCGCGAGGGGCTGGTTGGGACGCCGGCGCGCGTTGCCCGCGCTTACGAAGAGTGGTTCTCGGGTAACTTTGAGAACCCACAAGAGTACTTGCAGCGGACTTTTGAGGAGGTCGCGGGATATGATGAGATAGTCCTGCTGCGCGATATCCGGTTTGAATCACACTGCGAGCATCATATGGCGCCGATCATTGGTCGCGCTCACATCGGCTACCTTCCGCGCGACCGGGTCGTTGGTATTTCCAAGCTTGTTCGCCTTGTCGACGTCTACGCCAGGCGGCTGCAAGTTCAGGAAAAGATGACCGCTGAAATCGCCAAATGCCTGAATGTCGTTCTCAAGCCTTTCGGAGTTGGAGTGGTCGTCGAAGCCACCCATGAGTGCATGACCACACGCGGGGTGCACAGGCCCGAAGTGAGCATGGTTACCAGCTGCATGTTGGGATCATTCAGGACGCAGGCGGAAACTCGCAACGAGTTTCTGGCCGCCATCAATCTGAAAGGCGCGGTGCGCAGAAACAATGTCGATTGACCGCAGCGAAGCGAAAAGATGCGCGAACGCCGCCGCTGTCCGCACCGAGTCGTCCAGGCTGGTGCGGTACAAGGCCTAAATCGTGCATGATCCAACTGACAAAATGCATCTCTACAGACGTCTCATCCTGAAAGGCCATTTGACTTGTTGATGAGTTAGGCCTATTTGATGGACGCGGCACGCATAAGGTCGGGTCAACCCCCGATCTTTTTGCTTCTTGGACACCACGACTTCATTTGGAGACAACATGGCAAAGAAACGGTCAAAGCGACGCGAATGGACCAAAAATGACGTTCGCGAGCTGAGGGTTAGCGCTCGGGAAAAGACCCCGGCCCGCAAAATTGCTCGTTCCCTCAAGCGGACGGAGGGCGCCACGCGGCAGAAGGCTTTCAGCTTGGGGATTTCCCTGGACTCACGCTCTTAGGAACGACCCTCAAAGCCACACTAAAATCCGGTTCCGGCGTTCGTCCGATCGGCGTGCTGCCGACCGATACGAATGTCGGACACCGGGACAGCAGCGTTTCTGCTGTTTGCTCACCCGGGGCGGAGCCCGCCGAAAGTGGTCGTATCACCCTTCGGGCGCAGGTCGGGCATGGAGCGTCCTTCTATCATGTAATAGACCGTCTCAGCGATGTTGGTGGCGTGGTCACCCATCCGCTCGATATTCTTCGCGCAAAACATGAGGTGGATGCAGGGCGTGATGTTTCGCGGATCCTCCATCATGTAGGTCAAGAGCTCGCGGAAAATCGAGGTGCACATGGCGTCGATCTGCTCATCGCCGTTCCACACCGCAAGCGCCTTCTCGAGATCGCGACCCGCATAGCTGTCGAGCACCTGCTTGAGCTGTGCGAGAACGAGCGTGCCCATGTGCTGCACGCCGCGAATGACCCTGGAGGAATGCAGCTCGACATCCAGCACCAGCACACGCTTCGCGATGTTCTTGGCGAGGTCCCCGATGCGCTCGAGATCGCTGCACAACCGCAGAGCGCCCAATAGCTCGCGCAGATCAACCGCCATCGGCTGCCGACGCGCGATGGTCAGGACCGCTTTGGCCTCGATCTCCCGCTGGAGAGCATCAACGCCGAGATCCGCTTTCACGATCTCCTGAGCCTGCTCCGGGTTGCGGCGCGAGAGCGCATCGACTGCGTCCGCGATCTGCTTTTCGGTCAATCCGCCCATTTCCGCCACCATGCGGCTGAGCTCCTGCAGATCCACGTCGAACGCTTTGGCGGTGTGCTCCGGAATCACCATGTCCTTCACCCTCGGGCGAGCACGCTGGTTTGCAGCTCCCCAGGTTGCAGTTACGGCCGACGAGCGTTCGATCCCGACAGCGCGGGCTCGCTCGTGCGCCGCCACGGTCCGATGATGCCAGCCTAGATGGCAAGCGACAATTGCGGATTTTCATCGCGACCCGGCAGCGGGAGATGCGCGCTGAAAGTCGCCCCCTGTCCCGGCGTACTCTCGATGGTGAGCCTGCCCCCATGTCGATTGAGGATGTGCTTGACGAGAGCAAGCCCAAGTCCGGTACCGCCTTGCGCGCGGCTCTCTGCAACATCGACGCGATAGAACCGTTCCGTCAGTCTGGGCAGATGCTCTGGTGCAATACCGGGGCCATAATCCTGCACCGCGATTCGCGCTTCGCGCTTTCCACCCGCCGCTTCGAGCCGCGTAAGCTCGATCTCGACCCGTTTGCCGGATGCGGCATATTTCAGGGCATTCTCCACCAGATTTTCGAACACGCGAATCAGCTCGTCGCGTTCGCCGAGCACGACCAGAGGGCTCGGCGGCGCAGTAATTTTGATCTCGACGGCGCGGTCGTTGGCAAGCGTCTGCAGACCATCGGCCACCTGTCGGAGGATTGCTACCAGATCCACATCCTTGTCCGGCCTCAAATGCGCATTTAGCTCAATCCGCGAAAGCGAGAGCAGATCGTCGATCAATCGGGCCATGCGACCGGCCTGCGCCTGCATGATGGCAAGGAAGCGCTCGCGCGCGACCGCGTCATCGCGTGCAGGTCCCCGCAGCGTGTCGATAAACCCGGAGAGCGCGGCGAGCGGGGTGCGCAGCTCGTGGCTGGCATTTGCGATAAAGTCGGCGCGCATTTCCTCGATCCTTCGCAACGGCGTGTGATCGTGGAATGTGAGCAGCACAAGGTCCCCAGCGGGCGCATTCTCCGGCGATGGGAGCGGAATCGCCGCAACCTCGTACCAGCGGTCGATCGGCACGCGCTGAAAGAACTCCGCCCGCTGGGTGCTGCGGCTCGCACGTGCCCGACGGATCACGTCCAGCACCTCCGGAGCGCGCAGTCCGAGTGAAATCGGCTCGTTGCGGCGCAGCGCCGGGGCAAGCGCGCTCGCCTGGCCGTTGAGCGCGACAACGGCTTCTCCTCGGTTGAGCGCAATCACCGGATCAGGCAGCCCGGCCAGTACCGTCTCCAGCCATGCCTCGGCGGAATGCAATGCGGCCCGCTCGTTCGATCGCTGGACCACCGGCGAAGGTGCTCGCGCTTCGTGATCCAACAGAGCCGCTGCTGCGATGAGCGCAAATCCGGCAAGCGCCGGTATCGGCGCAAGCGTGCCCAGCGCCCACAGCCCGGCGAAGACGACCGCAGCAGCGATCGGCAACCGCATGCGCCTGAAACGCAGTGCCCAAGGGTTGGCGAGGGCTCGCCCGCTCTCGTCGCCCGCGGTCATGTCATGCCGGGTTCATTTCGCGCTCACGGCTGCCATAGGCTGCAATTCGGCAGTTTCCGCCCCAGTCGTCGCCCGACTGCCGTCGAGGATCGACGCGACCAGCGTCTCGCGTGGATCAAGCGTGACCGGCTCAATGGCGGCACTGCGCTCCGATACGATGCCTATCGCACTGGCTTGGGCGTAGCCTGCGCCGCGCAGGGCATCGACGCAGCTTCCAGCGCGTCCGAGCGGGACCGCGGCCAGGAGGCCGCCCGCGGTCTGTGGATCAAACAAGATGGGATACAGTGGGTGGCGGGCAGCCGTCTCGAAATCGCGGATCGCTCGCCGCAGACGTACATTTTGTGGCGCCAATGATGAGAAGATGCCCATGCTGATCGTCTCGCGCGCGCCTTCGAGCAAGGGGATATGCTCGATTGCCAGCGTCACATCGACATCGGATGCCTTTATCATCTCGAGGAGATGGCCAAGCAGGCCAAAACCCGTCACGTCCGTTGCCGCATGCGCGCCATGCTCGCGCAGGATCTCGGCGGCGCGGCGGCTTGAGCCGATCATCTGAGCGTGCGCCGCCATCATCCAGCGTGCTCGCGCCTTTCCGCGCATGTCGGCGGCAAGCAGGGTGCCGGTGCCGATCGGCTTGGTCAAAATCAAAGCATCGCCAGGACGCAATCCTCCCTTGCGCAAGGCAGCCGAGCGGGACACCAGGCCGTTTACCGAAAAGCCGAGCGCTAATTCGGCTCCCTCGCTGGTATGGCCTCCAACCAGCGCACACCCGGCTTCGCGCAGCACCTCGTTGGCGCCCAAAAGCATTGCCGAGAGATCGGCTTCGACCTTGGATTCGAGGCCAAAAGGCACGGTCGCAATGGCAAGCGCGGATTGCGGCTCGCCGCCCATGGCATAGATGTCATTGAGCGCATGGTTGGCGGCGATCTGACCGAACAGGTAGGGATCGTCGAGCATCGCACGGAAATAGTCGACGCTCTGGACCGAGAGCTTGTCGCCTCCGGTGTCCACAAGCGCCGCATCGTCAGGCGCATCGAGACCCGCGATCACATCCGCGCGGGGAACCGGCACGACCGGCGCAAGCGCGCGCGATAGCACGGTAGCGCCGACCTTGGCGCCGCAGCCGCCGCAGCGCATGGCAATTGCTGAGATTTCCTTGAGCGCCTCGCGGTCCGCAAGCGGCGAGGCCGGGGCGCCCGGCGGCCCTGCCATCTCTGGCAGATCGTTGAACCGGCGCATGAAACGCCGGTCGATCCAATCCTTCCAGCGCCAAACCCATGCGCCCTTGAACACCGCGCCGTTGCGGGTGCCGATGGCATGAGTGTCCCCCGTGGAGACAAGGTACATGGCTTCGCGCTGCGGCCGGAACGGACGCAGCGATCGGCCGGTGAGCGAGCGACGGATATTGTCCGCGAGTACCGGCCCGGCGCGCACCGCATAGACGCCGGACTTGGGCAGCTCGCGTGAAGGGAACGCAATGACATCGCCGGCTGCGAAAACATCGTCGCGCCCTTTCGCGCGCAGCGTCGTCTCGACCTCGATGAAGCCTTGCCGATCGAGCGCAAGTCCGGTGCCTGCAAGCCAGGCCGCCGGTCGCGCCTGGGTGGTCCAGAGAATTTCGTCGGCCGCGACGGGCGCCGCGCCGTCGAGAACAAGCCGCCCCGCCTCAACCTGCGTCACCGCGGTACCGGCAACAACTGCAATGCCGCGCGCGGCAAGCACATCGCGGAATGCGGCACCAAACGCCCGTGGGAAGCTCGGCAGAATGTCGGGTGCGTCCGTGACGAGGACGAATCGCAGCTCGGCGGCATCAAAGCCCGCTTCCGATACCTCGCGGCGCAGACGGTGGGCGACCGAAAGCACGAGCTCGACCCCGCCGGCTCCCGCACCGACCACTGCAATGCAGGCCCGCCCCCGGCGTCCGATCACGCGTTCCTTCATCGTCCTGAACCGGCCGATGAAGCCGTCGATCGGCTTGACGGGAATGGCGTGCTTGCTCGCGCCGGGTGTTTGCGTCGTGTTCGGCGTCGATCCGATGTTTATAGAGAGGAGATCGTAAGGCACTGCCGGGCGAGACCGACAGATGATGCGTTGGTTGGCGAGATCGAGACCGACGGCCTCGTCCTGATAGAGCCGCGCCCCTGCAAAACGTGCGAGCGGACCGGTGTCGATGTGGGCGTCGTCGAATTGATAGTGGCCTGCGATCAGGCCCGGCAGCATGCCCGAGTAGGGGGTGTGGACCTCGCGGGTGATGAGAGTAAAACGCACCCCCTGCAACGGAGCCATCGCGAACATCCGCAAGACCGCCACGTGCGCATGTCCGGCCCCGATCAAGACCACGTCCTTGACGACGGGGTGCGTCACCGATTGCATGCAGCCCTCCGCCCTTCCATCGCGGTTTCACTTGGAGCCTCCGACAGGCGGGTCGGCATGCTGTCGATGCGAAGACGACGGCGCAATCCGCGAGAGAATGCATCCACCGCCATGGACAGAAATGCGGTCACGATGATCAACACCATCGCAACGTCGAGCCTGAACTCAGAGATGGCAGCATCGATGTAGTAGCCGAGCGTCGTGATCCCGAGGATGCCGAAAATTGCGCTCTCGCGCAGTATGATCTCCCAGCGATAGAGCATATAGGCGAGAAATTGCCCATACAGCCGCGGCACGACCTCATAGCAATAGAGATTCATGCCGCGCGGCGCATCTGCCCGATATTCGAGCCCGTCGGCGTGCCGGCCGAGAAGATACCCGATGATAGCGCCGTTGTGCACCGAGAGCGCAATAACGGCCGGCAGCATCGACGGTCCCAAGAGCTGCAGCAGCACATAGACCAACATGTACTCGGGCGTCGATCTTACGACTACAAGCGCGAGACGTCCGAGCGGCTGGCCTGCTCGACCCGCGAAGCGGCGACAAATGAATGGAAATACGGCAAGTGCGATCCCGCCTGTCGCGACAAGCGCAATCTGAGAAAGCACCAGCGTCTGCAGGACACCGGGCGCTGCCTGCTTGACAACTATCGGCCGCAGCCAAGCCGCCAGATTCTCCCAGGTGAGGGCAGCAAACAAATCCGCGCCTCGCAATGGAGCAGGGACCATATCATGGGTGATGAAGCGCAGAAAATTTGCGATGGTCGAGCCGCCGCCCACCGTTTCCGGCAGGACCAGCAGGCTGGCCAGGACGAGAGCCGGTATGGTCGCCGGCCGCGCCCACAAGCGTCGCGTCCCGATCAGCACGTAAAAGGTAAACAGCAAGGCGCTTGCTTGCGCGTAGTGCCCCTGCTTGAAGTAGGAGTCGAGGTGGAAGCCGATAGTCGGCAATCCGATGAAACCCAGTACCAGGCTCGAGCGCAGGCCGCACTCAAGCCGATACAACGAATAGGTCCAGAATTGCGGGGCAAGCTCCGGAATGCGGACATACGCAAAAATCGACAGAGTCCCCGTGCCCGCAGGAAGGACGCGTTCCGCGGAAAGGTCAGCCTCTTCGATCATCTCCGCGAACACCTTGGCGAAGATTCCCGAATAGGGGATCGCAACGGCGAGAATGCCGGTCAGAGGCGAAATCCCGGCGACCTGGATGAGCAGCAGTGCCCAAAACAGCTCATGCACGGAGCGCAGGAATGCACACAGGATACGAACCGCCCGCAGCCGGGCGAATCCCAGTGACAGCAGGAACCCGGCCGTTCCGCCCAGTCCGACACCGAGAACGGCAAAGGCGACAGTCCATGCCACGCTCATGGCCTGCATCGACAGCAGATCTGGACGAACAAGGCCGGCAAAGAGCCGTCGCAACTCGGCCCATGGATTGAGCGCAGTCACCGCGAGGTCGGCAGCAAAGAGCGCCAAGACGGCACTCAGGAGAAATAGATTTGTTGCCGAGAGATAGCCAAGCCGCGGACGTGTCAGGCGACCGACCGTCACGCCTTAGCCCCCATAGTAGGGCACGAGGTCGACCCCAGTGAGCTCGCGCGCCGGTCGGTCAAGCACGATACGGCCCGACTCGATCACGACGACGCGATCGGCATGAGCAAGCGCCAGCGGAATGTCGTGCAGCGCAAAAATTGCCGTGGCGTGGAAGGCACACAGCTTTCCCAGAATCTCCGCCGCCTGCAATCGATCAAGTGCCGAGACCGGCTCATCCCCGATGACAACGGAACGGCCATTGTAAAGGGCGCGCGCGACCGAGATGCGCTGCTGCTGGCCGCCGGACAGGGTACCTGCCTTGGCGAACAGCTTGTCCGCGAGTCCAACGACTTCAAGCACGCGCTCGATATCGGCAATATCGCGGCGCGTCGGCCACACCAACGTCCGCATGTTGTACCAATTCGCTCGCCGGTCGAGCCGACCCATGTAGACATTATGAAATACGGACAGCGTTTTCACGAGTGCGGCTGCCTGCGGGATGAGGGCGACCTGGTCCACCAGCCTTTCGAACAGGAGGTTGAGCAGCGTGGTTTTGCCGGCACCGGAGCGCCCCATGACTGCAAGACGCTCGCCGGCATGGACCTGCAAGTCGATGTCATGAAGCACCGCAGTGCCATTGTAGCCGGCCGATACCTTGTGGAGCTCGACCAACGCCGGCACGTGCGATCTCTTCAATCCAGGAGATTGGTCGCCTGGCCGACCTCTTCGATCGGGCGATAGTCGGAATTCTTGGCCGGCACGAATTTCGTACGCGCAAACTGGTTCAGGATCGCCGGATCATTGACTGCAAGCAGCGCATCCTGAAGCCTTTTCTTGAATCCGGTCCCATAGGTCTTTTCAACATCGCCGCGAACGGTCCATTGATAATCGGGAAAGGTGGGGCTTTCCCAGATTACGGAGACTTGCGACGGCTCGATCTTGCCGGCTTTGCTGTCCAGCTCCCACACGGAATAGTCGACCACACCGAGCTCGAATGCACCCGACTGCACGAGCTGGATCGTGCGGCTGTGATCGCCGGAGAAGCCGACACGCGAGAACACCTCGTCGGGCGAACGGCCGCCGAACTGCTGGCGAATGAAATATTCCGGCATCAGGCGTCCGGAAGTCGACGCTCGCGACCCGAACGTGAAGGACTTGCCCGCAATGTCCTTGGGAAAACCGGATGACGGCTTGAGGCCAGTCCTGACATTTGCGATGAAGAATGATTTGAAGGCGAGGTCTTCCGCACCTTGGGCGATCGCTTCGGAGTCCGGTACCTGCCTGCGGGCCTGCACGCCGGTGAAGCCGCCGAACCACGCCAGCTGAACCTGGTTGTTGACGAACGCAGCGACCGCGGCGGGATAGCTCTTGACCGGCAG
>Ga0182034_10001263_pt1 | contig 12359 bp, 8 predicted proteins | sample flu12Cox44000172_FD_125972 | JGI IMG/M metagenome (GOLD analysis project Ga0182034, IMG submission 125972) | Lab enrichment of tropical soil microbial communities from Luquillo Experimental Forest, Puerto Rico - flux4day.12C.oxic.44.000.172 | ecosystem: Environmental > Terrestrial > Soil >... | reverse complement strand
GCGCAGAGGCTCGCCGAAGCCGGCTTCGATGCGGTCCTCTCCAAGCGTGAAGGTCTGCAGAAGCTGGCGGCCACCGTGATGGCTCTGCTGCCTGCCCCACCCGAAAACTAGCACACTGACCCTGCGTCCAAGCGGGTAGCGACCGCCGATTAACTCAGAGAGAATCAAAGCCAGCCATCGAAGCGTTTACTGTCGAGCTAGCGCGTATTGAGCCAAGCATGGGGACTGTGTGATCACCTGGCATAGAGCAGCGCACATTTTCATAAGGCCCCATCACCAAGGCGTGAATGCCGTGGAGCACTTTAGCGTTACAGTTGGACCAAACCCGCGGATCAGCGGCAGGGCGAGCAAGCCAGAGAGGAGGTTACGCCGTTTCGTGGTGGCCGCAGGACTATGGCACGATTGTCCCGCCAACTACTCACCATGCTTGGCCTCCTCGTTAACCGCATAGAAAATCACTTCTCGCAGCTCACGCCAACGCTCTGGCGTGCCCTAGCTTACTGCGCTCAACTTCGCCTTTTTTTGTGAGTTTTATCATCACATCCGCCCAATGGTCTCGGCGGTCGGCTGAAAAGCCCTTCTCTCCGTACGAGCAGGACCAGTCCCAGCCGCCGTCGGGACGTGGCGCAGACTGGATCTTGTGCTCTTTAAGCAGCCGGTTGGCCAGGTCGGACTACGGCTAAAAACCGCCAAGGCGCCAGCCCTAATCAGTCGTTTTGGCTCAATGTCAATCGAGGAACACAGAATTGTCTAGGGAGACGTCAGCAGTGTCAGTCGCCGGTCGGAACTGCCGGAGGTTCGCTTGCAATCCGCACTAGCCTGGCTTCCGTGTTGGGCTGCCCAAGGTCCACTTTTTTGCCGTTGGCGTAGATTTCGTGGCGACCGTGAGTTCTGTGCCATTCCGCCAATGCCACAGTGCGGCCTTGATGCTCGACGACTTTCCGCCAACCGCCGCCGTAGTAGGCACAAAAGCTAATTTCACCCTGCTGAATTGCCACGGGAGTGGTGGAATTGCAGATTCCCGCAAAGTCGTAATTGAAGGCGTCCTGGAACCACATACCGTTGAAGATCATGACCCTCCAGCGTCCCTCAAGCTCATAGGCCTTCTGAGACCAGCCGGGATTGCTGCTGCCGGCGACGCGATAGAAACAATCCTCAAGCGCGCGGCCAAGATCGCGGGGCCCGAACCCCCGCGGCGCCTTCTGCTGGTTGAAGTTGCGGAGTACCGAAAGCGAGACAAGTGCCTTGGTTGCTACCGCTCCTCTTCCCGAATCGGTTATTTCTACGATGTCTCGCATGAATTGTTCCAAGTCAAAAAAGGCGGGGATAGGGACCGCCTCTCGGTGACGGGTGTCCACGAGCAAGGCGCTGAAAATCCCACGGTCGGGATGGGCTTCTTGGAAAAGGCTTCCCAGTTTGGCGTTGGGGTTAAGGACATCGCACAGATGAGCGAAAACCCCACCGGCTGATAGCGGGAGCCAATCCCGCATTGGCTGCCAGTTCATCGAAGTCTGCTGCTCCAGATCGAAGGCGAGCTGCGTGAGAGGATAGCGCCGCGCATATCGGTCATCGGCCGATACCTGCTCGTCTCTACCGGCGAACATGATCGGCTGAAAAACGACGCCATGGATTTTGTCTATGTTCTGAATCGCGAAACGGGCAATGTTTCCAAGCCCGTCGTTGTTGCGACCGTTCTCTACGGTAACCTGGAGCGTTGTTCTCATGCCAGCCGAGGCAATGTTGCCCAGGGCTTGTCGCTTCACCGCCATGTAGTTTCCCAATCCGCGATGTTTGTTCTTTTCTTCAGAAACTCCGTCCAATTGCAGGTAGACACCATGGAGCCCCGCTTCCCTCGCTTGCAACGCGAAATCCCTGCTCTCAGCGAAACGGATGCCGTTTGTCGCAACGTGAAGCCGATGGAAGCCCACGCTTTTCGCGTAGCGAATGGCGTCAAGAAAAATCGGAGATACCGTGGGTTCCCCTCCGGAGAACAGAATGTTGATTTCCCGCTGAGGCTTAAACGAGAGTGCATTGCTGAAAATGACCTTTATGTCTTCCATGCTCAATTCGTGAACATAGCTTGCGGCGTTCGCATCCATGAAGCACGGGGAGCACATCATGTTGCAGCGATTGGTCAGATCAACAATTAAAAAAGTCCCTCTGCCGGAAGTGATGCGGTTCGGACCATGACCGTGCACGTTGCAATCGTCAGCACATCCGAAGTCTCTGCCGAAAGTGATGCGCTCCATCTTTCGAAAGAAATCGGGATGATTCGAGAGGGCATCCTCAAATGGGCCATGCCTCTCGCAGGCCTTCCGCATGAGGATGCGCCCGCCTTCTTCCAATATCTCCGCTTCAATAACTCCGGGGTTGTCTCGAAAATCCGCAAGATCCATCTCTCCCTTCAGCACTCCCTCGACCGCCTCGCGATTGCAATCGGGACACAGCGACTGGGTTCTCCTGGGAACTCCGACGGCCATCGGCGTGCGTTCCCGCAGCTTCAGAAGCCGACCAGGCGCCCAGTTTGGACTGGGCAAAACCCCTTCCGGCAACAGGCTGTTCATCTTGTGCAGTACTCTCCAAGTGATCCCTGCTGTCCCAGAAGCGATGTCGGATATCCAAGCATGCATGGCGGGCCTCCTCACGGGTATCTGCCAACTCCCGGCGGGATACGAGACCAATACGCTCACGCATCATTCTTGTCAATTGAAATTAGGGCGCACACCCGGCCGTCGCTCCCGGTCGCGGTCAAACCGCGCAGCCGGCGGGAGACGGCAGGGCTCTCCTTCGTCCTCACGTTCCCAAGCCGAAGAGTCACGAGACTCCCGCCGGTTTGAAGGTCAGTCAGAATTTGAATTCCGTGCCGCTCCATGTCAGTCGCAGCGTTTGAGCGCAGTTCACCAGCATTGGAAAACTTCCTCTGTTTGAAACTTGGGAATACGGTTGTCGTCTAGCCGGTCAGATACCAAGAATCTTGCGCGCCGATCGAGCAGGGCCAACGATTTTGGCGTAAAATTCCGTCACCTGCCCGGCGCGTTGGGGCATCTAAACAGTGGTCGTGAACCGCAGGTGTCCTCTTGCCTGCGACAGGAGCGAAAGTGAGTCAGACCAAGAGTCAAGTGGACGTCGATCTTCTGAGCATCAATACCATTCGCACTCTGGCGATCGACGCGGTCCAGCAGGCCAACTCGGGGCATCCCGGCGCGCCGATGGGGCTTGCGCCGGTCGTTTATTCCCTCTGGCAGCACTACCTGCGTTACGACCCCGCGGATCCCACGTGGCCGAACCGCGACCGCTTTGTACTTTCGGCGGGACATGCATCCATGCTTTTGTATGCGACATTGCATCTGGCCGGCGTGCGCTTGGTGAATGCAAAAGGCGAAGTGACCAATGATCTCTCCGTATCGATGGAAGAGATCAAGCGGTTCCGGCAAATAGACAGCAGAACGCCAGGGCATCCGGAATCGCATCTTACGACGGGCGTGGAAACCACGACTGGGCCTTTGGGGCAAGGCGCAGGAAACAGCGTGGGCATGGCCATCGCCAGCAAGTGGCTGGGAGAGAACTACAACAAGCCAGGCTTTGCTATTTTCGATTTCAACGTGTACACGGTCTGCGGAGACGGCGATTTGATGGAAGGCGTGGCCTCCGAAGCGGCTTCGCTCGCGGGTCACCTGGAGCTAGGGAATCTTTGCTGGATTTACGACAACAACCGCGTGACGCTTGACGGGCCTGCCGAATGGTCGTTCAGCGAAGACGTAGCGACGCGCTTCGCCGGCTATGGCTGGAACGTCGCGCACGTCACCGATGCGAACGACCTCGAGATGCTGGCGCGGGCGTTTGAAAACTTCCTTCAAACCAACGACCGGCCGACGCTGATCATTGTCAACAGCCACATCGGCTACGGCTCGCCGCACAAGCAAGACAGCTACGAAGCGCATGGCGAGCCGTTGGGCGAAGCGGAAGTCAAGCTGGTGAAGAGAAATTACGGCTGGCCGGAAGACGCGAAGTTTCTGGTTCCGGACGGCGTCTACGATCAGTTCAGAAACGGCGTGGGCAAGCGCGGCGCCGAAGCGCGTGCGGCGTGGCGCAACAGGTTTGCCGAGTACAAGAAGCAGTTTCCACAGCCGGCCGATCAAATCGAGCGCATGCTCGCTGGGAAATTGCCCGATGGCTGGGACAAGGACCTGCCGAGTTTTGCTGCGGATCCGAAAGGCATCGCGACGCGGGAGTCCTCGGGGAAGACGGTGAACGTACTGGCAAGAAACATTCCGTGGCTCATCGGCGGTTCCGCGGACCTGGCGAAATCGAATAAAACCAATCTGACGTTTGATGGCGCGGGAGAGTTCTATCCCAACGAATATCGCGGGCGCAACATTCACTTTGGCGTCCGCGAGCACGCCATGGGCGCGATCGTCAACGGGATGACGCTGTCGAAGCTGCGCAGCTTCAGCGCGACGTTTTTCAATTTCAGCGATTACATGCGCCCGAGCATGCGCCTGGGCGCGCTGATGGAAATTCCGGCGATCTACATTTTCACGCACGACTCGATTGGGCTCGGTGAGGACGGGCCCACGCATCAGCCCGTCGAGCAACTGGCGTCTTTGCGGGCGATGCCGAACATGATGGTTCTGCGTCCGGGTGACGCCAATGAAGTCGTGGAAGCGTACAAAGTGATCCTGCAGCACACGCACGGACCATCGAGTCTAGTGCTGACGCGCCAGGCGGTTCCCACGCTCGATCGCACCAAGTATGCGCCGGCTTCGGGCGTTGTGAGAGGCGCTTATGTTCTAGCGGACTCGGCGGGAGGGAAACCCGACGTGATTTTGATGGCCAGCGGGAGCGAGCTGTCACTTTGTGTGGATGCTTGCGAAAAGCTCAAAGCCGAAGGTGTCAAGGCCAGGGTCGTGAGCATGCCTTGCTGGGAGCTTTTCGAACAGCAAGATGCCGCTTACAAGGCGAACGTGCTCCCGCCGAGTGTAACGGCGCGGGTTTCTGTTGAGATGGCGTCGACATTTGGCTGGGAGCGGTATGTCGGCGCAAGAGGGAAGATGGTCGGCATGCACAGTTTCGGTGCGTCCGCCCCGTTGAAGGATTTGTTGAAGAAATTCGGTTTCACCGCGGAGTATGTGGTTGCCGCTGCCCGGGAAGTCTTAGGGAAGTGAGCCCCTGATGAAGATGGTGATTGGGTCGGATCACGCAGGCTTTGCCCTCAAGGTTGCGATGGGCGAGCTCCTGCGCTCTCTCGGGCACGAAGTGCTGGACGTGGGAGCCTTCAACGAGAATCCTTCCGACTATCCGGATTTTGCAGAAGCCGTGGGCCGGGCCATACTCGACGGCAAAGCTGACCGCGGCGTGTTGATTTGCGGCAGCGGCGTGGGAGCGAGCGTCGCGGCGAATAAAGTCATGGGTATCCGCGCGGGCATGTGTCACGACACCTATTCGGCGCATCAGGGGGTAGAGCACGACAATATCAACGTGCTGGTTCTGGGCTCTCGCGTCGTTGGCGTGAAGTTGGCGGAGGATTTGGTGAAAGCGTTCCTGGGAGCGAAATTCACCCAAGAGGAACGGCATGTGCGGCGGCTTGGAAAAATCAAGGCTCTCGAAGACAAATTTGGGACGAGCGCAAAGGTGAAGGTATAGGGATACGAGAAAGCCTGGAATACCCCCGCCTACCGGGGAGTAGAATAAAGTTTTTAGGTGTTTTTCAAGGCGAAGGAGAACGATGATGACGACCACTACCACTCTTCCAAACATCGCTAGGGGAGAAGGCACAAATCCGCTCAAGGGCTTGCTGGCACATGGCCAGTCTCCTTGGATGGATTACGTCCGTCGAGACCTGCTCACCAGCGGGCAACTAAAGAAATACATCGATAACGACGGCTTGCGCGGGATGACTTCCAACCCCACGATTTTCGAAAAGGCGATTACGGGTAGCAATCTTTATGCCGACATTTTGAACTCGCCCGAAGCAAAGAAACTCGATGCCAATGGTGTGTTCGAGAAAATTGCCTTCCGCGACATTCAAGATGCGTGCGACATCTTCAAGTCGGTGTATACGGAAACCAACCGACGCGACGGTTATGTCAGCCTTGAGGTTTCGCCTTTTCTAGGTTACGACACCAAGGCGACCATCGCCGAAGCGCTCCGCCTGTGGAAGGGCGTGAACCGTCCGAACGTAATGATCAAGATTCCCGGCACGCCCGAAGGTCTTCCCGCGATTCGGCAATGCTTGGAAGAAGGCCTGAATATCAACATCACGCTGCTCTTTGCTCAGTCCGTGTACGAACAAGTGGCGGAAGCTTTTCTTTCCGCTCTCGAGGCGCGGGTCAAGAAGGGCCAGGACGTCAGCCACATTGCCAGCGTGGCGAGCTTCTTTGTGAGCCGCATTGACACGCTCGTTGACAACAGCATCGATGAAAAGCTAAAGGCAGGCGTCGACGCCGGACAAAAGCCTTTGCTGGAAAGCTTGCGAGGCAAGGTGGCGATCGCCAACGCCCGGCTCACGTACAAGAAATATCAGGAGCTCTTTGGCGGACGGCGCTGGGAAGCTGTGGCGTCGAAGGGGGCGCAAACGCAGCGGTTGCTGTGGGCCAGCACGAGCACAAAGAATCCCAAGTACCGCGATGTGCTCTACGTCGAAGAGTTGATTGGCGCCGACACCGTGGACACGATCCCGCCCGCAACTTTTGACGCTTTCCGCGACCATGGCCGTTTGCGTCCCAGCCTTACCGAGAATGTCGACGGCGCCGCGAAGACCATGGCCGATCTCGCCAAGGCGGGCATCTCGATGAAAGAAGTGACCGACAAGCTGCTTGCGGACGGCGTAAAGCTGTTTTCCGACGCTTTCCGAACCCTGCTAGACGCCGTGGGAAAAACCGCGGGAGCTCGTGCGTGAGCGTGAACAAGCAGACCTGCACACTACCGGAAGATTTCGCCAAAGCAGTGGCCGCCTCGCTGGAGGATTGGCAGAAAAACCATAAAGTCGCGCGTCTTTGGAAGAAAGACGCGTCGCTTTGGACGCGAGGCGACGAGAGTCGTTGGCTGGGCTGGCTGCACATCGTGGAACAGCAGCTTTCGCACGTGGAAGCGTTCAAGCGCATTGCCGAAGACGTGAAAGCGGCGCGTCTTAAGCACGCCTTGCTGCTGGGGATGGGCGGGTCCAGCCTTTGCCCGGAAGTTCTTCGCATGAGCTTCGGCAAGATCCAAGGTTACCCCGAACTTCATGTGTTGGATTCCACCGATCCGGTCCAAATCAAAGCGATGGAACGCAAATTGGACTTCAAGAACACGCTTTGCATCGTCTCGAGCAAATCGGGCAGCACGCTCGAACCCAACATTTACAAGCAATACTTCTTCGAGCGCGTGAAAGCAAAAGTAGGGGAGAAGGAGGCGGGGAATCGCTTCGTGGCGATCACCGATCCCAGCTCGCACATGCAGGAAGTCGCCGTAGCCGACAAGTTCCGCGAGATTTTCTTCGGTGTGCCGAGCGTCGGGGGGCGCTATTCGGCGCTCTCGAATTTCGGCATGGTACCCGCGGCGATCATGGGTCTGGATGTGGAAAGGTTTCTGCTCACTGCAAAAGAAATGGTTGCCGCCTGCGGCCCAACTTCCACGGTGCGCGAGAATCCTGGCGTGGTCTTGGGAACGATTCTTGGCGTGGCCGCCACCCATGGACGCGACAAACTCACCATCATCGCTTCGCCGGGAATCCTCGAACTAGGCGCGTGGCTGGAACAACTCATCGCCGAATCCACAGGAAAGGGGGGCAAGGGCATCATCCCTGTGGATCGCGAGCGCGTCGCGAGACCTTCCGTTTATGGCGACGACCGCGTGTTTGTCTATTTACGCCTGGCCACCAAGCCCAACCGGGCCCAGGATACGGCCGTGATGGCTCTTGAGAAAGCCGGGCAACCCGTCGTGTGCATCAGCGTTGAGGAGGTGTACAGCCTCGGGCAGGAATTTTTCCGCTGGGAAATCGCCACCGCCGTGGCCGGCTCCATTATCGGAATCAACGCTTTCAGTCAGCCGGACGTGGAAGCCAGCAAGGTGGAAACCCGTAAGCTCACCACCGAATACGAAGCCAAGGGCAGGCTGCCTCTGGAAGTGCCTTTCTTTGAAGCCAGCGGTATTCAGTTTTTTGCCGACGAGAAAAACGTGGCGGCAATTCACGGCGGTTTGAATGTCGCTGCGGTTTTGAAGAGGCATCTTTGCCGCCTCGGCGCCGGCGATTACTTTGCCGTGCTTGGCTATATCCCGATGAATGCGGAGGGTGCGCGGGCCCTGCAGGCCATCCGGCACGCCGTGCGCGACAAGAAAAAAGTGGCCACAGTTCTCGGGTTTGGCCCGCGCTTTCTTCATTCGACGGGACAGGCCTACAAGGGCGGACCCAATACCGGCGTATTCCTGCAGATCACCTGCGACGACGCCAAGGACTTGCCGGTTCCTGGCCAGAAGTACACCTTTGGCGTGGTCAAGGCGGCGCAGGCGCGGGGCGACTTTGCTGTCCTTGCAGAACGCGGCCGCCGCGCGCTGCGTGTCCATCTCAGGAAAAATTTGAAGTCGGCGCTTGCCACGTTATCCAAAGCCGTGCGCCAAGCTGTTGCCTGACACCAGGGACGAATTTTTTTACGCCGATCGGCGGGGAGCACACACGATGCAGCTGGGAATGATCGGTCTCGGTAGAATGGGCGCCAACATGGTCCGGCGCCTCGAGAAGGGCGGCCACCCGTGCGTGGTGTACGACCGCAGCGCCGATTCGGTGAAACAGCTTTCTGCGGAAGGCGCGACGGGCGCCACCTCAGTTGATGATTTTGTCGGCAAATTGCAAAAGCCGCGCACGGTATGGCTCATGGTTCCTGCGGCCGTAGTTGACTCGACGCTGCACGATCTGGTTGGCAAGCTCGACAAAGACGATGTCGTGATTGACGGTGGAAATTCCTATTACATCGACGATATTCGCCGGGCGCGAGAGCTTTCGGCAAAAGGCATTCACTACTGTGACGTAGGCACCAGCGGCGGCGTCTGGGGACTCGAGCGCGGATATTGCCAGATGATCGGCGGAGAAACGGCAGTCGTGAAGCGCCTCGATCCCATTTTCAAGACGCTCGCGCCGGGCCGCGGCGACGTACCGCGCACTCCCGGCCGCGAGAAAACCGGCGGCACAGCGGAAGAAGGCTACTTGCACTGCGGTCCCTCCGGCGCCGGACATTTCGTGAAGATGGTCCACAACGGCATCGAATACGGTTTGATGGCCGCCTACGCCGAAGGCCTGAACATTTTGAAACACGCCAATGCGGGCAAATCCCATCGCGAAACGGACGCGGAAACCACCCCGCTGCGGAACCCGGAGCATTACCAATACGATTTCAATCTCGCGGACATTGCGGAAGTCTGGCGGCGCGGCAGCGTGGTTGCTTCCTGGCTGCTAGACCTCACTGCGATTTCCTTGCTGGAGCAGCCCGCGCTGGAACGCTTTTCCGGCCGCGTTTCGGATTCCGGCGAAGGACGCTGGACGCTTCTCGCGGCCATTGAGTCGACAGCGCCGGCTCCCGTTCTTAGCGCTTCCTTGTACCAGCGTTTCACCTCGCGCGGCGAAGATGATTTTGCGGCCAAGGTGCTGTCGGCGATGCGTTTTCAATTTGGCGGGCACATCGAAAAGAAAGCCGGCTAGCAGGAACCGCGGGACCGACGCCGGAGCACAGGGATTCCAAGCGATGAACTACGATCATCTAGAGCCTAATGCATCGGCGGCGCCTTGCGTGATGACCATTTGCGGCGCCGCCGGCGACCTCACGAAGAGGAAACTGATACCTGCTCTCTGCAACCTTGCCGAGGAAAAACTTCTTCCTGAGCAGTTTGCGGTCGTCGGATTTTCCGCCGACGATTTCACCACCGAAAGCTTTCGAGAACACCTCGTCGAGGAGATTCCCAAGTTCGCCGCCTCGCCGATCGCCCCGCAGCTGCTGGACTGGATGTGTGAGCGCGCCTACTACGTCAAAGGTGATTTTCAGGACGCGGACGCTTATCAACGCCTCGAACAGCAGATCGCCGAAGCCGACCGGAAGTACAACACGCTCGGGAATCGTCTTTTTTATCTCGCCGTGGCCCCGCGGTTTTTCTCGACGATCGCCAAGATGCTGGCTTTGTGCTGTTTGTCGAAGGAAGAAGACGGGCACTGGGCGCGCGTCATCGTCGAAAAACCCTTTGGCCACGACTTGGCTTCCGCGAAGCAGCTCAACCAGGAGCTGAAGCAGGTTCTGACAGAAAAGCAGATTTATCGCATCGACCATTACCTCGGTAAAGAGACTGTACAGAACGTCATGGTCTTCCGCTTTTCCAACAACATCATCGAGCCGCTTTGGAACCGCAACTACGTGGACCACGTGCAGATCACCGCGGCGGAAACGGTGGGCGTCGAGCATCGCGGCGGATTCTACGAAACCGCCGGTGCGCTTCGCGACATGGTGCCTAATCACCTCTTCCAACTGTTGACGATGACCGCCATGGAGCCGCCCATTTCCTTCGACGCCGACGAAGTTCGCAACAAGCAAGCGGAAGTACTTCATGCCATTCAGCCGTTGGCCCCCGAGGACGTGCTCACCAACACGGTACGCGGGCAGTATGGAAGCGGCACAGTTGACGGCCAGCGTGTTCCAGGTTACCGCGGCGAACCCGCCGTGGCTCGCGATTCGAACACCGAAACCTTTGTCGCCTTGAAACTGCTCATCGACAACTGGCGGTGGGCGGGCGTGCCTTTCTACCTGCGCACCGGCAAGCGTCTGGCGCGGCGCGTAACGGAGATCGTGATTCAATTTCGCCGCACGCCTTTCGTGCTCTTTCGGAATACCAGGGTCCGCAACCTCGAAACCAACCGCCTGGTCATTCACATTCAGCCGGAAGAAGGGATTTCGCTAAGCTTTGGCGCAAAGGTTCCAGGCTCGATCATGAAACTCGGGCTCGTGAACATGGATTTCGACTACAGCACTTATTTTGGAATGGAGCACAGTACGGGCTACGAACGGCTGCTGCGCGACTGCATGGCCGGCGACGCGACGCTTTTTCAGCGCGCAGACATGGTCGAAGCGGGCTGGAGCGTGATTCAACCCATCCTGGACGTCTGGCACGCGCTGCCGGCGCGGGAGTTTCCGAATTATGCCGCGGGATCCTGGGGGCCCAGCGAGGCGGGTGAGCTGCTGCAAAAAGACGGCCGCGCCTGGCGTCGCATCGGTGAAGAGGAACTCGACAAGCGCGGGAGAATTGCCGCCCCGGCGACGCCGGAAAAAACCGGAATCGTGACCTGAAGGGAATGCAATTGGAACGAGAGACTCGAATCCTGGCGGACGCCGCGGCGATCGCCAAACGCGCGGCAGCAGAGTTCGTTGAAGCCGCTCGAGCAGCGGTGCATCAGCGAAACGCCTTTCACGTCGTACTGGCGGGAGGCTCGACGCCGAAAGCGCTCTACGATTTGCTGGCCAGCGATCCGGCGCTGCGCTCGCAAGTTCCCTGGGATAAAACCCAGGTGTTTTTCGGCGATGAGCGCCACGTCGGTCCCGGCCACCCGGACAGCAATTTCCACATGGCCACCGAAAGGATGCTCTCCAAAGTTTCGCTCGAAGCGAACCAGGTCATGCGCATCAAGGGCGAATACCCGGACGCAGAGCGGGCGGCGCGCGAATACGAAGAAGCGCTCATATCGTACTTCAAGCTGAAGACCGGCGAGCTTCCGCGCTTCGACCTGCTGCTCGCGGGGATGGGCAATGAAGGCCATACGCTTTCTCTCTTTCCCGGAACGAGAGCATTGCACGCGAATGGCCGTATCGCGGTTCACAACTGGGTCGGGAAATTATTCACCGAGCGCATTACCCTAACGGCACCGGCCGCATGCGCAGCCTCGGAAATCCTGTTCATGGTGACCGGCGCGGACAAGGCGCCGGCGTTGAAGGGTGTGCTAGAAGGTCCGTATGAACCGGAGCAGTTGCCAGCGCAATTGCTTCAGCCGAAGGACGGGAAATTACTCTGGCTGGTGGACACCGCCGCCGGAAGCATGCTATCAAAAGGAATTCGAGAGTAGAGAAGGAGCGCGTCATGGCCACCAGCGTAAGCCTTGGGAAAATTGAAACCTATCTGGGCACAAAGACCGATTCGCTACTGGGGTTCAAGTCGCCCAAAATCCCCAAAGAGCGCCTGAATCTTCCCGGCCCCGATTTTATCGATCGCGTGTACGCCGTCTCCGCCCGCAATGTTCGTGTCCTTACCAACCTTCAGAGAATGTTCGGAAACGGACGCCTTAGCGGCACCGGATATCTTTCCATCTTGCCCGTGGATCAAGGCATCGAGCATTCCGGCGGCGCTAGCTT
>Ga0182034_10001262_pt1 | contig 12364 bp, 8 predicted proteins | sample flu12Cox44000172_FD_125972 | JGI IMG/M metagenome (GOLD analysis project Ga0182034, IMG submission 125972) | Lab enrichment of tropical soil microbial communities from Luquillo Experimental Forest, Puerto Rico - flux4day.12C.oxic.44.000.172 | ecosystem: Environmental > Terrestrial > Soil >... | reverse complement strand
TAGGGCGTCCGTCCTCCGTTGACCTGCGGCTTGAGAACCGTGGCAATGAAGCTGTGGATCGGCGTCGGAACACCGACTTCGCGGCCGATCCGCGCGACCGCTCCGCTCAACCACGGCAGCTCGAGCCGCCGGCCGCTCTCGAGGTCGACCAGCATGGACGCCTTGGTCTCGAACGGCAACGCCTGATACGCTCGCGCCACGTCCGACATGTCGCCCTTGACCGCGACGCCTTTGGCGTGGGCAACCGCCACCCCCTCCCCGACGGCGGCTTTCAACATCGCGAACAGATCGGGATCGTTGACGATGACGCCGAGCGGCGAGCGCGTCACCGCGGTCATGCCGCTCAGGACTGAGAGTCGCGTGAACTTCGTCCAGATATCCACAATAATGTTCGAGCTGAGCGTCGCCTGAAAGTTCGTCTTCCGGCACGCATCGAGCAGCTGCTCGAGCCGCGGGCTGTGCGACCCGTCGAGCTCGCCAAAGATCAGCTGGTCCATTGCGATGTGCTTGATCACCCCCGGCTCGGCAATCATCGCGGACACATAACACGTGCCGCCCGCGGTGTGCTCACGCCCGACGGCTCGTGTGACGATGTCGACTGCGTCGACGCCGTTTTGAAACGGGAGCACCACGGTACCGGGGCCGACGAGCTCAGACAGTTGAGGCAACGCGGCTTCAGTGTCGTAGAGCTTCACTGCGAACAGCACCACGTCGACGGGGCCGATCTCGCCTGGATTGTCGGTGGCCGTCACACGTTGGACATGAGCGTCGCCCTTCGGGCTGAAGATGCGCAGCCCGTTGGCCCGCATCGCGGCGAGGTGAGCGCCGCGAGCGATGAACGCCACGTCGACGCCTGCAGCAGCAAGCCGGCCGCCGAAGTAGCCGCCAACGCCGCCAGCCCCTACAACGGCGATCCGCACCGGCACTATTCTATGGTGTACGCGTTACGTGGCTTCGCCCAGGCACCGGTTCGAGCGGCCGGGATTCGACCGCAAGGACCGGGTAGCCGTCAACCGCCGCTGGATGGGACACTGCCGTCATGCAAAACGAGGGAATGCTTCAATCAACCGAGCGCCTGAGCGACACCGCCCGCTGGAGTGCGGTGCTGACGCACGATCGTTCTGCCGATGGCCTTTTCGTCTACGCCGTCCAGTCGACCGGTGTCTACTGCCGGCCCTCATGCCCTAGCCGGCGGCCCCGCCGCGATCGCGTCACGTTTTTTGACTCATCGACTGAGGCGCTTGCCGCCGGTTTCCGAGCATGCAAGCGCTGCAGTCCGAACAAAGCCGTAGCCTCCGATCCGTGGATCGAAAAAGTCCGCCGCGCGACGGTGTACCTCGCCAATGTCGAGGGGCATCCCTCGCTGGCACACCTGGCGGCGCGGCTCGGAGGCAGTCCCTACCACTTCCAGCGCAATTTCAAGCGAATCGTGGGCATCACCCCGCGCGAATACGCCGACGCCTGCCGCCTGAAAACGGTCAAAGACCGCCTGAGGCAGGGCGCAGGCGTGACCGGCGCGCTCTTCGACGCCGGTTATGGATCGAGCAGCCGGTTCTACGAGCGCGCGGCGCCCAAGCTGGGCATGGCGCCGTCAGCCTACCGGCGCGGCGGCCCGGGTTCGCATGTCGCTTACGCGATCGTGGACTCTCCGCTCGGTCGTCTGCTTGTGGCCGCAACGGACAAAGGCGTCTGCAGCGTGTCCATGGGCGGGTCAGATACCGATCTCACCCGCCGGCTTCGTGACGAATATCCCCGCGCAACGATCGAGGGTGATTCGCACTCGTTGCGAGCGTGGACCTCGGAAATTCTGGCGCACCTCGATGGCCGCAGGCCCGAGCTCGATCTCCCGCTCGATATCCGGGCCACTGCGTTCCAATGGCGAGTCTGGCAGGCTCTCGCGAGGATCCCGTACGGCGAGACACGGACGTACGGAGAAGTCGCTCGTTCGATCGGCAGGCCGAAGGCCGTTCGGGCCGTCGCGCGCGCCTGCGCGTCCAATCCGGTCGCCTTGGCTATTCCGTGTCACCGGGTCGTGCCCGCGTCGGGTGGGACGGGTGGTTATCGTTGGGGCGCATCGCGCAAGCAGGCGCTTCTTCGGCGGGAGCGGCCCACCTAAACGACGCTCCGCTCGCCCAAGACCGGCTGCCGGTCGAAGCGGGCCAGCGCGAATGGCGCCAGATCAAAACCCGGATTCCTCCCCACGATGACGTCGGCGAGGATCCTGCCCGCGGCCGGCGAGTGCTGGAAACCATGGCCGCTGAAACCACTGATGAGATAAAAACCTTCGACGCTCGTTGGCCCGATGATCGGATTCGCGTCAGGCGTCATCTCATAGAGACCCGCCCACGCGTGCGACACCGATGCCGCCGCCAGCGCCGGGAGACGCCTGACAGCCGCCTCGGTCACCTGCGGCAGAAAGTCCCAGCGAACCGTCGTGTCGAACCCGGGCGTCTCGCGCGGGTCGCTCATGCCGAACAGGACGCCTGCGCCCTCGCGGTGAAAGTAGAACGTCGTATCGAAATCAATGACCATGATGCGCGACGGTGGAACGATCGGCGCGGCGCCATCGGGTGCGTTGGCCGCGTTGTCAAGCGCGGCGATAAAGCAGTGCCGGCGGACTGGATCGACCGGTACGGTCACCTCCGCTCGGTCAGCCATGCGCCCCACCTGTCGGGCCCACGGCCCCGCAGCGTTGACCACCGTCGGCGTCTCAATCGTCCCACCTGTCGTCTCGACACCCGTCACACGGCTCCCCGTGACCCGAATGCGGGTCGCTTCGACGTTCCGTTCGATGGCAGCGCCGGCGGCCTGCGCACCCCTCGCAAAACCCATGGTCACGCCGTGTGGGTCGGCGATCCCGTCCCGCGCGCAGAAGGTGGCGCCGGCCACGCCCTTCGTGTCGATGCCCGGAGCGACGCGTGCGGCTTCCTTACCGTCAAGCCATTGCACGTCGACGCCGAGCCGCCGCTGCACGGCGACGTTGTGCCGAAACATGTCCACGCTCTCTGTCGACGACAGGAGAAACAGGTACCCGTCCTGGTGAAAGTCAATCGGATAGCCGACCTCGTCCGCGAAGTGCTCCAAGAACACAACGGACTCGATCGACAGTCGGATGTTGGCTTCGTTCGAAAACTGATGGCGGACACCACCGGCATTGCGGCCCGTGGACCCGGTCGCGAGCAACGACTCCCGCTCGACGAGGACGATGTCGGTGAGACCATGCCGGGTCAGATGGTACGCAACGCTCGCGCCCATACACCCGCCGCCGATGATCACCGCCTCAGCGGTCTTCTTCACACCCTTCCGGCGCGCGTGCTCCCGGGCCGGCGCCTAGCGATGCGCCGCCTTTTCGACCGCCTCCATGACGCGGAGGATGTTGCCGCCGAGGATCTTCTCCACGTCCTGCTCGCTGTAGCCCTTCTTCAACAGGGCATCCGTGATCTTCGGGAGCTTCGACGCATCTTCGAGCCCGAGCGGCATCGTGGCGCCGTCGAAATCGGAACCGAGCCCGACATGATCGGCGCCGGCAATTTTCACCGCATGATCGATGTGGTCGATGATCCGCTCCCAGCTCACCTTCGGCAGTGAGCCGTTCATCATCGCCTCATGGTCGATTCGCTCGCCCTCTCGCGTGGTGCACGCCTCGTTGCCGCCGCATTTCTTCGACAGCGCCGACATCGACGTCACGACGTCGCCGCTCCGCTTCTCCGACGCGACGCGAAATTCTTCGCTGATAAACGCCGCGTGATAGTTGATCATGACCACACCGCCGTTCCTGGCCAGCGCGCGGAGCATCTCGTCGGTCATGTTTCGCGGATGATTCGTGAGCGCCCGGCACGACGAGTGCGACGCAATGACAGGGGCCGTCGTCAGACCCAGCACGTCGTAGAAGGTCTTGTCGGCGACGTGTGAGATGTCCACCATCATGCCGAGACGGTTCATCTCGCGCACCACGTCCTTGCCGAAGGGCGTCAGCCCGTTGTGGGCAGGCTTGTCGGTCGACGAGTCCGCCCAGTTGTTGTTCTTGAAATGCGTGAGGGTCATGTAGCGGGCGCCGAGCGCGGCGAAGTTCCTGAGCTGCCGCAGGTCGTCATCGATCATGTGGCCGCCCTCCACGCCCATCAGCGCGGCAATCTTGTGCTCGCCTGCCGCCCGGCGCACGTCGGCGGCAGTCGTCGCGAGGACGAGATCGTTCGGATGCGTGCGGACGGTTTCACGCACGGCGTCGATCTGATCGTAGGCGCGCTTGAGCGCGGGGGGACCGACGACGTCGCTCGGAACCCAGATCGAAAAGAACAGCGCATCGAGCCCGCCTTCCTTCATGCGCGGGATGTCGATGTTGCCGTCGGAATGGCGCTCGCCGAGGTCGAATTTGGGATCGAACACCAGCCGCTGAGTGGTGTCGGCGTGCGTGTCCACCACGATCGCTTGCTCGTGAACGCGCGCGGCCTGCGATTGCGTCAGAACGATGATGGGCAGCGCAAGGACGGCGGCAACGGTAAAAGGAAGGCGCAGGAGAGCTCTCATGCGCGCAATATTACAGCAGCGACCGAGGACGAAGGACCAAGCACCAAGAACCAAGGCCCAAGGACTTCTTCTAGGCCTCCTCCCAACGAAACCTGACCGCCGCGACGCCGGCAAAGAGCGCCGCAAAGCCAATCAGGACGACGATCGGCACCACGGCCCCTTGTGACCCAATCCCCCGCCAGGTCATGGCGTCGAACCCGTCGACCGCCCATCGGACCGGAACAACGAGCGTGAGCTGCTGGAGCCAGGCGGGAAACACGAACGCCGGCACCCATGCGCCGCCGAGCATGACCATCACAAGCACCCCGAGGCTGGTCACGCCCCGCGCCGTGGCGGGCGTGTTGCCGAGCGCCGCTACGAGCAAGCCGAACGCAGAAGCCATCAACGAACAGGCGATCGCGATCCCCACGAAACCTGCGAGGCCGCCCTCGATTCGCACGCCGAACACCGCCATCGCGAACCCAAACGACACGCCGAAGACGAGGAGTGAAATGATCGCGCCGCTGATGCCCTTGCCCAGGAGTAAGGTCAACCGTGACACGGGCGCGCTCCGCAGCCGTTTCCACAGCCCCCGCTGACGCTCGAGCAGCATCTCCACACCCAGATTGGCCATGGCAAAGAGGAGAAACTGAATGCCCATGCCCGCAAACGAATGGGCGTAGCCGTTATATGCGACATCCGCGCCCGCGGTGACCGGCTCTTCACGCACCGTGTACGGCACTGTCAAGCCGCCAACCCGGCCGCTTGCCTGACTTCTCGCCGGCTGATCGTAGAAGCGGCTGACCGAGCGCAAGACTTGCAGGAGCAGCTGCTTCTGCTCCTGACTCATTCCGCTGGCTTCGATTTGCGGGATCGCTTTCTCCAGGTATGCGCGCCCCTGTGCGCCGCCGAACATCTCGCGGGTCACCGACTCCATCACGTGCTGGGTGAGAATGCCACGCACCATCGCCAGCTCCATCGCGCGCGATGGGTCGTACAACATCTCCAGCTCTGGCTTCTCGCCGTTGCTGAAGAGCGCTGCGCCGGACGCCTCACCAAACCCTTTCGGAATGATCACCCCAACGCTGGTTTTGCCCCGGCGAACGGAGTCACGTGCCACATCCGCATTCGTCAGCGTGACAGCGAGATTCGTGTCCGCCTGCGCCCCCGAGGCGATCCCTCTCGAGATCGCGCTCTCGTCGCGATCGACGACCATGACCGCGACGCGCGCGCGTTCGCCATTTCGAGAGGCACCTGAGAAGATCGACCCGAAAAACGATGCAATCGCGATCGGCACGACGAAACTGACGATGACCGACCGCCGATCGCTGAAGAACAGCAGCAGATCCTTGCGAACCATGGCTATGACCGGGGTGAGCATCAGTCGCGCAGGCTCCTTCCTGTCAGCGTCAGGAACACGGTCTCGAGATTCACCCGGCCCCCACCTGCCGGGCCAAGCCGCATCTGAAGGCCATCAAGGGTATCATCGGCGACCACGTTTCCGTGGTCGATGACGACGATGCGATCCGCGAGTCGCTCGGCCTCCTCCATGTAGTGCGTTGTATAGAGAAGCGCCTTGCCCCGCTGTTTCAGGAGCTCGAGATTGTCGAAGATGGCGTTGCGGCTTTGAGGATCAACCCCAACGGTCGGCTCGTCGAGCAACAGGACGTCGGGATCGTGGAGGATGCCGGCGGCAAGATTCAGCCGCCTCTTCATGCCGCCGCTGAAGGTCTGGACGGCGTCGCGCGCGCGCTCTGTCAGCCCTACCAGCGCGAGCGCCGCGGCCGTCGCGCTCTCGAGGACGGCGCCCGACAGGTTGTAGAGGGCGCCGAAGAATCGCAGGTTCTCGCGCGCTGTGAGCTCTTCGTACAACGCGACATCCTGAGGCACCAGTCCAATGCGCCGCTTGCCGGGATCGGTGTCGCCCGTCAGCCGCCGGCCGTCCACGAGCACCTCGCCCCGGTCCGGTGTGACAAGCCCGGCGATCATCGACACGGTCGTGGTCTTGCCCGCGCCGTTCGGTCCGAGCAGACCGACGAGCTTTCCCGCGTCGAGGGCCAGCGACACTTCGTTTACCGCCACTAACTGGCCGAAGGACTTGCGAAGCTGTTTCGCCTCGAGAATGGCCATCGCCGGGGATGATAGCCGAACGCCAGTCGCCGACAGCGGAGAAGGCTTTTTTACTCTCCCAATGCGACAACCGGATCGATCCGCGTCGCCCGGCGTGCCGGCAGCACACAGGCAAAAATGGCCACCAGCGCGAGCAGCCCGCTGATCGACGCCAGGACGATTGGATCGGTCGCGGCCACACCGAAGAGCTGCCCTTCGAGCGTGCGCCGCAACGCGAACCCTCCTGCGGCGCCAACGGCGAAGCCGGTGCCGATGAGCAGCAGACCTTCGCGCAGAATCAGCTCGAAAATCGCGCGCGCGCTGCTTCCCAGCGCGATGCGGATCCCAATCTCCTTCGTCCGTTGGGTCACCAGATACGCGAGAACGCCGTAAATACCGATCGCCGACAAGAACAGCGCCACGGCGCCGAAAGCGAGCGACAGCAGGACCGGAGATCGCCGGCTCGTCAACGACTTCTCCATCCTCTGGTCCATGGTCTGCACATCGAACATCGGAAGCTCGCGGTCCATTTGCGAGATCCCGCCGCGCACCGCATTGGTCAGCGACAGGGGATCCGCTGCTGATTTCAACGCGAACGTCATCCCTGGCGACGTATCCTGGTCCATCGGAAAGAAGTAGGCGCCAACCGACTTGTCGCCCTCGGCCAGGTCGCGCATTTTGATTTCGTGGATCACGCCAACGACCGTCACGAAGACCGTCTTGTCGGTGATCCCGATCAGGTTGTTGATATCGGTCGGCTTGTAGAGACGGCGCCCGATGGGATCCTGACTGGGCCAGAAGCGGCTCGCCAGCTTCTCGTCGACGATGGCCACTTTGGGCGCCGTCGGCGAGTCGCGATCCTCGAAGAAGCGGCCGCGCGCGAGCGTGACGCCCATCGCTTCGAAGTACCCGGGGGTCACGTCGGCCGTCGACGGCGAGATGACCGATTCTCCCGGCTTCATCTGATACCCCTCTGCCAAGATGACGCTGTCGCTGCTGTTCCCACTGAGTGGGATCCAATCGGTCGCGCCCACCGTCGTCACACCAGCCAAGCCACGCAGCCTCCGCAACGCCTCGTTCTGAAACCGCACGCGGGACGCGTCGTCGGCGTACCGCGTGCGCGGAAGATTGATCGCCGCCGTCAGGACGGAGTTGGGGTTGAACCCGGGATGGACGGCGAGCACGCGCCTGAAGCTCGCAAACAGCAGCCCCGCTCCCACGAGCAACACGAAGGCAAACCCCACTTGCGCGATGACGAGCACACGTCGCAGCGTTTGGGCGCCGCGCCCGCTCGTCCCACTGCGCCCCTCCTCGCGCAGGACCGCCGCAAGATCACCACCCCAATGCGGCCGCCAGGTCAGGGCTCCCGGGCTTTCTTCTCCGCTTCCACCCCAACGCCGGTGCCGCCTTGGGGACACCGGGGCGGCGGGCAACACGCTGACGACGGGTATCAGACCGAGTGTCAGACCGATTGCGGCCGCCAACCCGATCGCGTAGGCCACGACGACGCCGTCAAGGCGAATCTCGTGTCCACGCGGCAGGTCCTGAATATTGATTCGGCCCAGCAACTGGAGCGCGCCGTAGCCGACCAGCAGTCCCACGGCGGCGGAAACCATCGCGAGGATCGCGCTCTCGATGATGAGCTGCTGCGCCACGCGCGACCGTCCCGCGCCGAGCGCCAGGCGCGTCGCAAGCTCCCTGCTCCGCGCCCGCGAACGCACGAGCACGAGGTTGGCGACATTCAGAGCCCCGATGAGCAAAACGAACAGCGCGCCCCCCCACATCAAATAGAGGATCGGCTTCACATCGCGCACGAGAAAGTCCTGGAGGCCTACGACAGGGGAGTGAAAGCCGGCATTGATGAGCAGCTCGCTGTATTGCGGGAAGCGCTTCAGGTTTGCGGCATTCAGCGCGTCGACCTGCGCCTGCGCCTGCTGAACCGTCGCGCCGGGCTTCAGACGGCCGATGTTCATCCAGTTGTTGCTGTGGCGCTGATCGTCGCTCTTCTGCTCATTGGTGAACGCTGCCGGCATCCAGAGCAGCGTCTCGGGCTGAAGGAACACGAAGTCGCGCGGCATCACGCCCACAATCGCGTACGGCTGATCGTTGATGCGCAGGTCCCGGCCGACCGCCTGCGCGTCGCCGCCAAACGCGGACTGCCATAATCCGTAGCTCAACACGACCTTCTTTTCGCGACCGACCTCCCCTTCTTCGTCGGAAAACGTCCGGCCGACCAGGGGCGGCACCCTGACAAGGCGGAAAAACGACGGCGTGACCTGCATGGCCCGGGCCCGCGTCGGCGTGCCGTTGGTGTCAATCGTCTGGCTGCGCATTCCGATGAGCGCCTGCTCCCCGAAGGCGGTCACATCACGCAAACGGTCGTAATAATCCGGAACGCCTGAATAGCCCAGTACCGGTGCCCCGGCCTTCGGGTAGGCATTGCTCGTCATCAGAATCCGCTCTGACTCCGGCACCGGAAGCGGCCGGAGGAGGACGTTGTGAACCACGGAGAACAGCGCCGTGTTCGCGCCGATGCAGAGCGCCAGCGTCGACGCGGCGGTCAACGTGAACGTCTTGTCTTTCCACAACAGGCGCAGTCCTACTCTGAAATCTGACATCACACGAACGTAGACGAGCATATCAGCTCGAAGGTTCGCGTTCGCGCCGTCTACTCGGTTCGGAGAGCTTCGGAGGGGGGCACACGCGCGGCGCGCCAGGCGGGAACGAGATTCGCGCACGCCGAAACCGAGAGCAAAATCGCCGCTGCGCCGAGCCACGACACGGGGTCCGAGGCATGAACGCCGTACAACAGACCACTCATGACATCAGGCAGGAGCCGCGACACGACGACCATCGCCATGACCGCAAGAGCAATCCCGCTCGCCAGGCCGAGGGCGGCGATGAGAAACCCCTGACCCATCACCGATCCAATGACCGTCGACGATCGCGCGCCAAGCGCGATGCGAATGCCGATCTCGCGCGTGCGCCTCGCGACCGAATACGCAATCACGCCGTACAGCCCGACTGACGCCAGCAGCATCGCGATGATTCCAATGGCGCCCACCAACCATGCGCTCGCGCGCATCGGAAACAGCGTCATCCCGACTTCATCTTCCATCGTCTGGTTTTCGATGAACGCAAGTGTCGGCTCGATCGCGTTAATCTCGCGCCGCATGTCTCTGAGGAGCGCGGAGGCATCGCCGCGAGTCCGCGCGATCACCGCGCTGTACGGGTTCGGCTGTTGACGCCGGGCGATGTGCAGGAAGGGTGTGGGCGGTTCGCCCACGCCGGTCACCTTGTGGTCGGCGACCACGCCGACGATCTGAAACAGCGGTCCCTCGAAGCTGCGCGAGTGAAACGTCTTGCCGATGGCGTTCTCGTGCGGCCAGAACTTCTGCGCCATCGTCTCGTTGACGATCGCGACGCGGGGCGTGTCGGGCCGATCGTCGTCCGTGAACCCGCGGCCCACGACAATCGGGACGTTCATCGCCTTGAAATAGTCGGGCGACACGTTCGTCACATCAACGACCACACCATGCTGACCAGGCTGGTGCAGGCCGTCAATCCAGATCTCCCACCGGTTGTAGTTGACGGAAAACGGCGGGCGCGTCGTCAAGCCCGCCGCTTCGACTCCAGCGAGGGCACGAATGCGCGCAAGCGCCTGATCATAGAACTGCTCGACTTTTTCCTTCGGGTACCGCAACTGGCTGGCGTCGATCGAAATGAGCGCGAGGCGTTTCACCGGAAAGCCGAGGTTTGCGCGCTCGGCCGCCAACACACTTCTGGTCAAGAGCGCGGCCGTGACGAGCAGGACCGCCGTGATGGACATCTGGAGCGCCACGAGCAGATCGCCCAGCGTCCAGCGATGTTGACCGAGCGAAGCGGTCTTCTGCTCGCCTCGAAGCTCCCCGACGAGATCGGGCTTCGACGCGAGAATCGCCGGCGCAAGGCCGGCAACGAATACGGTCGCGCAGGTCACGACCACCGTAAAGAGGAGCACCCGGCGATCAATTCTGAGGTCGAACGAGAAAGGGATCGGCGACGGGAGGTTGATCGCGCCGACGAGAGACGTCATCCACCACGCCAGCAGAACGGCGGCCCCCGCCCCGAGGAGCGACAGAACAGCTGTTTCCGTGATGAGCTGGCGAACGAGCCGGCCGCGCCCCGCCCCAATCGCGAGGCGCACCCCTATCTCGCGCTGGCGCCCCGACGCTCGGGCCAGCAACATGCTGGCAACGTTGAGGCAGGCGATGAGCAAGACGAGCCCGACGATCACCATGAGCCCGCGCGCGATCGGCAGAATCTGAGGGTCGGCCGCTGGGTGGAAGTGCACCTCGCTCGTGGGCCGGACCGACACCTGACGCTCCCTGTTCGTCGCTGGATACTGGGCGGCAAGCCTCGTCCCCACGAGGGCCAGGTTCGCGCGCGCGTTGTCCGCGGTCCGGCCGTCCTTCAGCCGGCCGCGCATGAAGAGCCAACGGTCACCCCGCCGCTCGAGCCGGTTACTGCCCGTCGGCGACGGGAGCACATCGTGCATCCCGACGGGCTCCACATCGAGCGACGAGGACACCGGGATCCAGATCTCGGGCGAAAGCACGGGCACCATGCCAGTGAACCAGCGCGGCGTGACACCGACGATGGCGAACGGCGTGCCGCGGATCCTGAGCGTCTTGCCCGTCAGATCGGCCGCCGAACCGAGCTCGCGCACCCAGTAGCGATAAGAAACCATCGCCACGCGCGCCGCGCCGGGCGCGTCATCGGCGGGCAGGAGCGTTCGGCCGACGGCCGCAGGCACGCCCAGCACCTGGAAGTAGTTCCCCGTGGTGATCTCGCCCATCGCGAGCCGCGATCCGGAGTCGACGCTCAGCGCGCCGAACATCGGCGTGTAGCCGACAATGTCCTCGAACACATCGTTGGCGGCTCTGAGATCGAGATAGTCGGGGTAAGACGACGTACTGAACAGCCCGCCGCGGGACGCCGAAGCGCTGGTAAAGACATCAACCAGCCGATCCGGCCGCGCCACCGGGAGCGGTTTGAACAGCAAGGCGTCGACAATCGTAAAGAGCGCCGTGTTGAAGCCAATGCCGACCGCCAGCGAAGCGACGGCCACAAGAGTAAATCCCGGGCTCTTGCGCAACCACCGTGCCGCGTAGCGGATGTCGCTCAGGATGGAAGCCAAAACGAAGGCCCAGGCACAGCGAAATCGGGTTGTGACAAGGAGACGATGACGATTATATCCAGTGGGCACCGCTAAACGCTTCAGCTTTCTTCGGATCGGGCCCTTTGCTAAGGTGCGCCGGGGGAGGAAGGCCGCGCCTTCCTGGAGCCGGAAGGCTGCAGCCTTCGCGTGGGTAGGTCGCTTGGCCAAGCCGTCTGTTCAGGTGAAACGTGTGTACGAGCCGGCGTCTCGCGAAGACGGCGTGCGGGTGCTCGTCGACAGATTGTGGCCGCGCGGACTGTCGAAGCCGAGGGCAGCCGTGGATTTGTGGTTGAAGGACCTCGCGCCGAGCCGCTCCCTGCGCCGGTGGTTCAATCACGACCCGGCGCGATGGGTGGAGTTCAAGGAGCGCTACGCCGAGGAGCTCGACGCCAAGACGCTGGCGGTTTCCGCCCTCGCCGGCGCCGCCAAACGCGGTCGTATCACACTTCTTTACGGCGCGCGTGACGTCAAGCACAATAACGCCGTCGCCTTACACGCGTATCTCAGCAGCCGGGGCGAGTAGCCATCAGCCATTAGTCATCAGCCATC
>Ga0182034_10001261_pt1 | contig 12365 bp, 11 predicted proteins | sample flu12Cox44000172_FD_125972 | JGI IMG/M metagenome (GOLD analysis project Ga0182034, IMG submission 125972) | Lab enrichment of tropical soil microbial communities from Luquillo Experimental Forest, Puerto Rico - flux4day.12C.oxic.44.000.172 | ecosystem: Environmental > Terrestrial > Soil >... | reverse complement strand
TGCGCGAATTTTGCGCCAAATGATACGGTAACGCCGTCACCGCGTCTCGACTTCCTGGCCATCGGCTACACCCCTCTACGCCAGTGCCCACGGCATGTCTGCCGAGCTGCAAACTCGCCCGCTCGAGACCCACACGTTAGACCGGCGAATGGGGCAAAAAAAGAGCCGCCGTGCGGCGGCTCAGGAAGTTAACAGGGAGGCGTCAAACAGAGTGGACAGGCCACTCAAATCCAGAGGACTGGATGGCGGAAAACCTAGCGCAAACGTCCTAATATCGAGTTAACGCTAAGCCGCGATTTACCTAAAGGAAGGGAGTTAGCAAGAATGGTTAACGCTTGAAGGCGGCATCGGCGGCGCTGCGCGACGATTGCTTGGCGATGCGTGCCGCTTCGACCCGCGCGATCTCCGCTTTCAAGGTCTCGATCAATTCAGCCAGCTCGCCGACCGAGAGTTTGCTCAAGTCCTGGCCGAGCTCGTAGGCCTTCACCCTCTTCGGCTCGAGATCATCGAGGTCCATGACACTTTCCTTTGGCTCTAAACCATCCTAGCACCTGTGCTGCGTTCTTTGTTGATTACGAAGAGGGATAGATTTCATGACGCCTGAGACCATGATCGCGATCGAGACCAAGGGCCATGGCGGACCAGAGGTGCTTGGTCCGGCGACAAGGCTCGTGCCGGCACCTGGCGCCGGTGAAGTGCTAATCGCGGTCGAGGCCGCGGGCCTTAATCGTCCGGACGTGCTGCAGCGGCAGGGTCTCTATCCTCCACCGAAGGGCGTATCGGACATTCTTGGAATGGAAGTCGCCGGCAAGATCGCGGCTCTTGGCCCGGGCACCGTCCGCTTCAAGCTCGGCGATTCGGTCTGCGCTCTGGTCACCGGTTGCGGTTATGCCGAATTCACCGTGGCCTCGGAAGCAACCACGCTGCCGGTTCCGCAAGGCTTGTCGATGGTCGAGGCGGCCGCGCTGCCAGAAGCCGTGTTCACGGTCTGGCACAATATCTTCGAGCGTGGAGCGCTGAAGTCCGGCGAATGGCTGCTTGTGCATGGTGGGGCAAGCGGCATTGGCACCACCGCGATTCCGATCGCGACGGCACTCGGCGCCAAGGTGATCACCACGGCGGGGAACGCTGAGAAGGTGCGCGCCTGCGAGGACCTCGGCGCCGTCCGTGCCGTCAACTATCACGAGGAGGATTTTGTTGAGGTCGTGAAGAACGTGACGGTTGGGCACGGCGCTGACGTCATCCTCGACATGGTCGGCGGCGACTACATCGAGCGCGATTTCAAAGCAGCGGCGCTTGAGGGGCGCATCGTGCAGATCGCCTTCCTCAAAGGCTCGAAGGTCGAGCTCGATCTGATACGGCTCATGCTGCGCCGGCTGACGCTCACCGGCTCGACTCTCCGCGTGCAGAGCACCCAAGCCAAAGCGCGCATTGCGAAGGCTATCGAAGAACAGGTTTGGCCGCTGATTGCCCAGGGTAAATTCAAGCCGGTGATCGACTCGACCTTCAAGCTCGCGGACGCCGAGGCGGCGCACACCCGCATCGACGATCCCAACCATATCGGCAAGATCGTTCTGGTGGTGGAATAGTAGCGATCCTGGGGCGGGTCAAAGGCCTGTCTAGAAGGATGAGGCCATTTTTGGAAACCAGAAGCATTTGCCTAGCGAAGCGGCAACCCCTATATAGGGCCTATTCCCCTTCAGTTTGATTTGATTGGCTCGCGCCGGGAGGGGGCGGGGGCTTCAGCCTATCCTATTGTTGAGGTCTAAGAGGCTCATGAACCGCACGCCGCTCATGCCCAAGGCGACCGCCGTCTGGCTGGTCGATAACACATCGCTCACCTTCGAGCAGATCGCCGAGTTCTGCGGCTTGCACGTGCTCGAAGTGAAGGGCATCGCCGATGGCGACGTCGCCCATGGCATCAAGGGCATGGACCCGATCTCCTCCGGCCAGTTGAGCCGCGACGAGATCGCCAAGGCCGAGAAGGACGGCTCTTATCGCCTGAGGCTCTCGGAGCCCAAGGTCGAGGTGCCCGAGGTGAAGACCAAGCGAGGTCCGCGCTACACACCGGTGTCGCGCCGCCAGGATCGTCCGAACGCCATTCTGTGGCTGTTGAAGAATCATCCAGAGCTCAAGGACTCGCAGATCATGCGCCTCGTCGGCACCACCAAGCCGACGATCATTGCCATCCGCGAGCGAACGCACTGGAACTCAGGAAGCCTTGTCGCCCAGGACCCGGTGGCGCTCGGCCTCTGCTCGCAGATTGATCTCGATGCCGAGGTGAAGAAGGCTGCTGCGAGGCTCGCCCGCGAGCGTCACGAAGGCGCGGCCGAGCCTGCCAAGGCCGGAACCCTCATCCCTGCCGAGGAGACCATTGCCGAGGTTCCTGATCCGGAGCATGAGGCGCCGATGGCCACCGCGCTCGCCCAAGAAGCACGCGAGGCCATGGCGGCACCCGAAGAGGAGGAGGACGTCCCTGACATCGACTCGGTCTTCGCCAAGCTGAAGAGCTGAAGCGGGAGCAGTAGGGCTAAGGCATTCCGTTCCCAACCGTCTCCAAGCTTTGATCAGGATCAAGGCTTGTCTTACGTTCATTTTCGATCCTTGCATCTCCAATTACTCCAATTCAAGTTATGGAGATGCACCATGGATATCGGCGAAATTCTCTTTCTGATTTTGACCTTGGCGGCGGCAGGGGTTTTCGCCGCGACGCTTGCTTATTATTCGAGAGGTTGATCTCGTCAGCGTCCCGCACGAGGGAATTGATCGGAGAGCTTGAGCTTCGCTAGGGTGCGTCAGTGAAACGCACCCAAGGTTGGGCCATGACGAGCCCCTACGATACCGATCTCGGTAAGACCCCCGCGAACTACCAGCCGTTGACGCCGCTCGTCTTTCTCGAGCGCGCGGCGAGCACGTTTCCCGACTATCCTGCCATCATCCACGGCAAGCGGCGCTATTCCTACGCCGAGTTTTATGAGCGCTCGGCCAGACTTGCCTCTGCGCTTGCCGCCCGCGGTGTCTGCAAGAATGACACCGTCTCGGCGATGCTAGCCAACTCTTCCGCCATGCTCGAGGTCCATTACGGGGTGCCGATGACCGGCGCCGTGCTGCACGCCATCAACACGCGGCTCGATCCACCTGTCGTCGCCTTCATGCTCGACCACGCCGACAGCAAACTGATTATCGTCGACAGCGAGTTTGTTCCGGTGATCAAGGAAGCCCTCAAGCAAGCGCACGTGCAGCCCCTCGTCGTCGATTACCGGGATCCTGAATGCGCGGTCGAAGGCACGCGGTTCGGCAAGTTCGACTATGAGGACCTGCTTGCCTCCGGCTATCCGGACTATGTCTGGGATATGCCGTCGAATGAATGGAACGCCATCTCGCTCAACTATACCAGTGGCACCACCGGCAATCCCAAAGGCGTTGTCTATCACCATCGCGGCGCTGCGTTGATGTGCTACGCCAACACCATCGCCACCAGCATGGGGCCACATCCTGTTTATCTCTGGACGTTGCCGATGTTTCATTGCAACGGCTGGTGCTTTCCCTGGTCGCTATCGGTGGTGGCGGGCACCCATGTCTGTCTCCGCTCGGTGCGGGCGAAGCCGATGTATGACGCGATCGCCGATCACAAAGTCACGCATCTCTCCGGCGCCCCATTCGTCATGTCCGCACTGCTCAACGCGGCCGAGAATGAAAGGCGAAGCTTCGACCATCGCGTCGCCTTCAGCCATGCCGCGGCCCCTCCGCCTGAAGCCGTGCTTGAGCGCATGGACGCAGCCGGCTTCGACCTGACCCATCTTTACGGGCTCACGGAAACCTATGGGCCGGCGACCATCAATGAATGGCATGAGGACTGGGACGCGCTTCCTCCAGACCAACGTCTATCGAAGCGCGCGCGCCAGGGCGTGTCGTATGTAGCGCTGGAAGGTCTGATCGTGATGGACCCCCAGACCATGGAGCGTGTGCCAGCTGACGGAGAGACGCTCGGCGAGGTCATGTTCCGCGGAAATATCGTGATGAAAGGTTACCTCAAGAACAAGAAGGCCACCAAGGAAGCCTTTGCCGGCGGCTGGTTCCATTCCGGCGATCTCGGCGTGCTTCACCCGGACGGCTACATCCAGCTGAAAGATCGCTCCAAGGACATCATCATCTCCGGCGGAGAGAACATCTCCTCGATCGAGGTTGAGGACGTGCTCTACAAGCATCCCGCCGTCGCGGCTGCCGCGGTGGTGGCGAAGCCTGATACCAAATGGGGCGAGACGCCTTGCGCCTTCATCGAGAAGAAGCCGGGCGCCGAGGTGACCGAGGCCGAGATCATCGCCTATTGCAAGGAGAAGCTCGCGCGCTACAAATGCCCGAGCCGCGTGGTATTCACTGAGCTTCCCAAGACTTCGACGGGAAAGATCCAGAAGTTCAAGCTGCGCGAGGCGGCAAAGTCAGCGTGATCACCGCCGGAAACTCCGTGTCTGGTCATGATCACATTGACCGCTCCAAGCATCAAGGAGACTCTTGCCAGAGGCGATGGCAGAATGTCGTATGCGCATTGGCGTCGAAGCGGACGCCGAGAGAAGGACATTTTCAGCAATGCCGAGTCAGGGTCTGAGATTCATTCCGTTACAAGAACATTCCGACGAGCGCGGCAGAATGCGTATCGTCGAGGTCGATAGCGACCTGCCTTTCGTGCCGGTGCGGAGCTTCATCATCTCCGACGTGCCGTCCGGCAAGACGAGGGCCGGGCATGCCGTGTCCTGCGAGGAGCTGCTGATCGTGGCGCAAGGCTCTTGCCTAATCACCGCGCGCACTGCGGCCGGACTCGAGGAGCACCGGCTGACACCAGCGACCGGCGGGGTCCATCTGCTTCCCGGCAACTGGCTCATGCTGAGCGAGTTTGAGCCTGGTACCATCATGGTGACCTATGCATCCGAGCGCTATGCCGACACGCGGTTCTTCGCTGAGTTCGTAGACATGGATCATTGATCCGCGGGTGTCCCTTAACTCGCAACCACCCAGCTTGGTTGTGATCAAGCTTCGGCTGCCCTCTTGCGGCTCGCAGGCGCGCGTCTCAAAATGCGGCTACGCGGCGCACGCCGGATCGGCGGAGCGAGGGGACTTGGACACAGCGCTAGAGGCTGAATTCGATCGCAAGCTACGTCGCGCTCGCGATCGAGTGCGGCGCGGTATTCGGTCGGCGCCGTTCAGGCCATGGGGGCTCCTCAAGGCAATCGCCAACGGCCAAGCCGGAGAGATCGAGGGCTGTCAGATCTGGCTCAGATTCGCCACCTGGATCTTGCTTGCGCTGGAATTCGCGCCCGCCGCCGACATTTTTGCGCACCGCAGTCGCCCCCCACTTGGGACGATATTTCCAAGCTCGCGGTCATCGCCACCATCCGCACCATGCTGAACTATTTCCTGGCCAAGGACATTTCCGCCTTCGACCAGTACAACAATCAGGCGCCAAGGGGCGAAAGCTAGGGCGGAATCGGGCAGGTTAATCAATTGGACGCAAGTTCGAATATGTGGTTCAGTCCATTGAGTTGACGTGCGGAAGTAACCAGAAGACGCAAGCGACGCGTCAGGTTGCGCGGGTTTCGGGGGTTTTGCAAAGTCAAGCTGGCGGAGGGCCGATCCGCGTTGAGTGCGGACCGACCCGCCAACCCCAAAACGTGGGCACCCTCGCATCAGGGGTCGGGGAATGCTGAGAAAGCCGCGGGGGAAGCGGTTTCAGCTGATTCTGATTAAGCCGTCGCATTACGACGCCGACGGCTATGTCGTGCAGTGGCTCCGCTCGACCATGCCGTCAAACTCGCTCGCCGCGGTCTATAGCCTTGCGCGCGGCGCGGCCGATCGCCAAGTGCTCGGGTCAGATCTTCCCATGGACGTCACCGCAATCGACGAGACCAACACCCGGGTGCGGCCGCGCGACCTTGCCAAGCGCATCGCGCGCAACGGCGGACTTGGCCTGGTTGGCTTTGTCGGCGTGCAGTCGAACGAGTTTCCGCGCACGCTCGATCTCGCGCGCCGCTTCCGTGCTGACGGGGTCCAGGTAATGATCGGCGGCTTTCACGTTTCCGGCTGCCTCGCCATGCTTTCCGAGACCCAGGCCGACATCAAAATCGCACAGGAGCTCGGCGTCTCGATTTTTGCCGGCGAGGCCGAGGAAGGCCTCGACGACGTGCTACAAGATGCGGCCAAGGGCGAGCTTCGGCCGCTCTACAATCACATGAAGGTGCTGCCAGGCCTCGGCGACGTTCCCTCGCCGCCGTTCCTGCCCGCCGACTTCGTTAGACGCACGGTTGGCAATGTCGCGAGCTTCGATGCTGGCCGCGGCTGCCCGTTCCAATGCTCGTTCTGCACAATCATCAACGTGCAAGGCCGCAAGTCGCGCTACCGCTCGCCTGACAGCGTGGAGCAGATCGTGCGCATGAACTGGGTGCAAGGGGTGAAGCGCTTCTTCATCACCGATGATAATTTTGCTCGCAACAAGGATTGGGAAGCGATCTACGACCGGATCATCAAATTGCGCGAAAAGGACGGCATGGACGCACGCTTCATGATCCAGGTCGATACGCTCTGCCACCGGATCCCGAACTTCATCGAGAAATCACGGCGCGCCGGCGTCACCCGCGTGTTCATCGGGCTCGAGAATATCAACCCGGCAAATCTGATCGCAGCGAAGAAGCGGCAGAACAAGATCACCGAGTACCGCAAGATGCTGCTCGAATGGAAGCGGGTCGGCATCATGACCTTCGCCGGCTACATCCTCGGCTTCCCCGACGACACGCCTGAGTCAATCCGCCACGACCTCGAAATTATCAAGCGGGAGCTGCCACTCGACGCACTCGAGTTCTTCGTGCTGACGCCGCTTCCCGGCTCGGAGGATCACAAGGTCCTGTTCGAGAAGAATGTCTGGATGGATCCGGACATGAACAAATACGAGCTCGAGCACGTGGTCACCGGCCACGCCAAGATGTCGAAGGAAGAATGGCAGGCGGCCTACCACTCGGCCTGGGACATCTTCTATGCGGACGACCATCTTGAGACGATCATGCGCCGCGCTGCAGCGACAGGCATCGACCTCCGCTCGCTTATGCCAGTCTTGATGTGGTTCTCGAGCGCGATGAAGATCGAGAAGCTGCACCCGCTGCAATGGGGCATCTTCCGCATGAAGTATCGCGCCGACCGACGGCCGGGCTTTCCTCTTGAGTCACCGCTCTCGTTCTACGCCGGCTATGCGGCCGAGACCGTGAACAAGGCGGCGAAGCTTGCCAGGCGCTGGCTGCATCTCAAGAGCATCGTGCGAAAGATCGAAGCAGACGCCAATGCCAAGATCTATCGCGACGAGGCACTGATCCCGGTCGCCGACGAAGATGTAGAACATATGGAACTCTACACGCAGACCGATGCGGCCCGTGTTGCCGTCGAGCGCGAGCGCCGCGTAGCCGGCCATCACCATCACGCCAACGGTCATGCCGGGAACGGGCACGCTGCGAATGCGCAGAAGGGTAACGGGCTGAGCGATGCCGAACGCCCCATCCCGGACGCCGTCACGATCATGCCCACGCGATCCCACCGGCCGCTTAGGGCGAACACCATTCTACGTCGGTAGAGTCGCCACGGAGCCGCCTTTGTCAGCCAAAACGTGGTGCGGTCCAACGCGCAGAAGACGATAACCATCGAAACTAGAATGCAGCAGAGTGTACGCCAATATCGAATGCCCTCATTGGAGGGCATAAGTCGGCAACTAATTCCACATTTTGATTTCGTACGTCCCAATCCAGCAACCGTGTCTGCAGCTACCAGGACCCATTTCATTCTGCGGTTTGGCGCGGAGAGGACGCTCACTACCATTGTTGGAGAACCAGCGCCAGGGGGGCGCTGACTAGCCGCCCCAGAGGATCATCCCAGGCCATGACATTTTGTGTCATGGCGTCTTCCCACAGGTGTTCCGGCGGGCAACGGTAATATTGGACGAGCGAAACTCGTCCCCAATATGCGATCTCTAGAACCCGCCAAAGGTCCGGCGCAGGAAATCGCCGAACGGCCCGGGAGGCCTCCGCCATGGCGGAGGCGGATAGGGATAGCCCTCCTCGGCATAGCGTGGGTCATACGGCGGATACGGCGCGTAGCCAGGACGGGTGCCAGGGTCGGCCTGCACATTCGGCAGCGGTGCGATCGCCGAGGATTCCACCCAGCCGGCTGCGCCGCTATTGGCATCCTGCACCTGCACCCATCCCGGCTGGCGCGAGATTACGCGCACCTGCCAGCCGGCGGGAAGCGCATAGATGAGCTGAGCCTGCATTGACGGCTCCGAACGCATGTCGGCGGTCCCTGCGACCACGCGGGCCCATTCGTCCTTCTCGGGAGGCCCATCGCCAGGGCCCTGCCCCATCGCGTCCTGCTGCTCTGTGCCACTAGGCGGAGGCGCGCCGTCTGGCGACGATGTATCTGGGCCCTCCTGTTGGTCGTCCGATGACGGGTCGTCTTCGGTGGAGCGCTGATAGGCCCCAGGCGTTAGACCTGGAGCGGCTTCGTGCTTCGCAGTCGCTGGAGCTGCGGCCTTCGCCGCGCTTGCCGCCGCCGCGGCCAACGGCGCCTGCGGCTTCGGCTCGATGGCTGCGGTCTTTTGCTGCTCGGGAACCGCATCCTTGGCGGGTGCGGCCGGTTTGGCGTCGGCTGAGGCGACATTTTCCTTCTGACACTGGGTGGTTCCCGCCGCGGCAACCGCCTTACCCCTTTCGGCGGGGGCGATGCCGCCAAGCACGGCATGGGCCAGGAACACGGTGCTGCCGGCATAAAGCATGGCTCCCACCAGCCACAGGGTCAAAACCAATCTGCTCCTCATGCCAAGTCTCCGCACCGGCTTCCACGGCCGGCCTGATTCGATCTGCTCCAGTTAAGCAGGAATGCCCCAAGCAGATGTTAATTGACATGGCAACATGGCAAGACCGTGGGGGCAAAATGCCCAACAAAAAGGCTGTCGGCCTTGTCTTCGGCGGGAGCGGGTGGAACCTTGGTCACGCCGGTGAGCGCCGCCTATAAGGAGTTCCTCAGAGGATCTCGAGGGCTAGCGCACCGCAGAAAACCTCATTCACACCGGTCAACTTCGCGCCCTGAAAGCTCGCTCCAGCAAAGGGGTGCGACGGCACCCGGGGCCAACCGAGTCTTCATGGGCTCGCGTATACCCCTAAGCTGTGGGAGTACTATTGTCATCACGCGAGACGGGGGGATTGATGATTGACCACTACAGTGACCAAGCCGCGAAGAAAGGACGTTTCTAGCCTCGCTGCGCACCGGGATCGCCATCGTCGCACTCGGCTTCTTGATCGAGAAATTCAAACTCTTCGCCGCGATCGCGGCAAGGGCCACCGACCTTAGTGGGCACGGCGCGTATGCTGGACGACCAGAAACTGCATGCCTTCGCCATCCTCCCGGACGTTACAATTTCGGCCGCGCTCGCGATTTGTCTTGCCGCGGTCAGCCTCTACCTCGTGTTCGGATGGCAAACAGCAGCGTGCTCTCTGCACGCCTGCTGCGAGGGAGATGCCACGCTTGATGTTCGCTCCGTTAGTCCCTCGAAAAGCGCAAGAGCCCTTTCCGCCTATTGGCTCATTTGATGCTTGAGCCGTTCGATCTCATCCTTGAGACGCAGCTTTTGACGTTTCAGCTCAGTGATTTTGAGATCGTCGGCCATCGGCCGGGCCATCTCTTCTTCTATTTTTTTATCCAGTTGACGATGTTTCTCAGACAACTCCACAAGATGTGCATCGAGCGCCATATTCAGACCTCCGACTCAGTTGGTCCAGGGCCAGCCATTGTGTCAAATCGACGACGTTTTGTCTAATGTCGCTCACGGATATTGGCGCCGGGCCCCCTTCGGGCCACATGCCAGCAGTGTTAAACCGCTCTGTTGGAAGCCTTGCGCCGCTTCGGATTCGCACCGATAATTTTCGCAGGTCCCCGACAGGCATGACAAGGAGCTGGGGCGTCCATGGAGAGCGAGGAGATTCGCGAGCTCCGGGCGACGTTGCTCAAGCTCAAACAGGAGCACCGCGATCTCGACAGCGCCATCAACGCGCTGGAGGAATCAGGCCGCGCTGATCAACTCCAGCTGAAACGGCTCAAGAAAAAGAAGCTCTACCTCAAGGACGAGATTGCCAGAATCGAGGATCAGCTTCTACCGGACATCATCGCCTAACCTCCGCCTTAGGCTATCTAGCGGTGGAGATGCTTGGCCTCGGGATGCTTGCTCGCGAGAGGACGAGAAAGATTCGGCTCGGCATTTCAGCAACGAGGCTGAGCACCCGTCTGACGAGCGAGAACATAAAAAACACCGCTCAGATCACCGCAACGTGCCGCCATTCTGGGGTGAACACGGCAATGGGGCAAAAGGTGGACATGCCGAGTCTGGTCAAACCCCTCGACCGTAGATGTTCATGAACTTGGGGCGACGAAGGCAGGATCGACGCCGTAGCTCAGCGCACCTGGCACGAGGATGGCTCCAACGACCAGGAGATAGAGCCTCATCATGCCAGGGAAACCGACGCCTTCGCCCGCGGCAGTCCTTACTAGTTGCAGGGAAATTTTTCCACGAGCGCGTCAACAATTAACCTGGGCGCATGGTTTTGAATGTAGAGCTTGGCAATGTCGAGCACTTGACCGGAGTCGACTTGCGCGGGCACGCAATATAGCCCGGCAGGAACCAACGCGTCCGATATATCCGAAACACGTTCCCCACTTATAGGGACTGTCACGGGCGCTTGGGTTATCGCCATCACGGCAGTCCGCCAGCAATTTGCTTCCGTTAACAACCTCGGCGGCTGCCGGACCTCCCACGAGGCCCGACAGAGCCAATGCGACAAGCATCGTCCGCATCATCTCGCAACAAGCCCTCCCGCCGAGGACTATCAGCGGCCCAGTAAACAAGTCTAGGGGAGTGTTGCGCTTCATCGCACGTATTTGGGGCCCCAATCTCCTTGCCAAGCCTCGCGCAACCCTATAAATCCCCCGCTTTTCGCGAAGCGCGGGCGCACCTTCCACAATGAGCCTCCCATGAGCTATGAGAAGCCCAGCGTCGGCATTATCATGGGCAGCAAATCCGATTGGCCGACGCTGAAGGCCGCCGCCAAAGTGCTCGATGCTCTGCGCGTGCCTTACGAGACCCGCATCGTCTCCGCCCACCGCACCCCGAAGCGTCTCTATGACTACGCCACGAGCGCGCGCGAGCGCGGGCTGAATGTGATCATCGCCGGTGCCGGAGGCGCCGCGCACCTGCCAGGCATGATCGCCTCGATGACCGAGCTGCCGGTGCTCGGGGTGCCGATCGAGAGCCGCTCGCTGAAAGGCCTGGATAGCCTCTTGTCCATCGCCCAGATGCCCGCCGGCGTGCCGGTGGGGACGCTCGCCATCGGCGAAGCTGGCGCCTCCAATGCCGGATTGCTGGCAGCGCAGATTCTTGCGCTCTCCGATAAGGCGCTCGCCGCCCGCGTCATGGCCTGGCGCACTGCCCAAACCGACGGCGTTGCCGAGGCTCCGGAGGACAATGCCTGAATCCCTGCCTCTGGGAAGCAGCATCGGCATATTGGGCGGAGGCCAGCTCGGCCGCCTGCTCGCGCTCGCCGCGGCAAGGCTTGGGCTCAAGACCCACATCTATTCCGACGAGCCGAATGTGCCGGCGTTCGACGTGTCGGCTTTTTCGACGGTCGGGTCGTTCGATGATGAGGCGGCGCTCAGCACCTTCGCCGCGAGCGTCGACCTGGTCACATGTGAATTCGAGAACGTGCCGGCCCGCGCCCTGGATGTCGCTGGCGGCAAGGCGTCTGTGTATCCGCCGATAAGATCCTTCGCCATCGCTCAGGACCGGCTCGTTGAGAAGAACTTCATGCGCGGCCTCGGCATTCCCGTGGCCGGCTATGCCGACGTGCATGACGAGCAGAGCCTCCGCGATGCCCTCGTAAGCGTGGGCTTGCCCGGCATCCTGAAGACCAGGCGCTTTGGCTATGATGGCAAGGGACAGGCGCTGGTCCGTAGCGAGGAAGAGGCGTTCACGGCATGGAAGGAGCTCCACGGCGAGCCAGCGCTTCTCGAGCGCCTTGTCACCTTCGAGCGCGAGATCTCTGTCATCGTCGTTCGCGGCAAGGACGGAGCTCTGAAATTCTACGATCCGGTCGAGAACGTGCATCAGAGCGGCATTCTCGCCATCAGCCGTGTCCCGGCCCGCATCGTTGCCGAATGTGCCGTCGAGGCGAGACAGATCGCGGGCGAGGTCGCAGAAGCGCTGGGCCATGTCGGCGTGCTCTGCGTTGAAATGTTCCAGCGTGAGGACACCCCTCGCCTGCTGGTCAATGAGATCGCCCCGCGCGTGC